>Ga0222712_10004350_pt1 | contig 14854 bp, 10 predicted proteins | sample C33_657DmetaG_FD_165043 | JGI IMG/M metagenome (GOLD analysis project Ga0222712, IMG submission 165043) | Estuarine water microbial communities from San Francisco Bay, California, United States - C33_657D | ecosystem: Environmental > Aquatic > Marine > Unclassified | place: USA: California... | reverse complement strand
CCGGATCTGGTGATGGAACAGCTGCTGCGCGTCGGGCGGAAGGCCTTTGTGTCCTTCCCCAATTTTGCGCATTGGCGCGTGCGCCTGTCGCTTCTTTGGGGCGGGCGGATGCCCGTCACGCGGCTGCTGCCCATCGCCTGGTACGAAACACCCAATATCCACCATGTGACCGTCGATGATTTTCGCGCGTTGGTGCGGGATCAGGGCATCAAAGTGGAAGGCGCCTGGTTTTTGAGCGGTGACCGGCTGACCAGCGCGGCGGCGGCCAATTTCCGCGCCGAACATGCGGTGTTTTTGCTGTCGAGATCATAGGCTGGCTATAAACGGATGCCGTTTGCCCTGAGCTTGTCGAAGGGCCGCCCTTCAACTTTTGCCAAAGCGAAAGTGCGAGGCTTCGACAAGCTCAGCCCGAACGGAATGGGTGAAGGCGCGCTCTTCGTAGCCGCGCGTATCACCCCTTGGTCATCTTGTCCTTCAGTGCCGCCAGTGCCCCGAAAGGCCCGGCTTCTTCTTCCGACAGGATGCCCACTTCCTTGATGCGCGTGTCCGCCGTCGGCGCGCGGGGATAGGGGTCGAGCGCAAGGCCCAGTGTCTGGGCGACGGCCTCCCCGAGATCGATGCCGCTGCCATCATGCTCCATCACATCGCAATCCTCAGCGTCCAGTTCCAGCTCTTCCGACACGGGCGTGGCATCAGGTGCGACAAAGCGAATGGTGAAGGGCAGATCGATTTTTGCGGGCACGGCTTCCCCGGTGATCACGCAGGACTGGCCCGCCTTGGCCCGCATGCGGCCCTTGGCTTCGATACCGGCGGCCACAGGATGGAAAGTGGCCGTGGCGGACAAGGTGTCGAGTGATTGCAGGTCAAATCGTTTGGCCAGCGCGTCCCGCTCCGCCGCATCGGCCTCTATGTCGACTTGCCGGTCAATGCCCAGCGCGTCGAGGCGCCAGATGCGGGAGAATTCGGGCGTCATGAAAATTGCCCAGACAATAGGGCATCGTCGGGACGGCTGGCCAGTTGCGCCCAAATCTGACGCAGCCGGGCCGCGGTGAAGGCCAGCGGGGCGTCGCCGGGATGCTCCCCCCGGTAAAGGTTGCGCACGAGTGCCTCATCTAGCCCATCGCCCTCAAGCCCGTCGCGATAGGCGGCAATGCGCCCGCCGAGTGAGGCCATCATCTTGCCGATATGCTTGCCGACCACCAGGTCGCCGATACCTTCCTGCCGCAGCTGACCATCCATATCGTCGACGAACAGCTCGGTGAGCATGACGGCGCTGCGTTTGCCGTCGCCGCCGCTCAGGTCGAGCCGCAATATGGCAAGCGCTGTGAGGGCGGAGACCATTTCAAAGCGGTGGTCAATGCTATCGGGAAGCTTTCCTTCCAGATACCAGACCGGGTTTCGCGCTTCGGCCACGACTGCATTGTAGAGCGGGCTGAGCGCATGACGCCCTTCATCCCGTGCGAAAATCTTCTTCAAAAAGCTGAATGCCATGCGGCAAATGTCCTGACCGGCTTGTTGTTCTTGTGTCCCCGGCATATTGGGGGTTCCGGCCCGTTCAGCAAGGGGTCAGATGGCGTAATGGAAAGGCCCCCGTGTATGAACCGCAAACTCGCAACCGCTGTGGCGCTGACAGTCGTTCTTCTGTCGACTTCCGCATGCACGCGTATCCGCGGGCATCAGGGCTTTGTGTCTGATGCGACCCTGATCGATTCGATTCAGGCCGGCGTGGACAATCGTGATTCGGTGGAAAAGACGCTCGGACGTCCGACTTGGATCAGCGAATATGGCCCGAAGGACTATTATTATTTCGCGCGCGAAACGCGCCAATATGCGTTCAACTTGCCCAAAGCATCCAGCCAGCTCGTGCTGCGCGTCCGCTTTGATGCGGCCGGCAACGTTGTAGCCGTTGACCGCCGCGGCGGAGAACAGATCGCCAGCATTCGCCCGACCGGGGAAAAGACGCCAACCCTTGGCCGCGAACGCAGCTTCTTTGAAGAATTGTTCGGCAATATCGGTTCTGTCGGCGCTGTCGGCGAATCCGCAGGGACTGCCGACAACCCCAACTGATTTCTCACTGCGTTTGTCCCGAGCGAAGTCGAGGGACGTGTCTCGACTTCGCTCGACACCAACGGATATGTCTCGTTACCGGGCGATCCCGCTTGCCGCGAGAACGGCCAGCGTGACCAGTTCCGACGCGGTTGAGACCATCGGCGCCACCTGAACCGGCTTTTCCATCCCGACGAGGATCGGGCCAATCATCGAACCGCCGCCCAGTTCGCGCAGCAGCTTGGCGGACAAATTGGCGGACTGGAGCCCTGGCATGACCAGCACATTGGCAGGGCCAGACAGGCGGCTGAACGGATAGGCGGCGGCAAGGCGCGGGTTCAACGCCACATCAGGTGACATTTCGCCTTCAAATTCAAAGCTGACGCCGCGCGTTTCGAGGATGGCCACTGCTTCGCGGATGGGCTCCAGCCAATTGCCCGGCGGGTTGCCGAAATTGGAATAAGACAGGAAGGCCACGCGTGGTTCATGGCCCATGCGGCGGGCAAAGGCCGCCGTTGCCTCGGCGATGTCGGCTAGTTCGACCGACGTGGGGCGCTCATTGACCGTTGTATCGGCCATGAACACCGTATGGTGCTGCCCAACCACAATGTGGATGCCGAGCGGCGTCGTGCCTTCAGCATTGTCCAGAACGCGTCGGACTTCGCGCATCGTTTGAGCAAATCCGCGCGTTACGCCTGTAATCATGGCATCCGCTTCGCCCATCTTCAGCAGCAACGAGGCGAAGATATTGCGGTCCTGATTGACCAGCCGTTCGCATTCCCGGCGCAGATAGCCGCGGCGCTGAAGGCGTTCATAAAGCGTGTCGACCATCTTGGGGACGAGCGGTGAGATGCGGCTGTTGTGCAGCTCATATCCATCCGGGTCGACACCAAGGGCGACGAGCTTTTCCCGGACATCGTCGCGGCCGACGAGGATCGGCGTGCCACAGCCACCTTCTTTGAAGGCGATGGCCGCGCGCAGCACGACTTCTTCTTCCGCCTCGGCAAAGACGACGCGCTTGGGGTGCGCGCGTGCACTTTCATAGGCCATGGTGAGCACGGAGGTGGTCGGGTTCAAACGCGCGCGCAGGCTGTTGCGATACTCATCCATGTCGAGGATCGGCTTGCGCGCGACACCTGAGTCCATTGCTGCCTGTGCGACAGCGGCAGGCACGATTTCCATCAGGCGCGGATCAAACGGCGCCGGGATGATGTAATCCGTGCCGAATCTTGGCGTGGAGCCGCCATAGGCTGCCGCCACTTCTTCAGGCACCTGCTGGCGCGCCAGTTCGGCGAGCGCGCGGGCGGCGGCGATCTTCATTTCCTCGGTGATCGCGGTCGCGCGCACGTCGAGCGCGCCGCGGAAAATGAAGGGGAAGCCAAGGACATTGTTGACCTGGTTGGGATAGTCCGACCGGCCGGTCGCAATGATGGCGTCCGAGCGCGCCGCCTTTGCCTCGGGCGGAGTAATTTCAGGGTTTGGATTGGCCATGGCGAAGATGATGGGGTTGGCCGCCATCGTCTTGATCATCTCGCCCGTTACCGCGCCCTTGACGGACAGGCCGAGGAAGACGTCGGCGCCATTCAAAGCTTCGGTCAAGGTGCGCTTGTCGGTTTTGACGGCATGGGCGGATTTCCACTGGTTCATGCCCTCGGTGCGGCCCTGATAAATGACCCCCTTGGAATCGCACATGATGACATTGTTGTGCGGCACGCCGACGGCCTTGATCAGTTCCGTGCAGGCGATGGAGGCGGCCCCGGCACCGTTCACGACAACGCGTACGTCCTTGGCATCCTTGCCGGTCAGGAACAGCGCGTTGATCAGGCCGGCGACGGCGATGATCGCGGTGCCATGTTGGTCATCATGCATGACCGGAATGTTCATCCGCTCCTTGAGCGCCTGTTCAATGATGAAGCATTCGGGGGCTGCAATGTCCTCCAGATTGATACCGCCAAAGCTCGGCTCCATCAAAGCGACGGCATTGATAAAGGCTTCGGGGTCTTCCGTGTTCAACTCGAGGTCGATCGAGTCGACGTCGGCGAAGCGCTTGAAGAGGACGGCCTTGCCTTCCATCACAGGCTTGGAGGCGAGCGCGCCCAAATTGCCCATGCCGAGAATGGCAGTGCCATTGGAGATCACAGCGACGAGATTGCCCTTGGCGGTATAGTCATAGGCTGTGGCGGGATCATCCGCGATGGCCTGAACCGGCACGGCCACACCGGGCGAGTAAGCAAGGCTCAGATCGCGCTGGGTCGCCATCGGCTTGGATGCGACGATCTCGATTTTTCCGGGGCGGCCCGCGGCATGATAGTTAAGCGCTTCCCGATCCGAAAACTGAACTTTTGACTCGCTCATGGACGACCCCCCTTTGCTTGATCCCAATGATTTCCACAGCCGCTTAGGCGGTTAACGCCCAGACGGGAAGCCGGGATTGCGCCCGCCAAGGAAACCGTTATCGCCAAGCACATGGTCGACACAGGCTCAACGACAACAACGCCCATGATGGTGCAATATCTGGCGCTGAAAGCGGAAGCCGGCGATTGCCTGCTGTTTTACCGCATGGGCGATTTTTTTGAGCTGTTCTTTGAGGATGCCAAGGCAGCGGCGGCGGCACTGGACATTGCGCTGACCGCGCGGGGCGAACATGCGGGTCAACCCGTCCCGATGTGCGGTGTGCCGGTTCATGCCGCCGAGGGATATCTTGCCCGTTTGATCAAGGCGGGCTTCCGCGTTGCCATTGCCGAACAGATTGAAACCCCAGCTGAAGCCAAAGCGCGTGGGTCCAAATCTTTGGTAGCGCGCGGCATCGTCCGGGTCGTGACGGCAGGGACGCTGACGGAAGAAGCGCTGCTGGAAGCACGCAGTGCGAACTGGCTGGCCGCCGTCGCGCCGGTCGGCGATGTGATCGGGTTGGCGTCAGCGGACATATCCACGGGCCGGTTTGAACTGTGCGAGGTTGATTTAGCTGGTCTGGACGCAGAACTGGCGCGCCTGTCCCCGTCAGAACTGGTGGCGCCGGAGCCTCTGGCCGATGGGGCTACCGTGCGTCCGCGTGCGGACTTTACACCGCAGGAAGGCGAACGCCGCTTGAAGGCGCTGTTCGGGGTGTCGACGCTCGACGGCTTCGGGTCCTTCACCAAGGCGGAACTGGCCGCCTGTGCCGGGCTGCTCGCTTATCTGGACCATGTCGGGAAGGGCAATTTGCCGTTCCTCTCGCCTCCCGTTCGGCTGCAGTCGAGCGACCACATGCTCATTGATGCCGCCACGCGGGAGAGTTTGGAGTTGGTCCGCTCCACCGGCGGCGCGCGGGCGGGCAGTCTTCTTGACGCCATTGACCGGACGGTCACAGGCGCCGGTGCCCGACGGCTGGCGGCGGATACCTCAGCACCTCTGATGGACGTGCGCACCATTGAGGACCGCCTCGATCTTGTGTCCTGGTTTGTGGACAATGGCTCTGCGCGCGATGCGATGCGCGCCAATCTGCGCGCCCTGCCCGATATTGGCCGTGCGCTTGGCCGTCTGGCGGCGGGTCGCGGTGGGCCGCGTGATCTCGGTATGCTGCGTGATGGGTTGGGCGAAGCGCGGATGATGCGCGAACGGCTGGCGCGTGGCGGTGACGTCCCCCCGCTCATGGCGTCACTTTTGCCCGCGCTTGATGGGCATGGCGCGCTGGTCGACAAATTGTCGCGGGCGCTGGTGCCCAACCCGCCGCTGGATGCGGCCCAAGGTGGATATATTGCCGAAGGCTATGACGCGGCGTTGGACGAGCTGCGGGGGCTGGGTGGCGATGGCCGCCGCGCGATGGCCGCGCTTGAGGCGCGCTACCGCGACCAGACCGGCATTTCTGCGCTCAAGATCAAACACAATAATGTGCTCGGTTATCACATCGAAGTATCGGCGAAGAATGCCGATGCATTGATGACACCGGAGTCAGGCTTCACCCACCGCCAGACGCTGGCCGGCGTTGTGCGCTTCAACGCGCCGGAGCTGCATGAACTGGCGGTCAAGGTGACGCAGGCAGGCGCCCATGCGCTGGCCGCCGAAGCCGCCCATCTGGAAGAATTGACTGAAATTGCGCTCGCCCGGTCACGCGAGATTGCAACGACGGCTGAAGCCTTGGCGCGTTTTGATGTCGCCGCAGCCCTTGCCGAGCGGGCGATTGAAGGCGGCTGGGCCCGGCCATCTTTTGCGCCCGATGCGCGGTTTGAGGTGTCGGGTGGACGCCATCCGGTGGTCGAAACGGCCATCGCGAAGGACGGCGGGCGCTTTGTGGCGAATGATTGCCGTCTGGTGCCATCGTCGCGGCTGTGGCTCGTCACCGGCCCCAATATGGGCGGTAAATCCACCTTCCTGCGGCAGAATGCGCTCATCGCGGTGCTCGCGCAGGCGGGCTGTTACGTCCCTGCGACCTCAGCCACGCTGGGCCTTGTCGACCGGCTGTTCAGCCGGGTGGGGGCGTCTGACAATCTGGCGCGCGGGCGGTCCACCTTCATGGTCGAAATGGTCGAGACAGCGGCCATCCTTTCTCAGGCGACCGAGCGCAGTTTCATCATCCTTGATGAAGTTGGCCGGGGCACGTCCACTTATGATGGCCTCGCCATCGCCTGGGCGGTGGTGGAGTCGGTCCACGAGGTCAACCGCGCCCGCTGCCTGTTCGCGACGCATTATCATGAGCTGACGCGGCTTGCCGAAAAACTGCCGGCGCTCTCGCTCCATCATGTCCGTGCGCGCGAATATCGGGGGGATCTCGTTCTGCTGCACGAACTGGGAGAAGGGCCTGCCGACCGCAGCTATGGGATCGCCGTCGCCCGTCTGGCGGGGCTGCCGCCCAAGGTTTTGGCGCGCGCAAAGTCTGTGCTCGACAAGCTTGAGGCCGGGCGTGATGCAACGGGGGGCTTAGCTGCAGGGCTGGATGACTTGCCGCTGTTCGCTGCCACGAAGGTTGAGGAGGTCTGCGATCCGCTGCGCGATGCGCTCACCAAGCTCGACATTGACGGGCTCAGCCCGCGAGATGCACTGGATGAGCTTTATGCGCTCAGGCGGATCCTGATTGAGGATAAAGGTTGACCGCTTCGTAGAGCGCCGTGAGCGCTTTGACTTCGTCCGCGCTCAGTTCGGGTCGCCAGATTTCAAACAGCAAAATGACGCGGACGTCGTCGCTGTCATTCCAGGCTTCATGCTCAATGCTGTCGTCAAAGATCAGCATCTTGCCTTCTTCAACCGTGCGCATGTGATTGCCGACCCGTAGGCGGCAATTCTCCGGCACGATGAGTGGCAGATGGCAGATGAGCCGCGTGTTGAGCATGCCATTGTGCGGCGGGATGTGGGTATGCGGCTCAAGGATGGAGAAGATCGCCATAGGGGACCGGTCTTTGATGAAGGGCAGCGGCAATTGACCGATGGCTTTCATCGTTTCTGTGCAACGGGCGGCGTTCTTTTCAAAAAACTGCCCATTTTCCCAAAAGCGATAGGCGCTCCAGCTGCGATTGTTGGTGAGCGCATGGGTGCGATCGGGCAGATCGCTTTCCACCTGCACATAAGGGCTGGCGCCTTCGCCGCTTTCAAGCGCTGCCAGCGCTTCTGCGCGCAGGGCGGGGTAAGCGGCCTCCAGAGCCTCCACCCAGTCGAACTGCGCCGTGTCGTAAAAGGCGATCTGGGGCAGGCCCGGATAGTTGAAGATCTTCGGTTCCTGATAAAAAGGCTGCTGGCGCCCCGTCAGGATCGCGAGCGATTCCGCAAAACGCGGGTCCAGTGCCTCGGGCACAATCCCGGCTTCTGCGACTTTTTCAAAAAGATGCGTCTCAAACCCCTGCACAAGCGCGCGGCGGCGGGCTTTGGCATGCGCGACCCGGCTGAGGAGAGTTGGCGACAGGCCTTGCGCCGTGTCGGCCCGATCAATGGCGCGCTGATACCAGGCAATGGCGTTGCGGTCCTCGCCGCGTTTTGAATAGATGTCAGCCTTCAGAACGATGGCCGGAATGTTGGCGGGGTCTGCCGCCAGTGCCGGGGTCAGCGAAGCCTCTGCCTCCTCGAGATGGCCCAATTGAAAGGCGGCATCGGCATGGAGATACCAGATGGGCGGCGTCGCCGCGCCTGCCGCGACAATCTGACCGAACAGCGCGTGCGCCTCGGCAAAATTTTCGCCCTGAAAGGCAGCAAAGCCGCGTTGTGCGAGTGTCTGAAGTGTCTGGTTGTCCATGGGCCCCTCACACTTCTCCTAACCCCATTGCCCCGGTGGTGCCAATCGTCCTTGTGCCGCACGCCGTGAATGCGCATATCCAGCGCGGATGACGCAGCTTTTTGATCTCGTGCCCCAGCGGCGGGCCATTATTGAGCGGCGGGCGCTGTCCGATGCGCTGATGGCGCTTGAGGGCAATGATTCGACCAAGCTGCGCGCGGCGTCGGTCGCGATCCTGAGGCCGGCCATGGAGGCTGGTCGGGATGTCATCGCGCGGCGGATTGAGGCCCATCCGAGCCAGGGGCGCGAAGCCGCGGCCAGCTATGCGTTCCTCACTGATCAGCTGCTCCGGCTCATCTATGATTTCACGGTGCAGCGGCTCTATCCGCTCAACAACCCGACGGCGTCGGAACGCATCTCACTGCTCGCCGTCGGTGGCTATGGCCGTGGCGAAATGGCGCCCCAGTCGGACATCGATATCGCCTTTCTGACACCCTATAAGCAGACCGGCTGGTCAGAGCAGGTGATCGAATCCATGCTCTACACGCTCTGGGACTTGGGGCTGAAGGTCGGGCATTCGAGCCGCTCTCTCGATGAAATGATCCGCATGGCGAAGGAGGATCTCACGATCCGCACCGCGCTTTTGGAAGGCCGCTATGTCTGGGGGGATGAGCGGCTGTATGAGGAAGCGTCTGCGCGCTTTGCGGCCGAGATCGTCTCTGGCACGGCGCGCACCTTCATCACTGAAAAACTTGCCGAGCGGGATGTCCGCCACCAGCGCATGGGCGACAGCCGCTATGTCGTTGAGCCCAACCTGAAGGAAGGCAAAGGCGGCCTGCGCGATCTCCACACGCTCTTTTGGATCGGCAAATATCTCTATCGCGTCACGACCGTGCCGGAACTGGTCGACAAGGGCCTGCTGACAGCGGACGAGCTGCGTCAGTTTCAAAAGGCCGAGAACTTCCTGTGGGCGGTGCGCTGCCATTTGCATCTGATCGCCAAGCGCCCCGAGGAACGGCTGACCTTTGACGTCCAGCGCGAGATCGCGACGCGGATGCGGTATAATGACCGTCCCGGCCGATCTGCGGTCGAACGGTTCATGCAGCATTATTTCCTGAACGCGAAGGTCGTGGGCGATCTGACCGGTGTGTTCCTGGCGCATCTGGATGATGCCCATGCCACCAAAGGGCGCCGCTTCACGCTGCCGGGTATTTCTGGCCTGCGCCGCTCCCCCAAGACGTTGCAGGGCTTTGTGCTGGACCGGGGTCGCCTCGCCCTGCCCAAGGATGATTTCTTCGCCGAAGACCCGGTGCGCCTGATTGAGATGTTCGCGCTCGCGGCCTCGCAAAGCGTTGATATCCACCCGCAGGCGATGCGGGCGGCAGCCCGCGATGCGCGGCTCATCGATGCCAAGGTCCGCAATGACCCGCGGGCCAACGCGCTGTTTCTTGACGTCCTGACGTCCAATAAGGACCCGGAAAACGTTCTGCGCTGGATGAATGAAGCGACGGTGTTCGGGCGTTTTGTGCCGGACTTTGGCCGTGTCGTCGCGCAGATGCAGTTCGATATGTACCACCATTATACGGTGGATGAGCACAGCATCCGTGCCATCGGCCTGTTGGCGCGCATCGAAAAGGGGGTGCTGGGCGAAGACCATCCGCTTGCGACCGTCATCCTGCGGCAGGTGGTGTCGCGGCGCGTTCTTTATGTGGCGGTTCTGCTCCACGATATCGCCAAGGGGCGCGGCGGGGACCACAGTGTTCTGGGGGCGGACATCGCGCTTAAGCTGTGCCCGCGCTTCGGCCTGACGGCGGCTGAAACCGAGACGGTGTCCTGGCTGGTGCGCCAGCATCTGCTGATGTCCGCGACCGCCTTCAAGCGCGATCTGTCTGACTTTAAGACCGTGCTCGATTTCACCGGTATCGTGCAGTCGCCGGAACGGCTGCGTCTGCTGCTTGTCCTCACCATCGTCGATATCCGCGCGGTCGGCCCCGGCGTTTGGAACAGCTGGAAGCGTCAGTTGCTGACCGAATTGTTCGAATCAGCTGAAGAGGTGCTGCGTCTGGGCCACAAACAGCGCGGCCGGGCAGATCGTGTCCGTGTGAAGCAGGAATTGCTGCAAGAGGCGCTGGCCTGGTCCCCGGCCCGATTTGCAACCTATACCAAAAGACTGGCCGAGCCCTATTGGGTCGCCGAGCCCGATGATGTTCTGGAGAGCAACGCCCGCCATGTCGACAAGGCAGGCGATGCCGATCTTTCGATTGCAGCGACGGTCTACCCCTCACGCGGGGCGACGCTGGTGACGGTCTATGCCGCTGACCATCCCGGCCTGTTTTACCGCATTGCAGGCGGCATCCATCTGGCGGGCGGCAGCATCATCGACGCGCGCATCCACACGACGCGGGATGGCATGGCGCTCGACAATTTCCTTGTGCAGGACCCGCTCGGTCGACCCTTTGATGATATCCACCAGCTGCAGCGCATTGAACAGGCGATTGAAGACGCACTGGCCAATCGGGCGAAGCTGATTGAGAAGCTGGCGGCCCGCCCGCTGCCGCGCGCCCGGGCTGAAGCCTTTGATATCGCGCCCAACATCCTCATCGACAACCGCGCGTCAAACCGCTTTACGGTCATTGAGGCCAATGCGCGGGACCGTCCGGCACTGCTCTATGATCTCGCTTTCGCCTTGTTTGAGGCGCGCGTGACGATCCATTCCGCCCATATCGCAACCTATGGCGAACGCGCGGTCGACACCTTCTATGTGACCGATCTGACCGGCGATAAGATCATCAGTGCCAGCCGCACAGCGACGCTGGAAAAGCTGCTGCTCGACGCAGCGGCCGGCCCGCGCAAGGCGGCAAAAGCCGCCTGATCAGCTGCGTCGGACAGGCGGCAGGCTGACCATGGCGATCAGGATGGCACCCACCACATAGGCCACGCCGCCTGCCAGTTGGAACAGCGCGTAGCCGCCCGTGAGATCATGCACTTTGCCGAAGCTGAGCACGCCGACGATGGTGGATGCCCAGGCTGCGACCTGAATCCACCCATAGACGGTGCCATAGCGGGCGAGGCCGAAGCGGCGGGCGACAAAGAAAGCGAACAGGTCAATCTCCGCCCCCTGCTGCACCCCGATGGCTGCGACCGCGATGAAAGCGACGGCCGGGCTCCCTGTCATCTGCCAAAGGAGGAAACAGCCGAGCGCGGGCACAAGCGTAAAGAAAAAGGCGACGCGCTGCGGGTTGGCGCGGTCGAGAAAATAACCACACGCAAGCCGACCCACGACTTGCCCGACGGCAAAGGCGGAGATGCCGAGCGCCGCCACAGCGGCGGTGACGCCTTCTTCCAGCATCATTGGAACCATCTGACTCAATATGCCGGAGCCGGGGAAATTGATGCACAACATGCTCGCGATCAATAGCCAGAAGCCGGGGGAGCGGAGCATAGAGGGGTCAGTTGCGTGATGTTCGGCTGGTGCCAATCGGGCATCGGGTGCCCCCCGAAGTAGAAACAAAATGGCCGGCAAGCCGACAAGCCCGCTCAACGCCGCCAGCAGTAGATATCCCGCCCGCCAGCCCTCGCTTTCAATGACCAGCCCGAACAAGGGCGGCATGAGGACAGCAGAGAGCGACAGGCCTGTTGCGGCCAGCGCCAGCGCCATGCCGCGATTGTCATGGAACCAGCCGGCGACCGCGCGCGTATAGGCAATCGAGGTGGTCCACACCCCAATCAGGCCAGTGATGAACACCATGGCACCAAAAAGGGCGGGCACAAACGGCATGATGGCAACGGTCAGGAACAAGAGCGTGAGCATAGCCATGCCCAGCGCGTAGACGGGGCGGACGCCATATCGGTCCATCGCCCAGCCAACCGCAGGCGCTGTCAGCGAACCGACCCCGACCAGCGCCTGAAGCTGGGAAAACTCCCCCAGCGTCCAGCCGGTTTCTTTCTGGAGCGGCGGAATGAAGATGCTGAAGACATAATAAAGCAGGTTGATTCCGGTCGCCGCTGCCAGCGCTGCGCCTGTCACCACCGGCCAACCGCGCCGCCATTCGTCCATCCTCAACTCCCTTTAGGGCAAATCGCCCAAAATAGAGCGGAGACCCGATTGACGTTAACGTCAACTGTTCCTATCCCATCGTCAAGAGAGGTTACCTGGAGTCTGACGCATGAATCTTGAATTCAGCCCCGAAGAAATCGCCTTCCGTGACGAAGTGCGCACTTTCATCGCCGAGAACTATCCCGTCGAACTGCGTGGCAAGCAGGACGAAGGGGACGAATTGTCCAAAGAAGACTTTCTGAGCTGGCACAAAGTGCTCGCCAAGAAGGGTTGGGTCGCGCCGGCATGGCCGGTCGAATATGGTGGCACCGGCTGGACGCCGACGCAGCGCTACATCTGGTCGGAAGAAACGGCGCGTGCGGATTGCATCCGCCTGATGCCCTTCGGCCTCACCATGGTCGGCCCCGTCATCTACACCTTCGGCACGCCCGAACAGAAGGCCAAGTTCCTGCCGCGCATCCTGTCCGGTGAGGATTGGTGGTGTCAGGGCTATTCGGAACCCGGTTCCGGCTCTGACCTCGCCTCGCTGCGCACCAAGGCGGTGCAGGATGGTGACCACTATGTCGTCAACGGCCAGAAGACCTGGACGACGATGGCGCAGCATGCCGATTGGGGCTTCTTTCTCGTCCGCACCAATGCCGATGCCAAGCAGCAGGAAGGCATCAGCTTCCTTCTCGTCGACATGAAGACGCCGGGCATCGAAGTCCGTCCGATCATCACGCTCGGCGGTGAGCATGAAGTCAATGAAGTCTGGCTGGAAGACGTCCGCGTGCCGGTTGAAAACCGCGTCTATGAGGAAAACAAGGGCTGGACCTGTGCCAAGTTCCTTCTCGCCCATGAGCGTTCCGGCATTGCCGGCGTGGCAGCCTCCAAGCGCGGCGTGGAGCGGATCAAGGAAATCGCCAAGACCGAAATGGACGATGATCGTCCGTTGCTCACCAACCCGTTCTTCCGCCGCAAGGTGGCCGAACTGGAAATGGATCTGACCGCACTTGAGTATACCGAGTTGCGCACACTGGCCGGTGAAGCCCAGGGCAAGGGCCCGGGACCGGAATCGAGCCTGCTCAAGATCAAGGGCTCCGAAATTCAGCAGCGCATTACGGAACTGACGCTGGAAGCGGCGGGCCATTATGGCGCGCCTTACTTCCGCGGCTTTGGCGAAGGTGACAATGAGCACCCGATTGGTCCGGAATATGCCAACCGTTCGGCACCTGTCTATTTCAACGTCCGCAAGACGACGATTTATGGCGGATCGAACGAGATCCAGCGCAACATCATCGCAAAGATGGTGCTCGGACTTTAAGGCAATCAATCCCCCTCCCGCTTGCGGGAGGGGATAGGGGTGGGGCGAGCACAGCGAGCATGTGCGCGCCACAAGCCCACCCCCGGCCCTCCCGCAGGCGGGAGGGGAGGAATTTGGAGAGAGGCAACCATGGATTTCAATTACACCGACACGCAGGATATGCTGCGCGACACGCTCGCCCGTTTCCTTGCTGACACCTATGATTTTGAATCGCGCAAGAAGATGATTGCCAGCGATGCAGGGCGTGATCCCGGCATCTGGCGCGCACTTGCGACCGAACTCGGCATCCTGTCGGCGCCTTTCTCGGAAGAGCAAGGCGGCCTTGGCGGCGGCGCGATTGAAAACCTGATCATGATGGAAGAACTCGGCAAGGTCATTGCCGTGGAGCCCTATCTCCAAACCGTCGTCATCGGCGGCGGTGCGCTGAAGGCCGTCGGCGGCGCTTTGGCGGATGCTGTCATCCCCGAAATCATCGGCGGCAATGTCATCATCGGTTTTGCTTATGCTGAGCCCAAGGGTCGCTACAATCTCGCCAATATCTCGACGACGGCGAAGAAGGACGGCGCAGGCTATGTGCTCAATGGCCACAAGGCTGTTGTCTATGCAGCCCCATGGGCCACACACCTTCTGGTGACAGCGCGCACCGGCGGCAGCCAGCGCGAACGCGCCGGGGTTGATCTGTTCCTGATCGACGCGAAGTCAGCCGGTATCACACGTCGCGACTATCCGACGGTTGATGGCTTCCGCGCGTCGGAAGTCTATTTTGAAAACGTCGCCATCCCCGGCGATGCGCTCCTGTCCGGTGGCATTGATCTGATCGAACAGATTGTTGACGAAGCGACTGTGGCCGTTTGTGGCGAAGCTTGTGGCGTCACGCGCAAGCTGCACGAAGGCACGCTCGATTACTCCAAGCAGCGCCAGCAGTTCGGTCAGCCAATCGGTCGCTTCCAGGTGCTTCAGCATCGCATGGCAGATATGTTCCTCGAAGTGGAACAGATCATGTCGATGACGCTCATGGCGACGCTGAAGCTCGATCTGCCTGCCGCGGAACGCAAGGCCATGGTCAGCCTTGCCAAGGCGAAGGTTTCGCGCTCGGCGAAGTTTGTCGGCCAGAACGCGGTGCAGACGCACGGCGGCATCGGCATCACGCAGGAATTGGCCATTGGCCATTATTTCAAGCGTGCCACCATGATCGAAGGCCAGTTTGGCTCGGCAGACTGGCACCTTGACCGGTATGAACAGCTGACGCTATCCGACGTGGCATGATCAC
>Ga0222712_10004349_pt1 | contig 14859 bp, 13 predicted proteins | sample C33_657DmetaG_FD_165043 | JGI IMG/M metagenome (GOLD analysis project Ga0222712, IMG submission 165043) | Estuarine water microbial communities from San Francisco Bay, California, United States - C33_657D | ecosystem: Environmental > Aquatic > Marine > Unclassified | place: USA: California... | reverse complement strand
TTGCTACTGGTGCTGAAGGATTCTTGTCTAAAGACGGCGATGCGATGCTTGGTATGCTTACCTTGTTTGCAGTTCCTACAGACCCACTGCACGCAGCTACAAAATCATACGTAGACAGATTTATTAATGCAACATCAGGCGGAACTATTTTAGGTCCTCTAGTTGCCAGCGGTGCAGCTGCAAGCTATACTGCAACAGGCGGCGCTACTGTTAATATCAGTGGTGGTAGCTTAAATCTTACAAACGGTTCTACTCTTACAACTGACGGTACTTCTACACTTGGTAATACTCGTGTTGCAGGTAATTTAGATGTTGATGCTGATCTGAACATTGATGGCGGTGACTTAACAGTTACTGGATCCACTTTTAACTTAGCAAACACAACAGCTACAACAGTTAATTTAGCTGGAGCTGCTACTGCAGTTAATGTTGGTGCTGCAACTGGTACAACCACTGTTAAAAATAACTTAACAGTTGATGGTGACGTACAGATCAAGGGTGGTGATCTTACTACCAACCAAGCAACTTTCAATGTTGTAAATACAACAGCTACTACAGTAAATATTGCTGGAGCTGCTACAGCAGTTGAAATCGGTGCTGCAACTGGTACAACCAGTATCAACAACAATGTAACAATTGATGGTGTATTAGATGTTATCAGTGGTACTACAGTTACAAATACAACTGATGATCCTACTGGTTTTGATAACCAACATCCCAATACTCGTGGTGTTGTAGAATTCAGTGATAATGGTACACGAGTTTACTCTATTGACAAAGACGGTAATGTTACTGTTCGTGAAAATAGTCAGTTTGCTACTGGTACAGCCTATCAGACGGCAGCTGTTGCAAAAACTTTGGCAATTTATCCAGTGGCTGGACAAACAAAGTTCGTTTACTACGTTAGCGGTGTACGTTACGAAAAAACTGGTTTAATATCTAGCACATTAGCAAGTATTAATGGTTACAACTATTTCTACTTTAGTGGTGGTACACTAACAAACTCAACTACACGCAGTGACCAAATCTTAACAACAACAGCAAGTGTTGCTGCTGTTCGCGGAACTAGCCGTAACAATCGTAGTATTTCTGTTGAAGATCAACGTCACGGCATTTCTATTGATGGAGCTTCTTTAGTTTACATTAAACGTGCAGAAGGTATCAAACTTGTAAGCGGTCATGGTGTAACTCCTGGTACAGTTGGTACTGGTACTTATACAAATACCAAAGCAGGCGAATTACGTGATGCAGATTTGTTAATCACAAGCCCTGTTAAGACAAACAACAAATTCTTGGTTCGTGATGGTAATGACTGGAAGCTTGCTGATAATAACGACAATTTATTAAGTTATAAATTAGGTGTATTAGGGGGTGTTACAGTTACTACACAAGGTAGCGGCTATAGCGGCTTGTCTACAACTTTATCGGTACAGGGTGATGGTGAAGGTGCTGTAGTTACTCCAATTTTGGCAGGAGCTCCATTACAAACCATTACACTTAATAATGGTGGATTTAACTACGCTAACGACTCAACAGTTACTTTAAACGGTGATGGTACTGGCGGTACTGCAAGTATTGTTGTCCCAGCAGGTAAAAATATTGCTTCAGCAGCCGTTACAAACTTTGGTAGTCGTTATACAGCTGCCCCAACAGCAACAGTTGTAGGTGGTGGCGGTACAGGCGCCACACTTTCAGTTGCGCTTAATTTAGGTACTCCAATTGCAACTGTTCACATGGATAGCCTAGGTTCAGGCTATACAAGTGCTGCTGCAACAATTACTGGTGATGGTGCAGGAGCTACTGCTACAGTAACAATAGTTGCTGGTGCAGTAACTGACATTAACCTGACTTCACCTGGTAATGGATACACCTATGCAACAGTAAATATTGTTGGAAACGGTACAGGTGCTACAGCAACTGTACATACTCAGAAGAACTTTATCCAAGCTTACGAAATTACCAACGTAGGTAGCGGATATACAAGCAATCCTACTGTAACTATTAATGGTGATGGTCACGAAGCAACAGCTACAGCTCAAATTACTGCTGGCGGCGTTACGGATATTGTAATTACTAATGGCGGTCATGGATATACTTTTGCTACTATGACAATTAGTGGCGGTGGTGGCACAGGTGCTACTGTTAATCCTATTCTGAGCGGTTATCCTATTCAGTCAGTTACTTTAACAAATCCTGGTAAAAATTATACTAGCGATCCAACAGTTACCGTTACAGGTAATCAGTACAGTACTGGCGGAGCTATTTCAGTAACTCGTGCTCAAGGTAATACTATCAATAGTATTACACTAACAAATCCTGGTACTAACTATACGTACGCAACAGTACAAGTTAATAGTAGCACCTCAGGAACTGGCGCTAACTTTACAGTAGCAGCTACACCTAGCGGTATTTTAGGCGTTACAGTTGTTAATGGTGGACGTCATTATAGTTATGCAAATATTGTTGCAACTGACACAGGCGGAGCAACAGGCTTTGCAGCAACAACAACACTAACACCCGTTCCGCAATATAATGGTTATGTTAACGTCGGTACTGGATACGATTTAAACAATATTCCTGCAGGTAAGTACACAAATACATACTTTGTAGCAGTGTCTAGTGTTGATCGCGTTGTAAAAGTTCCTAGTGCGTATTTATTTAATACCGTTCGTGAAGCTTTCCAGTATGCTAAAAAAGAAGTAAAAGAATTACAAGATTACGGAATGCCTTTTGCAAACTATAAGTTCTTAGGTGTTTCAGTTATTGATAATTCTGGTCAATTAGTTACTATTCCAGGAACTAATCTTGGCGATGTTTTATATTATGATCTTTTAAACAATGACTATAATTCAGCACCGCTTAATGCAGATGGTAATAAAGTAGGCAGATCTTTAAGTATTAGTGCTAGTGGAAATGCTGCGTCTTGGTTAGGAGCTACTGAATCAGCAAATGTTTACTATGTAGCACCGCACGGCGTAGATCAACCAACAAGTGGTAGTAATATGTCAACACCATTTGCAAGTATTAAATATGCTTGTCAACGTGCTGAAGAAGGCTCTACAATCTTTGTTAAAAGTGGTACGTACAACGAACAACTGCCTATTACAGTTCCTGCAAACGTAGCTATTGTTGGTGATAATCAGCGTACGGTTAATGTTCATGCAAAAACTGGTAATAGTGACGACGGAGTAACTCCTAATAGTCAGTCAACAATGTTTAGAATGAGCAATGGCTCAATCTTGAACAAAATGACTTTTAAAGGTATGACTGGCTGGGTCCCAGGTACAACCCCTAGCGATATTACAACTTCGACAATTAAAGGCGTAGTTATAGGATTTAATCCAACATCTCCAATCACTACTAAGTCGCCTTATGTTTTGGAATGTTCATTTATTGGTCAGGGTGCTATTGGTGCACTGATTGATGGTACAGTTCATGCAACTGGTGCTAAAACTATGATTTTCCACGGCTATACTATTATTAATGATAATGGTGTTGGTTATTGGGTTAAAGATGAAGGCAAATCAGAGATTGTAAGCTGTTTTACTTATTACAATTATTTTGGTTATATAGCTACTGGTGGTGGATTTATTCGTGCACTAAACGGCAACAACAGTTACGGAACCTGGGGTGCGGTAGCACAAGGATTCGGAGCATCAGAAGCTGCAGTAACTGGAACACTATTAGGCGAACAAGTAAACTTTGTTTATCAGGGCGGTACTATTAACGAAGGTAATACGTTTACAACTACTTCAGGAGCAACAGGTATTGTAACAAACGTACAATACAGTGCAAATAAAGTGTATGTACGTAATACAACAGGTACTTTTACTTTAGGCGATGTATTTACTTTTTCAGGCGGCGGTACTGGTACAGTTAGTGCAGGTGCTAAAGAGCAACAAAAAGGTTTTGTGTTAGTGTTAACAGGTTTAACAGCAGCACCTAAACCAGGACAAAGTATTCAAATCACCGGTGATCAATATGCTTATGTGATACAGAGCGTAACGGGAACTTATGTAAATACTACTAGTATAATGACTGTAGTGTTAGCGCAGGAAAAACCAAGCGGCTCACCTAGCGGTACAGGAGTTACACTCCGTAGCAAATATTCACAGATTCGCTTAACTGGTCACGACTTCTTGTCAATTGGTACAGGCGGTGTTACTACTACTAATTACCCTGGAGAACCTACACAGGCAGCTTCACAAGGCAATGAAACAAACGAAGTTTTTCCAGGTCGTGTATTCTATGTATCAACTGACCAAGACGGTAACTTTCGAGTAGGTGAGTACTTCCGTATTGACCAAGCAACTGGACGTGCTACACTGAACGCTAACGCGTTTGACTTGGCAGGTTTGACTAGCTTGAAACTGGGTAGTATTGGTGCTCAATTAGGTGAAACTATTAACGAGTTCTCAAGCGATCCTACAATGAGTGGTAACTCAAATACTGCTGTTCCAACAGAGTATGCTGTTAAAACTTATACGGATCAAAAAGAAATAGCTCTTAGAGCATATGTAGATTTAACTAATAGCCTAGATGCAACAGTTTATTCTGTTAATGGTACTGATACTTATGATAGTGCTGGTCGCGTAACTAAATTTACTGACGGTGATAGTGTCTTTGACCAAATTGTTTGGGAAAAAACAGGTATGGTTGTACCACACTATGTAATTACAAAGTTTAGACAAACATACAAAGGCACTACTATAAAAGTAGCTACTATAACTTATAGCGATAGTGGAAAAATTAGCACTATTACTATTGTATAAAGGATAATTAAATGTCAGATATTTTATTATATAATGCAATAGCTGCTAGTAATCAAGCGTTAAAAGAAGCTGTGGGAGAACCAAAGGGCGGCCGACAGGGCGTCCTTTCTAACCCAGATTGTTTTACGTTATGGTCAAGTGCAGTTGTTTCATTGCCCACTGAATCGGGTTCTGTATGTGTATACGATAATGCCAGCGGATATTTTCGTTGCGGTAATTGTTGTTTATGGACTGTTCCAGCAGGCGCTACAAAAGTTCGATTTCAGTTATGGGGTGCAGGAGCAGGTACAGGAGCAGGACTTTGTTGTGGGGGCTCTGGCTGGGGGGCAAATGGAGCATATGCTTCAGTTGTAATTAACGCAGTTCCAGGCTGTCAGTATACTTTATGTGGTGGATGCGCTCACTGTTATCAAAATTATTGTACACAATGTTGCGATGTTAGTGGGTGCAAAAGTTTTGTTACTGGATACGGTGTAACAAATTTATGTGCAGATGGCGGTTGTTCAAGCTTATTCCGTCAAATGACTATGTTGCAAGGTGGAGCCGAGTGTTGCCGATACCAAGGCAAGGGTATGACTGTTTCTGGAGCTTGCATTTGTTCCGGCAGTATAGCTAACTGGATGTGTTTTAGTAATAGTTGTGCTACATGTGCTCCTATTACCAGAGTTGCTGATACAGCAAGAAAAGGTTACGGCACTGCTTTAACAGGTACAGTATATCAAATACCAAGTATGTATCATGCAGACTGTTTTAATACAGATTTTTATGGATGCATTTGTACAAGTCCAGTGCTTTTGCCAACCGGAGTACTTAGTTGTGTATGCTGCTTAAGTTATTCAAGCGGCACTTGTTGTGGAGCTACAATACGTGGTGCTTGTGGAGGATGTGCTTGCTTCCCAGGTCTAGGCGGTGCTTATACTCACATTATGGGTGGTAACACTGAACTATATGCAGACTGGGGTCGTACTGGCATGGTCAAGGTAAGTTGGTGCTAATAAGGGAAAATTATGCAAAAAACAATTACAGTAAATGTTCCTGATGAACTATGGGTTAGCGGATTTACCCAAAACAAAACAGCCGAGTTCACATATAATGGCCCAGATAGGATCTGGGTTGTTATTGATAATAATATTGTGTCTCCTTCGTACTATACTGAAGAACCTACAAATTTGCCTCCAGGCAGAGAGGCGAAAGAGATTGTATTAGGTACAGCAAGTGACACAGAAGTAGCAGCAGCAATTATTTTAGTTAATAGTGCTGATGAGCATACTTATACATATGTTGACGAAACTAATCACGATAGTAGTATATACAAGCGCATAACTAATCCTAAATTACAAGATATTTATTTAGTCCAAGTTATAGGCAATGCTTTTAGTTTAGTCCAAGTTTTAAAAGATACGGCTAATCCTTTAACTGCTATTGCTAATCAAAGAATGTCCTATGTTCGGAAATACTCTGATCAATATGACTTTTCTACTGAAGATCAAGCACGTGTAAATACCTACTTAACTAATCTTACTACTTACTTAAGTACAATTGAAAAAGCTTATCCTTGGAAGTATGTTACATACGATACAACAGAAGTACCAAAAATACCTGTACAATTAGTAACACTTTTTAATAGTCTACCTACAATTTAAGGAGCACTATATGAGTGATATTTTATTACACGCAGCACTGGTTGAAAATCAGAGTTTACTGCGCACGTTTGTAAAGAAAACCGTAGATCCAAACGCTATTTTAGATGTAGAAGCTTATAACTATACTAAAAAGAACGATATGTGGTTAACAAACAGTTATACTGCTCCAATAAACCAGTGTCCAAATATGGTTAAGCAATGGCAAGAATTTTTAACACCACTAACTTTGCCTAGAGCAAATGGTTTTAAAGTTTGCGATACAAGTGGGTATTATCGTTGTCAATCTAATTGTGCATGGACAGTTCCCGCAGGTGTAACAGAAGCTCAATTTCAAGTTTGGGGTCATGGTGGCGGAAACAGCGGACAGTGCTGTTGTGGAGGTACTCCGTTTGGTCCAACTGGCGGTTATATGACGGCTGTTATTAACGTAGTACCTGGAGAAATATTCTGTTTATATTCTGGATGTGCTTACTGTTGTTACGCTAATCAAACTACCCCTGGATATAATCAAGACACTAGCTATGTTTGTAGTTGCAGTAACTCAAACGGATGCTTTAATATAGCTGTTGTCGGTGCTGCGCCAGATTATAATTATTGGTGTATTTCTGCTCCTTCAGCAAGCATGAGTACATGCGGACCACCTACTAATGATGGATGCAATCCTAGCAGTTGCAGTGGTTGGAATTTTTGCTGGGATACTGCCGGCGATAACGTTACTGTACCGCACTTTTTCTCCAAATGTGACACTTATTGTGTTTGTTGCAATACTCGCAGTAAATTTTGTGCATATGGTTTACCGGCAATATATCCTGGACTAGTAATTGGAGCAGATTTAAGTACTCCTGGAAATGGCTATCATATATCGCCTCCAGTATTTGGTTTTGAACAATGTACATGCTGCTGGGGTAATTGTACTTTAAGTACTCTTGGTTCTATGTGTAACGGATACGGTGGCTGTCATTACACTGCTCAAAACGGTTATCAACAGATACCTGCTGTTGGAGCATTTGGTGGCTGGGTTTGCGGTGGATATACCTCAAGCTGCGGCGACGCTGGAGGTATGGGCATGGTTTGTGTAAGCTGGAATTGTTCATAATACACAACTAATTTTTTAAAACTTTAACATTATTTATGAAAAAAGCATTTGCTATTAATGGGGGAGCAGGAAGGGTACTATGTGCCATTCCTGCTTTGGAAAATTATAAAAACAACGTAGATAATGATGTAGTCATTATTGCCGAAGCTTGGATGGAGCTATTTTTGCTAAGTCCAACGCTTCGACATAATGTATATCATGTCGCCCATAAGGGTCTTTTTGAAGAAAAATTAAAAGACAGAGAAATCGAAAGTCCTGAACCTTACAGGCTCAATGCTTATTTTAATCAAAAAGCTAACTTAATTCAAGCTTTTGATAAAATTATTAACAACTTGGATGCTGTACCCGATACTAAATCGATCAATTTAGAGCTTGGTAAAGCAGAGCAAGTATATGGACACAATTTAGTTAACCAAGTTAAATCCCAATTTGGAAAAGAAAAAGCAATTGTTGTTCAACCTTTTGGTAGTGGTATAAAACTTGAAGGAAACTTTGTAGTAGATACTAGTGGGCGTAGTTTAGAATTACGTGACTTTACTCGTTTAGTAGAAGAATTAAGCAAAAGCTATGCAGTTATTTTAATGGTACCTTTTAAAGTACCTACTGAAAAAGCCCTGCAAGCCGCAGTACCAGAAGATGCAGATTTAATTAAATGGGCAGGAATTATTAATGCAGCAGACTACTTTTTAGGTTGCGATAGTGTTGGACAACATTTAGCACATGCACTTAAAAAACCAGCTACTGTAGTTATTGGATCAACATTCCCAGAGAATATTTGCTATCCAGATAACAAAAACTTTACTATTATTGATAACGGTAAAGGTAAAAGAACTTATAGTCCTATCAGAATTACTCACGATCATGGAATCGAACGAGATAATGAAGACTGTATGATCTTAACAGAAGACACCTTTGATAAGATCATTAAAAGTGTGCAAAATAAATTAGGTAAACCTAAAAAAGAAAAACAGACTGTTAGCCCTGTAGTGCCACACGTACACTCTGCTAGCTGTTCACATAATCAATCTAATCTTATTACTCCAAACTTTGAAAAAAAGTATGGTAATGTAATCGACTCTTTAACTAATAATGGATAATACTTTGAAAACCGGATATATTTTAGGCATTAGTCGTGGACATAATGCAGGTGTTTGTTTACTAAAAGACGGCAAGATTGTTTTTGCAATTGAAGAAGAGCGCCTAAGCAGAACAAAGTATGATGGCGGTCCTTACGCTGCTATGATGAAAGTTAAGGAATATACTGATAAAGTAGATTATATTGTAATTTCACATACACAAACCCTTGATGCAACTTGCGGAAAGGTCGACTATACAGGCGACAATGTGTATACAGGTTTAGCGCGAAAATTAGGTTTAATTCAGCGTAAGGGTGTTGACTTACATAATCATCCACAAGTAATAGACTTAAGCCAACATCATCATAAAATTCATGCAGCAGCAGCATTTTACCGCAGCGGTTTTGACGAAGCTGTAGCCGTTGTAGTAGATGGGGCAGGTACTGCTGTAGAGGCTGGTTTTAAAAATGAACCTATTATTTTATGGGAAATAGAATCTATATTTGACTGTGATTATGCTTCTGGATTAAAAACAGTGTATAAACATTACGGATCTCGTAGCCCAGTACCAGTACATTTTACTCCCGCCGAATCTAGTCAACATCTTAATGAGCAGGGCACTCACGCGGTCTTAATGAGTGGTCATGCAGGTATTACTAAAGTATACGAAGCTGTTACAGAGTATTGTGGTTTTCAAGGTATTGAAGCTGGTAAAACTATGGGATTATTTCCGTATGGTAAACCCAATGATAAAATTCCAAAATTATTTACCAAAAACGGGAAATTTTCTTTATCTGATGCAAACTTAACGATTCCGCAATATCCAAACGGTGCACAAATAAATTCTGATCTTTATGAAGAATTAACTACTAATTTTCAAGTAGACGATGTAACACAATTACAAAATCGTAGAGATTTAGCATATGCTTGCCAAACCCAAACACAACAAGAAGTATTAGATATATTACTTACTGCTAGTGCTATGACTGGTAAGAAAAAAGTTGTGTTAAGCGGAGGGTACGCACTTAACTGTGTTGCAAACTACTTTTATTTAACCGAACTAAATAAAAACGGCATTGAGTTATATGTAGAGCCTGTATCAAATGATGGGGGTACTGCTATTGGAGTTGCTCTTCTGTTCTATCATATATCAGAACCAGAAGCAATAAATACAAAACATGCAAGAGAAATTTATTTAGGTCCACAATATGCTTACTCTGAGGAATATATTAATAATATTGCCGAAGAATACGAAGCAGAAGTTAAAACAGCTACTAAAGAAGAAGTTGTTGAGTTGATGACACAAAAGAATATTGTTGCAATGTTCCAGGGCCGCTCAGAAAATGGACCCCGCGCACTTGGTAATCGTTCACTAATGTTTGACCCTACTTTTGTAGACGGCAAAGATTTTGTTAACGAAATTAAACATCGTGAATATTTTAGACCTTTTGCTGGTTCTATTTTAGAAGAAGATGCACACGAGTGGTTTGATCTTCGTGGTATGCCAAGCAGTCCGCATATGATGTATGCTGTTAACTGTCAGCCTGGTGTTGAAGAAAAAATTCCAGCAATTATTCATGTAGACGGAACTTGCCGTATTCAAACTGTTAAGCGAGAAGAGAACCCACACTACTACGATGTAATTAAAGCTTTTAAAGAAAAAACAGGTGTACCTATTATCTTTAATACTAGTTTTAATTTAGGAGGAGAGCCTTTAGTAGAAACTCTTGAGGATGCGCTGTGGACCTTAAGTAAAACTGGTATTGACTATTTATACTTACCAGAGTATAATAAGCTAATCACTGTAAAAATTAAACAATAATGAAAATCTTTGTAAACGGCACTTTTGACGTCTTACATCCAGGCCACCTAGACTTGCTGAACTACGCAAAAAGTCTAGGTGACTTTTTACTGGTTGCAATTGATTCGGATAGCCGAGTCGCCAGCAAAAAGGGGTTGGACAGACCTTTTAACCCACAATATCATAGACAAAAACTATTAGAAAACCTAAAAGCGGTTGATGAAGTAATAGTTTTTGATACTGACCAAGAATTAACACAAACTGTAAAAATATTAAGACCTGACATAATGGTTGTTGGGTCAGACTACCAAGATAAAACCGTAATTGGTTCGGAATATGCTAAACAACTTAGATTCTATACTAGAACAACACCTTTCTCAAGTACCCAAGTCCTGGAAAATTTTATTGCTAGGCGACACTTGCACAGATAAATATGTATACGGCACTGTTGACCGATTAAGCCCTGAAGCGCCTGTACCAATTTTTGTGCCTAAATACGAAGAAAATCGTCGTGGTATGGCAGGCAACGTAGAAGAGAACTTAAAAATATTAGGTTGTGATGTTAGCTTACTTACTTTAGAAGGCGGCACAAAAACAAGATTCATAGATTCGCGTAGTAACCAACAAATTATGCGCCTAGATCAAGATGCTAAAGGCGGGCCTATAGAATTAGTAGTCGGTATACCCGCAATCTATGACGCAGTAGTAATATCAGACTACAACAAAGGCTGTATTAGTTACGAACTGGTAGAGCAGGTACTACAACAGTTTCGTGGTCCTGTATTTATTGATACAAAGAAAACAGATCTTGCAAGGTTTGAAGGTGCTTTTGTAAAAATAAATAGCTTAGAAAACTCACTTGCTAAAACACTGCCTTCGCAAACAATAGTTACATTAGGTAAACAAGGCTGTGAATACGCAGGTCAAATATACTCAGCACCACAAGTAGAAGTTGCAGATGTGTGCGGAGCAGGCGACACATTTTTAGCCGCTCTAGTATACCAATTTTTAACAACAAATCAGATTCCAGAAGCATTATTATTTGCTAATCGTGCTGCTGCGGTAACAGTAAAACATATGGGTGTTTATGCACCTACGCTGAAAGAAATAAATGAGGCTTGAAGGCTTTGTACCAAAAGGCTGGGGTTCAGAAAATATTTGGGCTACCAATGACAAGTATTGTGGTAAACTACTACAGTTTAATAAAAATGCCAAATTTTCAATGCACTTTCATGCCCACAAAGATGAGACTTGGTACGTGCTTAGCGGCAAGTTTAAAGTAATAGTTATTAATACAGCTAACGCTTCACAAACAGAACACGAACTTAGTGTTGGCGATGTGTGGCACAATCCAGTACTATTACCGCATCAGTTAATCTGCTTAGAAGCAGGCACAATTATTGAAGTTTCAACACCAGATTCAGTAGAAGATAATTATCGTGTTGCCAAAGGTGACAGTCAACAATGAAATATATTATAGATATTGACGGAACAATTTGCTCGGTTGTTCTTAACGATGATGGCAGTGTAAACTATGATAAAACACAGCCGTACAAAGACAGAATTAAAAAAATCAATAAGTTAATAAGTGAAGGTCACGAAATAACTTATTGGACAGCCAGAGGATCTGCATCTGGCGTTGATAGGTCAGAATTGACCAGAAAACAGCTCACAGAGTGGGGAGCAAAATATCACGAACTGTTATTTTATAAACCTGTTTATGATATTTGGATTGATGACAAAGCCATTAACTCAGAACAATATTTTAAATGAAAATTTTATTAACAGGGCATAAAGGCTTTATCGGCAAAAATATGCTAAAAGCTTTAGAAAACGCTAACCACGAGATTAGCGTTTTTGAATGGGACGATGGCAATATGCCCAGCATTATGGAACAAGACTGGGTTATACACATCGGTGCAATTAGCTCAACCACAGAACGCGATGTTGACAAAGTACTGCGACAAAATTATGATTTTAGTCGTCAACTATTTAATGCTTGTAAAGTTTACGGAGTAAACTTACAGTATTCAAGTAGCGCCAGCGTATACGGTTTAGGAACAGATTTTACAGAAACCGCAATGCCAGATCCACGTAATGCGTATGCTTGGTCAAAATACCTATTTGAACGCTATCACCAACAACATCAAGGTGGTAATATAGTACAAGGGTTTAGGTACTTTAATGTTTATGGTTCTGGTGAAGATCACAAAGGCTCACAGGCAAGTCCTTACCAACAGTTTGCTAAACAAGCTAGTGAAACAGGTAAAATAAAAGTATTTGAAAATAGTGACAAATACTTACGAGATTTTGTACCAGTTGAGCAAGTAATTGCTACTCATCTGGCTTTTTTAAATAGTCAAGAATCAGGTATATTTAATATCGGTACAGGAACCACGCAAAGCTTCCAAGAAGTAGCCGAAAGCTTTCAAGTACCTATAGAAACAATACCAATGCCTGAGCAGTTAAAAGCAAGTTACCAAAAATATACTTGCGCTAACATGACTAAAACTAATAAAATTTATGACCACTCTAAAAGAATTAACCCGCGATAACCATGAACTTGCAGAGGCTCATCCTTTTACCAAGCTGTTATTAAGTGGTAGTATTCCTGAAAATGTTTATGCTGATTTTTTGTATAATCAGCAAGCAATTTATTATTCCCTTGAAGCCGTGGCTAAAAGAAAAAGTTTATTAAACGGCTTAGACGGCATAGAGCGAACAGTGAAAATTGGCGATGATTTTGATAATTTACCAAAATGCAAAACAACTCTGTATCCTAGTACATTAAAATATATCAATTACATAACCAATAGAAATTTAAGTGAACAACAAATTTTAGCTCACTTATATGTTCGTCATATGGGAGACCTATACGGCGGTCAAATGATTAAGAAGGTTGTTCCTGGCACTGCCACTATGTACGAATTTAGTAATCGTAGTGAATTGATTAGTGCGTTACGTCAAAAACTAGACGTTAATATGGCTGCAGAAGCAAACGAATGTTTTGCTTTTGCTATAGAACTATTTACAGAGTTAGCCAATGAGCACAATATTCAATAAACTAAAAGCTCATGCAGCAGAGTTGGAAACAATTCTTGCTTCAAGAGCTTTTTCTTTGCCCAGCGAAATCACCTCAGAATGGTACACTAAGAATTTTTCAAGTGCCTGGGTCCGTAGAGCTAACCTAGATGTTATAGATGTGTCTGAATCTAAAAAGCTATACATGATGCATCTGTGTATATTTCCTCATACCTACGATGCAGCGCCTATTTACGGTTTTGATATTATAGCAGGCACAAATAAAGTTACAGGCGCATTTTTAGATTTTTCACCTACAGGCGACCCTGAACATCCAATGTGTAAGTGGTTTCAAGACTTTGTAGAGCCTACATCGTGGGCAAAACCCAGAGAGCTACCTGAATGGGCAAGAAATATATTTTCAAACCGTATGGTTGCTGCTGGCAACATTAATACTGATTATGAAATGAGCGTAATGCTAGAAATTTCTAAAAAGTCGTTAATTTACTACCTAGACAATATACAAAAACATCGCCCTCAGCTAAAATACGAAGATATGGTAGCACAACACGATTTTACTGACAAACAAAATTATTATTGTCAGCAACAAAAATGTAATCCACATACTCCACGAGTATTAAAAACACTAGGATTTAACGATGATCAAGTACATGAGTACATACATAAAGAGCTATTTCCTGAAGTATGAGCAGCAATGGATAGATTACTGGTACTACTACGGAGGACCTAAATAATGTGGATTTTGCAATTTTTACCTAACTGGTTGTTTTATTTAACACTATTAGCAGGCGTAGCTGCATTTTTAGTTACCAAGTTTATTAAAGTATTACCAAACGCACAGTTAATTCAGCTAGCAAGCATTGTCACAGTTGTGGTCAGCACTTATATGATAGGTGCTATTAGCAACAACGACGCTTGGTTAGCCAAAATCAAAGACTTAGAGGTTAAGGTTGCCGAAGCCGAAGCTAAATCTGCAGCCACTAATAGCGAAATTGTGGAAAAAACTGTAACCAAAACTCAAGTTATAAAGCAACGCGGTCAAGATATCATCAAGTATGTAGATCGTGAGGTAGTTAAGTTTGACGCTAATTGCGTAATTCCCAAAGAATTTGTAGCAACACACAATCAAGCAGCAGAGGCACCAAAGAAATGAAATTATTATTAATACCACTAATTTTATTGGTTAGTGCTTGTACTACTGTTCCAGTTACGGCAAAGTTTCCACAAGCACCAGGTGCACTAGTACAAGAACCCTGTCCTAATCTGCAAAAACTTACAGACGAGGCTAAGCTGTCAGATGTGGCAAAAACCATTACAGTTAACTACTCAGAATACTATATGTGTGCTGTTAAGTTAGAAGCCTGGCAACGTTGGTACAGTGAACAAAAAACCATTTATGAAAGTGTAAAGTAATGGAACTAACTCTAGC
>Ga0222712_10004348_pt1 | contig 14863 bp, 23 predicted proteins | sample C33_657DmetaG_FD_165043 | JGI IMG/M metagenome (GOLD analysis project Ga0222712, IMG submission 165043) | Estuarine water microbial communities from San Francisco Bay, California, United States - C33_657D | ecosystem: Environmental > Aquatic > Marine > Unclassified | place: USA: California... | reverse complement strand
CCCTTCTGTCTCTCTGACGAAACCGCAGGTAAATGGGGGTGAACCCATCGGAATCGGGTGTGATTCTGGGTCGTTCACGGCGCACTCGTTGGAATCAGCTTCTGGTCGTGTTGAACCAAGGTTGGAAAGTGTCCAGCCGGAGGGTTGCTCAAGCGAGGTGGCTGCTCTGGTGGCCGGCTGGGCGTCGAGACATCTGATGCCGCTGATGGATTGGCAGATTCGAGCGGTTGAAGGGATGCTCCAAAGGAAGGACGACGGCTTCTGGTATCGGGAGGCTCTGATCTCCTGTGCTAGACAGCAGGGGAAGAGCGTGCTCTTGAAGGCGCTGGCCGGATTCTTCGTGACCGAGTGGGCGGCCAAGACTGGCCGGCCTCAGTCCGTCATGCTGGTCGCCAACAAGCTCGACCGGTCGTCGGCGATCTTCCGCGAGCTCGCGCCAATCCTTGAGGGCTTCGGGGGAAAGCCGTTCTGGTCGTATGGCCGGGAGCAGATCCTGATGCCCGACGGCTCCAGCATCCGGGTATCGGCCGCGACCTCCACCCAGCACGGCGCCTCCAACGACCTCGTCCTTCTCGACGAGATCTGGTCGATCTCCCCCGCCGTGATCTTCGACGCGCTCCGACCGACCATGATCGCCCGCCCCAGCCCACTCATGGCCATGTTCTCCACCGCCGGCGACGAGAGCTCCACCGCAATGCTCAAGCTCCGCGAACAGGCGATCAACGCGATCGACGCCGGCCGCACCAGCAAGCTCTACTTTGCCGAATGGTCACCCCCGCCCGGAGTCCGCTGGCAAGACCGCGAATGGTGGCCATGGGCCAACCCGGCGCTCGGCACCACCGTCACATGGGACGCCCTCGAGGCGGCGGCCGAAACACCCGACAAGAACGCGTTCCTCCGCGCCCACCTCAACCTTTGGATCTCCTCCGCGAACTCGTGGCTCGCCCCCGGCCGATGGGACGAATGCCAAACCACCGCCGTCATGCCCGACGGCGGGATCCTCGCCATCGACTCCAGCCTCGACGAATCCCGGTACGTCGGCGTCCGCGCCTACCGCCGCGACGACAAGAAGATCCAAGTCGCCCCCGCCTTCATCGTCGAATCCGAGGACGAGCTCTGGGCCAAGGTCGAGGAACTCATGGCGAACCGCGACCTCCAGCTCGCCGTCTCACCGTCGCTCGAGATCCATACCCCCAAGACATGGAAACCGCGCACCCGCACCGTCGGCTACGGAGAGCTCTTGAAGTGGACCGGCCTTGTCCGGGCGATGATCAACGAAGGCAAAGTGGAACACGGCGGAGAACTCGCCCTCGCCGAACACGTCTCCCGCGCCGTCCTCGTCAAGCAATCCGGCAACGTCGTCCTCAGCTCCCAGAAAAGCCCGGGCCCGATCGAGTTGGCCCGCTGTCTCGTCTGGGCGACAGCTCTCGCATCCGCCGCACCATCCAAAGCGCGCGTCGCCATCGGCAGATCGTAGACATCCGATCAACGCTGTGGGAGACTCCGCCTAGTGGCACTCTTCAAGCGCACGACCGCCAAGCCCGCCGTCGCCGTCAAAGCGGCCTCCGGTGGAGCAGGACAGATCGGCTCGTTCCTCGGCTATTCAGTCGGGACTGCTGAGGAACGAGCTCTGTCGATCCCAACGATCGCTCGGTCCCGCTCCATGATCTGCTCCATGATCGCCGGCCTTGACCTCAAGCAATACCAGCTTGTCTGGAACTCAATCGACGAAGAATACGAGAAGGTCTACCTCCAAGGCGAAGGCTGGTTCACGCGCCCCGACCCCAAGGTGCCGCGCCAGTTCATCATGGCCAACACCGTCAGCGACCTGATGATGTACGGCCGCGCATTCTGGTACATCACCGCCCGCTACTCCACCGGCTTCCCGGCCGCGTTCACATGGCTCCCCCACTCCAACGTCGAGACACCGAACCAGCAAGGCCCGCAGTGGTGGGGAATGCCCGACGAGGTCGAGTTCAACGGCGTCATGCTTGACACCGCCAACGTGATCTGCTTCCTCGCCCCCGACCAAGGCCTCCTCTACACCGGGGCCCGCTCCGTCGACATCGCCATCCGTCTCGACGCCGCCGCCCGACGCTTCGCCCTCACCGAGATCGCGGCCGGCTACCTTCAACAGAAAGATGGCTCCGAACCGATGACCGCCGAAGAGCTCGGCGAACTTGCCTCCGGCTGGGCGTCCGTCCGACGCGAATCCGCCATCGGCGCCCTCAACTCCGCCGTCGAGTTCAAAGAGTTCCAATCCGACCCCAGCAAACTCCAGCTGGTCGAAGCTCGCAACCATGCGGCGCTCGAGATGAGCCGCCTCGCCGGTGTCCCCGCCTACCTCGTGTCCGCACCGACCAGCAACGGCATGACCTACCAAAACGCGCAGGAATCCCGCCGAGATCTTTGGCTCTGGGGCGCACTCCCATACGCCACCGCGATCGCCGAACGACTCTCCATGGACGACGTACTCCCCCGCGGCCGTCACCTCGAGTTCGACATCGACGAAGCACTCGCGCAGGCTGGCATGATGGAAGAACAACAGACCGACCAAGTACTAGAGGATCAACTCGGATGATCAGACTCGCAGTCACAGACCTTACGATTGACGCCGCCGCACCTGACGAACCGCCCACCCGGTCGATCACCGGCCTCGCCGTTCCGTGGGGCGTCACCACCATCGACTCACTCGGCACCAGCGTCCGCTTCGAAGCAGGTTCCCTGTCCGAAGAAGGCCGCGCCCCGAAACTCGTCGAAAGCCACGACCTCTCCAAAGTCGTCGGCCTCGTCACCGAACGCGTCTCCACCGATCAAGGCATGATGTTCACCGCCAAGATCGCCCCCACCAACGCCGGCAACGACGCCCTAGAGCTCCTCAAGATGGGAGCCTTGGACGCCGTCAGCGTCGGAGTCGAGCCGACCAAGTTCAAGTTCGACAAGAACGGCACCATGGTCGTCACAGCCGCTAACTGGCACGAACTCTCACTCGTCGCCGTCCCGGCATTTGATCAAGCCCGCATTACATCTGTCGCCGCTTCCGCCCCGGAGGACGACGAAGAATCCCAACCCGAATACCCAGAGCCCGAGGAGGACTCACTCATGTCAGAACCCACCCCGGTCGCCGTCGAGGCCTCAGCCCCGACCGTGATCCCCACCCAGCCGATCTTCGCTGAAGCCCGCCGCGACTTCAAGCTTCCCTCGGCCGGCGAATACATCGCCAAGTTCCTCGCCGGAGGCGCCGAGTTCGCCGAGTTCAACGCCCGCATCCGCGCGGCCGCCCCGAACGTCGAAACAACCGACACCCCCGGCATCCTCCCGGAGCCGATCGTCGGCCCGGTCTACAACAACTTCCGCGGTCTGCGCCCGGTCATCGACGCCATCGGCGCCAAGGCCATGCCCGGAGGCGGCAAGGTGTTCCGCCGTCCCAGCGTCACCACCCACACCACCATCGGAGCCAGCAACGGCGAGAACACGGCGCTCGATCAGGGCACCTTCGTGGTCTCCGACAATCAGGTCACCAAGGGTGTCTACGGCGGATACGTCCGCCTCTCGGAAGAGGACCTCGACTGGACCGACCCGAACGTGCTCGCCCTCCTGCTCGACGACATGAGCCGGGTGTACGCTAACGAGACGGACAACGTGGCCGCCGACAACCTCATCACCGGCATCACGAACAGCAACAACTTCACGGCCGCGAACATCGCCGACCCGGTCACTTGGGTCACGTGGATGTACACCGCCGCGTCGGACATCCTGTCGGCCTCCAACGGCTGGCTCCCGACCCATCTGTTCGTCGCACCGAACCGCTGGGCCTCGATGGGACAGCTCACCGACACCGCTGACCGTCCGCTGTTCCCGCAGATCGGCCCGATGAACGCTTTCGGCAACATGGCCCCCGGCACCGCCACCGCCACCGCCTTCGGCCTTCAGGTCGTCGTCGACCGCAACTTCGCCAGCGGCACCCTCGCCATCGGCCACCCGGACGGCTTCGAAATCTTCGAACAGCAGAAGGGCGCAATCTCCGTGGAAGCCGCCGACGGCTCCCTGTCCCGGTACATCAAGTTCCGCGGATACTTCGCCACGCTCATGCTGGACGACACGAAGTTCATCAAGGCCGCGTTCGTCTGATCTGCCCCTAGGAGTCTGGATCATGGCGACGTTCACAGTGACGCATCGGATGAGGATCGACGACATCGTCGTGATCCAGACTCTGGACAACACCCCCATCTCCGTCGGCGACTCAATCACCGTCGCCGGCCTCGGCAACGGCATGGACGGCACCTTCACCGTCCTCGACGTACCGACCTACCTGTTCACCGGTGTCGACGACGAAGGCGACTACACGTTCGACTTCAACGAAATCATCCTGAACCAGTACCTCTATGCCGACACCGGCGACGAGGTGACCCGCGATGTTGCGGATCCGTTCGGGACGATCACGTGGACCCAGACCTGTACTTGGATCACCTCGAGCAACGTGACCGAGTGGCTCGGCATCGCCACAGCCACCGCCAACGACACGGCATTCATCGCTACCTGTGTTTCCGCGGCGAACGCGTGGGCATACCGTCGTCGACAGGCGGCCGGCTACACCGACAGCCTGAGCTCAAGCCCATCCGGCGCCGTGACGCTTGGAACCACCATGTACGCCGCATCCCTCTACCGTCAGCGTGGAGCTGTGGACTCGTTCGCGTCCTTTGACCAGATGGGCAACGCGATCCCCAGTCTCTCGCACGGCGAGATCATGCGCCTCCTAGGCATCAACAGGGCTCAGGTGGCATGAAGTGGCATCCGGCATCTTTATCGAGGCTCAGAACGCCCTCGTCTCCACCATCACAGGCCTCGGCTACACCGCCGTCACCGACCCCAGAAACATCCGGCCCATGTCGGTGCTCATCAGCCCGCCGACCTTCGAGACCTTCACGTACAACGTCGGCGACATCACGTTCACGATCAGCATCGTGGCCGCACCTCCCGCCAACCAAGACGCCGTCGACTACCTGCTCACACAGGTGGACACGCTAATGAACTCGACGCTACCCATCACCTCCGGCCGTCCGTCCGTCGTCACCATCGGCGGCCAAGACTTACCGGCCTACGATCTGACCGTGAGAATCGCCTCACGGCGCAACTAAGGAGCCCTACATGGCAACCACGACCTACCTGTCCAACCCCACCGTCCTCATCGGCGCCGTCGACGTGTCCGACCAGTGTAAGGCGGCGACCCTCACCGTCGGCTACGACCAGCTCGAGACGACCGCGTTCGGCGACACCGGCCACAAGTTCACCCAAGGCCTCCAGTCCGTCGAAGTGACCCTCACGCTGTTCAACAGCTACGGCGCTGGCGAGATCGAAGCCACCCTCTACGCGGCGGTTGGAGCCGGGAACACCACCCTCGTCCTCTCGCCCTCGGGCACCACCGAATCGGCCTCCAACCCGGAATACACGATCACCAACGCGTTCCTCGCATCGTTCACCCCGATCTCGGCCACCGTCGGTGAGCTCTCCGAAGTCGAGGTCACCTTCGTCGGTGGTACCTTCGTCCGCGACATCACCGCGCCGTAACCCCAAGGAGTCCCGACATGAAACTCACAATCCGCGTCGACATCGGCGAAGGCCCTGTCGACGTAGAAACCAACCTCTTCATCACCGTCCTCTGGGAACGGAAATACAAGAGAAAGGCGTCCGATCTTGCTCAAGGCGTCGGCGCCGAGGACCTCGCCTTCATGGCCCACGAAGCCATGAAACTGTCCAAGATCACCGTCCCCGCCATGCTTGACGACTTCATCAAGAAGATCGTCAGCTTGGAGGTGGTCGAGACAAGCTCGGCGAACCCTACCCAAGAGGCACCTTCCGACGCGGCCTAGCAGAAATGCTGGTCTCCGTCGGCTGGTGGCCTCCAGACATCGAGTTCGACACGCGTGACCTCAACACCGTGATCGAGATCCTGAACCGAGGCCAGAAGTGAGCGCAACGATCCGAGTCGACGGAGTCAAGGAAACCATCGCCGACCTCCGCCGGCTCGATCCACAGATCCGCAAAGCGTTCAACAAAGACGCCAAAGCGATCGCCGCGCCAACCATCCGAGTTGCCCAGAACCGCTACCGCGGCCTCCAGTTCCCATCCGGCACATACCGCAACTGGCAACAAGGCGGCCGCGAAATCTTCCCGCTAAACCCAAGCAAAGCGGCCAAAGCAATCCGCCTCAAGATCAGCACCTCAAAAAAGAACGCTTCTAGCATCTTCATCGTCAACACATACGCCGGCGCCGGGGTGTTCGAGTTTGCCCGGAACGGAAGCCTTGGCCAAGCGTTCAACAGGAAAAATGGCGCCCCCGCTCGAGTCATGTGGCCATCGGTCGAAACGTCAGAATCCGCGGTCGCTGAAGAAATGGCAAGATTGGTCGAAGCAGTCTCCGACCAGATCAACAAGGAGCTCAGCCTCTAGTGGCCATTCGCATCCCCATCATCAGCGAGTTCGACGACAAAGGACTCGCCCGCGCCACCCGCCAGTTCAAAGATCTCGAGACGACCGGCGAGAAAGCCCAGTTCGCCATCAAGAAAGCCGCCGTCCCGGCAACGCTGGCGCTTGGCGGTCTGGCCCTCGCGGCCGGCGACGCATTCAAAGCATTCGCAGAGGACTCCGCCGCGGCCGACAAGCTCGCCCTCAGCCTCAAGAACTCGACCGGCGCCACCGACGATCAAGTGGCCGCCGTCGAGGACTTCATCAGCTCCACCAGCCGAGCGGCCGCCGTCGCCGACGACGAACTCCGCCCCGCCCTCGACAACCTTGTCCGCGGCACCAAAGACATCACAAAGAGCCAAGAGCTCCTCAGTCTCGCGCTGGACATCTCGGCCGGCACCGGCAAAGACCTCGAGTCCGTCACCATGGCGCTATCCAAGGCGTACAACGGTCAGCTCGGCCCGCTCAAGAAGCTCGACCCGGCACTCGCATCACTGATCAAGAACGGCGCGTCGGCCGACGATGTCTTCAAAAAACTGGGTACTACCTTCGGAGGTCAGGCCGCCGCTCAAGCCGACACAGCCGCCGGAAAAATGCGTGGCCTCGGTATCCAGATGGACGAGCTCAAAGAATCTGTCGGAGCGGCCGCCGCACCACTGATTGAGAAACTCCTACCGGTCCTTGACTCGTTCGCCCGGTGGGCCACAGAAAACCCAGAAACATTCACCGCGATCGCCATCACCGTTGGCGCCGTCGCCGCGTCCGTCGTCGTAGCCAACGCCTCCCTCGCAGTCTGGAACGCACTCGCCGCGGTCACAGCTGTCGTCAACGCCGTTCTAGGCACCTCATTCACTGCCCTCTGGGTAGCCACCGGGGTCGGCGTCATCATCGCCGTCATCGCCGCGATCATCATCCTCCAGAACAAGTTCAAGTTTCTTGACAACGTCGTCAATGGCCTCCGGGCCGCGTTTGAGATCTTCTGGGCGGTCGTCTCGAGCATCTTCGAACGCTGGTGGGGCCAAGTTCAGTTCGTCGCCAACGGCATGAAAACCGCGTTCACCACGGCCGTCAACATCGTCACCGGACTATTCCAAACGATGTACGACACGATCGTCGGGATCGTCGGCGCGATCGTCACCACCTTCGGCAAAGCGGCCGAACTGATCGGTGGCATTATCAAAGGCATCGCCCAAGGCCTCATCACCGTATTCGTCAACGCCCTGAACACACTGATCAACCTGATCAACAAAGCGATCAAGCTCTACAACAAAATCCCACTCGCCCCGAACCTGCCCACCATCCCCAACCTCAGCGTCCCCAAACTCGCCGCAGGTGGCATCGTCACCAGCCCCACCCTCGCCCTCATTGGCGAAGCCGGCCCCGAAGCCGTCATCCCGCTCAACCGCATGAACCAAGGCGTCACCGTCAACGTCTCCGGATCCGTCATCAGCGAACGCGACCTCATCGAGACCATCCGCCGTGGCCTCGTCAACGCCCAGCGGAACGGCGCCCAACTCGTCTACAGCAACACATGACCCTCCCCTGCCAACCAGTCGTCCGCCTCCGCCTCGGAACCGGCGCATCGTTCGGCAACGTCCTCGTCCTCGGCGACGCCATCAACGGCATCCTCGGCACAAACATCCTCGGCACCAGCGTCGTCCAAGTAGTCGACATCACCAGCGACGTCAACCAGATCGCCATCCGTCGTGGCCGCGACCGCATCTTCGAGCACTACACACCCGGCTCCGCCACCATCAGCTGGTGGGACCCAAACGGCGACTGGAACCCAGACAACGCATCCGGGCCCTATTTCGGCCAGATCCTTCCGATGCGACAGGTCAAAGTCACGACCACTTACAACGGCACCGAGTACGCCATGTTCTCCGGGTTCATCAGCTCTTGGGACTGGGAATGGCCCAAAGGCACCCCATACGCCAAAGTAACCATCACCGCCGACGACGGCTTCCGACTCCTCGCACTGTCCAACGTCGACACTGTCACCGGCGCCGCGACCGGCGACCTACCCGGCGCCCGCATCAACCAGATCCTTGACATGATCGACTGGCCCGCCGACATGAGAGAAATCGACACCGGCACCCAAGAACTCCAGAACGACCCCGGCGGCCTCCGCGCCGTCCTCGACGCCATCCAAACCGTCGAGTCCACCGAGCTCGGCGGGTTCTACATGGACCCGAACGGCAACGCCCGCTTCAAATCTCGAAACGCCATCAGCCAACAAGCCTCCGGCACAGCTGTCGACTTTGCCGACGACGGCACCGGCATCTACTACCAAGACCTCGACGTTGCCTTCGACGAACAAGAGCTCTCTAACGTCGTGTCAGTCACTAACCACGGCGGCACCGCCCAAATCGCCTCCGACGCCACCTCAATCGCCGACTACTTCACCCGCACCTACACAGAAACCGAACTTCTCGGCCGTAATAACGCCCAAGCCCTCAACATCGCCAACCTCATCCTCAACTACCGCAAGACCCCCCGGATTCGCATCGAATCCATCACCCTCGACCTTTCGAGCGACAGCCCTCGAGTCCAGCCGGCCCTCGATCTGGACTTCGGCGACCCGATTTATGTCACCCGCACCCAAACCCCTACCTCTGTCCTTGACCTTCGCCTGACCGTCCAAGGCGTTGAGCACACGATCACCCCGGACCGCTGGACCACCCGCCTGATCACCCGAGAGCCGCTGAGCACCGCTTTCATCCTCGGATCGAGCCAGTTCGGTATTCTCGGCACCAATACCCTTTAGGAGCACCATGGCCACCACCTACCCGATCTCAGCCGCCTACGCCGATGGACAGGTTCTGTCGGCGTCAAACGTCAATCAGATCGCTGGAGGCGTGAACGACATCGCCGCCCTTCAGCTGAACGCTCAGACCGGCACGAGCTACACGCTGGTCATCGGCGACGCCGCTAAGACCGTCACCTTGACAAACGCCTCAGCGATCACGCTGTCGGTGCCAACCAACGCTGCGGTGGCTTTCGCCATCGGTACTCAGATCCTGCTGTATCAGGGCGGCGCCGGTCAGGTCACCGTTTCCGCTGTCACCCCGGCGACGACATCCATCAGGTCACAGGGAAGCAAAACCAAGCTCACCGGGCAGTACGCCATCGCCTGCCTGATGAAGCTGGCCGCCGACGAATGGGTCCTGTTCGGGAACCTATCGCTGTGATTCCCGCAGTTTCGGCCGCTGGCTCAGGAAGCCGGAATGTCCTGCCGTACCGCTGGGTCACAGCCGGCGACGCCGGCGTGATGTATACCTCGGATTCGAGCACCGCGGCCTCGTGGACTTCCCGCACCTCGTCCTTCGGCACATCCAAGATCTACCGGGTCCGATCGAATCAGGAGCGATGGGTGGCTGTTGGCGAACTTGGCAAACTTGCCACATCGGACGATGGCATTACTTGGACGCAACGCACATCAGGATTCGGCACCACCAGCATCGCATCAGTCGATTACGGCGGCGCTTACTGGGCGGTGGCAGGCGCTTCCGGCAAGATCAGCACCTCGCCCGATGGCATCACATGGACCCTTTCCACTAACAGCCCGACTGCGAACAACATCGTGGACATCGCCTACGGCAACGGCGTCTGGCTAATCGGCGACGGTAGTGGCAACTTCTGGACCACCAACGACCCGACCTCGACATGGACAGCCCGCACATCAACGCTCACCGGTTTTCAGTTTGCTAAGTATTGGAAAACGAAAGGCCTGTGGGTGGCCGGTGCCCAGACCGCCTCGCAGACCGGCTCGATGGCATCATCAACCGACGGCACCACATGGACCGCCCGGGACACATCCACGAACGCCGGACAAGTCGCAGGCTTCGCCGCTAACTCAACCGTGATGGTGTTCCTACAGGCGTCCGTACTTGCCGCGACCGCTTACCGCACATCAACTGATGGCACTACTTGGACAAACCGCACTTTCGCATCCAACTGGACCGGATTACTTGGACCATATGCCGCAACCGACGACACCGGCCTGATCTGCGTCATGCCCGACTCAACTTCGTATCAGGTTCGGACTTCAACCGATGGCACTACTTGGACAAACCGAGTTGCCGCCCCGGTCAGCGGCCTATACGCACTAGCGCATTCGGCAGGTGATCTTTACTAATGATTTTCCAAGCGACAGTCACCGACGACAACCACGTGATCGTCACCATCAACGGCATTGAGGTCGATCGGCCCGGCCCTTGGGGAGACCGAGAAGGCGCCGAAGTGTGGGCCGCCGCGATCCTCGCCGACCTTGAGAACGGAGTGGATCACTATGGCCTCAACTAAGAAAAAGGCTGTCGAACCTGCCTCTGGTGGCCGACCGTACACAGGGAACAGCGATCCGACCGACGGCGCTCGACCCGGCACCGTCCGTTTCCAGCAGTACATGGTCTTCTTGTTCCAGATGAAGAATCTCGGGATCTACGCCAACCGGCCAGTCCGCGGCGGCTCCGGTCTTTCCGTTCATGCGACCGGCCGCGCCTGCGACCTCGGAGGCGGCCACAACCAGATCATCGCCGCCATTCAGTTTCTCGAGCGACACGCCGACCAGCTCGGCATTGAGGAAATCCACGACTACGGCAACCGCGTCCAACCCGGCCAACACGGCGCCGGGTGGCGATGCGACCGCCACGCATGGAAGATTTACGACAAACCCACCATCGGCTCACCCGGAGCCGCATGGGTCCACTACGAAATCAGTCCCGACATGGCCGACAGTCCCGACAAGGTGAACGCCGCCTTCAAGGCGATCCTGTCGAAATGAGACCGAATGAAACTCGTGATCTGCGCGCTCCTTGTAGCGACGATCGCGTGCGCGGAACGATCCCGCGCACCCCAATACGAAATCGAGTACGAAAGGATGTACCGTGAGCGACTCACCCAAGAAACGCCGGATGTCCCCTGACGAGATCGAGGCCCGCACCCGCGCGATCCTCATCATCACCCTCGCCGCCGTCCTCGGCCTGTCCGTGTTCGCCATGCTCTACGGCCTGCTCTTCGTTTACCAGCCCGAAAAGATGTCCGAAGCCGACGCCAAGATGTTTGAGATCCTCGGCCCCCTCGCGGCCGGCATCACCGGAGCTCTCACCGGCCTCGCCGCCGGTGGAGCAATCAAGTCGCGCCGCGACGATCAGGATTCTTGACCCTGCCCTCCTGAGTCGGTAGACAGTCCGCACCTCGCGGACCCGACCCGAAAGGAAACCCATGTCCAGATTCATCTTGGGCGTAGCCATAGCCTGCGGCGCCCTCTTCATGTTCCTCGACCGCCCAGACGCCGTCCAGACGGCCCCTGCGGTCGTCTCCTACGCCCCGGCAACCCTGCCAGACCCGACGACAACGATCGCCGCTCCTACGACCACACAGGGCCCAATCCTGCCACTCGTGGGGCCTGACACCCCATGCCAAGAATGGGTGCCCGAAGCGATCGCGGCCGGCTGGCCTGCCGACCGGCAGATCCTCGAGACGCTCATGTCAATCATCTGGCGCGAATCCCGCTGTCAACCGGACGCTTGGAATGGCCACGACGCAGGCCTCACCCAGATCAACCAGATCCACACCGCATGGATCGCCGAACTCGGCCTCGGCAACCATCCGGACGCCATGTTCGACCCGGCCCGCAACCTCGAGTTCGCATGGAAGCTCTACAGCTCCCGAGAAGCGGCCGGGAAGTGTGGCTGGAAGCCGTGGTCAATCTCGTGTTGATTGACTGGGAAGGCGCCGCTTGCCAAGGCTTGGACGTCAACATCTTCTTCCCCGGTGTCGGCGAGAACAACAAAGCGAAGCTCGCGGTGCTCGTCTGCTCCACCTGTCCGATCCGGCTTCGCTGTCTTGAGTACGCCCTTCAGTGGTCATCTCGAGACTGCCCCGGTATCTGGGGAGGCACCACTGAACGGCACCGTCAACAACTTCGTCGCACCGGTGTGATAAATAGCAGAGCGTGACCGCAACCAAGCCGGAAATCGCCTTGTGCTGTAAGTGTCAGAAACTGCTCGTGGATGACGAGATCGTCCGCTGGCTGAACACTGGCACATGGTGGCCGTGGTGCTGGCCGTGCTTCAAGCGGGAACACCTCACCAACCTGACCCGACTACAGGAAGAGAACTAATGGACCTTGGCAACTACGTCCCAGTCAACCAACGCCTTCTGGACGCCCTCGGCCGCTGGCCCGAACTGCGCGTCCAAGAAACCGGCTTCGACATCATGCGCATCGAGGAGCAGACGTTCCTCGTCTGCGAAGTGACCGTCTGGCGCACCCCCGACGACCCGAAGCCCTCAATCGCCACGGCCGCCGAACCGTTCCCCGGCAAGACCCCCTACACCCGCGGCTCCGAACGGATGGTCGGATTCACCTCCGCGCTTGGCCGCGCGCTCGGCTACATGGGCATCGGCATCCACGAAGCGATGGCCTCCAGCAACGAGGTACAAGCCCGCCAGACCGGCGACCGCCCTCGAGCACACACACCACAGCCGTCAAGCCAGACCGAAACCACCGACGCTCAGCGACGGATGCTGAAAGCTCTTGGCTACGCCTCGGAACCACCGGCACTCAAGAAGGACACCTCGGTTCTGATTGACAAGCTGAAGGCCGAAGCGATGGGTGAGGAGGCATTCTGATGGATCAGCTCTCATTCGACTGGACCAGCCTTCACTCCGATGAGCCGGCCTGCGATCGCTTCCGAGCGTTCAACTACGCCAACCCATGGGTCATGGACCGTCTCGTCGAGATGGCACGCCGACTCAAGATTCGCGGCATCAACCAGTACGGCATCGCCGCCCTCTGGGAAGTTCTCCGCTACGACTGGACTGTCCGCACCGACGACCCCACCAGCACCCTCAAACTCAACAACGATTACCGCGCCTTCTATGCGCGTGAAATCATGCGCCGCCACCCAGATCTGGACGGCTTCTTCTCCACGCGACGTTCACAGGCCGACAAGTGATCACCGAGAAAGAGTTCCAGAACGCCGTCGTCGAGCTCGCCAAGTGGACCGGCTGGATGGTCTACCATCCGCTTCCCGCCCAGAACACTCGCGGCCACTGGCGCACCCCCACCCTTGGCGATGTTGGCTTCCCCGACCTCGTTCTCGCCCACCCGACCAAAGGCGTGATCTTCGCCGAGCTCAAGAGTCGCGTCGGGAAACTTTCTGACGCCCAGACGCGATGGTTATCAACGCTCCGTCTGGCCGGCGCCGAAGCATACGTCTGGCGCCCAGCAGACCTCCCGCAAATCCGACTGATACTGACAGGAGACAAACCATGAGTCACGACATGACCGCCCTCATCCAACGGGTTCAAGAAGCGACCCGGCAAATGGATCTGGCCGCCCAAGCCATCACCGGCTTCAAAGCTCGGGTACACGAGCTTGAGGAGGAGAACACCCGCCTCCGCGCCCGCCTCGTCAAAGCGATGGCCATCATCGAGCACTACGAAAGCCCCGACCAGTGATCCGCCTCCCATTCCAGAACCTCGTCCGCGCGGCCCGAGTCCCGATCCAATACCGGGCCCACACCGAGCCGACCCGCGGCGACCTCGCTCGAGCGTTCGGCGTCTGCCTTCAGACGATCGACCGATGGCGTCACGATGGCATTCCATGGTACGATGCCGATCGTCTGGCCGTCACCGTGGCCGGCGTCCATCCGGGCGCGATCTGGCCTGAATGGTGGGACATCGCATGATCGTCCGCACTCCACGTCGCCGGGAGAACTTCACCATCGTCTCCAACGAGGTGATCCGCAACCAGCACCTCTCATGGAAAGCCCGCGGCCTACTGATCTACCTGCTCAGCCAACCCGATCACTGGCGCACCTCAAGCGCCCACCTCGCCTCAATCAGCCCCGAAGGGATCCACGCGGTCCGCACCGGCCTCAAAGAACTTGAGACCTACGGCTACCTGCGTCGAGCCCGCACCCAACTGGCCAACGGCACATGGCGCCATGACATCCTGATCTACGACATGCCTGTGGATAACCCTGAGGATAAGTGGCTTAGTTACCCACAGACCGACGACAGGTTTTCCGACGTCGGATAACCACTCGTTCTAGAAAGAACTGAAGAAGAAGTACTTACTGACTAATAGTAGTTCTCAACTCACATAGGAACCCATGGCCCACGCCGCCTACAACGACCCCAACTACAAAGCCCTCCGCCAACGCATCCTCGCCGACCAACCCAACTGCGCCATCTGCGGCCGACCCGGAGCAGACACCCTCGACCACATCCTCGCCCTCGAACTCGGTGGCACCAACGAAGAACACAACCTCCGACCAGCACACCGATCCTGTAACTCACGACTTGGAGCCAACCTCGTCAACGCAAAGAACAAAGCACGATTCGACGCACGACGACAAGCAGTCGCTTTTTGGAACGAGAACGCATTGAC
>Ga0222712_10004347_pt1 | contig 14866 bp, 19 predicted proteins | sample C33_657DmetaG_FD_165043 | JGI IMG/M metagenome (GOLD analysis project Ga0222712, IMG submission 165043) | Estuarine water microbial communities from San Francisco Bay, California, United States - C33_657D | ecosystem: Environmental > Aquatic > Marine > Unclassified | place: USA: California... | reverse complement strand
GGTGCTGGTGCCTAAATTATAAATAACTAAAAAGTATTTGTAAAATGGATGCACAAGAATTTCGCAATCTTCAAGAAGCATATATGGAAGTTGTTATGAATGAAGGTAAGAAATCTTTTCCGTTTGATAAGGTTTCTAATAAAATCAAATCCAAACGAGAGAAACAACAAAAATTAGAAAAAGATGTTGAAAGTGGTTTCATATCTAACAAAAGAGCAATCCCATTATCATCTAAACTTGTTAATCAACGAGTTAAAATGGGAATGACTTATGCAAAAGAAAGAGTGAAGAAAAAAGAAGAAGATAATTTAAAAAGGTCTCCAACATTTTATAGAAAAGATAAGCATTTATCAAAGATGACTAAAACTCAAAGAGAAGAAACAGACCTTTACGACATCATCCTTTCACACCTTCTTGATGAAGGTTATGCTGAAACCCCAGAAGCAGCAGAAGCAATTATGGTGAATATGAGTGAAGAGTGGAGAGATAGTATTATTGGTTGATAAATAATAGTGCCTGTGTGGTTCGCATCTATCAGGTAGAGGAGGAGCAGAAATGCTCCTTTTCTTGTATAAATAGTATTGCGAACCACAACAGAGTAGAACTATGACTTCACAAAGTCCAAGAGTATATACTTACAAGATTACCTTTGAGGAAGTCCCATATTACTATTATGGGTTTCATAAAGAAAAAGTATTTAATGAAGAATATTGGGGTTCCCCAAAGACAAATAAGTGGTGTTGGGAACTTTATACTCCAAAGAAACAAATATTAGAATTTTTTGAGTTTAGTGATAAAGGATATTTACAAGCAAATTTAGTTGAAGATAGATTGATTAAACCAGTATTAAATGATGAATGGTGTTTAAATGAAAGTTGTGGTGGTGTTAGGTCTTTAAAAATACTGCGTGAAAAGAGTGGTAAGTTTATAAAAGAATGGATGGAAAAGAATGGTAATCCTGGTCCAGAAGCACTTAAAAAATATGTAAGTGAAAATCCACAACACCAAAGTAATGCTGGGAAGACCCTTCATAAGAAAAACCCAAATCATTTTGATAAATCTATTGGTAAATATATGAGAGAAAATCCAGACCATCAAAGTGTTTCTGGTAAAAAATGTTTTGAGAAAAACCCAAATCATTTTGAGGAAACACTTGGTAAGTATATGTTAAACAATCCCGACCATCAAAAAAATGCTGCTCTAAAATCAGCACAATCAAAATGGATAGATTTAGACCATCCAGAGTTAGGAGCACATCACTTTAATAAGTTGATTGGACTACAAAGAAGATATGGGTTCCCTTCTTCCAGAGAAAATAGAGTAAGAGTTTCTTAACCTTCCCTTAGTTGTAAAGGGGCCCCCATAGTGATATAATCAAGATGTAATTTTTTATAAAACATTACTAAAAAAATTTATGAAATTGAAACAATTTTTCGTAGGAATGGGTGGAGTTGCTCTCATTTCTGTTCCTTTTCTTTCTTATGCTGGAACAACCTTGAATGGAGCAGGAGCAACTTTTCCATTTCCCATTTATAGTAGATGGTTCCAGGATTATTCAAAGGTATCTGGAACTCGTGTAAATTATGCTAGTGTAGGGAGTGGTGCTGGTGTTCGTCAATTCGTTGCGGGTACAGTTGACTTCGGAGCAACTGACGAACCTATCTCGTCAAAAGAGGCATCTAAAGTGAAGCGTGGTGTCGTTCAAATCCCTATGGTGGGTGGAACGATTGCGATTGCCTATAACAAAGCAGGATGCTCTCTGAAACTCACTCAGAAGCAAACTGTGGATATTTTCTCAGGTCGTATCCGTGATTGGAAGCAAGTTGGATGTGCTGCAGGTCCTATGACTGTTGTTCATCGTTCTGATGGTTCTGGAACTACTTTTGCATTCACTAACTCTCTGGATGCTTTTGGTGGTTGGAAACCTGGTGTAGGTAAGTCCGTCAATTGGCCCGTTGGTCTTGGTGGTAAAGGAAACGAAGGTGTCTCTGGAACAATTCGCCAAACTGCCGGTTCAATTGGTTATGTGAACACCGGATTTGTAAGAGCAAACAAACTACAAGTTGCCGCTCTTCAAAATAAGGCAGGACAGTTTGTTCTTCCTACTGCTAAGTCTGGTGCTATTGCTCTTAACTCCATCAAACTGGATGCAAATCTTGCTGGTGAAAATCCCAATCCTTCTGCCTCTGGTGCTTATCCCATCTCCACTCTGACTTGGGTTCTTGCCTATAAGACTGGTAATAGTGCTAGGAAAGCAGGTGATATTCAACAGGCACTTAACTATGCCCTGAGTGCAAAGGCACAAATGATTGCCGATGATTTGGGTTACGTTCCTCTTGCAGGTAGTATCCTCAACAAATCACGACTTGCCGTGAAGCGTATTAGTCAGTAAATTCTTACATAAGGGGCTTGACGCCCCTTTATTTTTCCTATATAATATTGTTACAGTTCTTAATAAACTTAAAATGACCGTTACAACTAATGAGCGCGGGCAACAGAATATGTTCGCCAAAGAACCTCAAATGTATATTTCTCAGACAGATGCTGAGCGTTATGCACTTGAGACTTACGCAGAAAGAGCAGAGCGCCTAAATGGACGTACTGCAATGCTGGGATTTGTTGCAGCAATTATTTCTTATGCACTCACAGGGCATCTCTTTTTTGGTGTAATCTGATGAGTGAATTAATTTTTACTGTAACCAGTATTTCTTTCTTTGTGCTTCTAGCACATTCTGTCAATCAACTTTCTGAAACTTATTAAGGAGAAAAACAATGTTTAACGAAAAGGCTGAACGTATTAATGGTTGGTTTGCGATGATTGGTATCGTCGCTGCTATGGGTGCTTATGCACTGACCGGTCAAGTAATTCCCGGCGTCTTCTAAAAAGAAAAGTTAATTATTTCTGTTAAAGAACCAACACTAGTTTGATACAATAAGCAATAATACTTAAACTCTGTTTCTAAATAAAGAAGCAGAGTTTTTTAGTATAATGCCAAGGGGACAATTGACAAAAGACGAGATGAAATCTCAAGTCTTAAAGTTAAAGCAGAAACTACAAAACGAACAGATTGGTTATACCTCAGATCCCAAATCACTTGCTGACCAATACCTGAATATGGTACTTGATAAGATTAACGAGTATGCTAGGTAATAAATAAAATATCATATAAGAGAGTGAATAATGCGAATAGACCTTCACAACTTCTTTCTACATTTTGATGAAAAAAATCCAAAACATCTTGCGGCAGTAGAGCAACTTGAGATAGATTTGGTAGGTAAATCTCCAGACCTGATGGAGGATACTGCTGAGTGGGTAAAGATTTTTAGAACAAAAGTAGAAGTAGTAATTCCAGGAATTTTAAATGTTCCCTACTATCCTCAAACAGATAATTATAGAGACGCTGATCGTACTTGTAATAGTTCTTCCTGTGCTATGTGCCTTGAGTATTTTAAACCAGGTACTTTAGTAGGAGCAAAAGGTGATGATGCTTATGTTCAAAAAGTATTCGCGATTGGTGACACGACTGATCACACAGTACAGACCCGTGTTCTTAAAGATTACGGAATTACTTCTGAGTTTAAGTATAATCTTGGGTTTGCTGACCTTGACCGTGAGTTGTCTGCTGGGAGACCCGTTGTTATTGGCATACTCCATCGTGGTCCTTTATCTGCTCCTACTGGTGGCCACATGTGTGTAGTGATTGGTAAGAAGGGTGAAGACTATGTTGTAAATGATCCTTATGGTTCTTTGAATGATGGATATACTGGACCTGTTGCAAATGGTAAGAGCGCAGTTTATAAGAAGTCAGATCTTCAGTATCGTTGGTTAGAAAAAGGTAAAGATAAGACTGGTTGGGGGAGAATATTTTTAGCAAAAAAGTAGAAATGACATCACCTATTCCTCAAAGTGGTGTCTTTCTCATTAAAGAATTTGAAGATTTTAGTTCTACTGCATATTATGATCCTCTATCTGGAGGTCTTCCAATCACAATAGGTTGGGGAAGTACTAAGAATTTTGATGGGAAACTTTTTAAAATTACTGATAAGATTAGCATTCAAAATGCAAATCTTTTATTGGAACATCAAATTAAAAATGAATTCCTCCCACAACTTCAAAAAATTCCACACTGGGAGAAGATGAATGACAATCAAAGAGGGTCTCTACTTTGCTTTGCTTATAATCTTGGTGCAGATTTTTATGGTCATCCTGACTTCAATACTATTACAAGGGTCTTGAAAAATAAGGAATGGGATAAAGTACCTGAAGCATTAAAACTCTATCGTAATCCCGGAACTAATGTAGAGGCAGGATTAACAAGAAGAAGAATTGTAGAAGGGAAATTGTGGTTAACCTGAATAAGGTTTAGCAATACCTTCATTCAACATTCTTTCATTAACTGTGACAGGATCACCAACACAATAAAGAGTGCCAAGTATTCTTCCATACTTGTCCTCTTTTGTTGTTTCAATAATCCACTCTCCTTCACGGGAGAGTTGTCCTTCTAACCATACTTTTGCTGCTAGACCTTCTGCTTTTTCTGCTAGATCTTTTGTTCTAGTCTCTGCAGCATCAATATCTTTTAATCTTACTCTGTAAGATACGGTAATCCAAAATCCCAAATCAATATCGAGATCAACTGTGTCGCCATCAATGACTCTGTTGATCTTCTTGATTTTGTACTGATACATTTTCTCTATTGTCTTGTGTGAGTATATAGTAAAGAACCCATAGAACTCCAAGTAGTCCAATACCCAATAAAATATTTACACTCCAAACTACATCACTCATTTTTTAACTTCTCTCAGAATTTGATATAGAAGATCTTGGGTTTTTTGTTGTTCTGTCTTGAGTTCTTTTACATCTTCTTTGACTTTTTCAACATCTTTAGTATTCACTAAAGTATTTTGAGATACAGTCCACATTCCACCAAAACCGCCAATAATTGCAGCACCAAGAACAGAGGTAATAAGAGTTCCCATATTGATTGGTATGTTCATAGTTTTTGAAATATTTATATTTCTACTTATTATTTACTCTTCCAAATTTTTACAAGAATGACTCCTACAATTACAATAACTAAACCAATCGCACTAGTAGCATTAAATTCTTTGAGGCAAGTTTTGAAAGAACCTATACTAATTTCTCCATCACAAACATCTTTTCTAAAGGTAATATTTCCATTTTGGTCAAATATGTATTGGACCGAATAACCATTTGGCATCATTATAATTTCCCTTCTGATTTATGTATCCATTCTTTTAATTCGGCAACATATATTCTAAGTTCTTGTGCCTTATTTAAATGCCACTCATCACCACTCTTAAAGTACTCGTGAGTGTGATTGTCTATTGCCTTAAGAATGTTATGTATCGGTGCGTTCCAGTCTTCTCTATGAGGAGTATTCCATTCTCGTGGCATACATCCTCACTTTTTCTTTCCGCCGTTTTTGGCTTTCTTTGCAGTCGCATTACCAGAATTTTGTTTTGACTGCTTCCCGCCAGCAGATCCTTTTTTACCCTTATTTGCTGACTTAGACATCTGAATGTATGTTTAGATATTGATATTTAGTAGGTTTTATTGTAGAATAAATATTCTATATTACGGATAGTGTTGGATAGTGGTGCTTAAGAAACCTTCGGAGTACTTTAAGAAGGATGTTACTAGTGTAGATAATAGTGTTCAAGAACTGGCAAAAGTACCAGAATTGAATACTTTTTCTGATGCATTTCAATCTTTTAAAAATAATTTAAGTAAGATAGAAGTTCTTTCGGATTTTTCTGAAACACTTGATAATTATCGTGTTAATATTGAAAGAGTTAATCATCTTTCAGAAAGTATAGAAGATATAAAAACAGAAATTCAAAGTCTTCTTAAAAAAGAAGATTTGGATCGTGCAATGATGTCTCAACTTCTTGTGGTTGAACAGAGTATTCGTGATGTTCAAAGTAAAGTAAAGGGTATTAATGAAAAAAATCTTACAGAAATTCGTCTTGATGTTTCTGGATTAACACAATCTGTAAATGAGTTTCTTGAGATTGATGTACCTAAGTATAAAAAATTACTTGTAGATTCTGAACTTCGCACCAATGCTCGTTACGAAGAATTAGAAAAAAGTGTAAATCAAACACTTGAAGGTGTTGGAGATTTTGTTGAAGAAAAGTATCAACATCTTACCGATACTCTTCGTGGTATTAATGAAGATAGTCTTTCTGGTATTTTAGAGGATTTTAAATTATTAGAGTTCAATCTTCAAAAAATTCAAGAAGAAGATATTCCAAAGTATAAAGGATTTATAGTTGAAACTGAGAGAAAAACAGAAGTTAAATTAAATGAATTTGATGAAAAACTTTCTTCATCGCTGAATATTTTTGAACAAGAATTAGATCAAACAGTATTCAGTGTACTTGAAAAGATTAATTTAATTGAAACTGATAAAAAAGAATTATTATCCGAAGTTACTGAAAAGATTAATGATGTTAAAAATCTAAGTAAAAAAGTTTCCGAAGAACTTAAAGGTAATGAGATTTATAAAAAAGAACTAAAAGAAAAAGTTGCTGATTTAGAAGTTAATATCATTCGTAATGAGTCTCATATTAGAGTTCAAAATAAAAACCTTCAAACAATTCAAGAAGAAGTTAAAGAAACTTTAGGTAGAATTAATTTAGATGAAATTGAGAAACAAAATTATAAATTAGGAAAAAAGGTTAAGTATCTAGAAGAAATATTTGAAAAGTTTAATGAGAAAGAAATTCTGACTGAAAATATTATTGTAGAACCACCATTTACTGATAATTCAGATCCATTAACTCCTCTTGATCAAAACTTTGTAACACTAGATCAACTTCAAAATCATTATCGTTTATTCATTAATCGTATTCAGCAACAACTTGCAACTTTTGGTGGTGGTGGTGAAACACAACTCAAATATCTTGATGATATTGTTGGAATTGCCACTAATCCTTCAATATATGATGGTAAGTTTTTAAAGTACGACCATTCAATTAATAAATTTGAGTTTGTTACAGTAACTCAAGGTGGAGGAGGTGGTGGAGGATCTGGAGAATCTTATTGGAGTTCTAACTCTTCCGGTATTCATACAACTTCTAATGTTGGAATCAATACAACAAATCCAACATCAAAACTTTATGTTGATGGTGATGGATACTTTACTGGAGTTGTAACCGCAACCAGTTTTGGGGGCAATGCGTCTAGTTCAACCTATGCAACTTCAAGTGGTATAGCAACTTATGCTTCTACCGCAGGAGTTGCAACGGCACTTCAGAATACAAGAACTTTTGAAATCACTGGAGATATTATTGCTTCCCCAATCACTTTTGATGGGACGGGTAATGTATCATTAGCAGCAACTATTCAACCTAATTCTGTTGCTTTGGGTGGCGATACATTTGGAGATTATGTTCAGTTAATTACTGGAACTTCAAACCAGATTAATGTAAGTGCAACTTCTGGAGCAGGTTCCACCCCAACATTAAGTATTCCGAATCAATTTACTGTTCCACAGGACTTAACTGTTACTAGAGATCTTCAGGTCAATCGTAATCTTAATGTAAATGGTAATATTACAATTGGTGGAACCTCCGCAACTCTTTATACTCAAGAACTTAAAGTTTTTGACCCTGATATTGTTCTTGGTATAAGAACTGATGCAAATAATATTGATATTTCTACGGACAATACCGCGAATCATGGTGGTATTGCAATTGCATCTACGGAGGGAACTCCTCTAATTTCTCTTTATGATGTTGGTATTGGTGAAAGTAATCCTGCCACATATAAAAAGTTTATGTGGTTTAAAACTGGTGCATTTGCCGGATTAGGGACAGATGCATGGTTAAGTAATTATGCGATTGGTATTGGAAGTACTCAGTTTCCAAGTGGAGTCAGACTTGCCGCAGGTTCTGTTCAATTTACTGAAAATGATTTATCCGCAGTAAGAAATATAAAAGCATCTGGTATTGTATCCGCAACTAGTTTTGATGGTAATGCAACAAGTGCTACTTATGCTTCTACCGCAGGAGTTGCAACTTCTGTTATTATAAATCCTGGAGTTGGAATTGCAACTCAGGGAACAACCGTAGGAACCGGAGTTACTCTTCTCAATTTTACTGGACCGGGAGTTTCTACAGTCACAGTTTCTTCTGGAATTGCAACAATTACTATTCCTAGTTCAAAAAGATCTTCTGCTACTTATGTTTGTACAGAAGGGGAAACAACTTTTTCCGCAACTTATGATATTGGTTATGTTGATGTGTATTTGAATGGTGTAAAATTAAGTCAGACTCAATTTACTGCCCTTAACGGAACTTCTATTACGTTAAATGAAGGTGCTTCTCTGGGGGATATTATTGAAATATTATCTCTTACTGAAGTCAATGTTTTTAGTGTTCAGACTAACGTTAGTGTTCAGGATGAGGGTAATTTAGTTGGAGTATCCATAACAACATTTAATTTTGTTGGACCTAATATTTCTGCTTCTCCTGTAATTGATGGTATATCTACAATTACAGTTACGACACCAAATTATGCAAATTTAAGTGGTTACTCTACTTCTTCTGGTGTATCGACTAGTGTTATTGGTGGTATAGGTTCTGTTACACAACTTTCAGTTTCTGGAATTTCAACATTTAATTCTATTGTAAATGTTAATGATGCAATTATTTCTAATGATACTAGGTTAAAATCTGTTTCTGAAAAATCTACTTTAGTTTCTGGAAATATTGTAAATTTAGTATATAATTCGGGTGGAGGAAATATAGGAATTTGTACAAATCCTACTGGAGACATTACATTAAACATAACTGGTATTCCAACCGATAGTTCTTTTGATAATTACACGTTGGTTTTTAGTGTGATTCTTACTCAAACAGGAACCGCAAGAAGTTGTACTGCAATAACTTTGAATGGAATTTCTACATCAATTAGGTGGTCTGGTGGATCTTTATCAAATGCAATTACCGGAGTTACGACATCAAATGGATATGACATATATAATTTTACTGCAATTAATACCGTTGGATCCGCAAGTACTGTTACTAATTATCAAGTTCTTGGGATTGTCAATGGAGGATTTAGATAATGTCTCCTTTAATTTCTAGAATTAGTTCAAGTTTTGGCTTTGGGAGTGTGAAAAAAAAGGGTGGTGGTGAAATTACTATAGGTATAGGTTCATCAGATCCACCAGGTTCAACAAATACCACATCTTCTTATTCTTATACTGGTTCTATTCAAACATTTACTGTTCCAAATAATGTTTATTGGTTAAAAGTTACTTGTAATGGTGCTGGTGGTGGAAAAGGAATTGGCACTCAAGATGGAGGTACTGGGGGTCAAATTATTGGATGGATTCCAGTTCAACCCAACGAAGTATATAAAATAATAGTTGGTCAAGGGGGGATTGGTAAAGGTCTTTTGTCTGTTAGTAGATATGGTGGAGGTGGAGGTGGTTTTAGTGGTTTATTGGATAATAATACAAATGCTCACATTATTTCAGCTGGAGGAGGAGGGGGAAGTCAAAATAATACACCAATTACTACTAGTGGAACAACTTTAAGTATATCTGGGGGACATGCGATAGTTTATAATACTACTCCAGCTGCTGGAGGTATTGGTGGAGATGCAAATTCCAGCAGCAGTAGTGCATCTCATTTAATTGGTTCTAATGGAACTAGTTCTGGTGGTGGTGATGGTGGGACTACTTACAATGGAACTTCAACTGTTGATGCGGGCGGTGGTGGTGGTGGTGGTGGTTATGGAATTGGAGCAGGAATTGGGGGTGGTGGTAATAATGGTAACGATACAACAAACAATACTGCAGGTAAAGGTGGAGATGGTGGTTATGGTGGCGGTGGAGGAGGAGGTGGAGGAGGATTTGGTGGTACTGAACAAAGAACTAATCCTGGAGGAGGTGGTGGTGGTGGATATATTGGAGGGCAGGGAGGAGTAAATAATCAAACCTATCTTCATAGAAGTGGTCAAGGTGGATGGAATTTTTTATATTGGAACTCAAATCCTCGCGGCGGCGCTACTACACCTTTAATATCAACAACTTCTGGAGGTGGATCTGCAGGAGCAACTGTTTCGGGTTCAAGTGGTTCAGACGGATCAATAACAATTCAATATTAAGTTTAATAATTATATAAATAATTAAAAAATTTGATGGCAGATAGGACAAGATACACTGCTAATTTAGTTTCTGATAGTAATCTATATGCAAATATAGATACTGATAGGGTTGGTATTGGTACAACTAATCCATCACAAAAACTAGATGTTGTTGGTTCTGCAAAAATTTCTGGTGATTTGATAGTCTCTACAAATAATATTACGACAGAAAATCATAATATTAATACTGTTTTTAATATAAAGACTATTACCAGTAACTATTCATTGTCTAGGGATGATGGGACAATCTTCGCGAATGGAATTCTAACTATATCTCTTCCAACTGTTATAGGATATTCTGGTGATAAATACTTTATAAAGAATGTTGGAGTTGGTACTGTGACTGTTGTTCCCTTTGGAACTGAAAAGATTGATGATTACTCTGAAATGATTATGACCGAAAAGAATTCTTCATTTGGAATAATGTCTAATGGTTCTACTGGTTGGTTTATTTTTTAAGGAGGTTAAATGGCATTTTTTGAGACATCAAAACTAAAAAATTCTAGCGGAAATATAGTTAATCCTGCCGAAGAAGATAGTTTGACGTTACTTCGTGCAATTTTTAGATTATTAAAACCTCTTGGATTTATATCTGGTAGTGGTTCTAATCGTTTAAGTGTTGATATTAATAATATTAGTGGAACAGCTAATTTAAATTCACTTGCGTCAGTTTCATCAGTTTCATCAGTTTCATCAGTTTCCACAGTAACAAATATATCATCTATTGGAAATTATAATGCTTTTGATTTAATGAAAGCAATGTCAAGAACTGCATATAATTCCGGTATTCGTTCAAATATAACCTAGTAGAAAAATGGCAAATAATAACAAACAAATGATTGATTTACCGTTCTTTGAACTGTGTAATCAGGCACCAGTAGCAACCTCTGCACTTTCTGCCCTTGCCACTACAGAAGATGGTTCTGGTAGATATCTCTATTACTTAACAACATCATCATTCTATAGATATGATATTATTGCAGATACCTGGCAACAATTAGCAAACCCAGTTGTTACTCCCGTTACTGTTCTGTCTATGAGATATACGAGTAATCGTGGATTTCATGGAAAAACTATTTCTGCTACATCATCATCCATAACAATACCCGGTCTCCGTGGTAAAGTTTTGAGTGGTGAAAAAATTCGTATCGTTCAGGGAACTGGTGTAGGTCAAGAAAGAACTCTAACTTATACAAGCGAAACAATTCATGATGCTGGAGTAGTTACTGCCGTTGTTGCATCTAACGTTGGTATTACAGACAACCTTAAAAAATGGAAAGTTAATCAGTGGGTAGGTTATACATTAGGCATAACTTTTTCTGCAGGTATTACACAATATAAGAAAATTCTTTATAACGATGCCACAACTCTTTATGTCTATGATCCAAACTTACTTCCTCATGAATCTTGGAATAACTATCCATATATCTCAACTGCTCCTTATGCAGTTCCATCCGCTGCAGCATCACATTATAAGATAATTTCTTCCACTTTCAGTGTAGACACCTCTTGGAATATCACTCCAGATTATACTTCATATTTTACAACTCTGGGTGGTGGATTATACTTAGTTTCATCCTCTTCATCAGCACCATTCTTCACTTTCCAATATTATGATATTGCTGCAGATACTTGGCAACAAAAAACAGTTCCTCAAGGTCTAATTAATACCAATCTTGGAACTGATATTTCTATTGAAAGAACATCGAGAGTTGGTGCTGCACTTACTACAAATGTAGGAGTTACAACTGCTCTAACTAATAGAACTTTTCAAGATTTAGGTCAAAATCTTACGAATGACCGTTATGCAAATCACAGAGTAAGAATTACTGGTGGAACTGGATTAGGTCAAACTAGAAGAATTGTAGGTCATACTACAAATACTTATACACTTGCAAGAAGTTGGGATGTAAATCCAGATAATACTTCTACTTATGAAGTGTATCCTGATTATGATAGAATTTATATGATGGGTAACAGTTCTTCTGCTACCTTTGCTTATTCTCCAATGAACGATTATTGGATGCAAGGTCAAGCATTTGATGATGGAGTAACTACAAATATTTCAGTAGCATACGAAAACTCAAGTGAGAAATGGACTCCATTTGGAGTTTCAACTGGTGCTATTATCGCTAATGGTATAAGAACAATCAACTCCACACCAACTGTTGGAGGAACTGGATATGCAATCGGAGACGTTGCTGTATGTAACGTTGGAGGTACTGGTGCTCAGGTTAGAGTAACTTCTATTTCTCCTGGTGGTATTGTAACTGGAATTGAACTTATTCATACTGGAACTGCAACTGGATTTACTGTTGGTACTGGAAGAGCAACGACACAAACAGGTGGTCTTGGAACTGGATCTGGACTAACAATTGAAATTACAAGTGTTGGAGAAACTGCACTTATTACTACTGCCACTGGTCATTTCTTCGAAGCAGGTGAGGTAGTTAGATTTAGTGGATGCACTAATGCTTCTTGGAATACTGCATATACAGTCTTGGGAGTTCCTAATAGTGCTGCTGTTGCTCCAACAACTTTCTGTATTGTTTCCAACGTTGGAAGTAATATGGCAGCAACTTCCTCACAATCAACAACTGTGATTGTAGATCCTTCAAAAAATTGGATTACAAATGAACACGTTGGTAGAATTGTTCAACTTAGTGTTAGTGGCATAAATCCAACAACACAATATCGTTGGATTACTGCAAATACCGCAACAACTCTTACTGTTGCAACAATTACCGCAGCAGTCAATGGTACATCCAAGTATGTAATTTATGATTCTAAGGTATTTGGAATTGATGACCAAAGAAAAGAATTTGGAAGACATGGATATGGATATGCTACTTCTGGATCTACAACAACATTAGTAGATAGTTTTAAATCTTGGATTCCAAACCAGTGGGCAAATTACTTCTTTAAAATAGAAGGAGGAACTGGATATGGATCTGGACGTATTCAAATTACTTCTAATACTGAAACAACTCTTACTTTTGCAACACAATCATTTACTCCAGACACAACAACAAATTATGAGATTGCTGATTCTTGGGGCCTGATGACTGCTGCATCAACGACAACAATTACTGAAACGACAACTAAAAACTGGGCAACAAACCAGTGGGCACAGAAGAGAGTAAGAATTCTTGCTGGAACTGCTGCAGGTCAAGAGGCATTAATTGCTTCTAATACGGCAACTGTCCTTACAACAGGATCAATTACTCAACCTGATACAACATCAGTTTATGCAATTCTTGGTAATATGCCACGAAGTTCTGGTATCGAATTAATTCATAATAATGCAAGTTCAGATTTAAGCATTCGTGGAAAATATTTATTCATTGCAAGAGGCGGTAATACAAACGCATTTGACATTTATGATTTGACTATTGGAAGGTGGATTACTCCCGATTTCACTTCACCCCAATCTGAATTATTCTCTACCGGTTCTTCTTATGCTTATGATGGTGGTGATTACATTTATGCATCTAGAAGCACTAGTAATACTGTAATTCGTGTCTTCAGATATAATATCAATACAAATGAGTTTGATGGTGCAATGACTTCCACTTTCTTACAAAGTACTGCACACACTGGAAATCTGATGGAAATTATGGAAGATCCTACCGGCGATTATAAATATGTTTATATCTTACAAAACACGGGCACATTACTAGTAAGAGCACTTATCTTCTGATATGGGATGTGCCACCTAGGTAATTGGACCTATTGACATCGTTTCCTAACAATGCTATCATATATACATACACGGGGTTAAGAAATCTTAACATTCCGTGCCTTCTCAAACCGAGATCACGAGAAGTAAAGCATCTCTCATCTTACCTTCACTTGAGGGTAGTGAAGGAATAATGTAAAAGAGCAAACCCTATGCTCATACTTATTCTTTTTAAAGTAAAATGACTGCTACAATTGCTACACGCTCTAATACTAATCCCTGGCAGAACTTCTGCGAGTGGGTTACTTCAACTAACAACCGCCTATATGTTGGATGGTTTGGTGTATTGTGTATTCCAACTTTATTGGTTGCGACTACCTGCTTCATTATCGCGTTCATTGGAGCGCCTCCCGTAGACATCGACGGGATCAGAGAGCCAGTTGCTGGTTCGCTTATGTATGGAAACAACATCATCTCTGGTGCTGTTGTTCCTAGTTCAAATGCGATTGGATTGCATTCGTAAAGGAGTGCCTTATATCAGTAATGGTATAAGAAAATCGGGTGAATTGCTGGAACCCTAAATCGTTTATACGACAAGGCAATCAGCAGCCAAGCCTTAGATACATCTAAGGAAGGTTCAGAGACTACCTGAGAGGTTCAGTCCTCTTAATAACAGGTTTAAGTGCCCGACACCCTCAATTTAGGGTGATGATATAGTCCACACCATACGGAAACATATGGGTTATGTGTTCTATCCAATCTGGGAAGCTGCTTCTCTTGATGAATGGCTTTATAACGGTGGACCTTTCCAACTCGTTGTATTTCACTTCCTCATCGGCATCTATGCTTATATGGGACGTGAATGGGAACTTTCTTACCGTCTAGGTATGCGTCCTTGGATTTGCGTTGCTTACAGCGCACCTGTTGCTGCTGCTTCTGCTGTGTTCCTGGTGTATCCTTTCGGTCAAGGTTCTTTCTCTGATGCGATGCCTCTTGGTATCTCT
>Ga0222712_10004346_pt1 | contig 14866 bp, 6 predicted proteins | sample C33_657DmetaG_FD_165043 | JGI IMG/M metagenome (GOLD analysis project Ga0222712, IMG submission 165043) | Estuarine water microbial communities from San Francisco Bay, California, United States - C33_657D | ecosystem: Environmental > Aquatic > Marine > Unclassified | place: USA: California... | reverse complement strand
TGGAGGAAAAATTATTATGGCAGAGAAAACCTACGCAGCAATACCGGATGGGAATTGCCCTTGCCCAAAAACCTGCCGCCATCCGTTCATGGCATGCAGGACCAGTTTTCCATGAAGGCACCATGAGAAATGGCATTGCCAATCCCGCTATTCCGTTATCGGTGGATCTGGAAATCGGCGCAACAAAAATGGATTTGTACAAGGGGTTTGTATTGTCTGTCAATGCGCGTGCCGGCATGTTGCGCAATGATTATGGTCTAGCAACTGCTGTCGGAAGTTGGGTTGATTCCTTGTCCTGGTTTACCATCCCTTTGCAACGCAATCTCATGTTCAATGCACGTGTTGAGCAGTTCATCCATGCCTTAAAATTGAAGTATATTCTCGAAGCCAATGGGATGTTGAGTCAACGGCCGCAACAGTTGAATGGGAAGTTTTTCAATTCCACCATGAAAGACCATGGCTTTGAACATCGGATGGTCAGCAACTGGAAAGCTTGGTTCAATGGTGAGCTGCATTATGGACTGCAGGAGAACAGCTTTGGTGCTTCGGGTCAGCAGCCCTCAACCATGAAGAGGGTTGCCTATGGTGTCTCCACAACACTGCGTTTCAATGCCCATTTGTTTGCGCAGGTTCAATACCGGATTCAACGTTTTGAAAAGGGTCAATCTTTTGATATGCTGGACGGCGTGATCAAAGCAGTGTTGAGCCCCCGATGGCGTTGCTCCATTGCCCTGAACAACCTCATGAACCATCAAAATATTGAACTGCTCAATGTTTCTCCATATGGCAATGATCGATTCACCCAGCAACTCAATGGAAGACAGGTATTGTTTGGCCTCAATTGGGGATTTTGATCAGTTGACCGGAATGAGCTGCTGTTCACTTTCGTTGCCTGTTCGGTCAACTGCGGTAACCATGATGTTTTTAAGGGTGGATGTTTTCCCAGCAATGTCTGCATTGAGCAGCTGAAGAGAAGCATTCAGTTGCGCCTTACCCATGATCGTGTACTCCCATTTGTTGTCGTACTGCGCATAGAGGATCCAACCCGTGGCATCCTTGTCTTTGGAAGACCATTGGATGTTGAGCTTGTCCTTGCTTTTGGTGATGGCCACCTGAGGCGAAGCAGGAGCGATTGCGTCCAGCCATGGGCTGGCCGGCACCAGTGCAGGAATGCTATAAGGGCCAGCCTTCAATTCCTTGGTAAGGGTTGGGTTTTTGGTAAGCGATGAAACACTCCAATGCACGGCGCCCATGCTCTTGGGGAGCATGCTACGGGTGAGGCTGATTTCGTCCAGCACTTCCTTGTTGTTGGTAACACCGTTCTTGTTGGTGCCTATGCTTATCCCCGGCCAGAGGTGGCGCTGCAGGGTGTTTTCACTCTGCCACCATCCCAATAGATCTGGAAATGACTGACCTTGTTTGTTGATGGGCCAGTAGAGCTGGGGCGTGAAATAATCAATCCAGCCTTTGTTCAGCCAAAGCTTGGCGTCTGCATAAAGCTTTTCGTATTGGTCAAATCCGGTAACGGTAGAAGGATAGCCGGGGCGCCAAATCCCGAAGGGGCTCAGGCCAAACTTGACATGTTTTTTCTCCTGTTTGATCTCAGCGTAAAGCCTTTCAATCAGTTTGTTGACTCCATCCCTTCTCCAATCTCCCCTGGAAAGTTTACCACCGCTGTTGACATAGGCAGACCAGCTTTTGTCATCTGGAAAATCCTTATCGCCATTGTAGGAGGGATAGGGATAGAAATAATCGTCAAAATGAATGCCGTCTACATCGTAGCGTTTTACAATGTCCATCACCACCCTAGAAGTATGGTCCTGCGTGGCTTTCATGGCCGGGTCCATCCACCAGAATCCCTCTTTCAACAGGTAGACCCTCTCCGGGTTGGTCTTGACAACAGACCTGCTGCTGATATCTTTTCCGGTGGTATGGTGGGCGCGGTAAGGATTCAGCCATGCATGAAGTTCCATTCCGCGTTTGTGTGCCTCTTCAATCCAAAAACTGAGTGGGTCGTAAAAGGGCATTGGAGCCCTGTCTTGTTGACCGGTGAGGAAATAAGACCAGGGCTCGATATCACTTTTGTACAGCGCATCCGCCTGCGGACGCACCTGAAAGATCACTGCATTGAACTTGTTTTCCTGCAGATAATTCAGGATGCTCAGGGCTTCTGCTTTTTGATCTTCAGTGGAGAGCCCTGGCTTGCTGGGCCAGTTGATGTTGGCCACAGTGGCAATCCAGGCAGCACGGAATTCTCGCAAAGGCGATACAACAGGCTTGTAGGGTGTTTTTTGTACAGGTGGAGTTGTCTGTTTGGTGGCCGCAGCAGTGGGTTTTGGTTTCACAACTTCCTCGTTGGGCACCTTTACTGGTGCCTTTGGTTTTACCGCAGGCGCCTGGGTAATCTCTTCAACCGTTGTAGCCTTGTATGGGAAAACTTTATCATTGATTTTATTGAAGAATGCGCAGCTGTTCAGGAGGAGGGATACAAAAACAAGTAGAAGGATGGATTGGATTCGATTCATGTGACAGTAATTAGATAAATTGATGTGAAACATTGCCTACTTGTGCAAATGTAAAGGTACGTCGTATGTGCCAAAATGCCCTCATTCCAAAGCCTGGTAATATTTTTTTTAACTGTTTTCAAATCATTTGTATATTCATTTCACAATCCTTTGCGCTTTAACAATATTTAATGCTTAACAGGTATCATTAGAAATTGTATTGCTAAACGGCTATTTTAAAATTTTTGATACATTGGTGAAGGCGAATGCTTTCACTTTTGATTTTTTACCAACATCTTCAAAACATGAAAAAAGTAAAAGATTTTGCGCTCTCTGTCTTTGGCCTCTTTAGAAAATCAACAACCACCAAGGTTGGTTTTCTGATGTTGTTTGTTTCGGTTCAATGCACATTAGTAAATGCCCGTCCATTCAATGCGGATATTTCTTCATTGTCAACTCTTGGGAAGGATGCCAACAACCCATTGGCTGATATCAAGGGTAAGGTTTCAGATGACAAGGGAGCTCCAGTCAGTGGTGCCAGCGTTTCCATCAAGGGAAGCTCAAGGGGTACAACAACTGACGCAACAGGTCACTTTTCAATTGTTGCACAAGAAAAAGATGTATTGGTAATTAGTGCAGTTGGGTTTCTTTCAGAAATGGTAACAGTGGGAAAGGACCAAGAAATCAACATTGTATTGCAAAGCACCAATCAACAATTGAGCGAAGTTGTTGTAACGGCGTTGGGCGTAAAGCGCACCAATCGATCTGTTGGTTATAGCATCGCTGAACTCAAAGCCAGTGACCTTTCCGCAGGTCGTGAGGCCAATTTGGCAAATGAGCTTTCTGGTAAAGTTGCCGGCGTGATGGTCAGCAGGGCTGCTTCGGGTGCGGGCGGTTCATCAAAAGTGGTGATCAGAGGACTGAACTCTCTTCAAGGCAATAGCCAGCCACTTTATGTTGTAGATGGCGTGCCTCTTAACAACGGAAATTTGGATCCTGCCGGAAGATGGGGTGGAACAGATTATGGGGATGGCATTTCCAACATTGACCCCAGTGATGTAGAAAATATATCAATCCTGAAAGGACCTAATGCCGCTGCCTTATATGGTCAACAGGGTGCAAATGGAGTGGTTTTGATCACGACAAAATCTGGAAAGAGCAGGAAAGGTCTTGGCATCAAGGTAACTTCAGACTATGCAGTCGGCAATGCGGCAGTGTTGCCTGATTTCCAAGATGTATATGGTCAGGGCTTAAATGGAAAGTTCACCCATTTCCGAAACAGTGGGGACACAAAAATTTATGGATATGATGCTGCAATAACTGCGGGTTATGCAGGTGTTGCCAAAACCAGTGCTGGTCGTGACAGGCTTACAAGGGGATCTTGGGGCCCTCAAATGATAGGGCAGGACTATGAAGACCAGTGGGGTACAAAGGGAAAGTTTTTGGCTCAGCCCAATACATTCCAAAACTTCTTTGACACAGAAACGCAGGCAACCAACAGCATTAACCTGGATGGTGGTAATGACAATGTGAATTATTATTTTTCTTATTCCAATTTCAATTCAAAGGGATATGTACCCACGAATAAGATTAACCGTAATACTTTTTCTGCAAGGACGGTTGCAAAGATTCTTCCAAAAATGACGCTTGATGTGAAGTTGAGTTATGTGGGCCAAACGGGCAATAATCGCCCAACCCTTTCAGATGCATCCGACAATCCTGCATATCTTTTCATCAGTCAGCCCAGAAGCATTTCAATGAAAAGCCTTGAGAGCTATTTTTGGACTGCACCGGATATTGCGGGACAGTTGGGTTACAGCTCTGCGAGAACAATATTGGGTGTTGAAAAAACATATGCTACCAACAGTTCAACAGCCAATCCTTTTTGGACAACCAATAGGACCGGAAACAGTGACAAGCGAGACAGAATTCTGGCCATGGCCAACCTTGATTATGAAATTCTTCCTTGGCTGAAGGCTGCCATGCGTGTTGGTACTGATTTCTATTCTGAGCAACGCCTGCGTTACAGGTCTAAGTTTACCTATGCATCGCCCAACCTCAATGGAGACATGAGTGAGACTGTAACCAGGATCAAGGACGACTATGCAGATGCCTTATTGACCGGTAGCTTTGACCTCACCAACGACTTGAAGTTATCACTCAATGCAGGGGCAAACTATCAGAAGAAATTCCTGAGGACTGTCGGAAATTCAGGAAGTGAATTCGTCGTGCCTGATCTGGTATCTATCGGCAATACTCTTACCAAGCTGCCAATATTTGGATTGACTGAATCTGAAATCCAATCTTTGTATGGTTTTGGACAATTCGCATACAAGAATTATCTCTACTTGGATTTTTCTGCCAGGAATGATTGGTCTTCTACATTGTCGCCAGAAAACAATTCATTTTTCTATCCTTCCATCAGCACAAGTTTTATCGCTTCGGATGCCTTCAAGATTAACAGCAAGATATTGAGCTTCCTCAAGTTGAGGTCATCGTTGGCCCAAGCAGGCAGCTCCGGTTCCCCTTACCAAACAAAGGGCACCTTTACCCTGGGTGTCAATACGCTTTCTGGTCAACCAATGGGAGGGTATACCAGCGTAATTGTGAGTCCGGACCTTAAAAATGAGTTGACAACCTCATTTGAGGCAGGCATTGACGCAAGGTTTTTTGACAACAAGATTTCCTTGGTAGCGACCTATTATCATGCGTCTACCAAAAATCAAATCCTTGATGTTCCCCTTCCTATCTCTACCACTTTTGCAACAAAGCGACTGAATGCAGGAAATATCGATAACCAAGGTATAGAGCTATCGCTCTCGGGGACTCCGATCAAGACAAACAGCGGATTCAGGTGGGATGTGACGTTCAACTATGCAGCCAACAGAAACAAGGTTGCTAGCCTCTATCCTGGCATCAGTACGTTCAGGTTGGGTGACGACAGGAACATAGCAGTTGTGGCAGAGGTTGGCAAACCATTTGGTGCGCTTATCGGCACCAACTTTGCTTGGCAACGTGATGCCAGCGGCAACAGGTTGATTGATCCTGCAACAGGCCTGCCCATCAGGTCAGCGACACCAGTAAATGAATATTTGGGTAACGCAATGCCAGACTGGATTGGTGGTCTGTCCAACTCATTCAAGTACAAAAGCATAGGCTTGTCTGTTTTGTTGGATATCAGACAAGGAGGCAAGATTTTTTCCAATACCCTTCGGGAGGGCTTGACCTATGGGACAATTAAGAAAACATTGGAGGGCCGTGATGGAAGCTATATCGCTGAAGGGGTTATTGCTCAGAAAGACGGTACAGGCAAGTGGGTCAGCACTGGTGCAGCGAATACAAAAGGGGTCACTGCCCAGGCTTATTGGAACAGTGTAGCAGCTGACAAGGACAACGTAGTTTCTTCTGAGTTGATCAATGATGCCAGTTATATCAGTGTAAGGGAAGTAAACCTGAGCTATCAACTTGCTCCAAAGCTGTTAAAAAATACTGCTTTCAAAAAAGTTTATCTGGGACTTTATGGTCGTAACCTTTTTTATCTTCAGCGTTTTACAGATGGATATGCACCTGAAGCAGCTTCTTTCAATGTTAACAATTCTTCCTTGGGCCTGGAATCCACTTCATTGCCGATGCTTCGCAACATTGGCATCAGGGCAACAGTTGAATTCTAAACCATTAATACTCAAAATGAATATCATGAAATCATACATCAAGTTCTTATTCACATTCTTTTTGCTTGTGGCATTGGCCTCCTGTACCAAGAATTTTGAAAAGCTCAACACCTCTCCTGTTTCCTCCGAATTGATGGATCCGGGTATCATCATCACCCAGGCACAGAAAGATGCTGCATTTACGCAAGGTGGAGAAGGTACAAATATTCAATTTGGATCCTGGATGCAGCATTGGGCATCTGGCAACGTTGGTGTTGCAAAAACATCAAGGTATATCCAGCAGCCGGACAACTCTACCTGGTCATTTCACTACAGCATCATTCGCAACCTTGCTCAAATCAGGAACAAGCTGCTGCTAGGAAAGGAATCCTTGCCAGAAGGGCGTTCTAAATTGGCGATTGCCAAAATAATTGAAATTGCTGTTTGGGATAGGCTTACTGCTGTTTATGGTGACATCCCGTATTCAGAATCAGGGTTGGCAGAAGACAAGGTAATTCCCAATCCCAAATATGATACCCAGCAAAAAATATATACAGATCTTATTGCACAGCTTGACAAGTCTATTGGTTTGATAACAATAGGAGATAATACCTATGGTGCTGCAGATCTTTATTATGCTGGTGACCTTGCTAAGTGGAAGAAGTATGCCTATGCATTAAAATTGCAAATAGGTATGCGGATTAAAAAAGCCGACCCTGTGTTGGCACAGAAAGTGGTAACAGAAGCCATGGGAGCCTTGACGATTTCCAGCAATGCAGAAACAGCAGCCATTCAGACCGTCACTTCCCTTCCAGCCAATTACCATCCTACACTCAGTCAGTATACAGCAGGAAGCCCGGATCTTCAATATTTGGCAAAAGCATTTGTTGATAAATTGGTTACCACAAAGGATCCAAGGTTGACCCTAATTGTTGCGCCTTCTGCCAATTCTTTGAAAACCGTTCCACAAGTGCTTGTTTACAGGGGTATTGATGTTGCCTTGCCTGATAATGATCTTGCTGCAGTTGTGCGCGCCGATTATTCACTTGCATCATTGCAAACCTATTTCAATAAAGCCATTGCCAGTCCGATTCCTGTTTATGTGATGACCTATGCAGACGTTTGTTTTATGAAGGCAGAAGCTGCATTGGAAGGGTGGGGAGCCACTTCAGCCCAGGCGGCAACATTTTATGCTGATGGTGTCAAAGCTGCATTGGCAATGAATCCCTACAACATTACAACAGTTCCGGCAACGTATGCAGGAGAATTGGTGCTTGCTGGAACAAAGGAGCAACAGTTGGAGAAAATCATGACCCAGCGTTGGATTTCATTGTTCACACGCTCATACGACGCATATCTTGAGTGGAGGAGGACTGGCTATCCAGTGCTGATTCCAGGGAAAAACATCGGCAATACCAATGGAACCATTCCAAGAAGAAGTGCTTATCCTTCGGATGAATCAATCCTGAATCTTGTAAACTATAAGGAGGCTTCTGGAAGATTGTCCAATGGTGATTCTTATACTTCCAGGATGTGGTTGGATAAATAAGCAGGCACAATCCAAAACATAGTATTTATTTTCAGCCACCATGATTTTCATGGTGGCTTTTTCAATATTGCGCGTGAAGTCCAACAGGGAGAGTAATAGTATTATTTTTAAGGTTCAAAGAAGTTTATGGATGATTACCGCTATTTTGTTTTGAACAAGCCTTATAACATGGTCTCACAGTTTGTGAGTTCCCACAAAGTCAGGCTCTTGTGTCACCTCAAGTTTGATTTTCCGGAAGGCACGCATGCCATTGGGCGGCTAGACAAGGATTCAGAAGGACTGCTGCTGTTGACAACCGATAGGCGAATCACGCGATTGCTTTTCCAAAGCAAGGTGCCCCATTTCAGGAAATACCTGATCCAGGTAAGGGGCGTGGTGGATGAAGCAGTTGTCCAACAACTCCGAACCGGTGTACCCATTCCTGTTGCCGAAGACACTGATTATGTTACCAAGCCCTGTGATGTGGAAATGGTCGAAGAACCAGCTGGTTTGTTTTCCAATGGCAAGGAACTTCATGAAAGGGTTCCGCGCAGTTGGCTGACCATCAGCCTCACTGAAGGGAAATACCACCAGGTCAGGAAAATGGTGCAGGCCGTAGGGCATCCCTGCAAACGGTTGATCCGCCTGTCTATCGAAGATATTGCACTGGAGGACATGCAACCCGGCGAAGTCCGGGAACTCAACCAGGAGGACTTTTATCAGAGGCTAAGGCTGGGACGTTAGAAATTTTCAAAAATTTCACTTATTAAAACGATTTATAATGTAAATATTTGTAAAATTTTCTAAATTGTGGCATATCTGTATTAATCCAATATTTCTACACGAGAAAATGATAACCATTAATTTAAAACACCATCTTGTGATTTTTCTGCTCAAAGCAGAACCGGTACTTACCTGTAAGCAACTGTTGTTTAAATTTTAACACAATGGATGTTGTACAGGATTTAAACTATATCATAGGATGTATTTGTGCATCATTGGGGTTTGTCGTCTCAATTATATTTATTGCAGTAAATAAAGAGGGTTCACACTCTAGGAAACTGTTGGCGGCTGTCTTGTTTTGCCTATCAGTTTTTTGTTTGAACTATGCGGTGGTGGGTACTCGTTTTTTTTTAGCATTTCCACATGCTTGGCGTTTACCTGCATTTTTTTCTGGCTTGGCACCCGCTTTGATTTATTTGTATGTTCGGTCTGTCCTTAACCAGGAGTTTAAATTAAGACCCAATGATATTTTCTTTGCCATTCCCGCAATTCTAATCACAGTAGATTTTTTGCCATTTTATACGCTTTCTGGCGATGAAAAAAGGGCTATTATTTTGAAGTTGCTCGGCAACAAGAAGTTGGCTCTGATCGAAATCGAGGGCCTGTTCCCCCCTGGATTTGGTATGATCATCAGAAGTTCATCAGGCCTCGCTTTTACCTTTTTATCCTTGTTTAAACTACACCAAAACAAAAAGAGGTCTCAGTTTAAAGCCAGTAACACTTACTCTCAAAACCTTGTAATTTACAAATGGCTCTATTTCTTTTTGATTGCTATCTCTTTTTCATACATACTTCTGATTCTATGGAACTTTCTGGCAATATCTGAAAAAATTGAGTTCTTTGTTGCCATCAGTTTTACCACTGCCGGCCTCATCCTTTTCATTTGCATCTACCTGTTTAGCAATCCCAAGATTTTGTATGGCCTTCAAGGTTGGGTCACTGAACCAGATGTATTGCCTGATGCTACAATGGCGGATCAAAAAAAGAGTAAAAGCGAGTCCTCTGATTCAGATGAATCCTCTTTTTCGCTTGAAATGAGAAAAGAGATAGGTTCAGCCATAGAAAACCATTTTAAATGCAATAAGCCGTTTATTTATCCAAGATATAAAATCAAGTACTTATCCTTGGAATTGCATATTCCTGTCTATCTCATTTCATCCTTCATCAACCATGAATATGGAATGAACTTCAATGAGTTCATCAATAACTACAGGGTAGATTATATTGCAGATATTCTAAAAGAATCTACCGAAAGTCAAAACTTTACACTTGATGCGCTCGCAAAGTCTGCTGGATTCAATTCTAGAAATACTTTTATCGCAGCGGTAAAAAAGAAAACTGGAATGACTCCGTCTGGCTATTTCAAACACAAATTCACCTCGGTATAGGCCAAAATTTGTTCCAAATCATCAAAATTTAAGTATTTATAACTAATTCGATTAGATATTTGTGCGTAATCGTAGTATTTTTGTTGCTCAGATTATAGAAATGAGTATCATGATAGAGTCCAAGAGAAATGAAGTTGCCAGATTTGTCGGTAGTAGAATTCGCGGTATCCGTAAATCCAAGGGCCTAACAATTGAACAGCTTGCATTTGAAATCGGAATAGAGTACACCCAGCTCAGCAGGATAGAGCGGGGGAGAATCAATACTTCAATTTTTCAGCTTTTTCTCATTTCTAAGGCATTGAATATCTGTTTTTCAGAAATTATGAATGGCATAGAGTATTTACAACATGATTTTTGCCCAATAACCCCCCCTTCGGCTGTCATACGTCAAATATAACATCTCTATTGCATTTGACCTTGTATAATTCTACAAGACGGAATTTACTGATAGCTATCAAGGAAAAACAAAAGATCAATTACGGTACTCAAACGTGGTTGTCACTGTGGATTAATTCTATCCATAAATTTTTGAAATCATCTGTGTTATATGCGTTATTTTTCAGTTTTTTTTGGTATATTGTTTGGGATTCATTGTTATTCATTTGGTCAATCAACAGGTGGTTCGTCTAATTCAAAGGTCTTTCAATTGAGTAGTTCCCTCAATTCAAATTATAAAACAAATGGTTTTTTAGACTTTTATGATGATAATCCTACCTTAAGTGGTAAAGGGCTCGCTTCCAATGCTATAAACGGAAATATTGAAATTCTGTTAGAATGGTATCCCGTCAATACCGCACAAAGTAATACGTTATGGGAACAGTGGCGAGATAATGTTAAAAATGGAGGCAATGGTTTGCCTATTTCTCAGGTTCAGCCAGTTTTAAATCTTAATAATATAAGAAACAATTTATATGGTGTTTTACGGGCCTACCCAGGCCCCAAATTCTATGGTGGGGAATATTATCTAGAAAACAAAGTGCCAATAAAAAATCCTTTCACGAATGCTAATGGGGATTGGTCAATTACTTTAGGAGGATTTCACTATAACCATACCGGTGGAACGGATGCTCTAAGATTTCCCGATATTAAACATGTTTGGGGAGAATATGAAACCGATGACACGCATGGGGGAGTGGTTATGCCTGCAGGCAGGTACTGGCTTCTTGTAGATTTTGAATTTTTGTATCCTGTTTTGATTAGGCCTCAAGCTCCCAAAGTTAATGGAGTGAAAGTCTCAGTAAATCAAAACTCAACGAAATTTAAAGGATTAGAATATTACTCTAGTTCAAAGACGTATGTTGAATCTTCAAATGCTACGCTATACCCCGAATTTAATTATGCTGGCGAATCTGGGGTAGTATTAAATTCATCTTACAAAAAGTACAGATTAAATGGGACAATTAGTGGTACGTTAGCAAATGATAATGGAGTTATTCGCTCAGAGATTTATCCTGATTATAAATCTATCGTTGTCGAAATTTTAAATCCTGATGCGGACGTTGCAAATCTTTCTAAAACAACAGTTTTTCCGAATGCTTTAGGTGAATGGGATGTAATATTGGATAATTTAAATACAATTGGCAAAGACTACAAAATTGCAGTATATGGTTACAATTCATATAACGATGAAGGAGAGCGAATCTTTTTTAAAATTAAACGAGAGGCTGCATTTCAACCCTATGCTGTCAATTTTTATCCTGCAAATTTAGTCGCTGGGGCAGGTTATGAACATGGGATAACAAGCAATTTTGAGCGTGTATTTTTTCCGAAAGGTCAAACTATTTCATTTAAAGGATCAGGAAAACCAGGTGATAAGATCGAAACCCGCCTATTTCCTGCATCTTATGATTCTTGGAGTCGATATCCTGGCAGCAGCACTGCAAATGACTTTATAGCTCGCCCACTAGCAGGAGAAATATACATGCCTAAAAGTTCCATGAATTCATCAGCTGTAGTTGATGCTACTGGAAATTGGCAGGTTACTATTCCCTATAAAAACCTCTCATCGGGGCTTTATGCTCGTCAAAATAAGAACGAGTATGAGACCTTGGCAGGAGTATCAATATCTGAATCTAATTCTACAACAAGTGGAGCAATTGATGGATTTTATATTGATCAAAAAAGCACGGGTAATTTAATTGTAGATCCAACATTGAATTTTAATTTTTCCGCTCAAGCAGGAGGCACTTCAGGTGGTGAAGTTGTACAATGGACAGAAGGAAATTATGTTGGATTAGAAGGTCAATCATTTGGATTCTCAAAAGTTGGTGCGTATCTCTCAGGCGATACTTATGCCGACCAGGCAGCTTTGGAACAGTGGAAGAGAAAATGGTGTCCAACTGGAGACTGTTCAAATTCGAATTGGCAAGATGCAGAGGGGAGTAAATTTAGGGTATTTGAACAAAAAGCTCGAGAATTAGGTTTTACACTTGAATGGTACAACGATGCCGGGGCACTTGAAGGTTCACAATTAATTGCCGCAGACGCATCAAATTCATATCTCGATGTAGGGTGGAGTTTCGGTATTTATAAACCGATTAATAATAACGGTGTTGAATATGGGAATGGTTACCCTAACACAATGGCAGGGTCTTGGAGTTTTAAGTTTAAAAATAATATATCCTTACCCAAAGACGCGAATACTAATTATTATAAAAAATATAAATTATATGCCAATATTCGACCATCTCAATATGAAGAATTTGTAAGAGGATCCGATGATCCGAGGGTCATTTATTTTTTAGTTTCCAATACATTTAATAATGCTGAGACCAATCCAGTCACCATCGATAAGTGGAGCTACAAAGGAATTTATGGTAAAGCAAAGCCAAACTCTACGGTAAATATCTATTATTCTACAAGTCCATCAACTCCAATTAACACTTCACCTATTCAAGTAGACGGTACTGGAGCATTTAGTCATCTGTTTACAGCAGGTGTAGAAGGACTTGATAAAAACTATACTAATAAAGATCAATTCATCATCACTGCTTCAGATAATTCTGGCTACAATACTACTTCGCGAGTAACATTACAGATTGTATACAATTTGCCAGAAAATCCGGTCGTTGCTATAGACAATAGTCTTCCAGGTTCTTCCAATGATGCTGCTAAAACCTATGAGCGACAGTTAAATATGCATCTTACTGGAACTCCAAATTCTCAATACTCTATCTATGCCTCCAGTGTGAATAAAACCGATGCGAGTGATGGAGAAAAAATAGGAACTTTTACAACAAATTCTTCTGGGCAATTAAATTTAAAACTGGGAAGAAATCCGTATCCAGGCACTTCTGGATTGGATGCATTTGATTACCTAGGTGACCCCAATACTACTGGTTTTTTCCTTTCGAATGAATACCTTTTTAATATAAATGGTGCAAAATCTGAAGTAATAGGATATCAAATTGCACAAGCTATTAGTACAGCTTATAAAGCAGCAAATCCAGTTTATGTAACCATCGAAAATCCATTTAGGTATATTCTTGAGGTTAAAGAACATGATTATTCAAAATTGACTTATCAATGGTCACCTTCAGGTGGAACATTAAATAATCCAAGTTATGAAGGATTATATAAAACTTGGCCTAGAAGTGGTAGAGATATAGGACCATTAGTCAGTGAAGGTCCAGAACTAGATTTATCAAATTTTAGTGCACAAGGAAGTCAAGTTATAAAAGAAAATTATGTAAAGGGTAGAAAAAAAGGCGCTGAGATTTATACAAATAAAGTAGGAGATAATTATTTAATGACGGGCACAGCTCAGCCTTTGAGTACCATTTCTGTAAAAATTTTAGGTCAAAACGAAATTGTTACGACTGCTAGTTCAGCAGGTACTTGGTCTGCCTCTATTCCATTATCTTCAAATTACACAAATGGCCAAGATGTTTACTTTAGGATTAAGGAGTCTTATTCAACACAAATAGCCAATTCAATTTTGAGCACGAGCGGATATACAGAAATTGTGCAAGGTTTATTTGTAATTGATAGAGTGAGTCCTAGTGCACCAGTATTACTTTCTTCAAATCAAAAGTATACATCTTTTCCTTTAATTAAAGGAACTGCAGAGCAGTGGTCAACAGTTTCGATAGTAGTTAATGGAAAAACATATACATCCTACTCTGATGGCAATTTTGCTGTTCAGGTTACAGATGATTTATCTGCTGGCGAATACGATGCAGTATTATTTACCACTGATAGAGCAGGAAATAAATCTCCCGAGGTTAGTTTTAAACTCTATATTGTTGCCCCTCCGGTTAGTAATGTAATTTCATACAATGAGAATTCAATGACGTATGCAAATTTATTTAGTAACCCTATTGACTTAGGTAATGATCAGAATGTGGATTTTTCTAGAATCAATGTTACTTTATCTAGTACGATTGTAAATGGCGATGCAAAATTGTTTATTAATTCTAGTGGTTTAACTGTTACAGCTTCTACAAAATGGATTTCATTTAATGGCACTTCTCGCGAAAAAATTAGTAACATACTCTCTTTAAACGGAGCTGAAGTGGCAATGATAGTTGGAAATATTTCTTTGTCTTCTTCTAATTCTAAACAATTAATTGAAAATGGAGAGAATTTGGAATTTAGTTTATTGCCAATCTACAATTTAAACTCTTCAACAATAACAATTGCAGGCATTGAAACAATTGATGCCAGGAATCTACCTCCACTTAGTTTTAATAATGGTAGTATTGAAACAATTCTAAATGGTTTTCAATTTTATTCAAATAAACAATTTGAGTTTAACGCCTCTCTTGCATATAAAAATATTCATTTTGTAACTATTGATGGCTATACCACAAATGGAGTATTGCCGATAAGTGGTAGTACAATAAATTTAGTCAATGTAGATGATGTGCCATCTGGATTGCTAGTCACTGCTCCTAATGGCTTTGATACACATAGACAGGATAGAACTGTAACAGCAACATTTACGCAGGCGAATTTTGTCGATGCTGATAAAACAGATTTATACAAAGCAGAACTTTATAAAATTTCAGTAAA
>Ga0222712_10004345_pt1 | contig 14870 bp, 16 predicted proteins | sample C33_657DmetaG_FD_165043 | JGI IMG/M metagenome (GOLD analysis project Ga0222712, IMG submission 165043) | Estuarine water microbial communities from San Francisco Bay, California, United States - C33_657D | ecosystem: Environmental > Aquatic > Marine > Unclassified | place: USA: California... | reverse complement strand
TTCTCATTACTTTCGATCTTCCATTCATTACTGGATCAAAACCAGCGACTGGACCTTTTGGATCTGCAGATCCCGTAAATCCGCCAGTTCCAACAACCATGCCATCTTCCATAAGGTTGCGAATAATATTAATTGCATTTTCGAGAATATGGTCTTTCATATTTTATTGAGATCTCTTAAACAATCTTCGTCTACTTTTATATCATGTAAAGATGATCTTGGATATTCTGGCAGTCTACCAAGATAGATGACAAAACTTTTAATTACTGGCCATAAATCTCTATCAATTTTATAAAACAACAATGGAGTTGCTGCCTCACCAAAAACATTATACAAAATTATAAAATGATTCATAAGTAGATGAGACTTCAAAATACCAGTAGTTCTATACCTCTTAAGAAGTCTCTTTATCCATTTAAATCTCTTCATATCTTCATAAAAATCTTCTTGCGTTACTGCATGAGGATTGTCATAATGTTTTATAGCAAACATTATATAATTATTTTCGTTCAACTCATCAAATCTCATAATGTACTAAAGATATCAAGTGGTTGTAACGCCAACAGTAGTTGTAATTCCACTACCACCAGCACCAGTTACTTCAGTAGAAACAAAGATCTTATCGGAAGCAACAGATGTTGAAGTATCGGTAATAACACCAACGATTGTTTGACCAGGAATTACTAGAGTCTCTGCAACTGCACCAGTGGTGAATGCGAATCCAACTCTCTTATTAGCAGTTGTTGTAGTTGCATAAGCAACTAGAGTTCCAGAAACAGAACCAGTTACATTAAGAGTTGCAGCAAGGTTTTGTACATCCACCTCTTCATTCCACTGAACATATACTGTTCCAGTAGAAGATGTAGAGTATCCAGTTGCACCAAAGTATACACGAACGATGGTTGCGTTGCCAAGACCGGCGGTTGTGGATCCTGCACCAGAAAGTCCGCCGATTGCAACGATAACCTCTTCGTTGCCATCAGCATGTCTAATTACCCAACCTCTCTCATCAGCAAAGCACTCATTGAGATCGTTAGCTGGCTTATCACCCTCGCGTAACCACTTAGGTCTTGATTCGTCTGAAGTAGAATTTCCCCAAAGAGGCATTGGTTTTCTCCAAATTATGTTCTTATCTAAATCTTATTTATAAAAAAAGAGACCCTACTTCTTAGGGCCCTTGTTCAAAACGGTTCTCAGAAACAAGGTTACAAAATCAAGAATACCGTTTGCTTCTGTCTTTTTAGTTTTTGCTAACCACTCGGAAAGAGAGAGGAGCAACCCCAGAAGAATGGTTACTCCCCAGTTGGTTACGAAACAAGTGATCATGCTGCTGGCTCTTGTGGTTTAAAGAGAAGTTCCTTAACAACCTTAAGAATTTCATTATCAATACTGTTATCTGTAGAATCTACATACTTCTCAAGAAGAGAAATAACAAGATTCTTGACTGCTGGATGTGTAGCAATCTGAAGAAGAATTGGTTTTACTACAGCGACAACTGCTCCCATAATTACCTCTTGTATAGGCAGCCGTATTTATCATTTGATTTACTCTACAAGAGTTCCGTTTTTCCTTCTGATTTCTTTAAGTGGTTCCCAGTTCTTATCCTTTGTTCCACCATCATACTCAAGAGCATAACCCTCAGTAATCATTTGCTGATTGAGAGGAACATCATCACCATTAATATAAAGGTTACCAATAATTCTTCCATACTTCTCAGTAGAGTCTGGAAGTTGAGTGCGGATGATAATATCTTTTGCTTCTTCTAGACGATGCTTTAACCAGTTCTTAGCATCAATACCTAGTGCTTTTTCTGCTTTGTCGGTGGTTCTGCTTTCGGGCGTGTCAATACCCGCCAAACGAATTCGCTTAGTGAGACTAATATCAAACCCCAAATCAATGTCAGCGTCAATAGTGTCGCCATCTACAACTCTCCCAACTGATTTAATTCTGTAGATATAAGGATCTTTATCAGACATTAGAATGGTAATTTAAACTTCTCTGTATTTATCTTTGGGATAGGCAGTTTTTCCAAAGCCTTTTCAACTTGTCTATCAACGACTTTCCCGACAAACTCTTCTGGATTGTCTAGAATCTTCTGTGCCTTTTGATAAGTGATGTATGCTCCTACACCAATCGCAGCACTAATGCTTAGGCTCGTGATTGATAGGATCAGACTTAGGTGTTTCATCTTTCATCTCCTCGTATGCTAACCGAAGTATATAGTAAATCGTCCATGCAGTGAAAACTAATCCACAAGAAAGAATGATAACAACGCCCCAAGGAAACTCACTCATCGTTGTTCAATCCAGTTAAGTACCGCAAGTGCTGATTTGTTGGTATTTGGAGATGCACAAGCAAGAGTAAAGGTATCACTGATTGTTCCAATACCAGACCTTCCAAGTTGTAAGTCTGCAAGTCTATCAATCTCAACCAAAGTAGAACCACCAGAAACCACAAATCCAGAAAGAATATCTCTACCACCAGAAAGTGCAGTTGCAGAAGTATCATACTGAACGAATGAATCTGGGTCTGCGTGATTTGTCCAGTTTGGATTGGTTAATGTTGCATTCTCTAAAAGTTTCCAGTAGATATTCGTATTATCATTCGTTACTGCTTGTAGAGATCTCAATAACATCACTGCTTGAAGTGCAGTTGACTTAAGACGCAAACTTACAATTGGATAAAATGTATTTGCAACTGACATTGTGGTTCCAGTAATGCCATTGGATTGACTTATAAGTGATCCAAGTTTATCTGCATTACCCTCTTGGATAAGAGAATTAGAACCTTGATAAAGATAATGAGTTCCTGCAACACCAGTTACATTCTCAATCTCACAACGGATTGGGAGAAAAGGAGTAGAACACCAAACTCTATCTTGAGTATTTGAGTTATCAAATCTATGACATCTAACGGTTTCACCTTTCATCAACCAATTAAAATCTACAGTTCCCGCACCATACCATTCATATGAAATAGAAATCATCTGTTGTTTGGTTGGATCTGCAGTTACACCAGTCCATCCATTACCATCAAACTTTTCACCATTCCAATCATCTCTGGTTACTCTTCTTTCTGTAGTAATTCCAGATGTAGTGCTACGAATTACACAAGAATATGTGCCACCATCATCCTCAAAGAAAATACCATCAGTGTCATTAAATAATCCAAATCTTCTGCGAATACCTACTTGTGGTGCTTCTAGACGAATTGCAAATGCAAGAGTTGATGGTCTTCCAGGAATGTATCTCATTACATTCTTGGTTTGTCTGGTCACTTTACTACCAGCAGTAGAACCAACTTGCATAATCACATTACTTGCATATTGGTTCCAAGTTGCGGTTCCAACTCCAACTACTCTCTCATCCCAAACATCAGTCTCTTTACCATACTGGAAAGTATTAAAGAAAACTGTTTGGAAAGGTGCAGTCTTTAGTCTGTTGTTATTGGAAAAGTTTGGTCTCCAATCTGTCTGCTCACCCCAGTGGTCAGCAATCTGGAAAACCTCAAATAAGGATCTTTCTTGGTTTAGAAAATCCTGTGTGTTCTTATTCCACTGAGCCATTAATCACTCCAACTTAATCTTTCTGGTTGATATCTTTGTGCGTTTTTGATTCTAGAAGTATTTACCTGACCAGGATAAACATTATGAACGATGGCTCCAGGATATTCATCTTGGATTTGTTCTGCGAGTTCATTCTTGGAAAGCATTGCACCTTCTACTTCTAGACGGTAAATCTTTCCTTCCCAGACAACATCAGCAAAGAAAGATTCTTGTGGTTGTTCTGGTTCTGGTTGGGAACTCCCAATGTTGAGGGTTCCATTGAAGTCACCGTTGATGGTGATACTTTCGGATAAAAATTGTTTGAAGGATTTCATATCAGCAATTCCAAGCTCTAAGGGACTTATTGATTCTGGAATCAGGATCGTTAGCAGTTTTAGCGGAGGTAAGTTTCTCCTTCATGCCTTTCATTCTTGAGCAAAATGATGCACGACGAGGGTTACCAACTTTCTTAGAAGGTGCTTTCAGATCAGAACCAGGATTCTCGCGTTCGTATGAGCGGCGACCTTTCTCGTTTAGACCACCGCTCTCAGACTTTCCCTCTTTCTTTGTCCATGCAGCAGACTCACCAAGTTCTCCAAGTGCCTTTGCTTTACGAATCTTCTTAGGATTCTTCAACTTACCACCAGGATAATTTACTGAATCATCCCCATCAAAATCGGGGTCTACATTCGCACGATGTCTTGCATCTCTTTCTGGAGATGCCTTATCATCATGGATGCCTGCTCTGCGGAGAGGAGAAGTTTTCTCAGCAGCACGCTTTTCCTTTTGCTTCTGAGCACTACGCTTCTTCTTGAAGTCTTTGAGGGTCATTCCCTCTTCAATTTCAAACTCCTCTTTATTGAGTTCTGATGCTCTTCTTTTTGCTTTGTTTCCAGCACCTCTATCTCTATTTTTACCTACAACACTTGCCCAGTAATCTTTATTTTTTCTATTTGCTTCACCACCAATACTGCGTTCATCTTCTGGAGCACTTATTCCACCACGCTTTCTAATTGGTGGTTCTTCCTTTTGACGCCTTCTTTGTTTTTTGAAGTCATCCATAGTCATGCCTTCTTCAAGTTCTTCATCCTCATTTTTAAACTTCTTCTCAAGTCTTTTCTGAACCATATCAGCAGTCATCTCACCACCCTTTTGTGCGGCGATATCAACTGCTTTCCTTTCCAAAGCACCTCTAGCTGCAAAACCAGCACCTCTAGCGGCGATACCTCTTGTGGCAGCACCACCAGCAACTCTTGCAAGAATTCCTACAAGTGGAGCGATCTCCTGAATATTATCAGTTTCTTCAGAAGCAACCATCACTATAGGATTTTTAGCTCCCATTACTCTGGCTTTTGTTTTGAGAAGATTAACTTTAGTTGAGAAATCTCTCATATCCTTTTTAGGAGTTTCTTCCTTTTCTTTTTCATCACATCCACAACCTTCACTCATGTTTGGATTGATCTCAATTTTGTTTTTCTTTTTAGAGACATCAATAACCTTTTGTTGTGGTTCTTTGATGGATTGATCGTCTACCTCAAAGATAAACTCTTCTCTCCAATTAGAAAAATCCTCTTTACTCATTTCTTGTCTAATTTTTTCATGTCTTTCAACTCTTTTTTCTTCCTGTTTCTTTCTTTTCCTTTCTTTCATTTTTGCGGAAATAATTCCTCTTGCAGCTTTTCCAACTGCACTACCAACACTAGTTGCAGTTTCGATAGCAGAATCTATAGTAGCTCCAGTACTTCCTTTCGCTTTATCACTAACTACCGGTCCAGTTTTTATACCTTTAATAGCACTTTTAATAGCTCCTTTCACTTCTCCCTTTGTTTTTTCTTTTCTCGCTTCTTCTCTATCACTTTCGGATTGGGCAGATTTTATCCTCTTTTCTTTCATAGAGGCTTCTAATTTCTGTTGTCTCTCTTTTGATTCTTTAGCCTTTTCAGCTCTTTTTTCTTGACTCTTTTCTTTTCTTTTCTGAGTTTCATACTTTTGTCTCTCACGTTGTCTCTTGGTCTTTTCTTTTTCAGCTTTCAATTTAGCAGCACCAGCAACCGCAGCGCGACGAGTCAGAGCAGATGGATCTGACTTACCCCTTTTTACTTGTTTTTTTGCAGTTTCTTTTCTTTCTTCTTCAGATTTTTTTGGAGCTGGTTCCGACTCTGGTTCGGATTCACCTTTCATTACTTGGTTGACAGCAGCTGCCAACTTAGCTTGTTTAGCAACTGCTTTGTACTTTTTTGCTTTGCTCTTTCCTCCAGAAATAGTTCCCTTTGGTGCTTCGTTGAGAACTTCCTCAATGATTTTATCAACTAAAGAAAGTTCTTCCTTAGTTTCTTCCTTTTTCTCAGGAAGTCCTTCGTGTTTGGTCTTTGCAAAATCTCTTGCAGCCTTCTTAGACATACCAGATGCAGCCTTTGCAACCTCAGGAGATGCAGGAGTCTCTCCCTTCTTGGCAGCATAAACCATACCCATAAATCTCTGTTGTGCTCTACTTAGAGCCTTTTCTTCAAGTTGTTCACCTTCTGGTTGGTATGAATTATACATTGGATCACCTTTCTTCATACCATCATAATGTTTTACCAATCTCTTTAGTTTCTTGAGATCCTTGACTCTCTTCTTATTATCACTAAATCCATATCCAAGTTTTTCATCACTTGGAAGTTTGTCATTGAGATAATCAGACTTTTTCGCCTCATAAGTTAGTTCAACATGTTCTGGGAATGGGTTTCCGACAGTATGTTTTGCTTTCTTGGTTACTTCATCATGACCTTTAATAGAAAGTTGTTCTTTATCTGCATAGGAAGTTCCTGCAGACTTACCGAGTCTTCCTGGAGCTTTTGCAGATCTCTTACCTTCTTCTTTTCTACCAGACTTCTCTTCCGCTCTTTCTCTTGCAGCAGCCTTTCTCATCTCACGACGATACTCTTTATCTTCTTCAACCATTTCACCTTCTGGTTGGTAAGAATTAGAAATACCTCTAGCCTTGTTGAGATCTCCAACGGTTCCACCAGTCACAAGACGGCGATTTGGATTTTTTGATGCATTATCAAGTGCTTTATCTGCTGCTGGTTTTAAGAATTTTTTTGCAAGAGCTGGGGCAGCAAGAGCGCCTGCTGCTAAAGCGCCAACCGCAAGTGGAGCAATCTCGTCAATCTGTTCTACTTCCTCTTTCATTCTCTTTGCCTTTGCCTTCGCAAGAGTTCTCTCACGAGCAGCTTCCTGTTCAGACTTAGGAATATTGAACATATTACGATCCGTTTTTAGTCTTTCCTGAGGGGGAATGACTTTGGCTCTAACTTTTCTACGATTTAAAAGATACTTATCAGACTTATCGTGGTCTCCGTCGTTGTCAATATCTTTATCTTCCTGCCCTACTGGATCTAGTGCTTCTGAAACTTTCTTCTTTTTGTCTGCAGCAATTGCAGCACCTACAGTAGCTCTCCTCTTCTTCAAATAACTATCTGAAGAATCCGAATCACCATCATTATCCACATCGTCATCTTCCTGACCGACTGGATCTAATTTTTTAGATGCTTTAGCTTCTGCAACAATACGCGAAAATTCTTCCCAACTAGCCATTTATTTTGTAGAAATACTGCTAGATTTATTTATTCTTTTTCTTACCCTGTCTAAATCTGTCGTAAATGGAAGCGATCTTAACTCCGGTGTAACTTGTAACCTCTTGTCCAGGAGTTAATGATTGAACATATTCTCTATACTCATCAGTACCAATCTCATGAGGATTCTCAACAAGATCCTTCAACCATGACTTGAACATTACGCCATCTTCGGTTACACAAATGACATAATTTGTTCCTCTGCGGATGACTTCTCCAGTCAATCCAGTATTCATATTTTCAACAATATTACCAATCCCATAAATGCGATCTACAAGATATGCATCTCTCATACCTTCTTCATCAAGTTTAGGAGCAATTTCCCATACCTCAGTTTCTTCACTAATATTCATAGATCTACGAAGAACATTGAAGAGTTCCAGTTTCTCCATGTTACCGAGAGTATTTGGAACTCCCTTTGCAAACTTAACAAAATCTCCTTCTGCAGCTGCAAGTCTTAGTTTGGATGCAGACATTCCAGTTACATCATCAGAATCTGGATCACGATCTCCTGCAGAAAGTACTTCAAGTTCGTTGAAATTATAGAGTTCTCCATTGTACTTATGTGCAAGACTTTGAAATTCTCCAAGGCGGTCTTTACCAACCATAATAATCATATTAGTATGACCCTCTCCATTTGCGCCAGTCAGTACATTAAAGATTGTCCTAGATCCCTTATCATCAATAATATTGTCTGCATAATCAGGGAACATCTGACGCATGTAAGAAATCTTCATTTGTGGAGTAAGAGGATTCTTTTCGGCGTCTTGTGAACGAGATGGATAAATTCTTAGTTCATAACCTCTCTTATCGGCTTCCTTTGCGGCCTTATCAAAAAGTTTTTGGTGTCCAATTGTTGGTGGATTAAATCTACCGAATACTACAACAACTCCAGGTGCCTCTGGAACTGGCATTTGTGCAGGAACCTGTTCTGGTGCAGCTTGTTGTTCTGGTGGAACTTGTTGTTGTATAGGAGTTTGTTGTACTGGTTCCTGTGCAACAACTTGTGGTTCTTGTGCAACAGGTGGTTCAACTGTTCTCTCAGTTGGTTGTCTTGGGGAATCCTTTCCTCCAGAAACATCATTATTACCGAAAAATTGTAGTTTTCCTTTTACAGTTTTTGCAACGAACTCACCGTTCTTATCATACCAACCACCATGACCATCTCCGGTTAAACCAAGTCTTTTGGCTTCGGCAGATGCAGAGGTTTCTCTAGCTTCGGTGAAGAACTGTGTAAACTTTTTCATTATTAATTTGAGTTAGGATTCCTTAACCTTTAAGTATTTATTCATTTCAGTTGTGGTGCATATGCAGCTTTACCCGCTTCCACATAGAATTTCAATTCTTTAATCTGAAAATTTTCACCAGAACCAGAAGTTCTTTTCTTAAATCTCAATTGAAATAATTCTTTATTCAAGGGTTGTAACATAAATTTCAACGTTTTATTAGACCCTCTACCAGACTCATCAACACGTATTGATGTTGTGTTCTGTTCCAATTCATTTATATGTTCTACAGTGATCTCTTTGATTTTAGTTTTATCAATATCAACTACGTTTGCTAGATCTGAACCAAAAGTGACATCTCTAAAAAGTTGAAAAGCAGCACCTTTAAATGATGTAGAGGATGATTTATCAGCTAAAGAGGATAAAGTATCATTGTATAGATTATTAATAGTATTAACCTTTAATCTTTTTTCAGCGGGAGTTCTTGCTGATGCCAACTGTTCACCCAAAACAGTTCTATATTCTACTTCCTTTTCCAAAGACACTCCAAATCTCCCCAAGATATCCATCATACCATTGAAGGGACTTAAATTGGCAAGAGTTTTACTACCAGACTTCAATGAAAAACTAAGTCTTCTATCCATTACAATAGAACCATTCATCCTAACATCAACTTCCAAGTCTCCTTTTACAGATCCACCAGAAGACTCCCCAGCAATGCCATCAGCATTAATAACAATTTCAACTTGATCGGATTTCTTATTTTTCAGATAACTATCTTTAGTTTTTTGAATGAGAGCTCTGTAATGAGTTTTTGTAAATGTAATTAGGTTATCAATTTTCCTATCAATATTTCCAATATCATTACTTCTTTCATATAAAGGGGCATAGTTATCACCAAAAGCCATATTAGTAGATTCGTACTTCAATCTAATAATAAGAGTAACTTTAATTTGATCTTGAGGTCTTCCATCTCTAAATTCTCTTACTACTACTTCCGATCTACCATTTCTAAAAATACCAGGATCTATTTCTCGTCTCCGTCTATTTACATTTGACTTATTAATATTACCATAAGCAAATAACTCAGCAAGACAGATGGCAAAAACGCCTTCCATCACATCCCCCTCATTTAACTTTGCCATAAACACTCAAAAACCCTTCCAAATATTTATGGAAGGGTGTTAAATTATTTGTTGGAAATATAAGTTTCCATTGCTTCATCAAGATTCAACAGAACTTCACGAATATTAGAGATTCGTTTTGGTTCTGTAGGGCCTTCTGCATAACCCTTTTGAGACTCAATCAAAGCCATAAGAACTTCACTTGATTCTTCAAATGTCATTTCAAGAACTACTTTTTTCTTCACAGATCACCTTCCGCCCGATTTTCGGAATAGTAAACATCAAAAGAACCACCAGGATAACGCTTCTCAAGTTTAGTCACATTACGAGCAACTACTTCATCAATAGTAACTTCAAGTGCCATGCAAGCTTGTGCAACATACCACATAATGTCACCGAGTTCGATTAGAAGATGTTCTTTATTATCAGCATTCCATGGTTTACCTTGGAAGATCATTTTCTTAATGATCTCAAGGAACTCACCACCTTCTGCATTGATACCCACACCAGCGGTTAGAAGACGCTCAATATTTGCACCTTTCTCATCCAGTTGAACAAGTCGATCGGAAAGTGCAAGAAAATCAGTAGATGCTTCGGAAGTTACTGCATCAACGAATTGAGTATATTTTTTAAAATCAACAGATTTAGTCATAGTTTCAGTCATCAAAATTTAAATCCTTCAAACGACTTTTTAGGTTTCTTGTCTTCGTAAGTATACTCTTTATAAAAAGAAAAGTCAAGTTACTTTAAAAATATTTTTTAATACTCCCTTACGGCGTAAAACAAAATTTTCATGAGGATTATTTTTATCGTATGATTTAAATTTAGTATCAACAATATAAGTATATGGTTTCGATTCCCAAGTATCTAAATTGTAGTTGGACTGAATTATAAAAGGATAATTTTTATTCTCATCAAAGATAAATGATTTTTGAATATCTATTATATTAATGTCTATAGAATGCAACACTTCAGAACATTTTTGTATTTCCTCAAAAACATATTCCTTATTATTAAAAAGAAAAGCGGAACTTCCAGAATGTAAATGAAGATTGTGTCCGTGTTTTGTTTTATTGGATATCTTTCCATTCTTTACATAATTGTTTACTAAGTTGTAAGTATCTCTATAATGATTACCTAACGATCCAGAATTATTTTTAATATATTCAAATAGATTGTCATAAAATACTCTATAAGATATTTTCAAAATATTATTAAAATATTTTGAAATTAACTGAGAATATCCAGAAATATGAAATTGTATTATCATCCAACTATACATATAAGCTTCAACAAGTTCATCACTTGTCATTGTGTTAGTTTCAGAAACTAACTCCACTATTTCACTTACACCATCATAATCTTTATCATTACTAAAAGTAAGAAAATTTTCAGCTTTAATAGTTTTAATTCCAAAAATTTCTCTAGATGATATACTATTCAATTCAGTATCTCCAAACATTTGGCAAAACCAAACATCAATTGATTCATGCTGACCACATTCTAGTATTTTGGAAAATCCATCTTTCCAACTATCTAAAGTTTCGTCAGGGAGACCAAGAATTAGTTCAGTATAAGTTTTTACACCATATTTTTTACTTTTTTCAATTTGTTCAGAGATCTTATTGATACTCATATTTTTTCTTTTAATTGCTTTAAGTGTTGGTTCATTCATACTTTGAACACTTAAAGTTACTCCACGACTTATATCACCAAGAATTTTTGCTATTTCAAAAATAACTTCAGTAGAATTTTTAGAGTATTGTATGCTCACTGCCTCTAATTTTTGACTTTTATTAGCAGCAGTTCTAAACAATTTAGCAATTTCTAAATCTCTATCTTTAAACATGCCGAAATTTGCATCGGCATTAAAAATAAACGCAACATTATTTTTTGTAGCCCAATCAATATCATCCTCAACTCTTTTAAGGTCAAAGTGACGTACTTTAGTGTAAGTTAAAGTTCCCCAATCGCAGAATGTGCATTTATGTGGACATCCCCTGTTTGTCTCTATAGTCATAGACCAAAGAACATCAGGATTATTTTCAATTATTTTATCAAAAACTCCAGTTGTATATGGACTAGGAAAATCTAAATTATATATTCTCTCCTTTTCATATATCTTTTTTATTTCATTTCCAGTAATTATTGATCTCAAAAAGTTTAAAAAATTAATTTCACCTTCGGAAACAATTATACAATCAATAAAATTATATTGTAAAAGTTTTTCTGTTGCTTGAGGTCCACCAAATTCAATTATGCAATTTGGATATTTTTCTTTAATTAATTTTGCAACATGTAAATTATATTTTTCATTCCATACGTAGCAACTAAACACACATACTGCAGGATCTTTCAATCGATCAAGTATATTTTTAGGATTTTCTCTTCTAAAGATCAAATCTTCTAACCTGAAGTTTTGAGTAATGTCTTCAAATTGAGAACAATAAGACCATAAACACCCCACACTATATGGCAACCAATAGTTATCCTCATTTCTAACTTCAACAGAATATTGAGGTTGAAACATGTAAATATTTTTCATAACCAAACTCTAGAATTTAAATCCTTCAAATGATTTTTTAGGGCCGGTTTTCTTTTCTTCATAAGTATACTCCTCATCCTGTCCACTGTCAAGGATGTCACCCTGAGCAGATTGTTCGCAATCATACAAACGCATCTTTGCACGATCAATCCCAAGAACAAACCTCTTGTTTACTGTAGGATCATTATAACGATTCTTCAGTTGTTTTACCATAATTTGTCCAAGTCCTTCAAGTTCTTCTGTAGAAATAAGGGCAAACATAAGATCAGCAGTAGCAGGAAGACCAAAGGATTCACTAGTATCAGTGAGGTCAACATCAGAGCTACCATAACCAGATCGAGTAGTCTGGGTGGCTGATACGATAGGGACATTGGACTCAACAGCCAACCCCCGAAGTTCTTCTGCAATCGCTTTAATATAAGAATATGAATTGACAGAAAGGTTTCCGCGATACCGAGAGGAAGCACATATATTAAGATAATCAATGAAAATAATATCAGGCTTAAATGACTTCTTAAGTGCAAGTTCATTAAGAAGTGACTTAAAGTGTCCACTATGAGCACTCGCAGTGGGATACTCTTTAATTATAAGAGTTCCTTGGGTTTTTGCAGCAAGTTTAGTAACCTTGGACTCAAACATCTGTTTAGGAAGATTTTGAATCTCTTGGATATTTACATTCAGAAGATTTGCGTCAATGCGTTCCGCAATTCTTTCTTCAGCCATCTCCATCGTAATGTACAAAACATTCTTACCTTGGAGTAAGCAAGCAGCAGCAACATGACACATGAATAGAGACTTACCAACACCAGTGCCTGCAAGAGCAATGTTGAGAGTTTTATTAGGAAGTCCGCCCTTTGTAACCTTGTTGAAGAATTCCAAGTCAAAAGGAATTTTGTCCTCAACCTGATGGTAGAAGTTGAATCGTTCTTCGTAGTCATGGAGGTAATCGTGTCCTACATTACTATCAAAACTAACTGCGAGTGCATCCGAAAGAATAGATGGAATCGCATCCTTAGTCTTCTTAGAGTCTTTACCATCAACGATAGAGATGGACTCCATCAATGCAAGGTAAATGGCTTTATCACGACACCACTTTTCAGTGGTATCAATCAACCATTGAGTATCTAGACGAGAATCATCTAGTTGAGCAACATATTCAGTTACTTCTTTGTAAGAGTTCTCATTCAGATCTGTACGAGTATCCACTTCCACACGGAGAATCTCCTGTGTAGGAAGTTTGTTATAATTGAAGATAAACTTACAGATCTCCTCAAAAACTACTCTCTCACTATAGTCTGTAAAGTATTCGGTTCGGATAAAAGGCAGAACCTTTCTGGAATATTCTTCATTAAATGCGAGACTCCTGAGAATAGTAGTTTCAACCCTTTCCATTAGTAGTAGTGACAATAAGTGGACATAATATACTTAACTCCTTTGTGAACTCGCAATCCCGCATGAGGATACTGCCAAGTTGGAGGAAACACCATGACTGACCCTCTCTTAGGGACAATCTTTTTATTGTGATGAGGAAACTCAGTCTCTCCACCAGTGAAATCATCATTCAGATAATACAAGAAAGCTAGATACCTTCTTGCAGATGGGTGATCTTCAACATCAACATGAATGTCAAAACGATCATGACTTCTGGAATGATATTTCTTGATACGAAACTCTTCCAAGAAAAGTCTCTGCGGATACCATCTAGTGTAATCCGAAAACTCTTTTTTGTAAAGATCTAATATGTTTTTTGTAACCAGAGAAAGTTGTTGAACACTCTCTGGGTGTTTCTGATTGATATTCAGTTGTGTGAAGTTAGGAGTACCTTTGTTATTAACAATTTCTTTGTACCCACTAACATCAAACATGTGAATCAAAATCTCACATGTTTTTTCATCAAGGACATTTTCATAGACCTTGATGAAATCATCCATAACAAAACTCTTTCTGTGCAATCTCATCTAAGGCCTGCATTACTTCTGGAGTGAAATATTCCTCTGGATTTGCGAGGATTTGTTTTCCGTAGATTTTCTTTCCATCAATTTCATATCTACCAGCCACATTTTTCCATAGACCGCCAATCTCACCGAGTTCAAGAAGACCATAATAACGATCAAGGCCACGCTCGTCGTAATAAAGGCGTACTTCCACATCTTTATTCTCCTTACTTAAACGAGATTTAGCAGTCTTAGCTTTGATAATGTTTCCGACGATTTCTGTTCCATCCTTCTCTTTTTTCTTTGAGAGATGAATGATTGTAGAAGCAGCGTACTTGAGTCCACTACCTCCTCCCATTTCTTTAGTTGGTACATAAGCTCCGATGACATCATAAGTGTGATTGGTAACGATCATAGGGATGTTCGCTTGACCCAACTTGAGAGTGATCATACGGAATGCACCTTTGACCAGTTGAGATTTGGTCATGTCACGAACTTGTTTGTCGTTGAGTGCGTCAGTAATTTCCTTCTCAGTGGAAAGCATACCTAGAGAGTCTAACACAAACATGCAGGGTTTGCGTTCTTCTAAAGGTTTTTTTAAGTATAGGTCAACAGCCTTTAACGCTTTACCACGAAAATCTTCAATGGTGACAACATTGACGACTACCAAACGAGTCAGATCAATGCCACGAGACTCTAGAAGTGACTTGTTAATAGCAGCCTCAGTGTCAAAATAGAGGCAGTAACCATCAGGATTGGAATCAAGAAAATTCTTGACCACAGCGAGAGAGAAGAAAGTCTTTCCAGTAGAAGACTCTCCAGCAATAGCAGTAATCTTATTCCCAGATACACCACCAAATATGCTACCTGAAACCAGTGC
>Ga0222712_10004344_pt1 | contig 14877 bp, 18 predicted proteins | sample C33_657DmetaG_FD_165043 | JGI IMG/M metagenome (GOLD analysis project Ga0222712, IMG submission 165043) | Estuarine water microbial communities from San Francisco Bay, California, United States - C33_657D | ecosystem: Environmental > Aquatic > Marine > Unclassified | place: USA: California... | reverse complement strand
TTACAATAACTAAAGACCAAACAACCATTATTGATGGAAGAGGAGAATCTGAATCAATACAAGCACGTATTGAAGAACTTCAACAACAAATCGAAAAAGCAAAGACCCCTTTCGAACAAGAAAAACTCCAAGAAAGGCTCGCGAAATTTGTCGGAGGAGTAGCTATCGTTCATGTTGGTGGAAACACTGAAACAGAAGTTAAAGAAAAAAAAGACCGCGTAGAAGATGCCTTGTACGCAACTAAAGCCGCTATTGAAGAAGGTATTGTACCTGGTGGTGGTGCTGCTTTAATCTATGCTCGTGAAGCAATTAACCGCTCAAATATTGGAGCAGAAATTGTTTGGAAAGCATGTGGTAAACCATTTGAACAAATTCTTGTAAATGCTGGCTTTGACTCAATTGAAGCCCAAATGATCGGACTTAATCTAGACCCAGTTAATAATTGGCTAGGTTATGACCTTAAAAGTGGAGTAATTGTAAGCATGAAAGAAGCAGGTATCATTGACCCAGCTAAAGTAACTCGAACTGCACTTGAAAATGCAGCTTCAGTAGCAGGTACAGTATTGCTTACCGAGTGTGTTGTAGTTGACAATCCAGAGGATAAGAAAGAATCTGATCCAATGGGTGGAATGGGGGGTATGTTCTAATGGATACTCAAGAAGTAGAAAAAAACATTCAAATCGCTGAGCGAGTTCCACCTGGTGACAGATGGAAACTTCTCAACGGTGAGAAAGTTTACGATTCACTAACTGAGGTTTTAAATGCCTGGTATCAACAAGCAACTACAAAACCCCAAGCATTTAGGCTTGAGCCTTTAAAAGGAAAATTGTATATTATTACAACACAAGAAATAGAAATACCAAAACCGGAACCTAAGAAATACGATCTGTATGGTGACTTCGAGTAAAGAACATACTTTGTTTGTTGAAAAATATCGTAGTAAAACTCTAGAAGACTACGTAGGTAACGAACAAATTAAAACTACCGTAGCCAAGTACATAGAACAAAACGACATACAGAACCTTATATTTTATGGTGGACCAGGAACTGGAAAGACTACTCTTGCTAAGCTTATCGTTGGAAATATTGATTGTGATTATTTATACATCAATGCTTCAGATGAACGAGGAATCGAAACTATTAGAGACAAAGTGCAAGGCTTTGCAAGTTCGGCTTCGTTTAAGCCGCTTAAAGTTGTCATCTTGGACGAGGCGGACTTTCTCACAATCCAAGCACAAGCATCCCTAAGAAACATTATTGAAACATTTTCACGTACTACACGTTTTATTTTAACTTGTAACTACGTAGAGCGTATTATTGATCCACTCCAATCACGTTGCCAGGTACTCAAAATTGTACCTCCTTCAATGAAGGATGTAGCTCGTCACGTAGCAGGTATTTTAGATAAAGAAAGTATTCAATGGGATAAAGAAGCACTTGGGACAATTGTTAAACAATTTTACCCAGATGTTCGTAAGATTTTAGGTACAGCTCAGTTATCTACTGTTGATAATGCGCTTAAACTAGACAAGTCAATACTTGTGGCAAACAATTATACAGCGCAAGTAATCAACGAACTTAAAACATCTAAAAACTGGAAAGCCATTAGACAAATTATTGCAGACTCTAATACTAATGATTTTGAAGGTTTATTTAAAGAATTGTACGACAATGTTTCTGAGTATGCTTCTGGTTCTGAAGGTATAGTAACAATTATTATTGAAGAATATCAATACCATGCTAACTTTAGGATTGACAAAGAAATTAATACTATGGCCTGTATAGCTAAAATCATTCAGGTAATATGAAAAAATTTGTCCTCTATACTTTAAGTTGGATAAGTGGAAACTTATCTATACCTTTTTGGATGGTAGGACACGTTCATTTAACAATGAACATTTATGAAGACATTTACGAGATATTAGCTTCATTTGGTATGAATATAATAGTAGGAATTGGCTTCTATATTGACTGGTTAAAACACAAAAAAGAAAATTCATGAATCAAAATCAAGATCTTAAATTAAATATCGATCTAAAAAACACAGAAAAAGTAACTACCCCAGACGGAAACTACGTAGTTGCCGAGGGTCTTATCTTGCGTAAAGCATCACGCTTTGCTGTTGGTACTGCACAAGATGCACTTATTCCAATCCCTGTGTTTTATGATGTTAAAACAGGACGCATCCTAAAAGAAACTCTACCAGGTGATATCAAAGACGACTACGAAGACACTATTTGATTGGCTGGAAGAGATAACAGTTAAAAAGACTCCTCCTGGGGATTTCACGGAAGAGTCATGGGACTCATTCAACTCTTATATGGTTCATAGATATTTATCGATGGATATAAATTACGTAGAACTCGTAAATTATGTTCAAAAGATAAACCCACAGAATAAAAAACAAATTTATACCATTTATAGAGAAATGATCCCAAAGAAAAAAGTTTGGTTGAAATATATCAAACCAAGTAAAAAACAAAGACCACAAAGTGTAGCAGAATATGTAGCGAAATATTATGAATGTAGTTTAGGTGAAGCTGATCACTACATTGATATAATCAGAGAACCAGGTGTTCGAAGTATTTTGTGGCAAATGGGAATTGATCAAAAAGAACAAGATAAATTAGTTAAAACTCTCTAAAATGGAAGAACAAGCAGGTTACGGAAATAATAAAGCAATTAAAGATTTTGAAAAAACATACCCTGAACTAGCAGCTGAATTTCAACAAATTCAAAAAGAACAATATGAATTATTCGCTAGTAAAATGATGGATTATGGTCTTCAAAATATTGCTCTAGGTTCTAATCTAGAAAAAGAAACAGATATTAATCTTTCAATTACAGGTATTTGGCTTCGTTGTAATGATAAAATCAATCGTTTGAAAAATATGCTTCAACGTAATGGAAAAAATTATGTTAAAGGAGAAGCAATGATTGATAGTTTTATAGATATCTCAAACTATGGAATTATTGCCCAGTTAGTTATGAGAGGTAAGTGGAAATGAAAAAATTAGTTTTATTTGATTTAGACGGGGTAATAGCTGATACAAAGCACATTCATTATGAAGCTTTAAATCATGCTATTTCTCTGATTGATCCTCAATGTATTATTACAGAACCAGAACATGTTCTAAGATATGATGGATTAAAAACCAGAACTAAATTAAATATGTTAAGTGATGAAAAGGGTCTTCCTGTATCATCACATAATTTTATCTACGATAAAAAACAAGAGTTAACTATTTTCCATTTTTCTAAAATCTCTACAGACGAAAGGATGAGGGATATTTTTAAAACTCTTAAAGAAGAAGGATATCTTTTAGGTTGTTGTACTAATTGTATTCGTAGAACAGCTTTAGTAGCTTTAGCTAAAACCGGAGTAATAGAGTATTTAGATGTTATCGTAACAAACGATGACGTTAAAAATCCTAAACCACATCCTGAAATGTATTGGAAAGCTATTTCAATGATGGGGTGCTTACCTGAAGAAACTCTTATAATAGAAGATTCACCTCAAGGTTTATTAGCAGCTACTCGTTCTAGAGCAGATGTAGTACGAGTAAAAAACTCAGCTGATGTTACTTTAGATAAAATATATACTAAATTGAAATCAAAGAAAAAAATAGTAAATAAATGGCATGACGATAAACTAAATGTTGTCATTCCTATGGCCGGAGCAGGTTCTAGATTTGCTGATGTAGGTTATACTTTTCCAAAACCACTTATTGAGGTTAAAGGTAAACCTATGATTCAGGTAGTAGTTGAATCCTTAAATATTGAAGCTAATTTTATTTATATTGTACAAAAATCTCATAGAGAAAAATACAATCTAGATGCCCTACTTAATTTAATTACTCCCAATTGTAAAATAGTTGAAACTGAAGGAGTTACAGAAGGAGCAGCTTGTACTACTTTATTAGCTAAAGAATTTATTAATACAGATTCTCCATTAATTATTACTAACTCAGACCAATTTATTGATTGGAATTCAACTGAGTTTATGTATCAAATGAATGAAAAAGGTTATGAGGGAGGAATAGTCACCTTCCCAGCTACCCACCCTAAATGGAGTTTTGCTAGAATAGATGAGCATAATCTAGTTTTAGAAGTAGCAGAAAAGAAACCAATTTCTGATCACGCCACAGCAGGAATCTATTATTGGAAACACGGTTCAGATTATATAAAATATACTAAACAAATGATTGAAAAAAATATTCGTGTTAATAATGAATTTTATGTTTGCCCTGTTTATAATGAAGCTATTTTAGACTGCAAACGTATATTTAACTTTAGTATAGAAGAAGATAAGATGTGGGGGTTAGGTACCCCTGAAGATCTTAAATATTATCTTAAAAACTATAAATCCTAAATTATGCATTACTCAGCATACGTAAACGCCGAAAAGTTTTACGAAAAATATTGTAAAATAGGCATTGAAAAAAAGAAAATTTTAGACGTTGGTTCATATGATGTAAACGGAACTGTAAAACCTATATTTGAAAAAGGTCAATATGTTGGTCTTGATATGGAAGCTGGTCCTAACGTAGACGTTGTTGGAGTTTCTCATAATATTCCTTTTGAAGAAAACGAGTTTGATATTGTAGTTTCTACATCTTGTTTTGAGCATGATGATATGTTTTGGATTTCGTTTCAAGAGATGTGTCGAGTTTTAAAACCTGGGGGTTATATGTATATTAATGCTCCTTCAAATGGTCCTTACCATGGTTGGCCTGGGGATAATTGGAGATTTTATATTGATAGTTGGAAAGCCCTTGAAAAATGGGGTAAAAAAGTAGGCTACGATATAGAACTGGTAGAACGTTATATTGATGAAACCACCCCAGATCCTACAGCTCCTCGAATTTGGAATGATTCAGTAGGTATTTTTAAAAAAAATTCTGCTTCAAAATTATCCCAAACATTTAACCCTAGTTTAAAATCTATTGAAAAAGGTCATTTAAATACAACTTATAGAGGTGTTCCTATGCATAAGTGTCCCTTTGATTTTGTAATATATCAAATGATTATTAATGAACTAAAACCTGATTTAATTATTGAAATAGGTACATACAAGGGTGGAGGAGCTTTATATTATGCAGATTTACTAGATATAATTGGTAAAGGTGAAGTTCATACTATTAATATTTTTGATGATGTTGAAGACTTACAAATTATTAATAACCCTAGAATCAAAAGATTTATTGAAGGGTACCAAAATTATGATTTAAATTTAGCAAAGGGATTTGAAAAGATATTAGTTATAGATGATGGTTCACACCATGCTCATGAAGTGCTAGAAGCTTTTAAAAAATTTAATTCTCTTGTAACTCTTAATTCATATTACATTATTGAAGATGGAGTTTTAAGTGATTTAGGATATAATCCTTCATACAGTGGTGGGCCTTTACAAGTTATGGATGAAATTATAAATAGCACTAAAAATTTTATAGTTGATAGAAAATGGTGTGATTTTTACGGTGATAACGCAACTTTTAATCCTAATGGGTATTTAAAAAAAATTAACCAAGAAAGTCCTTATACTAAAAAAGTTGCTTTAATTAGTACTTTTTGTGATACCCAAGAAAAACTCGACATACTAGAAAAAAATATAAATATAGTTAAACAACACGGACTAGATGTTATTACTATTAGCCCTTTACCACTCCCAGATTCTATTATAAAACTATGTGATTATGTTTTCTTTACTAAAGATAATCCTGTTTTAGATTGGCCAACTAAAGCTATGAGATTTTTTAGTACTGTTTTTATTGATAATGTGTCTTATGAAATATCAAGAACCTATCCCGATTATGGGTTTGCTGGATTAACTCAAGTAAAACAATTAAGTGAAATTGCTTTAAATTTTGAATATGATCAATTTTATCACATAATTTATGATTTAAAAATTGATGAAAATGTAATCGAAGGATTCCTTTCAAATAAAGATTGTAATATATATCCATCAAAACGAGGTAATGATTTTTGGGAAGCTGGGTTGCATTATATGATATTTAATAGAGAAAATCTTAAAGAATTTATATCTCATATAACATTAGAAAATTATTTAAGTATTTCTCATTTAGAAGCTCTTGGATGGTTACTTAATTTAAAATCTGTATTCCCTTACAAGTCAGAATCTACACCAGTTGAAGATGAAATTTTTTATTATGAGGGTTTTGAGTTTTTTAATTATTCTCCCACAGATAAATTTAAATTTTTTATTGAAAAAAACTTCCAAAATCCAATTAAACTTTTGTTTTATGGTTTAGATAATGAAAAAGATATTAAAATAAAAGTTAATGATTTTGTTCTTGAAACTACTATTGATAATTTTAAATTAATTGATTTAAAAATTAATAATGATAATTGTCAAACAGTAATACTTGAAGTTGATTCAATTGAATACGATATAACAGAAATTATTAAAAAAGTAAAACACAATACTATTAAGTAATTTAAATATGAATCAAGATACTTTAATTTTTATTGATTCATATCTTTCTAACAATGAAAGGGCTAATACTTGCAAAAGTTTAATCTCTCAATTACGAGAATACTTCCCAGAATATAAATTAGCTTTATTAAATAAATTTGATAATTCTTGGGAATTAGATTCTTTAGTAGATTATTACGTATACCATAGTGAAAGTGTGATGGTTGGAATGCCCCCACAATGGATTCTTGATCAAGAATTATATGAAAGGCAGTATGTTTATGTAAGTACTGGGTTGGGTATTTGTGAAAACTGGATGCCTTTAAATGGGGTAACTGATCACGTGTCTTCTATTTATGATAGTTTTATTTTAAGTAGTCAATTTGCTAAATCTTTAGGTTACAAAAAAATATTTAAAATTGAATATGATACAATTTTAGATAAAGAAGAATCTAAATTAATAAAAGAAGATATAAATAAATTTCAAGACTATCTTTTATACGGTAAACGCCAAGAAGGACAATGGGCTAAACCCCACCATTATTTAGCTGATATTCATATTATAGGATATTCAACTAATATATTTTCAGGATTTGATTTAGTTAAAAGTAATGATGATTTTTGGAAATTATGTGAACGTATAGGATATTATGGAAAATGGATTGAATACATAATTCCTACTATAATTGAACTCCAGAGAGAAAATAAATCTTTAGAAGGTATTGTTTATGAGACCTCTGTTAGAAAACTTTATCCTAACACTCAATTTGATGTTTTAAACTCTCCTAGTTACTGGACTAAAAAATGGGATAATATTCCTAAAATTTGCAGAGTAAGTTACGATAAAGGTAAAAGTGAAGTCTCAAATGAGTTAACAGTATTTTTTTGGAACGATAAAGAAGGAGATTTAGAAATTAATACTATAATTAGGAATTCTAATAAAGAAATTGTATATTCTAAACAAATAACTTTAAAATCAAGATATTGGAGTATAGATAAAATACCTTTTAATGAGGAATTATTTGTAACTAATTATAATACTCGAAACGGGGAAACTGAAATATACGAATTTGATATTAAACCCGAAGAATTAATAAATTTACCTACTAGATTTTTATATAATGAAAGTTAATAGAATTGAAAATATGAAAGGTGGTTGGTTTGTAGGCAACTTTGAACCCTCTGCTTATAAAACTGATCAATTCGAAGTATCGTATAAAACCCACTATAAAGGTGAAAAATGGGATTTTCATTACCATACTCAAGTTACTGAAATAAATTATTTAGTAAAAGGGAAAATGATAATTCAAAATATACTTCTTAATACTGGAGATATTTTTATATTAGAACCTTACGAAATAGCAGATCCTGAATTTATTACAGATTGTGAATTAGTAGTTGTAAAAACCCCTTCAGCTAATGATAAAATGATTTTTGAACTTATATGAAACTAATATCACATCGAGGAAATATTACAGGACCTAACCCTGAAAAAGAAAACCACCCAGAATATATTTTAGCTGCTCTTCAAGCTGGTTATGATGTAGAAATTGATGTATGGTTTGAAAATGGAAAATTTATGTTAGGGCATGATGAACCTCAATACGAATTTCCTTTTGAATTACTTGATAAAAATTATTCTAAACTTTGGATTCATTGTAAAAATATGGATGCTTTATCTGTATTGAATAATTTAGATCCTACTGGAGATAAAGTGAATTATTTTTGGCACGAAAATGATCTTGGAGTTTTAACTTCTAAAGGTTACATTTGGTCAACTAATTTATTTAATAGAGGCATTTTAGTTATGCCCGAAATTTTTAATAAAGAGCCTATTTCAACTACATTTGGTGTTTGTAGTGATTATATAAAAAATTATGGCTAAAAAGAAAATACCCTCTATAATTAAAGAGGTACAACAATTCACGCCCCCAGACGTTGACCATAGATATCAAAAAATGATATCGTTTAGTCAATTCTCGATGTTTGAGAGCTGCCCACACAAGTGGGCGCTCCAATATCGGGATGGGCATTATACCTCTGAAGTATCGATTCATATGACATTCGGTACAGCAATCCACGCGGTGCTACAAGATTACTTAACTGCGTTTTATAACGTAAGTAAAACCGCAGCTGATCAAATTGATTTAGAGGGTCAATTCGAAGAAAAACTAAGAGAAGGCTACAGAGCAGATTACGAACGTAATAAAAAAGAACATTTTTCATCATCAGAACAACTTAGAGAGTTTTACGAGGATGGATTAGGTATTCTTTCTTGGTTTAAGAAAAATAAAGGCAAATACTTTAGTAAACGAGGTTGGTGGTTAGTAGGTATTGAAGTACCTATTACTCTCCAGCCAAATCCTGTTTATAAAAACCTATACTATAAAGGATTCCTTGATGTTGTTTTATACAATGAAACACTAAACAAGGTTAAGATTATAGATATTAAAACTTCAACCCGTGGTTGGAGAGACAAAGAAAAGACTGATGAAATTAAAAACATGCAGTTAATTCTTTACAAAAAGTTCTTTAGTGAACAATTTGGATTCCCTGTAGACAATATTGATATCGAATACTTTATTGTTAAACGTAAATTACACGGTAACCCTGATTTCCCAGACCCTAGAGTACAAATTCACGTACCCTCTTCTGGGAAAATTAAACTAAATAAAGCTACTAAGCTCTTTCAAGAGTTTATAGAAATGGCTTTTAATAAGGATGGTTCTTACAATACCGGTCCTCAACTAAAAAATCCCTCAAAATATAATTGCACATACTGTCCTTTCAAAAATAATAAGGATTTGTGTGATAGAGGATTACTTTAAGGAATCCCAATATATTTATATATGTTATATTAATTAAAAACAATGTTATGAGTAAAAAGGAAATGACACTTACGAGTGTAAAAATCCAAAGTGACTTATTTGACGAGTTTAAAGTATCTTGTGTTAGACACAAATTCTCGTTTCAAAAACTTGCTGATCGCGCTATTCATTTGTATCTTACAGATGATACATTTAGAAAGCAAATTCACAGTCACAACGATTTAGATATACAATAATTTATGAAAGAAGGTTACATTCCAAGAGAGCAAAGAAAAAAAATTCTATTGCTCACAGATGATATTAGACTTCCCTCAGGTGTAGGAAATGTAGGTAAAGAAATAGTAATTCATACTTCACACAGATATAATTGGGTAAACATAGGTGCTGCTATAGGACACCCTGAAGCAGGAAAACGTTTTGATGTTAGTGGAGATACTAATACAGCAGCTGGTATTGAAGATTCAGATGTAAAAATTTATCCTAATAATGGGTATGGAGACGCTAATCTTTTAAGAAACATCATTAATATAGAAAACCCAGATGCGATCATGTTAATTACAGATCCTCGTTACTTTGTTTGGTTGTTTTCTATTGAAAATGAAATTCGTAAAAAACTTCCTATTATTTACTTAAATATTTGGGATGATTTGCCTGCCCCATATTATAATAAATCATTCTATGAGTCATGTGATGCTTTATTAGGTATTTCAAAACAAACAGTTAATATCAATAAACTTGTTTTAGGTAATAAAGCTGAAAATAAAATTATTAAGTATGTACCTCATGGTTTAAATGATGAAATGTTTTATCCTATTCAAAATAAAGAACAAGATAAAGAATTTCAAGAATTTAAAAAACAATTATTTAAAGGTAAAGAATATGAATTTGTAGCATTCTTTAATTCTAGAAACATTCGCCGTAAACAAGTCCCAGATACAATTTTAGCATTCAGTCAGTTTGTTCAACAATTACCTAAAGAAAAAGCAAATAAATGTGCTTTGATTTTACATACTGAATTAGTTAGTGAACATGGAACTGACTTACCTGCAGTAATAGAAACGTTAGTTCCTAAAGATGTAAATATAATTTTTACTCCTGGAAGACTAGATCATAAAGCAATGAATTATCTTTATAATTTAGCAGATGTTCAAATGTTGCTTACCTCAAATGAAGGTTGGGGTTTATCACTTACAGAAGCATTACTAACAGGTACTCCTATTATTGCAAACGTAACAGGTGGAATGCAAGACCAAATGCGTTTTGAATTTGAAGATGGTACTTGGATTGACTTTGATGCTGATTTTCCTTCAAACCACAGAGGCACCTATAAGAAACATGGTAAATGGGCATTCCCAGTTTATCCATCAAATATTTCAATTGTAGGTTCTCCTCCAACTCCTTATATTTTTGATGATCGTTGTCGCTGGGAAGATGCAGCTGAACGTCTAATGGAAGTTTATAATTTATCTTCTGAAGAAAGGAAAGAAAGAGGATTAGCAGGTCGTGAATGGGCTACTAGTAAAGAAGCTGGATTTACTTCTAAACATCAAGCAGAACGTTTTATAGAAGCAATCGATCAACTATTTAATACTTGGCAACCCAGAGAAAAATATGAGTTGGTAAATGCTAATGAATTTGAAAAACCTACTCTAAACCATAAATTAATCTATTAATGAAACCGTTATTTGTAATAAGTTGTCCAATTGACACCTACTCAGGGTATGGTGCACGTTCACGTGATATAGTTAAAGCTATTATTAAAACTGATAAGTATGATGTAAAAATCCTTCCTCAACGTTGGGGGAATACAGCTTGGGGTTTTATTGATAATCATAAAGAATGGAGTTTTCTTAAAGACTACTTTTTAACTACTCCTCAATTACCTAAACAACCTGAAATTTGGGCTCAAATTACTATCCCTAATGAATTTCAACCTGTAGGAAAATATAATATTGGAATTACAGCTGGAATTGAAACTAGTGCAACTCATGGTTCATGGATTGAAGGATGCAACCGAATGAATTTAGTTATTACTTCATCTGAATTTGCTAAAAAGACCTTTGAGTCTATGAATTTTGAAGTAAAAAATCCTCAAGGACAAACACAGGGGCATTTAAGACTTACTACTCCTATTGAAGTATTATTTGAAGGAGCAAACACAGATATTTACAAAGTAATTGAATCTAATAAAGTTAAAAATATTAATTTAGATTCTATTAAAGAAGATTTTTGTTATTTGTTTGTAGGTCATTGGATGCAAGGTGAATTTGGTGAAGATAGAAAAAATGTAGGTCTATTAATTAAAGCATTCTATGAAACCTTTAAAAACAAATCTAAAAAACCAGCATTAATTTTAAAAGCTAGTGGTGGTGTTTCTTCTTATATGGACCGAGATGAACTTTTAAAGAAAATTGATTCTATCAAAAAGTCTGTAGTAGCTAATAGCTTACCAAACGTTTATTTGTTACATGGTGAGTTTACAGATGAAGAAATGAACGAGCTTTATAATTACCCCAAAGTAAAAGCTATGGTTAGTTTAACTAAAGGTGAAGGATTTGGTCGCCCATTACTTGAATTTAGTTTAGTTAAAAAACCAATCATGACTACAAATTGGTCAGCTCATACTGAATTTTTATCTAAAGATTTTACAGTGTTAATGAATGGTGAATTAAAAAATCTTCACCCAAGTGTTTTAAATGAGTGGTTTATAAAAGAAGCTCAATGGTTTAATGTTAACCCTATGGAAGTAAACCATTATCTTAAAGATATTTTTGAAAATTATAAAAAGTATCAAAATAATGCTAACCGTCAAGCATTTAGAAGTAAAACCGAATTTAGTTGGGATAAAATGGTTGAAAAATTAGAAATAATTCTTACAGACCGAATCCCAGAATTCCCTAAAGAGGTACAGCTTCAGCTTCCTAAATTAAATAAAATTGAATTACCTAAATTAAAGAAAATAAATGGATAATTTAACAACTTGTAACCGTTGTGGTTCAGATGCTTGCTATGTTCAAGAAGTAAATGAACAAGTAAAATTGTATTTTTGTTACGGATGTGGGTTCCAAGCTAATACTGCTATGACCCGTGACTCAGAATTTTTACAACAACAAATGGAAGTACTTCCTGAGTTGTATAAAGAACTAATGGGTGAAGATGAAAATGGAACTATTTGGATGCCTTCAGTAGTTAATATTCCTGATAAAGGAATGGTGTTTGCTGATGGTACTAATGGTCAAAATTGGAGATGGGCAGCTGTAAGAGCAATACTTATGTCTGAAGAAGAAAAAGCTAAATTTAAAGAAAAAGGTAAAGAGTACGATTACAAAATGGACATGACTACTTTAACCCATTTCCCAGAACGTGATTTTATAGATGCTCTTTCTTATATTGGTGTGTTACCTGAATAAAAATGAAATTAAGTTACGCAGTTACGGTTTGTAATGAACTTGTAGAAATACAACGTTTACTTCCTTTCTTAATTGAAAATAAAAGAAAGCAAGATGAAATTGTTATATTCTATGATTCTAATAATGGATCTAAATCAGTAGAAGATTATTTAAGAGCTCAATCTCAAAATACTTTTGCCCCATTCAGATTTATTCATTACCATTTTGATGGACATTTTGCTAATATGAAAAATGCTCTAACTGAAGCTTGTTTAGGAGACTACATCTTCCAGATTGATGCCGATGAAATGCCTAATTGGTATTTAATACAATACCTTCCTATTCTTCTTGAAACTAATAATGTAGAAGTATTAAGAGTACCTAGAGTGAATACTGTTAAGGGATTAACTCAAGAACATATTCAAAAATGGGGTTGGGTAGTAGACAGTAAAGGTAGAGTTAATTGGCCTGATTTACAGTGGAGAATTTACAAACGCACCCCAGAAATTAAATGGAAAAATAAAGTACATGAGGTTTTAGATGGTTATAAAACTCATGCTGTACTGCCTTTAGAAACAGAATTTGCTTTAGAACATCATAAGGATATTGAACGACAAGAAAAACAAAATGAATATTATAATACATTATGATTTTTATAACAACGTTCACTAAAGAAATTTATAATATTTGTGGTAAAAAATTATTAGAATCATTTATTGAGACTGGTAATTTTGAAAATCATGAATTATTTGTTTTTTTTGAAAATGAAGATGATTTATTTACTGAATATTATCCTGAATGGTTAGTTGAATGGAGTGATAAACCATATTTTACATTTGTTAACTTAATGAATTATGAATATGATTATAAAAAAATTATTCCGTTTGTTGATAATTTATTAAAACCTCAAATTAACTTTACAGATGAATATTCTAGCCCCCGAAGTGTTAAGTGGTTTAGACCTGTGGCGGCTATGCATTATTTTTATGAGTTAATGGGAGATGTTAATTTTAGTTCAATTGATGCTGATTGTGTTTTTATTAAAAAAGTAGATGAAGATTTTTTTAGCAAAATGTTAAAAGGTTATAATATTGCTTTTTTAGGTAGAGAAAATTTTCAAACAATGAGGCATGGAGCCTATGACTCTCAGGGTAATTATGTTCATACTAAAACTGTTGAAGCTACTAAAAAAGACACCCATACTGAAACTGGATACATAGGCTTTAATTTTACAACTCCAGGTACTGGGGATTTCATTAAAAGAAATTTTAATTATTGGTTAGACCAGGATGTATTAAAATTAGAATTTAAAACAGATTGCCATACATTTGATGCTACAAGAAAAGAATTTAATTTAAGTTATAATAATTTATGTGAACCTATGGGTGAAATATCCCCTGTAGGTAGTCGGGTAATTGAAGCTTCAATAGTAGGAGAGTTTATGACACATCATAAAGGAACTATCGGGCCTATTTTATATTCTAAAAATAAATTATGATACCCATTTTTAAACCTTATTTATATCCTGAAGCTAAAAATTTAGCTAAACAAGCTATTGATGATAGTGATATAGCTCAAGGTCCTAATATTGAATTATTTGAAAAAGAATTTGCTTCTTTTTGTGATAGAAAGTATGGAGTGACTTGTAGTAATGGAACAGTTGCTCTCTATTTAGCTATAAAAGCTTTAAAATTGCCTGAGAAAAGTGAGGTGATTTTACCTTCAATGACTATTTTATCTTGTTTAACTTCTATTACTGAAAATGATTTAACTCCAATATTTTGTGATATTAATCCTATCACATGGAATGTAGACTTTGCTTCAATAGAATCCAAAATCACCCCTAACACTTCAGCTATAATTATAGTTAATACTTATGGCTTAATGGTTAATGCTGATGAATTAACTGACTTTAAAAATAAATACCCCCATATTAAAGTTATTGAAGACGCTTCAGAATCACATGGGGCATCATATAAAGATACTAAAGCAGGTAATTTAGGAGACATTTCAACTTTTTCATTTTATACTAATAAGATAGTTAGTATGGGAGAAGGTGGTATAGTATTGACAGATGATTTTGAAATATATGAATCATTGTTACAAATGAGGAATCTTAATTTTGTAAATAGAAAAAAATATATTCACTCTGATATTGGATTTAATTTTAGACTAACCAATGTTCAATGCGCTGTGGGGAGAGGACAATTAGTTAATATAAAAG
>Ga0222712_10004343_pt1 | contig 14878 bp, 11 predicted proteins | sample C33_657DmetaG_FD_165043 | JGI IMG/M metagenome (GOLD analysis project Ga0222712, IMG submission 165043) | Estuarine water microbial communities from San Francisco Bay, California, United States - C33_657D | ecosystem: Environmental > Aquatic > Marine > Unclassified | place: USA: California... | reverse complement strand
GTTTATAGCAACTGAATTAGAACCAGAACCAAGCTTAGTATTCCCGTTAAAAGAAGCATCCAAAGTAAAAACTGAGCGTTTCACCACATACAAGTTACCGTTCAAAGACAAGTCATTATTAACATAAAGATTCGCATTCAAAGAAACATCGGAAGTAACAAACAGTCCATTTCTTAAAATAGTTAAACCGCTGACATCCAATGCAAAAGCAGAAGAAATATCCTTGTTAATAGCAACTGATCTGTTACCAGAACCAAGTTTCACATTTCCATTAAAAGAAGCATCGTTATTTACATATAGATTTGAGTTAAAAGAAGCATCACCAAAAACCAATATTTTTGAAGCGGCAGTACCTAAATTCACTGTTCCGCCAGGTGTTATATTGTCGCCAATTCTAACTGGTTGTGTTGCACCACTTCGTATATACGTAACGCCCGAACCCCAAAGAAAAATATTTCCACCACCAATCCTTGTTGATGCAGACGAACTATTATTATTATTTATAAAAAGATTTCCAGTTCCATGTCGCAAAGAATCATATAAATAAATTTGTCCGCTTGAAATATCAGTATCAACTGATCTGGTATATAAAGTGTTTCTTAAAATAGTTAAACCATTAACATCCAATGCGTAGCCAGCGGATACATCCTTGTTTATAGCAACAGATGAAGAACCAGTTCCAATCTCCAAATTACCATTGACGGAAACATCAGAGACAAATAATGCATTGTCACCAGCAGACAATTTGCCGTTCAAAGACATGTCTGACCCGAATAAAGCAGGATTTACAACATACAATTTTCCATTGAAAGAAGCATCACCTGTTAAAAACATATTTCGTCTCCCATAAATATCTCCATAAACAGTTAAATCAGATAGCGTAGAATTGTTTCCAACAATTGTATTGTTTCCATTAAGCGTACTTGACGCCAAAAATTTAGTGCGCCCCATCAATTCGACAGTTGAATTTTCATAACTTACACCAAGTGTGCCAAGTGCTGCAAAAGTTGTATAACTAATATCGTATGATGTAGAACTTGCAAAAACACTCAATCTGTCTGGTTTTATTATAAGTGCGGCTTGACCTTCATAATCACTTGACATCATTTGAAGTGATGACGACTTTTCAATAATCATATTACCGCCACTAATATCCAAAAATCCTTTTATGTAAGTTTGTTTAATGCGATTTGCATTTGGATCTGCTGTTCCCCATTCTGACATTTATATTATAAAATAGATATTTATTAAATAAGGGAACCGGAGGTTTCCCTTAGACAATTGCCTATTTTAAATGCACAAAGGTTTGTACGCCAACAAGTTGGTATTTTAAATGTGTATTTGGTGTTCCTAATTTATCATATTTTCTTAAATATAGATATGATAAATATATTTTAATTACATTACACTTTTTCTTAATAATTGATTCAAAATAGTGTAAAAGGGAAAGATCTTACCACTGGATAATTCTGCCATAATTATTAATATTGGTTTGCACAGTGAGAGAATTACTGACATCTAGATTGCTAACAATTCTTGCGTTGTTATTGACTTCCAGAGTATAGCTCGTATTTACACCACTTGTTCCTAAACCAAGTCTGCTTATAAATGCATTGCCTGCAATATCCATCTGCGAATTTGCAATAAACGTATCTACTTGTTTGCCAACATATAACCCGCCTGTCAAAAGTTTGGTACTTACAGTTTGTGTATTGACTGTTGTATTACCAACATCTCTTTCTACACGCCTGTTCAAACTTGTGTCCAACTGTTGAATGTCGGAAATATACACAAGCCCAGTTGTAATGGTATATTCAGCAGATATGTCAATAACTGACAAAGATGGTTTTAGAAGAACAAACCCCTGCGTCAAACCATTGGATAAATACAATCCACTGACGTCTAAATTAACACGGTTCGTGCTTTGACTGCTTTTAAATAAATAGCCATCTGACCGACCATTTGTTAAAAAATAACCTTTATTGTCAAGACCATCATCTCGAATTTGTAGTCCACAGAAGTTTGCAACTTTAGTACCATTTGCCTCATCATTCAGTAAAATGGTTTTGTTTTTAATTTCAAGATTGTTGATACTGGTATTGATAGTTGTAATACTCCCGGGCAAAAATAAATTACCTAAAATTTCAACATTTGAACCAGTGTCACCAAGTGTCAATCTATTGTTAGCACCTGAAGAAGTTTTAATACTGATATTACCAGCATTTGTTCCACCAATGGTGAGAGAAGATCCGGGTCTGGAATCAAAAGTATTTGCACGCACAATTCCAGTAAAATCAACGTTTTGTGCGCTCAAATCAAACAATAATGTTTTTCCGGCAACATAAAGTTTGGAATTTAAGGATGCATCGCCTCCGACAAACAAACGACTATTAAGCGAAGCATCTCCAACTACATACAGCTTGGAATTTAAGGATGCATCGCCTCCGACAAACAAACGACTATTAAGCGAAGCATCGTTAACTAAATACAGCTTGGAATTTAAGGATGCATCACCTCCAACAAACAAACGACTATTTAACGAAGCATCACCAACTAAATACAGCTTGGAATTTAAGGATGCATCACCTCCTACAAATAAACGGCGATTAAGCGAAGCATCGTTAACTAAATACAGCTTGGAATTTAAGGATGCATCACCTCCTACAAACAAACGACTATTTAATGAAGCATCGTTAACTAAATACAGCTTGGAATTTAAAGAAGCATCACCTCCTACAAACAAACGACTATTTAATGAAGCATCACCGACTACATAAAGCTTGGAATTTAAAGAAGCATCACCTCCTACAAACAAACGACTATTTAATGAAGCATCGTTAACTAAATACAGCTTGGAATTTAAAGAAGCATCACCTCCTACAAACAAACGACTATTTAATGAAGCATCACCAACTAAATACAGCTTGGAATTTAAAGAAGCATCGCCTCCTACAAATAAACGACGATTCAATGAAGCATCATCGACTACATACAGCTTGGAATTTAAAGAAGCATCACCTCCGACAAACAAACGACTATTTAACGAAGCATCGTTAACTAAATACAGCTTGGAATTCAAAGAAGCATCACCTCCTACAAACAAACGACTATTTAATGAAGCATCACCAACTAAATACAGCTTGGAATTCAAAGAAGCATCACCTCCTACAAACAAACGACTATTTAATGAAGCATCACCAACTAAATACAGTTTGGAATTCAAGGATGCATCACCACCTACAAATAAACGGCGATTCAAGGAAGCATCATCGACTAAATACAGCTTGGAATTCAAAGAAGCATCACCTCCTACAAACAAACGACTATTTAATGAAGCATCACCAACTAAATACAGTTTGGAATTCAAGGATGCATCACCTCCGACAAACAAACGGCTATTTAATGAAGCATCGTTAACTAAATACAGTTTGGAATTTAAAGATGCATCACCTCCGACAAACAAACGACTATTTAATGAAGCATCACCAACTAAATACAGTTTGGAATTCAAGGATGCATCACCTCCGACAAACAAACGGCTATTCAAGGAAGCATCATCGACTAAATACAGTTTGGAATTTAAAGAAGCATCACCACCAACAAACAAACGGCGATTCAAGGAAGCATCATCAACTAAATACAGCTTGGAATTTAAAGAAGCATCGCCTCCTACAAACAAACGACGATTAAATGAAGCATCATCGACTAAATACAGCTTGGAATTTAAAGAAGCATCACCTCCTACAAACAAACGGCGATTCAAGGAAGCATCGTTAACTAAATACAGCTTGGAATTTAAGGATGCATCACCTCCTACAAACAAACGGCGATTCAATGAAGCATCATCAACTAAATACAGCTTGGAATTCAAAGAAGCATCACCACCAACAAACAAACGACTATTTAATGAAGCATCGTTAACTAAATACAGCTTGGAATTCAAAGAAGCATCACCACCTACAAACAAACGGCGATTCAAGGAAGCATCATCGACTAAATACAGCTTGGAATTCAAAGAAGCATCACCACCTACAAACAAACGGCGATTCAAGGAAGCATCATCGACTAAATACAGCTTGGAATTCAAAGAAGCATCACCACCAACAAACAAACGACTATTTAATGAAGCATCATCAACTAAATACAGCTTGGAATTCAAGGATGCATCACCTCCAACAAATAAACGGCGATTCAAGGAAGCATCACCTCCAACATATAAACGGCTATTAAGTGAAGCATCACCTCCAACAAACAAACGGCTATTTAATGAAGCATCGTTAACTAAATACAGCTTGGAATTCAAGGAAGCATCACCTCCAACAAACAAACGGCTATTTAATGAAGCATCACCGACTAAATACAGCTTGGAATTTAAAGAAGCATCACCACCAACAAACAAACGACTATTTAATGAAGCATCGTTAACTAAATATAGTTTGGAATTTAAAGATGCATCACCTCCAACAAACAAACGACTATTTAACGAAGCATCGCCAACTAAATACAGCTTGGAATTTAAAGAAGCATCACCTCCAACAAACAAACGACTATTTAACGAAGCATCGCCAACTAAATACAGCTTGGAATTTAAAGACGCATCACCTCCAACAAACAAACGGCGATTCAAGGAAGCATCGTTAACTAAATACAGCTTGGAATTTAAAGACGCATCACCTCCAACAAACAAACGACTATTTAACGAAGCATCGCCAACTAAATACAGCTTAGAATTTAACGAAGCATCACCACCAACAAACAAACGGCGATTCAAAGAAGCATCGTTAACTAAATACAACTTGGAATTTAAAGAAGCATCACCACCAACAAACAAACAACTATTTAACGAAGCATCGCCAACTACATACAGCTTGGAATTTAAAGAAGCATCGCCCCCCAAATAAAATCGCGAATTAAAAGATGCGTCCCCATACAATAACATATTTTGATGTCCTGTTATGTTCAATGTCACATCCAAATTAGCTTTCACATTAGTATTTCCGCCAACCACTGTGTTTCCTATGTTAATTTCTTCTGCAACTGTGGGTAAAATATTGAAAGTTGTGTTGTTTGTTGTCAGAATTTGACCGGCGTCATTAATTTGCAGATCACCCGACATTACCATGTTTCCAGACGCTTCCAACACGTGATTTTTTGGCCGGTTCAAGAAATATGGCGCATACAAATTGAACATCTTGGTTTGAGCTGTTGTCGTATAATTCTGGATTACGCCAGATATTACAAAGTCGTCTGCATTTAATGATGTAATTGCTGACATATTGACACCAGATATCAACAAATTATTATCTATGGTTCCGGTAGATAACCAAGTAGCAAATCCATTAATGGAATACATTATCAAACCATTATCACCGACCGCAATTGCACGCATTGAATCTAATACTTGAACCGACCGTAATATACCAGAAAAGCTTGGTGCTTGACTCCAGGTCACTGTATATGTGGTGCCGTTCCAAAATAAATCGTGTGCATACCAAATTGTATTAGTACCAACGGCTACTACATGGTTTGATATACCATCATTAAATACTTTGACATCGTAGAATGTAGAGCTGGTTGCCACACGCGTTCCAAAAATTGGAACTGTAAGATATGCTATATACGTTCTATATGGGACAATTCCACCAGCACCGACAATAACAATATCTAATCCAAACCCATGAATTGCATTCACTTCGGATAGTCCAGTAGGAATATAATTGGTAGGTATGCCACTATTATTCCAAGTACCTGTTGGACTGTTTAAAATTATGCCATTGCTAACTCCACTATTAATACCAGTTCCTATAATGATGCGTTCATTTGCCAATCCTTGGTTTGCTAAAAAAATGGATGTAGTATTGATACCATCGTTAGTACCTGCACCAATAAATAAAATTGTACTCCAAGATTGTCCCCCGTTTGTAGAACGAAAAAAGAAACGATTGTCGCCTGCAATAAGTATATCAGATTCACTAATTGTATAGACTGCATTAAAAAAGTGGGCTGTTTCTTCCAAATTATTTGGACCCGGGTTTCCTCCGGAATCCACTATGCGACTGCTTTTCCAAGTGTATCCACCATCCACTGTTTTCAAAAAGTATTGAGTATATGGAGTTGCAGATGTAGGACTTCCAAAAGCGTACCCAGTATTTCCAAAGAACGCAGTTTTGTATACTTGAAACGAAATATCGGCTGCGACAATTAATTCTTGATGCGCCAGCTTCACTGGTCCGTTAATATCCATTGCAAACCGGTTTGCACCATTCAACGTTGTTACATTGTATTTATTGACAGCAATAGAGGTTTTCAAATTATTTGTTAAATTGCCGGAAATAATGTTCATTGCAGGATATTTAACATTTGAATTATCAATGAGTGCAACCACGCCCATAATTTTTTGATCTGGAAAGTAGCCCCCACCCAAGGTCATTCCACTTCCGTTCTCTGTACCAAGACGGAAAAAAATGTTGGAAGAATTGTCGCCAGCCACCAAGTAAGCGGCTGTTCCTGTCTTAAACGTATTGTCGTTATATATGGATGGAATATAGGGGGTGTCTGCCAAAGGGTTTCCGTAAATAACCATACGTTCATCTGCCAACAAATTCTTATTCAAATCTTGAGAGAAAATTACACGAGGTTTAAATTTGACAATATTGGAAACATCAATTGTGAAAATTCCGGTTTTTTCATAAACCAGTCGACCATTGAAATTCTCTGTTGCCAAATTCATTGAATTGTCCAGATAAAAATCAATGTAAGAACGTGTCGGCTCTACATTCACAGTAATTCCTTGGTTAAAAACATTCCTTGCAATGACGTTTTTATTGGTTGATTGATTTGTATGAATATCAATGGTCCTAACTAAATCACTTGAAATATCAATGGTAGCTTGAGGCGTAACTGTATTAAATCCAAACCGTCGGTTTTCGCCACGAAGAACAGTTCCACCCGAAAAATCCATGTATATGTTTTCATTAACAAAAGCATTCTCGTCAATAAATAAGTTGCCAACAATATTTGTATTAAATACATTCATTGCACCATTAATAGTTATATCACCGTATCCATTAATATTTCCAACAACTGTCAAATCTTTCAACATAATTGCGTCATTTTTAACATTGAGTCCACCGCAAATATCCCAGTCGCCTACGTAGAAATTTTTTAATGTAAATTTGTCGGTAACAATTGTGTTTACACTGATATTATTAAGTTTATCTAATTTATTGATTCCGCCATATTTTTTCCACGACATTTATTTATATGTATATGTTATATTCATATAAATAAGGACAAACATACTAAACCTAAATAAACCTAAAACCACAATGTTTTCTTTTGCGTTTTGCGAACAGATCTGGTTTGTCTTCTAGTAGAACATTTTTTTGACAAAAATCGGCGAATATTCGGCTCCTCTTTCAAAATTAGGTCCACCACATTTCTGTAAAAGTTTCGGAACTTTTCTCTATGTTTTTTCATTTCTCTCAATGAGAACCATTTGATCTCTATTTTCTCAAATAACTTGGTGTTTGTCAAAAACTTCTTGTTCATTCGTTGCCACAAGAATCGGTGATTGTCATTGTAATGTTTCACCAAATCCGCATTGTATGGAAGATTAAAAAGGTGAATGTGATAGGTCTCATATTGCATCTTATAAACACCACCCGACTTCTTAATTAGTGAACCAATTTGTTTCCCGTCGCCCAAAAAACCAGTAAGTTCTTCGCCACCTTCTCTCAATGCTGTACCATAAATGGTTTCTCCCTTGTCCACGCCTCCGCCAAAATCGGACCATCCGGGAGTATCGGCCAGACTATTTTCTTTACCAAACAAGAAATAAAGTTCGCCTTTGTAAAAACACGCGGGTAATATACTTGCGCCGACCATTGTTATATATATCGTAAACAGATTCTTAATGAAGATGGCTTGGAAAATGAAGGACCGTATTAAAGAAAAAAAAGGAGGAGTTATAGAGGAACTACACCCACCCCTATTCATGAACCAATCTTAAACACACAGAGAAATCAGCACCATTCAAATTAATAACTTGACCCGCATCATCTAATAGTTGCAAATTCATTCTCTGTATATTGACCTTTTCTAAATACTTTCGAACCTCGGACACCAATAATCCATTGGCTTTGTTGACACACAATGTATCGCCAAATGTTGCGTTAGAAGGAATTGATATTTTTGCAATGATATTTTTACTCTGGTTTGTTTTCTCTAATGGTGACACAAATGAATTGGAGTTACCTTGAGAGAACTCGTTCAATGCTAGAAATAGATGTCTTCGAGTATTTAAGATTAAGTTGCATTCGGAAGTGATACCTGAAGTCGTCAAATTGTAAGAAGTGTCTCTAAATCCCAGAGTCCATCCAAGGTTGTTTTGGTTATTTAGTTCATACACATTTCCACACATATCCACATTGGTCGCGAAAGAATATGTGCTTACCTTGGATTTGAAAAAAGACTTATTGTTTACAACACTGTAAGAAATGTCGGCGGCCAAACTCAGATTTTGCAACTGATTGTTTATCTCTGTTACAAGCAAATTGTTTGATGTGTAATAGTTGGGCGTCAAGGTTAAAATTTTTGATGCACCGCCGTTCTTGATTCGCAGATAATTGTTGCCATTTGTCAAACAATCATTGTTGGAATAAATGTTGTAGAAAGTGATGGGAAGATCAATAGAGACGACCTCCATAGAACGTACTTCAGATAATTTCTCTCCAAAAACCATGGAAGAAGCATACGAAGTATAATCGTAATTGGACCGATACTTTGTATCAATATTGACAATCTTCTCTTTCAAGGTTTTGCTAACATTCTTCATAATCATATGACTTCCCTGCTGTTGCACACTGGGTTCTAAAACATCGTAATAATAACTAGTCATTTATATTATTAAGATACAAAATTATTGTCGTTTTACCGTGCCGGGAGTTTTGTTTACTTCCGTAGGTGTCAATGAACCTGTGTCCGATGAACCTGTGTCCGATGAACCTGTGTCCGGAGACATTCCCTCATACAATCCAATTCTCTTCAAAGTGAAAATTCCACCAAGAATAACTAAAGCTGCAATAAAAATATGTATATTCTTTTTTTCAGCAAAGAATTTTGAAAAGTTCTCGAACATTAGTTAGTATATACATTATTGATACTATTTTGCACCCCGGCATTTTCCACATTTGGAAGAATTGGCCAATCGGTCAATCATATTGTATGACAAACCAGATGTATTCGTTTGATTTATTGTTGTAACAACCTTGTGCACAGTTCCCTCCTTCGATTTGCTAAACACGAGCGAATTCATAATCTTTATATATAAATGGAACCAAAGGTATTCGGCAAACCTTAAGAGAAGCTGTGCTTCTCTGAATACCTTCGGTTCCCTTTAAAATTGAAATAAAAAATTCAAGAATATTAAAATTATTAAACAATCCTATTATAATGTACACTTGCGAGTTTTGCGAAACCGGGTTCAAATTTAAAAAACAACATGACGAACATGTTGTGTGTTGCGAGTTTATCGATAAACGAAAAGATGAACTCAAAGAAAATATTGATTTGACAGATGACCCTATTCCCAGTCCCCGCATAATGTATGAACTGGTCAAACACCTTATGGTTAGAAACCAGCATTTGGAAAAGGAAGTGGAGGAACTTCGCAAATTTGTCAGGAGAGAGAAGAGCAAAATCAATGTCATCGATTACTTGAACAATCACCATTTTCCAACCTTGGATTACACAGAAATGATGAAGATGATGGTCGTCCAGCCAAGACATTTAGAAGCGGTTTTCGAAGGAAGCATTGTTGATGGTGTCTTTGCACTATTTGATAATCTGGATTTGCCAATTACTGCATTCTCACACAAGAACTCGTTCTACGTGTACAAAGAAGCATCATGGCATGAATTTCCCCAAATATCGGTAAATGCAATGTTTGACATTTTATCCAATCGATTTATGAAGGCATATAGGGGATGGGAACGGTCTAAACCCGAGTTCAATGTAGAGACGGAAGAAGTGCAGAAACAAAAAATGATACTTTTGCGGAAGGTCCTTGGCACATCCATGAGCGACGAAAATAAATATACTAAATTTGGAAGACTTATGTTTGATAAACTCAAGAAAAACGTGAAGAATATTGTGGAGTATGAGTTTGACTAAGGGAACCGAAGGTTCCCTTATGATCCCTCCTTCTTTTTTTATATCCATCCTATTATATCCATCCAAATATTATATTAGTAGTATGGGATTTATATAAGTAAACATTTAAAATGAAATGCCCCATATGGGGGGTATCATTTCAAATCGTTACTTATATATGACCCTTGAAGAAATAAAATGTCACATTTTATTTCTACAAGGGTTTAAAGGGAACGACGAGTTCTCTTTATGGAGTTATTAATCCCCCAGCATATCTCAAAAATTGGTCTGTATACTGGTCAGACACTATTAATATCTTTTGTAGTAAGTATTTATTATAATTATTCAATAATATCTTCATTTGCACTTTTGACAACATATATTACCACTATGCTATATTGGCGCAAAATATATAAACAAGGCATCATAAAAACTCTGGATATGCTCTCTGTTCTTAATTTAATTGTGTCATTTTATTACACTGGATTACCCAATTTTACCCCCATGTGTCAGAATGCGTGGATATCATCAATTGCAATAAGTAGTATTGCTTATGGAATAAATTCTTACATTTTTTATCATCAAACTACCAATAATAAATGGATTATGAAACCAGGGTCTTATTATTATTTTTCACTTGCATATACATTACCAAACACGAGAGAACGCGAACTTTGTTATTATTATAGTACATTGGTTCATTGTATGTTTTTACATGTACTTTGCAATAGCATTAGCATTTATTGTGCTTAATAAATATTTTATATAAAAAAAGGTTAAAGAAAAATCTATTATTATATTGTGTAATAGGATAAATACTTATTGCCAACTGCTCCTTTAGCTCAGTGGTAGAGCATTGCACTTGTAATGCAAAGGTCTTGGGTTCAATCCCCAAAGGGAGCTAAGGGTGTGTTAAATAATATATTTTTTTATATTATTTGTCAAATAAAAAGGGAAGGGATAAGCGTAGGGATTGTGTAGTGACTGCGTAGGCTTTTATACTTAAGGGAAGGGAAACCGTAGGTTTCCCTACCTAAAATTGATTTTAAAAATCATATTACAGATAAGTACATAAATACAAATATAAATTCAAAAACAATGTCTCTCGATTATCTTGCTAAGAAAAACGCCCATCCTCGCGACGCTTTCATCCAATTTGATGAGCCAACCCACGTCTACACTGTCCACGGCGACAAAACATTCATGTCGGTCACAACATGGAACCACCACCATTTCCCCAAATTCGACGCCGACAAAATTATCAAGCAGATTATCAGCAGTAAAAAGCACAAGACGGACCCCGAATATAAATATTATCAGATGACCGCCGGACAAATCATGGATATGTGGAATGCCAACCGCGACGGGGCGTCTTCTGCTGGAACCAATATGCACTATGACATTGAGTGTTACTATAACCAGATGGAGGTATCCAATGACAGCATCGAGTATCGCTACTTCCAGAATTTTCTTAAAGAAAACCCCCATCTACATGCGTATCGGACAGAATGGACCATTTATCACGAGGAACTGAAGATTGCTGGTTCGGTAGATATGATTTATGAGAATCCGGATGGAACTTTGCTGATATATGACTGGAAAAGGTGCAAGGAAATTGTCAAGGAAAATTTGTATGGAAGTACGGCAACCACAGAATGCATCCAGCATTTACCGGACACCAACTTTTGGCACTACGCGTTGCAACTCAATACGTATAAAACCATCATTGAAGAGAAATATGGGAAAAAAGTCGTTGGATTGTGTCTGGTTTGTTTGCACCCCAACAATGCGGATTATCAATTGATTGAAGTCCCCTTTATGGAGAAGGAACTGGTGGATTTGTTTGAATATAGGAAACAGATGCTTATTAAGGCTTCAGCAAAGCCGAAGGCGACTGACAACAAAGCGCAAGTGAAGGCTTCAACAGATAAACCTGTATCAAGTTATTTCAAACCCTCGACCAAAAAGGGCAGTGGATTATTATTAAACTTAAATAGTATATAAAAATAATTCCAACTATTTTTATAAAATGCTTACTTATTTATTAGAGAAACTTGATAAAATCAAAAAAGAACGGGTTCTCTATTGTTCTCAAATCGAAAAAGAAAGAGAAAGAGAAAAAGAAAAAGAAGAAAAAAAAGAAATCATTTTTCTAACAGCCTACGATTTCATCTGCAAAAATACTCGTAAGAATTAGTTTTTTTCAATAGTATCTTCACCACATTCCTCTTTTTCTCTCATGGGGTGGCTTTAAAAATTCGCCAGGACGATAATCCTCCATCATACCTACGGTGATACGTTCAACATCGCCAACCCAATCGGTTTTTTTAATACGATGCTTCTTTATAATTCTCTTTTCAAGAGCCTCTACCTTTTTTATGATACTTGCTAATTCTTTTTTTCGTTTTGTTGTTAGTTCGTCCTCATCTCCAATATCCACTTCCAACAGGCCTTTTGAATCATACATGTCTTGCTTGTCTTCAAAAAACTCTTCCCGAGCTTCTTCCAAACGATCTTTATATTCTTCCTCTTTCCATCTTTTTTGTTGTTCTTTTTCTTGTGCTTTTGCTTCCGCTTTTTCCATCTTTTTGGTCGCTCGCTGTGATTTGCTTAGAGGTTTTGTGTAAGTTTCACACTCACCGGTCTTTTTATTCTTACGCGTTCCATTTTTACAACGAGGCATTATTATGTATTATCGTTTTATTTTGTTTTTTGCTAAAAAGTAAGAAGAATGATTATTATGCAAAAAATATAAACATTATTTATTTATATATTTTAAATGCAGTTCCCGAAAAGCCCCTTTTATATTATTGGAAAGTTGATTCTAAACTATGTTTTTTTTATAATCCAGTATATCAAGTCATTTAATAACACTGTTGTAAAACCTGTAGAGACCCCGCATGTAGAGACCCAATACGAAAAGTCTTGCAAGAAATACACAGAGTTCTACAAAAAAGAATCCGCAGACGAGAACTCCAACATAGACCCTGTTCTCTATGATTTTTTAAAAAGAAAAGAGATTTTTGTAAGTCCAGACAATCAATTAGAGAAACAATGGAAATCGCGAATCCTCATTGAAAATACCCCGCGAGGAAATGTCATGATATATTTCAATCCTTATTTGCTGTCGTATCACTATTATAGCGACGAACAAATCATTCCATACAAGATTTTAGAGCAAGTGGCAACTCGGTATGTGGTGATGTTTCGATGCAAGGATTTCTTCATTGATGTAGAGAAGAGACCCGGCAATAAAATCCTGGAAGTATTGCAAAAAGAAGAAGATTCTCTCAAGTCCAAGAAAATGAAAGTCAATGACATTACAAAATGTGTGAATATCCAGTCGGACTCGAAAGATGTGTTTGCTGCACTCAAAGATTACAGGTCGGAAGTGAAGACGACTGAATTAACAAATGTCAAAACAAATGGACCCAACAAAATGGATCCAAAGGCAAAAAAGAAGGTAGAAGAACCCAAGTTCTCCAATAAATTTGTCAGGGTTGGAAAAATGTGCGAATTCAACATTACGCAGAAACCGGTGGATAAAAAAATAGAGGCAGTCAATGAACTCATGTTTGGTGCAAAACCGGTCAATAAAGTGGTTGATTTCTTTGATGACCTGGAAATCGTGGAAATGCCCGAAAATGACGAACCAAAATCATCTTACAAGATGTTCAAAAGTATGCAACAACCTAAGCTGAAGACTTTCCCTAATATTTGATTTTTCTATGCTCCCTTAACATCGCGTTCCTTAACCCATTCTAGAAACGCATTGCTTTTCTCTAGAGAGAACATTGTACCCAAATGGCTTTTTGCAATATGATAGGCCATTCTCTCTTTTTCGTTGAGTGAGTCCAGAAATTCTTTACCGAGGTCTTTATTCAGACATTCCTCTTTATTCGGACATTCCTTATCCATTGCATTAATTGATTATTTGTTATTATGCTTTTTTACATTCAAACAATTTACACTTCAATTTTAGGGGAACTACGTTCCCCTATGACCCCTCCTTTTTCTTATAATCTATCCTTTAAAAAGGGAAGGTTCATAGGTTCTCTTAAAGGGAAGGTTCAAAAGGAAACCGTAGGTTTCCTTTAATATTGAACTCTTTTTATGTTTCTCTGCAGAGAGACATAAAATAAATAATCAAATATAAAACATCAAACAATCAACAAAATGAACATCTTAATTATCGTACTCGGTTGCCACATCGCCTACTTGCTCAACGACCGGATAAAGACCGCAGTCCAACTAACGACCGTTTTGCCCAAAGAAAATATTGTCTGGGGTTTCAGTGGTGGAATAAAAAACAAAATGGTAGACAAAGTGTCAGAAGCAGAGAAAATGAAGAAAATTGTTGAAAACAAAGAACCGTTCGTCTACGGGTCCCAAACCCAATGGGATTATATTTTGGACGAGGAATCTACCAATACTGCAGAGAACTTTACCATGTTCCGCCGAATTCTGGAAAAAGAACCAAACAAATACTCGGATATATATGTAGTGACATCAGATTTTCACTTTGACAGAGCAAAGCGAATTGCAGACGGAGTTATAGAAAACAATGGCTTTCATTGGGTTCTATCGGATTTGGAATACGGGAATTTCAGAGAAATGGAAAAGGTTCATCTGCAAAATGTAGAGAAAGATGTGCGCGTGGCGTTGCTAAGAGAACTTGTCGTTCCCTTATAATCTCCCATACTAAAACAAAAAAAGACAAAAAAAA
>Ga0222712_10004342_pt1 | contig 14879 bp, 17 predicted proteins | sample C33_657DmetaG_FD_165043 | JGI IMG/M metagenome (GOLD analysis project Ga0222712, IMG submission 165043) | Estuarine water microbial communities from San Francisco Bay, California, United States - C33_657D | ecosystem: Environmental > Aquatic > Marine > Unclassified | place: USA: California... | reverse complement strand
TGAATTTAGGCAAGGTGGATTATATTAGTACAAAGTTAAGGGACATCAACAAAGGATAATGATGTAAGATTTAAATAGAAAATATTTGAAGAACCCCTTAACTGATAACAAAGTTAAGGGGTTTTTTTTGTTTTGGGGTGGTAGCTCAGAGGCAGAGCAGATGACTGTTAATCATCAGGTCGAGATTTCGAAATTCTCCTTCCCCTCAAATAGAAGATTAGCTCAGTTGGTTAGAGCATTTGGTTTACATCCAAAGGGTCATAGGTTCGAATCCTATATCTTCTACAATTGGGAGTATCGCATAGCGGCAATTGCAACTGACTGTAAATCAGTTCTCATTCGAGTTCGGAGGTTCGAGTCCTTCTACTCTCACAATTAGGAGCTTTGGTATAGCTGGTGCGTACGTTGGACTGAAAATCCAAAGGAAATGGTTCGATTCCATTAGGTCCCACAATTGAATCCGTAGCTCAGTTGGTTAGAGCACCTCACTTTTAATGAGGGAGTCAATGGTTCGAGTCCATTCGGGTTTACATAGTAGTTTTGAGGTTGGAGAATTCTACTTTAAAAAAATAATCCATCCACCATAGGGTAGTGGGCCAATGGCTAGGCCGCTTGCTTTGGGAGCAAGACATCGTGGAGGTTCGAGTCCTCTTTACCCTACAATACTGGTAGTTAGCTCATTTGGTTAGAGCATCTCGCTGATACCGAGAAGGTGGCAGGTTCGAATCCCGCACTACCAACATACATCTCTTTGGTGCAATGGTAGCATATCGGTCTCCAAAACCGCAGATGAAAGTTCGAATCTTTCAGGGGGTGCAAAAGTATTGACTATTAAGGGTCAATAGTAAAATGGTTCTATGGTGTAACGGAGAGCACCTTTCACTACGGATGAAAAAGATTGGGTTCGAATCCTAATAGAACTACATAGAGTTTAGAATTATTCCAAAATTAGTACTAATAGTATCAATATAGGATTAAAAATAAACTAAAATAAGTCCGGTTGGCCGAGTGGTTAGGCGAAGGTCTGCAAAACCTTTTACGTTGGTTCGAATCCAACACTTGACTCCCCGGTGAAGGATACTGGAGTATCGCCTGACATCAAGTTGGGAAAGGAGGTTCAATTCCTCACATTGCGTGGCTTAGTGGAAAAGAGTTATCTCTCATAAGGATGACCAATTGAGTTCGAACCTCAACCACGCAACATATGGTGTTTATAGTGTTAATGGTTAGCACGTCAGTTTGTGGTACTGATAGTATGGGTTCGAATCCCATTAATCACCCAAAGGAGGGTAAGCAACAGGTGTTGTAGTCGGTTTGCTAAACCGATGATTGTAAAAGGTCGAGTTTCGATTACTCTGCCCTCCGCAAGATGGTATTAATCAGCCCGTATGGCGGAATTGGCATACGCAGCAGCCTTAGAAACTGCGCAATTGAAGGTTCGAATCCTTCTATGGGCACAAAATTTATAACTATGGTTTACAAAAAACTAACAGGTGAAAGTGTAGAATTGGAGGAATATATTAAAAATTATATAGATATATATAATGATGTTGATATACTTATTGGTTGCGATTCACAAAATCGTGCTGATAAAACGACATACGCCGTAGTAGTTGCTTTGTATCATAGGAGTAAAGGAGCACATGTATTATTCAGAAGATGGCAAACTAAAAAAGAATGGACTCGTTCTACCCGTTTGCTAAATGAAGTATGGTACGCTATTGAAACGGCGGAGATGATGAAGGAAGTAGGTATTCCGAAACCTCGTTGGATTGATGTGGATTTGAACCCAGACCCTAAATATAAATCAAACGAAGTGTTCAGACAGGCGGTTGGTATGGTTGAAGGTATGGGATATGAAGTGAGATATAAAACATTAGGTCCAATCGCAACATATGCGGCTGACCACTTAGTAAAAATGTAAAAAATATTAGGAAATTTCAAAAACTTTCTGTATATTTGTATAATTTCTTTGGAAAATGAAAACGCTCTGTTCGACTAAGGGTTAGGTCACATCCCTTTCACGGATGTAATACGGGTTCGAATCCCGTACAGAGTACACGTCATATATCACAATCGGTCGAGATGCATTTAGCCGTTAGTGTATGAATAGGTAAAGAGGATTAGAGGCATCCGTGACTACTCTTTACCGTAATTGCCCGAGTAGCTCAGCTGGTAGAGCAAGTCATTTGTAATGATTAGGTCGGAGGTTCGAATCCATCCTTGGGCTCAATGGATTGTTGGTGAAGTTGGTTATCATGCCACCCTGTCACGGTGGAGTTCACGGGTTCGAGTCCCGTACAGTCCGCATATGGTTCGGTAGCTCAGTTGGATAGAGCAACAGCCTTCTAAGCTGTGGGTCAAAGGTTCGAATCCTTTCCGAATCACTAACTATAAAAACGATATTATGAAAAGAAATTGTATTTTTATAGCTGTATTATGTTTTATTCCGTATAACCTTATAACATCAGCTTCTGATTTTGAAAAGGTAATTGTAACTACGGAAAAGAAAGTAGAAAAGGAAATAGTAGATGAGTTTAGGAAAATAGTTACCTTAACAACTTATTCTACAACCGAAGGGGAAACGGATGATTCGCCAACTACAACCGCAAGTGGGTTTGAAGTTGATGGTGATAATCCAAAGAAACATAGAATTATAGCTGTTAGTAGAGATTTGAAACGAAGGCTCAGATTTGGTGAAAAAGTAGTATTGAGTAATGCCGGAAGGTTCAATGGAGTTTGGCACGTTAGAGATTTAATGAATAGTAGATTTAAAAACAAAATCGATGTTCTAATCAATCCCGATGATGAGCAAACAAAAATGTTTGGAGTTGTAATAAAAAGGATTGATTAATTCAAAACGTTTTATTACATTTGTAATGTTCTTTGATATAATGCCGGAGTGGTGGAATGGTAGACACGAAAGACTTAAAATCTTTTGAGCAGAAACGCTCGTGTGGGTTCGAGTCCCACCTCTGGTACGATGTAACGATTTGGAAACAAATGACTGGACAGACGCTAAGTATGAAGAAAACGAAACACTACGATAAAGGTAGTGAAAAGACAGTTTAACAGTACAGCCGTTACATTATTTTGGGGATTTAGTTCAGTTGGCTAGAACGCTTGATTTGCATTCAAGAGGTCGTGGGTTCGAATCCCTCATTCTCCACACTAACGTTGAAAGAAACGATATTAGATTTTATCGTTAGATTAAACGATAATTGGACTTGTAGCTCAGTTGGTTAGAGCACCGCACTCATAATGCGTAGGTCGTTGGTTCGAGCCCAGCCTGGTCCACAAAAATCCCTCTATCTATAATGGCTACCATGAGTTGTTATAGAACATGGTGTTAGGTTTATGAGGGATTCCTAACAAACGCAGATGTCGTATAATGGTCATTACTCCTTCCTTCCAAGTAGGAGACGTAGGTTCGATTCCTATCATCTGCTCAACTCAAGTACCCACACCGCCAACGATGGGCTAAGTTAGATACAATTCCGTATTGCGGGGAGTAGAATGCTTGAGATTATTGCCCGATGGTGTAGCGGTAGCACAAATGTTTTTGGTGCATTTAGGGTTGGTTCGAATCCAGCTCGGGTAACATAGGTAAAAAAACCTCGCATTTATTTGGCAATGTCGAGTTTTTTTTGTATATTTACAACGTAAAATTAGAGTTATGAAAGTAATATTTTTAGACCACGATGGTGTTATATGTTTATCAACCGAATGGGGAGGTAGACATAAAAAGCAGAGAGATTTTGGACGTAAGATGAGTCAAAGTGTTTTGGAGATGCCTGTTGAAATGAGATTTGATAATTTTAACAGGAAAGCAGTTAAGATATTAAATGAAATATTGGAAGAAACTAACGCTGAAATTGTTGTCTCATCTGATTGGAAAAGATGGGCGACTGTTGAGGAGATGGGTGAGTATTATGAGTCAAAGGGAATCAAAAAGAAACCAATAGCATTTACGCCAAATTTAAAAAATTGTGATTGGCACCATGGTGAATTTCCTTGGTCTCGTGCTTGGGATTTAGAACAATGTCGTATCATTGAAATCAAACAATATCTACATGACCATCCTGAAATCACACATTGGGTTTCGGTTGATGATTTAAGAATGGGAAAGAGTGGATTGGATTATTCAATTCAATATGAGCATGAATGGGGATTAGATAACTTTGTAGAAACACCCCGTAGTACGGAAGGGATTAAGCAAAGTGGAATTAAAGAAAAGATTATAGGATTTCTAAAATAAGAGTTATGAAATTAAACTTAAACAAAGGACAAAGGTTATGGTTTACAAGTGATACCCACTACAACCATGCTAATATTTGTTCCGCTACAACAAAGTGGACAGACCCGGTGACTTGTAGAGAGTTTAAAACATTAGAACATATGAACGCCCACCTTGTTGGTAACATCAACGAAATGGTCGGACAAGATGATATTCTAATTCATTTAGGCGATTGGAGTTTTGGTGGATTTGAACAAATTGAACTATTCAGAAATCAAATCGTTTGTAAGAATGTTCACATCATTACCGGCAACCACGACCATCACATTGAAAATAATAGAGAAGGTTGTCAATCCTTATTTCGTTCGGTAAACAAATACCTAAACTTAGATGTAAAATGGAATGTTGGAACTCCATTGATGGGAGAACAAAGATTTGCTTTAATGCACTTTCCAATTGCAAGTTGGGACAATATGGCAAGAGGAGCAATTCACTTACACGGACACGTTCACTTTGAACCGAGATTACGAATTGGTGCTGGAAAAATGATGGATGTGGGTGTGGATGGAAACGGATTGTACCCAATTCAAATGAGTGAAGTATTGAGATTAATGAGAAACCAACCAATCAAAAGTATGTTCACATTTGACCATCATGAAATTGTAGAAAATTATAAATAAAAAATATGAAACAAGACTTAAATGAAATTGATTGTGAAATTTATGAAGGTAGGTTATTAATGGCAGCATTAGCAGTAATTACTACTGAATGCAGAACTAATAAAACTCCTTATGAAGTTATTGATGAGTTAGATAAATTGTCAGTACATATGTTTAGAAGTGAACCAAAAATAGATAACCAAAAGAGTATTGATGTAGCAGAGTTACTATACAATATTGTTAAAAAAGAAGTAGACGAATTAAATAAAGACAGATATGATACCTAAAATACTAACATTAGTAAGAGGATTGCCAGGAAGTGGTAAGTCAACATTCGCCAACACTATCACAAATGAATTTTCAGTATGTGAAGCTGATAAGTTCTTTTATGATAAGGAAGGTAACTATAACTTTGATGCTACTAAATTAACAGACGCACATCAATGGTGTAGAGAACAAGTGGAAATTCGTATGAAAGATAACGGAGTAAATCCACAATTCTATCCACATATTGTAGTATCAAATACATTTACACAAAAGTGGGAGATGGATGCATACTATAAGTTAGCAGAACAATATGGATATAAAGTATTCAGTATTATTGTAGAGAATAGACATGGTGGTGCAAATCAACATGGAGTTCCTGTTGAAAAATTAGAACAAATGAAAAATAGATTTGAAGTAAAATTATAGAGATATGGAAAATAATAATTCAGTTTGCTATATGGCAACAATCAATGAAATCAAACCAATTGAAGGAGCAGATAACATTGAATTAGCAGTAGTTGGTGGTTGGAATTGTATTACTCAAAAGGGTGTACAAAAAGTGGGCGATGTAGTTATCATCGCTACAACCGATGCCGTAATTCCGGAAAGATTATCGGATGAAATGGGAGTAACTAGCTATCTTCGTAAAGGTGGTAGAGTTAGGACTGTAAAATTGAGAGGCACATATTCAGAATGTTTAATCATTCCGGATAAGCACTTACATGGTAGAACTACTATGGGAGATTGGGATTTAAAAGATGGTTCTGATTGTATGCACATCTTTAATATCTTTAAATACGAGCCACCTGTTAAGATGGTTCAGTTAGCAAATGGTAAGAAGATTCGTTATCAAACAAATCCAAACTTCCACGTTTACTATAAGTTTCCTAACTTAAAGAATGTACCTGGTATGTTTACCGAAGAAGATGAGGTAGAAATTACCCGTAAGATTCACGGAACAAATGCCAGATATGGTATTATCAAAAAGATTAGATTATCATTTTGGGATAATGTTAAAGACTTCTTTGGATTTGGTGATAAGTGGAATTGGTATGAATTCGTAGTTGGTTCACATAATGTAGAGAAGGGTTCTGATTCCAATGGATTCTATGATACAAATGTTTGGTATGATATTGAAAAGAAATATGATATCAAAAATAAATTGTGGGAGTATGTTAAAGCCGGCGCAGATATCGGTGATGGTATTACCTTATATGGTGAGATTTACGGAGCAGGAATTCAAAAAGGATATGATTATGGGTTGAAAGAGATTGAGTTCGTAGGATTCGATATAAAGCAGGATGGTGAGTATTTAAGTACCTTTAATTCTAAAGCAGTTATTAAGAATGGTTTAGGATTACCATACGTTGAAGTTTTATATTTTGGCAACTGGTCACAAGAAGTGCAAGATAAATATGTATTCAATAACTTTATTCCAAATACAAAAGTACCAGAGGAAGGAATTGTAATTAAAGATTATACAGGTGCTAGAGAGAAGGTAGCAAAAGTTATCAATCCCGATTATTTAATCTTCGCTGAAAAAAATAACGTTGGCGATTCTCATTAAAATAAATTTGGAAAATTGAAAAAGTAATCGTATATTTAAAAACTAAATGATAAAACTATGAACGTAAAGCAGGCATTAAAAGTAAAGAACAAATTGGTTACCGATTTGAAAGCTAATTTTGAGATACTAAAAAAGTATAACTCAATTGAGGAAGGAAATCCTCGTAGATATTCAATGAATGATACATTGGATAATATTACAGAACTATCAAATGAATTGGTAGAGTTGAAGGCACAAATCCATAGAGCAAACCAACCGGTGTATGATAAAATCTTTGCATTAGCAGAGTTGAAAGGATTAGTAAAGGAATTGAAGAAAGTTCCAACCGAAGAAGGTAAAATCAATGAAAGATACGGAAGTGTTGTTTCAGTAAAAGAAGTGGAATTAAATGTTGTAGATATTCAAAACAAAGTGAATATCTTAACTACAAAAATCGAAGAAATTCAAAATGAGTTGGATATTCATAATGCGAATACCAATATCTAAAAATATTGAGTGAGTGGGGTTTGAAACTGATTGATTAGTTTATTCTTACAATACAACTTCTGAGCCACGAAGCGGATGAACGAATAAGATAATGAAATATTAACAAACTTCAACAATATTAGGGTCTCTGGTCGCGCAAGTTCAATAAAATCAAAACTCATTGAAACTTGGATAACCTTTTTAATCCGAATCATTCCTCACAAACTCAACCTTATTAAAAATTAAAAAATAATTTATGTTTTGGACTTATTATGTTATTTGTGTTATCTATTGTTTCTATCAACTATTCACAAAATATCAAGAAAGATATAATGATGGTATGATTGGATTAAACCCTGGTTTGGATGCTATTATGGTTATTGCTTTAGCTTGGTTATTAGCGCCAATTGATTTTGGTATGACTTGGATACGATGGTACAAAGAGGCTGAAGAAGCAAGAAGAAGGCAGAATGTTTTAGATACCAAAGATTTTGGTGATGAAAAAATATTTTAATATATACATATAGTTGTATATAAAGGAAGGGTGGCAGAGTTGGTCTATCGCAGCAGTCTTGAAAACTGCCGGATGTAACAGTCCCGTGAGTTCGAATCTCACCCCTTCCGCATATTGTGGTGTGTTGAAATTGGCAGACAAGCCCTCCTGTCTCGGGGGTGATGAGCACGAAATAGGTTAGTAATATGGGGTAGACCACCAGCCGGCCGGCGAAAGTGTTACTAACTGAATCGCATCTTGGAGCGTTCGAATCCTCCTACCACAGCTAAATCTTTTATCAACCAATTATGGAACAATCATCAGCTGCTAGACAAAAATCCTTAATATCTTTATTTCTAGCTAATCTTTTATCTAAACCAATTCTTAATAGAAAAAAAAGACATCTTAAATACAATAAAAAAGAAGATAATTTTTTAAATTGGGAAGATGATGCGCATCGAAGAGCAGCTGCTGGTAGAGATGGATGGGATGAAGATTGGTTTCCACATGAAACTTTATGAATATAGAACTGAATAATTTAAATAAATTTGTTTGTTTAGAAAAGATAGTATTTTCTAATAAAGAAATTCTTACCGAATCTATTGAATTTTTATCAAAAAATATTTCAAAAGATTATGATATTATAATTTGTGAAAGAGGTGAAGGAATTGCATCTTGCTTTGAATTATATGCTATATTTGAATCCTTACTAAAAGAGTTTGGATTGAATAATAAAGTTTATATTTTTACCGAAACGGAAGTATCTGAATACTATGAATTCATAAAAAATAGATTTGGATGGGAATGCATATTTTTAACTGCATTTTATGATATGCCGAGAATGTATCAAAGATTATATAATTTAGATTTTCCAGCAAACATTCATATACACAATTGGCAAGATGCTTACAAAATTCCATTTGATAAACATATAGAAAAACATTTTTTAACTTTAAATAGAAGTTATAGAAATGTATCACATGAACATAGAAAATATTTACATTCATTTATGAAGGATATGGATATGTTTGATAAATCATACGCATCTTTTAGATTTTTACCCGAAATGTATAATAATTTTGGAGAAGAAATACAACATATAAATGATATAAATCAAAATCAGAATTCATATTCACAAATAACTATAAAACATTTATATGATTCTGCGTTTTTATCCATTTTAACCGAATCGGATTTTGAATCAACAATAAAAGTTAAATTGTTAAGCCTTTTGAATAATGAAACAGATGAAATATTCGAATTTAGAAACGATTATCTTACTGAAAAAACTTCGAGAAACTTAATGATGGGATTACCATTTATAATGGTTGGACCATATAAGTCATTGGATAGATTAAAAAATATGGGATTTAAAACATTTGAAATGATTATCGATGAAAGTTATGATATGGAGCCAGACCCATTGCAGAGATTTGAAATGATAAAAAATGAAATAATTAAGATATCAAAATTATCAGTAGATGAAATGGAATCTATACATAAAGAACTTTACCCAATATTAATTCATAATCGGAATAACATAAAAAATATACAAGATAATAACGCTAAAAAAATACAAAGTTTATGGAAGTAGAACAATTTACAATTATTAAAACTTTATTGGAAGAAATTAGAGATGCTATAAAAGAGCAACAAACGCAATCTCAAACTAAAATTACAGTAGTTGGTAATAAAGCACAAACTAATTCAGTTCCTAAAGCAAAAGGATTCGACCCAAAAGAAGATTTTGAGTTTTAATCTATATTTATACAAAAGATATTTTAGAAATGATTAAAGCAGGTAGATACGATTTGAATGAAGCATCGTTAGGTAGAATATACCAACACGTTGTTTCAAATCCTAAAATGAAAAATTGGGGAGTAGTAACAGCAAGTAGAGGAGAATTGACATCTGCTGAAAACAAACAAAGAAACAAAGAGTTAGAAAACGATTTGCGTAAAATGGGATATGGATTTGTTCACGTAGATGGTATGTGGCAAGAATGTAGAAAGCCTGATACCGAATATAAAGATTGTCCAGATGATATGAAAGTTCCAACGCAGGAGAAATCATTATTCATACCAAATATATCACAAGAACATATTCAATCTTTGGGTAAGAAGTATCAGCAAGATAGTGTACTATTCGCTGATGAAGAAACTAAAGCAAAAGGTGAAGCAACTTTTATTGATTCAAAATCAGGCGAAGCATTTAATATTGGAAAGTTCTCACCTGGCAAAATAGCACAAGGATATAGTAAATTGAAAGGTGGGCAAGTGTTTACATTCGAACCAAAAAATGAACCACAAAAAGTTGATGAACCAAAAATTCAAACTAAAGCAGAACCCGGTTCACAAAAAATGGTTCAAAATCCAACACAATTAAAATCACTTTTACCAAAAGGTATAGCTGATAAAATGGTTAAGAACCCTGAAACGGGTAAAATGATTAAAGTAAAATCTGCTTTAAAATATGATAAAGAATCGCCGGTGTATAAAGCAACGGTAGCAATGATAAAAAACGCTAAAAAGTAGTATTTCATAACTAATTGATAATCAAAGGCTTACATATGTAGGTCTTTTTTTATGTCTAATTTGTTGATAATCAATATATTATAAAATATTTTAATAAATGTTTGGCAATATGGACTATTTTTCGTATATTGTAGAACAATTGAGAGTTAAACTATAAAATTAAGTAATATGAGTTATTTATCTAAATGGAGTTCCAACAAAAAAACAAAGGTATCTTCAGCTTCATCGTTTTGGGCTGATGAATGGAGTACCTATGATGATGAAATGTTTACCGAATCTTACTATGATGCTGAAACGGATTCATTTCAAACAAAAAAATTATCTTCAGCCCAATCATCTACTGTTGAAATGTTAAGGTTATCGGCTCATCGTAGAGCAATTGGTAACTTTGTTAACATTCTTACTAACAAAAATATCCCTGTTAAATTTTACAAAAAAGGTGAATCTTATACTAATGGTAAGTACGTTGTATTATCAGCGGAAGTTAAGCCGGATAAATTTGATGTGGCTGTTGGTTTAGCATTGCACGAAGCATCTCACATTAATCTAACAAACTTTGATACGTTTAGTATTTATTCAGTTCCTCAAAATGTGAGAGAATTGTTTGAATCAAAAAACGTTTATAATGGAGAGGTTTGGAATTTGATTAAGAACCTTACCAATTGGATTGAAGATAGACGTATTGACCAATATATCTTTAATACCTGTCCAGGTTATAGAGATTATTATCGTGCTTTATACGATGAATTTTTCAATGATAAAGTAATTGATAAGGGTATTATTTCCGATGAATTTACTGATGAAAATATCGAATCTTATATGTTTCGTATTATCAACCTTACAAACCCAAATACTAAGTTAAATAAACTTAAAGGTTTAGCTAAGATTTATTCATTGGTTCAACTTAAAAACATTGATAGATTAAAATCAACTTCTGATAGTTTATATGTAGCTGAACAAATCGCTGAAATCATTGGATTAGCAATTGATACACTACCACAATCACAGCCAAAACCGCAAGATGGTGGACAAGGTGAGCAAGATAAAGATGGTGAACCACAACAAACTGATGGTAATGGTGGACAAGGTGATTCTGATGTAAACGAAGATGTTGATAATGATGCTTCAAATGATGAACAATCGCCTTCAACCGGCGGAGGTTCTATGAAGAATCAACCAAATATGAATGGTACTGAATCCGATGAAGAAAGTAATTCGGAAGCTGATGGTGATAAGGATGATGCCAATGGTAATGGTAAACAAACATTAGCTGATAATGTTAAGAAACAACTTAACAAAAAAATTCAGAATCAAAAAGATTTTATTAATAACCAAATCAAAAAGAAAGGTATTAGTAAGAAAGATGAGCAGTTGCTTGATTCAGTTGAAAAGAGTGGCACTGAAATGGTTAGTGTGGGTGGTGAAATACAATCAAATGGAACTTTTCTTAAAGGCACACAATGTATTGTATCAAAACGTATGACTGAAGGGTTGATGCAAGATAGAGATTTTCCTTTCGCCGATTGGTATAAAGGATGGAATGATACCGAAGGTAAGTTTCACGGATACAATGAATCAACTTTAAGAAAGGGTATTCAATTGGGTACGTTATTAGGTAAACGTTTAGCAATTCGTAGTGAAGAACGTGTTACCGATAATCCTCGCCAAAAGAGTGGTAAGATTGACCGTAGATTGATTGCCGGACTTGGTTATGATTATGTAAACGTATTCAGTACTAAGGATGTGGATAAGTTTAAGAAAGCTAACTTACATATCAGTTTGGATGGTAGTGGTTCTATGAGTGGTGGTACTTGGGATAAAGCACTTACAACTACAATCGCTATTTGTAAAGCAGCATCGATGGTTTCTAACTTAGATGTTCAGGTTACAATTAGAGGTATATGGGGTAAGAAAGCTTACATTTGCCAGGCTTATGATAGTAGAATTGATAAGTTTGATAAAGTAAAACGTTTGTTCCCCGCATTGCACGCTAATGGTACAACGCCAGAAGGTTTGTGTTATGAAGCAACTATGAAGCAATTCGTTCCTACTACTAAGGATGTGGATTCATACTTCTTAAACATATGTGATGGTGAACCTAACTTTAGTGAAGATGGTACTAACTACTATGGTGATGTTGCATTACAACATACTCGTAAGATGGTTAAGAAAATCAAAGAGCAAGGTGTTAGAGTAATGGCTTATTATGTTTCTGATTACGACCACGAATCATCAAAACGTAAATTCAAAACGATGTATGGTGAAGATAGCCGTTTTATTAACATTAACGACATCATTCCAATTACTAAGACTTTGAATGAATTATTTCTTACAAAGTAATAAAAACAAATGGGTTCATAAGTGATTGATTATCAACTACTTATGACCTATTGATAATCAATGAGTTATGAATATAAACTATACTAATATGAAGAATGGAATACTGACCTTATTAGGTAATTATAATCGATTCCTGCCGGGTTTCTGTGAGTTTTTGACCCCTTATTTGTGGTATATTTCACATTTAATTTAAAAAATAATTGAAAAAAAGTTTGGCAATATCGGAATTTATTCGTATATTGTGAAACAATTGAGAGTTAAATATTAAACCTTTAAAAAATAGAGTTATGAGAAAATCTAAAAAAGAAGTGTTAGTAGGTTACACTAATGAAATCTACAAAATTGAGAAAATCGGTAATCGTTTTAACTTAGTTAATACTGCCGGTGAAATTGAATCCGATTCGTCAGTAGTTCGTTCTATTATCCGTAATAGAGCACATGGTAAAGGTAAAGCAGTTCGTGCTCACATCAACAAAAATGGACAGAAATCTTTCCGTATGGTTGATATGAATCAATACGATGAAATGTTGGTTAAACCAATTAACACTGCTATCGCTGAGACTGTGGTTGAAAATCCAACTGACCATACGGCAGTTATCGATTTTATTCACAAAGATGGTATCGCCCTTAAACCTAAGAATCTTATTATGACTGAATTGAAGTGGAAATATCTTCTACGTTCAGCAGTTAGAGCAAAAAATATTATGATGACTGGACCTGCAGGTAGTGGTAAAACTATGGCAGCTAAAGCATTAGTTGAAGCTCTTAATCGCCCGTTCTTCTATTTTAACTTAGGAGCAACGCAAGACCCGAGAGCATCACTTATTGGTAATACTCACTTCAGTAAAGCTGATGGTACTTACTTCAACGAATCAGCATTCGTTAAAGCTATTAAGACTCCATATTCAGTTATCTTATTGGATGAGTTATCCCGTTCACATCCAGAAGCATGGAATATCTTAATGACTGTGTTAGACCAAACTCAACGTTACTTACGTTTGGATGAGGCGGTTGATTCACCAATCGTTAAAGTAGCTGAAGGCGTTACCTTTATCGCTACCGCTAACATTGGTAACGAATTTACATCGACACGTGTTCTTGACCGTGCATTGGTTGACCGTTTCGTAACGATTGAGGTGGATGTGTTAAACGCTGAGCAAGAGCTTGAGTTACTTACTATGTTGTATCCTGATACAAACGCTGAGGACTTAAGAGCAATTGCTGAAATCGCTCACCACACACGTGAGCAAATCAAATCGGATGTTGGTAAAATTACTACATCAGTTTCGACTCGTACTTCGGTAGAGATGGCTGGTTTGATTTACGATGGTTTCAATCTAATCGAAGCATCGGAAGTAGCAATCTTCCCATTGTATTCGCAAGATGGTGGTATGGATTCAGAACGTACTTACATCAAACAATTAGTTCAAAAGTATGTAAGAGCTGAAGATAATTCAGGCTTATATGACAACGTTGTGGAAGAACCACAAAAGGATGAAATCGTTTGGTAAAAATATAAGGGGTGGTATTACTCATAACTCATACTCATAACTCTCCCACCCCGTTGCATAGACCCCACTTTTAGTGGGGTTCTATGTTTTTTAGAGTATGAAATTAAAACACAAACTATGTTAAATATACAATACAAAATAGAGCAAGTTAAACCTAAAGTATTCGCTGTTATTATTGAGGACAGTTACGATAGAGCGATGACATTTTGTAGAGTGCAGGAATATTACGAATCACCTAATCCGACATTTAGAGGTAATAGTGATTTTAGCTTTACCGAATATATGAAATGGTATAGTAAGGAATATGGTAGAGGATTTACTTATGGTGTAGATTGGAGTGGGTTCAATGTTCCATTAGAAACGGCATATCAATGCTATGATACATTGACTGATAGATATACCGATTACGATGATGTGATGGAATCTATTGTTCATCAATTGTACGAATTGAATGGTGATGATGTTGATGGTTATATGATTGGAGCAGGTAGTACTGAAGGTGATACATTTCAACACGAAATCTGCCACGGTTTATACGCCACTAATAAACATTACAAAGATTTGGTAAGTGAGATAACATTGACTATACCAACAAAAGATTACCTTACATTTAGAAACAATCTAATCAAAATGGGATATACTGATAAGGTAATTGATGATGAAATTCAGGCTTATCTGGCATTTGGACACGATTATAAACGATTCACAAAGGGTGTAAGTAAGAAGGTATGTAATGAATTACACAAACAATATATAAACATTTTTAATAACTTTTAACAACAATTAATATGAGTTTTATTAATATA
>Ga0222712_10004341_pt1 | contig 14882 bp, 20 predicted proteins | sample C33_657DmetaG_FD_165043 | JGI IMG/M metagenome (GOLD analysis project Ga0222712, IMG submission 165043) | Estuarine water microbial communities from San Francisco Bay, California, United States - C33_657D | ecosystem: Environmental > Aquatic > Marine > Unclassified | place: USA: California... | reverse complement strand
ATGAAGAAATAGTTCCATTTAGACCTATTGATAACAAATACTTATTTTTATCATACAATAGACAAATTCGTTTTCAAAGACAGAAATTTGTAGGGGAATTACTTAAAAATAATTTACTAGAAAAAGGATTAGTAAGTCTAGGAAAAATTAATGAATTTACTATTTGTCCAGATGTAGATGATGATTTAAGATACTTCTTATTAAATAAAACACCACTTACTATTAGTGATGATATAGTACCTAATTTAGCTTGTAACATTCATGCTCCTGACTTTGAAAGAACATTTATGTCAGTAATTACTGAAACATTAACTAATAAAGGAACTTTATTCTTATCAGAAAAAACATGGAAACCTCTATTAGTAGGTCATCCATTTGTTACTTTTGGAAATAAAGGAACTCTTGAATATTTAAGAAGTATTGGATATAAAACTTTTGGACAATGGTTTGATGAAAGTTATGATCTAGTAGATGATGAAGAAACTAGATATAAAATGATTGTTGCTGAAGTAGCTAAGTATAGAGATAAATCAATAGAAGAATTAAAAACTATTAGAGAAGAAATGAAGATGACTATAGTACATAATCAACTTAGATTTAGACAAATGTTCTCAGAACGATATAATATGAGAAATGAGAGTTTAGTTTTATTAGGGTATTTTGAAGAAATTTGGCAAACATTAAAGAAATAATATGAGTAGAATTTTTACATTTGGCTGTAGTTTTACTGATTACAGTTGGCCCACATGGGCGGATATGGTCCTTTATAAAAATAGAGGTATAAATTATGGAATTTGTGGAGGAGGATTTGAACAAATTATGAATAGTTTAGTTCAATGTGATATAGATTTTAAACTAAAAGAAAGTGATCATGTAGTTATTGTATATCCTAATTTATTAAGATGGGATATGCCTTTTTATCCAAGAATGTTATGTGTAGGAAACGCACTAACATCACCATGGAAAGATCATTTAGATAAATTATATAGTATTGAAGGATTAACTTATAAAAATCTGAATTTAATAGTCATGATTGATTATTTTTTAAAGACAAAAGGAGTTAAAATACATTACAGCAGTATATTTCCTATTTTTGAACACCCTGAAAATTATTTCATGGATGTTCAATTTGGAGATAAAATTAAAAGTCACTTAGAGTTTGTTCAAAACACAGTCATGAAGAATCAATTACCTGATTTTTATACATTTCTATATGGAAAAGATGATAGACCATATCAGACATGGCAGGGAACTAAAAAATGGAAAGATAAAGATGGATTTGATTATCATCCAACAACAATCTCTCATTATAAGTGGTTAACAGAAGTTTTGATGCCCGAATTAGAAGACGTAAATTTAAAAATATCACCTGAAGAAGCTGTTGAATTAGATAATACATTAATGAATGAATTAGACTTTGATTGGCATGCTTCTGAGTATTTTAGGCAAAAAGGATATTTTAATAACAAAATCTTTGTATATCAAGCTTTACAAGATAAATTAAAAAATTTAATATGAAAGTAGGATTTATTGGAGTAGGAAAACTAGGAAAAGATGCCGCTGAAGTTATGCATGAAGCAGGCCATGATGTTTTAGGTTATGATACTAGAATAGTTGAAGACTGCAAACATGAAATGACATGGTTATTAGAAGATGTTTGTAAACACGGTGAAATTATTTTCATTGCTGTACCAACCCCACATCATCCAGATTATGATGGTAGTCAACCAACATCTCATCTAGAACCAAAAGATTTTAATTATGATATTGTAAAAAATATATTAAAAGAAATTAATCAATATACAACTAAAGAACAACTAGTAGTGTTAATATCAACTGTATTACCAGGTACTATAAGAAGAGAATTTATTCCATTAGTAGAAAATTATAGATTTATTTACAATCCATACTTAATTGCTATGGGTACTGTAAAAGAAGATATGGTTAATCCTGAGATGGTGATTATTGGAACTAAAGACGGACATGTAACAGGGGACGCTAATATATTAATTGATTTTTATAATACATTTGTTAAACCTAATACTAGATATGAAATTGGTACTTGGGATGACGCTGAAGCAATTAAAATATTTTATAACACATTCATCTCAGCTAAGTTATCATTAGTTAATATGATAATGGATGTTGCTGAAAAGAATGGTAATATGAGTACTGATGTTGTAACAGGTGCTTTAGAGAGAAGTACAACTAGAATTATGGGTTCTTCTTATATGAAAGCAGGTATGGGAGATGGAGGTGCATGTCATCCAAGAGATAATATTGCTTTAAGATATATATCTGAAAAATATAGATTAGGATATGATCTATTTGAGCCTATTATGACCGCGAGAGAAGAACAAGCTCATAACCTTGCTAAAAGATTAATAGATCTACATGATATATATGATTTACCAATAGTAATACTAGGAGAAAGCTACAAACCAGGTGTACCATACGTTGATGGTTCATATTCAAAATTAGTTGGGCATTATTTAAAAAATAAATTAGGATATGATAATTTAAAATATGATTATACTGATAAAGCAGCTGTGTATTTATTAGGCCATAGAGGCGTTTTTAATGACACTGTTTTCCCTAGTGGTAGTATTATATTAGATCCATGGAGAGAAAGAAATAAACCTGATACAATATTTTATGGAGGAAAAAAATAATATTAATTCAATTGTTATAGCTGGATGCTCTTTTTCAGATTGGTCACAAGTTGATTACAATTATGGAGAATATTTAGGACAAAACTTAAATTTACCTATTAAATCCTATAGTTCAGGATGTGGTAGTAACTTTAGAATTTGGAGAAAATTAACTAAAGCTATACTAAATAAAGAAATAACTAATAAAGATTTACTAGTAATCCAATACACAAACCCAGATAGAAAAGAATTTTGGAGTTCACACGCTAGCCATCATGACTTTGATTATAAACCATCAGGAAATTCTTACAAAGGATCTCCAATGAGAGATAAGTACTTAGATGGGGATATAATTAAATTTAAAATGGGAGCATCAACATGGCAGAGTGTAAAAATTGAAAAAACATTCTTTCAATTACTTGAAGAAAATTTCACATCAGAAGAATATGATATTGAAGTTTTTATTAATAACCATGTCATGTTTCAATCATTACTTAAAGAATTTAAAATTCCAACTATTTTTCTCAAAACTAATTATATTAGTATAGCTGGAGATATTCCTATAATAGATTGTGATTTTCATCATTATTTAGATGTTAGACATATTCAAATAATAGATCTTTGTAATGAAGAAGGTTGTTCTCATTTAAATGATGAAGGACATCAAAAACTAGCAAATATATTGACAGAATATATTAATACAAATATAAAATGAATATACTAGGAATATCAGCATATTATCATGATTCATCAGCTTGTTTATTTCAAGATGGTAAATTAGTATTTGCGTGTGAAGAAGAGAAATTTACAGGAGTAAAACATGACTCTAGATTTCCTGTGAACACTATAGAATATATTAAGCAGCATTATACTGATAAATTTGATTTAATTTGTTATTATGAAAAACCATCTCTTAAATTATTAAGAGCATTTAAACATAACTGGAAGTCAATTCCTCGTATTTTATATACTAATATTAAATTATGGTTTGAGTTAAAGAAAATAAGTAAAAATATTTTTTACTCAACACATCATGATTCACATTTAATGTATTCATATTATTCATCACCTTATAATGATGCTACTTTAGTTAGTATAGATGGAGTTGGTGAAGAAGAAACATTAAAAGTAGTTGAAGCTAAAAATGGAAAATTTACAACCAAAACAACAATTACATATCCTCACTCATTAGGATTACTATACTCAGCTATTACAGCTTACTTAGGATTTAAACCAAATGAAGGTGAATATAAAGTAATGGGTTTAGCATCTTATGGAGACCCATCTGAATATAAAGGTAAATTTAGGAAACTATTATGTTATAGAAAAGGATTACAAGTTAATATGAAATATTTTACTTGGGATGAAAGTAATAAAGTTATGTTTAATCATAAACTAATTAAATTACTTGGAGATAATAGATTACCTAATGAACCTATAACTCAACGACATAAAGATATAGCAGCTTCACTTCAGTGGATATATGAAAAAGCATTATTTCATTTCCTAAATGAACATCCAGGCGAAAATTTATGTTTAAGTGGAGGTTGCGCTTATAATGGAACTGCTAATGGTAAAATAAAAGAAAATACATCATATAAAAATATATGGATTCCAACATCACCATCTGACGCGGGTTCATGTATAGGTGCTTGTTTAAATTATTTAAAAGTAAGAATACCTGATAATCCATTTTTAGGTCCTGAATATGATTTAGAATTTTGTAACTCTAAACCTTTAGATATAAACACTGTTGCTAAAGAATTAAATAAAGGTAAAGTAGTAGGATGGTATGAAGGCAAAATTGAATTTGGAGCTAGAGCATTAGGACATAGAAGCATATTAGCCAACCCAACATTACCTGGAATGCAAGACCGTATAAACGCTTTAATCAAAAAACGCGAGATGTTTAGACCATTTGCACCTATGGTACTTAAATCCGCTCAAAACGTTTATTTTGAGTCTAATGACTATGTTCCTTATATGAACCAAGTAGTTAAAGTCAAAGAAGAATATAGATCACAATTACCAGCTGTAACACATGTCGACGGAACAGCTCGTATACAAACAGTTCATGATAAAAAAAGTAAAATATTTAAATTACTAAAAAGCTTTGAGACCCAAAGTAAATTCCCTATATTATTAAATACATCATTTAACATAAAAGATAAAACAATGGTGTTAACACCTGAAGATGCATTTAAAACATTTACAGAAACTGATATGGATATTTTAGTTATTAACAATAAAATGTATTATAAAAATGATAAAATTGATTAAACGCTGGATTGACAAATGGAAAATGAAGCGTAAAATGAAAAAAAGAATTGAACAATTAAAGAAAAATGATCCATTCATTTATAAACACTAGTTATGATATATTGGTTAACAGGACAACCTGGAGCAGGTAAAACAACATTAGCTACATGGCTTGCAGCTCATTTTGCTGGTAAAGCAACTATGGTAGATGGTGATGATATTAGAGCAATCTTTGATAATAAAGACTATTCAGAAGCAGGGAGAAGAAAAAATATAGAGTTAGCGCAAAATATAGCTAAATTTATACACCATAAAGGAGGAATAGCTATTGTGTCATTAGTATCACCGTATATAGATCAAAGAAATGATTTTAAAATACAAATGGCTGAAAATCTAAAAGAAATTTATGTACATACTTCAGATATTAGAGGTAGAGAACAATTTCATGTATCAAACTATGAAGCTCCAACAGAGTATTTTATAGATATTAACACAACAAGTAGATCAGAATTTGAAACATTTCAAGAATTAAGACAAAAATTAGGTTTATGAAAAATACATTAGTAGAAGCAGCTCACAAATCAGGAACATGGGCTATGTTTATTGGTCGTTGGCAACCGTGGCATGAAGGTCATCGTTGGTTAATTGACCAAGCACTTAATGAAGGTAAAAATGTAGTATTGTGTATCCGTGATGTTCCTAAAAGTGAAAAAAATCCTTGGTCATCATTTGAAATTATGTTAAATTTACATAATGAACTTCAAGATCTTATAGATGATGGGAAAGTAAGAGTAATGATTATTCCTGATATTGAATCTATCAATATTGGTAGAGGAGTAGGATATGATATTATAGAACATGTACCACCTCAAGAAATTCATGATATCTCAGCAACTAAGATTAGAGAGCAAATGAAAAATGAAGGTAAGTTATGATAGTAGAGAAAAAACGACATATAGCAAAAACTATTAGTTATCGCTTAATTAGTACATTAATTGGTTTTACAACAATGCTAATTATTACAGGCTCTATTAAGGCGGGTGCTGCTTTTGGTATAGCAGAATTATTATGGAAACCAATTCAATATTATGTTCATGAGCGAATTTGGTATAAATGGATTAAATATGGCTTAAAGAATTAGTAAATTTTGTATATTTATATACACAAATAACAAAATAGATGAGAACAGTTTTATTAGGCTCTGACTTTATGTATAATAATAATGGTAATCTTATACCAATTGAAATAAATACATCTATTGGATGGAGCGGATATGATAAATTAGAGTCTGATGAAGAAGCATTAGATCTAACCGGTCTAGTAAATTTTATTGAAGAGCATAATTTTACTAAAGTTGAGTATATAGGTAATCTTGATTCTTTTTTCAATGCCCTTACCGGATCTATTTCAATTCCCTGTGAAAAGCATAGACAAAATCCATCATCTATTACTATTCCTAATATTGAAGATAATGATGAAACTTTAATCATCAGAAGTGCTTATGACACCACAGCATTAGTAGACGATCAATATTGTAGAGATAAGGTTAATTTCCTTAATTTAATTAAGAATTCTTCATTTGGTCATGAATTTGCCTATATAGATGAAGATGGTAACTTAGTAAATAACATTACTACTATCCTAGACAATAATAACCACCCAAATTTCTTATTAAAAGCAGTATTACCTGATTATGATAAAGAAGTATATCCTAAGTTATATAAAATTTCAACTCAAGAAGAATTAGATACTTTAGCAAGCACTATAACTGATGGTTATTTTTTAATGCCTTATTATTATAACACTAATAATATACAAGAAGGACATGTGTCTATTATTAGATCTTTGAATATATTATTCCCACCAAATCTAGAGTCTATTCATGTGGGATCTTATCATAGAATTTGTGAAAATAGTATCTATGATAATGCTGAGTATGATGAAAATCTTGAACTGAAACCAGAATTTAGAGAACAATATGTAACAGGAACTAAAAGAGTATTTAAACCTAAGTTAGATGATACAGATTTAGTTGAAATGGCTGATGGTACTTTTAAAACAGCTGCTGAATTAGAAGTTGGTGATTTATTAAAAACTATAGATATCCCAAATCCATTTGAAGTTGATAACAGAAACGATTTAGTAAATTATAGGATATCATTTGATGAGTTATCTGCAGGTGCTACATATAGCACAAATGCTATAACTTTTAAAAAACGAATAAACACAAGAACTCATCTAGTAACTATTAAATTCACTGATGGTACTGATTGGTTAGATTACGCTGCGTCAAATTACTTAACTGAAAGAGATGGAGAAATTAGATTTCTTGAAGCACAACAATTAGTAGCAGGAGATAAATTTATACTAATTGATACTTCAACTCCGGATGCAGTTTCTTTCATTGAAAAAACAGTTGAAAGTATTGAAGGAAATATGCAATTCTTTAGCGGGTGGGATATCACAGTAGAAAGAGCTCACTTATTTTTAACTAAAGAAAGTGGAGATAATTCAAGTTCATATGTAGCTATAGAACACAACGTTGTCAGTTGTTATAAATTTAATGAGGGTTGTGCTCAATGTTGGACAGCTTGTAGTGATTGTGGGAAATTTCAAGTTTGTAGTTTTTACAGCTGGTGGAATCCTTGGGGATATTGTGCTGGAGTAATATGTTAATAATACTAAAATATAAATTATATGGCTAAAATACTTACACAAGAAGAAATTGATAGTATGAATAATACAATGACTCAAATAGGAAATTTGATTATTGTAGCTAATTCATAAAACTAAAAATAATATGGGTTTTGATTTAAAAGAAATAGCTCAGTCTTGGCTGATAGCGGCTAATCCATCTACATTACAAAAGGAATTAGCTCAAAAAAGATATTCTACTTGTCTAGAATGTGAACATTACAGAGAAACAAGACTAATTACTCATGATGAGCATTGTGATGACTGTGGATGTCCTTTAAGTAAAAAAATATTCTCACCAAGGTTTGACGCTTGTAAGCTACATAAATGGCTTGATGTAGATACCCAATACAAAGAAATATATTTTGGTAAACAATCAAAAAACAACAAAACACTTTTATAATGTTGGTTGATAATAAGTTTTATTTTATCTCTTTACCGAGATGTGCCTCCACTAGCTTTATGATTTCCTGTTTAAAACAAGGTATTAAAATTAATCATGCTCATTCTAACTTAGATGATCAAACACAAATAAATTTAGAAACAATGTCTAATGAGGAAATTGCTGATAATTTAGCTCATGGGCATGAAAGTATTATTGATTTAGAAAGAAAGTTTGGTAAAGGATACGATATTATATCTATAAAAAGAGACAAATATGATCAATTTATATCTTTATGGAAACATATTTTAGATGAAATATACCGAGTAAAGGATATAGATAATTATAATATCCTTAAAGAATTAAATGAAGATGATATACTTTTCTATACTTCAAATGATACACTCAATCCAGAAGATATTAATAGGATTTTTTATGATTTCATGAAAAGACTTAAAATAAAATCATGGCATCCATACACAGAAAATGCTATAAAAATATTATATCCACATATTTCTATTTACCATGAAAATTATGAAAATATAATTTGGTTTGATATTAAAAATCTAAGTGAATTAGAAACATGGGTATCAAATAAATTAGATAAACCTTTTAAACTAGAAAAAATAAATTCAAGTCAACATTTTGATTGTGGTTTAAAAAATACTGAAAATTTTAGAAAAAAATATGATAGTATATATAATAAGTTTGAAACATATAAAAAAATAAAAACATTACTTTAGTATGGAAAAAATTTATTATGATAATTCAACTTATATCTGGAAGACAAAATTGAATTTATTAAATTATAAAGACGAGTTACTAAAAGAGGCCGTTGAGCTTATGAATGGTAAGCCTGGAGTAATGGATACATATCACCATATAAGACAAGAAGTTTTAGATGGGACTATTAATTTTTTGAGCTTAGAAACTAAAAGTATCTTTCAAAAAATTAGCAACACAAGTGTCTCTTTATGTAAAGAACTCTATAGCCAAGAGAAAATCACTTACAATAATGTAATACTATCTACCTGGGTAAATGTAGTACGTGGAAAAAATCCTAGACAGCCTGCTTTTACTAAAGAAGGTAATGAGAGATATCACAAGCATACTGATATTACTGAACAGGCAGGAGCATTTGAACCTAAATATACTTTTGTATACTATATTCAGATGCCTGATATTATGAATAATGATGATGGTGTATTATATTTTTTAGGGGAAAACAATACAGAGTATAAAATTAGACCTGAAGAAGATGATTTAATAATAATGAAAGGAGATGTACCTCATTTTCCTAATAATGCTCCTAATGCTACATTAGATAGGTATGTACTAGCAGGGAATGTAGGTTTTAGTAATATAAAAAAGAATAAAACATTGTTTTAATGGTAATAACATTACTATGTGAACCTAGAAGCGGTTCTACAAGTTTAGCTAATTGGTTTTTCAATAATAAAGATTTTACTGTATTATTTGAACCATTAAACCCATTATCAGAATGGTTTATTGATGGTCCTTTAAAAGATTTTAAATACAGTACTAAACATCTATTATTAAAAGAAATGTATTATCCTCATAATAATTTAGATAATATTATAGAAATGTCTGATAAAATTATTTTATTATATAGAGAAAATGAAAATGAGCAGATTGAATCATTTATAAATGCTATAGAAACTAAGAATTGGGATAAACAATATGTTTATAAAGGTGCTAAAGAAGAAATTTTTAATAACAATGAAAATTACTTTAAAAGATTAAAACAAGAATTTAAAGATAAATACTTTGATAAAGGTTATTTTAAAATAAGTTATGAAGACTTATACTATAAAAATAAATTCCAGGATTTACTTGATTACATAAATTTAGATTTAGAAAATAAAAACTTTCCATATGGAGAAAAATATAGAATATTATCTCCTTCTAATAAACTAATATGAAATATTGGACACCAGATACATTTGAAGTAGCATCATATAAATGGAGTATTAATGAGCGCAAAAATAAATCATATACTACATCAGGATCAGATAACACAGGAAAATGTACTTATACTTATAATTCATTAGGATTTAGAGGTGATGAACCTACTAAAAAGGGATTTAAGATAATGTCTATTGGATGTTCACATACTGAAGGAGTAGGATTAAATGATAATGAAACATGGTCTCATCAATTAAGTAAATTAATAGATGGTGTTGATTGTAATTTTGGATTTGGAGGTAGAAGCAATGATTATGTTGCTAGATGTTTATTAGCTTATTATGATTTAATTAAGCCTGATTTAGTATTAATAATGTATCCAAACCAAGATAGGAGAGAATATTATACAGATGAAGGTGGTATAGAACCATTTGCTTATAAACCATGGGGACATTTAGTAGAAACAGAAGAAGGTAGAGGAATATATCAAGGTTTAATGTTAACAGCTAATAATGAAGCTAATTTTATAAATTGGTATAAAAATCACTTATTAATAAAATACTTTTTAGAAACAAAAAATTGTAAATGGGTATGGAACGGTGTTCATTTATTTAATGGATTACAAGAACCAAATAGATTTGATGGTGACTATAGAAATTTTATAGACTATGGATCAGATGGAGCTCATTCAGGCCCTGAACATAATAAAACATACGCTAAAAACTTATATAGTTTTTTAATAGAAAATAAAATTATTTAAAAACTTGGTTATCTCCTAAAAATACTATATATTTATATACGAAAAATAAAAAACCCAAAATTATGTTAACTATCATTATTATCGCATTGTTAGTAGGCGTAGCCTATTTTGTTTTCAAAAATCAAAAACCAGACGTTAAAGCAGTTGTTCATGACACTGACGATTTAGCTCCTGAATCTACTCCAGCTCCATCAGTTGTAGTTGAAATCGCAGCAGCTGAAGAAGTAAAAGCTAAAAAAGCAGCAGCTAAAAAGCCAGCAACTAAAATAACCGCTAAGGCGAAAGCTAAAAAATAATTTATGAGCGAAATAAAAAAATTAACAGCTGAAGAATTACAGTCTGTTGTTAGTGTTAGAGAAGAATATAGTAGCTTAGTGATAGCATTAGGTGAACTTGAGATTGAAAAAGCAGAATTGCTTGACAATCAAAGAAAATTAAAACAAAGAGAATTAACTATAGCTCAAGAATTGACCGCTAAATACGGCGAAGGTACAATTGATATTGAGACCGGAGAGTTTAAGTAATAGTGTTAGGTGTTAGGAGTTAATATAGAAGTTCCCCGTCAGCAATGACGGGGTTTCTTCGTTTTATACATTACTTTATATATTTATCAATAGACAAAATCTATTTAAAACATGGCGCAAGAAACATTAATTTCCCCAGGCGTTCTAACAAGAGAGAACGACTTATCACAAATAACTCAACTGCCTCCAACCGTTGGTTTAGCATTAGTTGGTCCAACTGTTAAAGGACAACCAAACATTCCTACTGTAGTAACTTCATATAGTGACTATATTAACAGATTTGGTGGTTCATTTATTAGTGGTGGAGCTGCTTATGAGTTTTTAACTTCAGTAACAGCTTATAACTACTTCCAACAAGGTGGAACTAGTATTTTAGTTACAAGAGTAACTAGTGGATCATTTACAGTAGCATCAGCTAGTGTGTTAATAAGTGGTAGTTCATTAGTAGTACCAACTGCTTCATTTGAACTAGAAACATTAAACTACGGTGTAATGGCTAATAACACAAGTTCTATTTTAACAAATGGAGCTTTAGCTAGTGGTTCTTTAGAAAATGTGAAATGGGAAGTTAGAAATGTAAATACTGGAAGTGGTACATTTACTCTATTAATTCGTAGAGGTGATGATAACACTAACACTCCAGTTATTTTAGAAACATATACAAATGTATCATTAGATCCTAACTCAATTAATTACATTGAATCTGTAGTAGGTAACCAATCTAAAACAATTCAGTATGATGCTGATATGGGCGGTTTCTATATTAAAACATCTGGTGACTATACAAATAATAGCCGCTATGTAAGAGTTAAATCAGTTAATAAGCCAACTCCTAATTATTTAAATAATGTAGGTGGTGTAGGTGTTGATACTGCTGGAACTAGCTATTCAGCTTCTTTACCATTTGCTGGTAGTGGTTCATACGGTGGTTCATTTACAGGTGCTTCAGGTAATGATATTCCATATATTGGATCTTCATTATTCGGTAACATCTCTACTACAACTCAAGGTTTAATTTCAGATAACTACGCTACTGCAAGTAACATTTTATCAAATAAAGATGATTATGATTATGAATTATTAGTAACTCCAGGTTTGATTAAAAATCAACACCCAGCAGTAGCTGATTTTATTTCTAACGCTGAAGAAAGAGGTGATTATTTTTATATTACAGATTTAGTACCTTATAACTCATCAATCGGAACACCAACAAGTACAGCAGCTGGTATGGATACTAACTATGCAGGTGCTTATTGGCCTTGGGTTCAAGTAGTGTCTCAAGAAACTGGTAAATTAGTTTGGGTACCTGCTTCAACAATTATGGCTGGTGTGTATGCATTTAATGATAACGTGAGTGCTGAATGGTTTGCTCCTGCAGGTTTAAACCGTGGTGGATTAGGTGGTGTTATTCAAGCAGAAAGAAAATTATCTCCAACTAACCGTGATAATTTATATGCTGGTAAAGTTAACCCAATTGCTACTTTCCCTAATGTAGGTGTAACAGCATTCGGTCAAAAGACATTACAACAAAAAGCTAGTGCTTTAGACAGAATTAACGTTCGTAGATTATTGATTGCTTTAAAACGTTATATTGGTAATGTATCTAAAACATTAGTATTTGAACAAAATACAACTGTAACAAGAAATAGATTCTTATCTCAAGTTACTCCATACTTAGAATCAGTACAACAACAACAAGGTTTATATGCGTTCAAAGTAGTAATGGATGAAACAAATAACACAGCTGATGTAATTGATAGAAACCAATTAGTAGGTCAAATCTATTTACAACCAACTAGAACAGCTGAATTTATCTTGTTAGACTTCAATATTTTACCAACAGGTGTAGAATTCGGAGCTTAATTAAAACAAAATAATGGAAAATAAAAAATTACAAGAGTTCGATAATGATGCAGCAGCTGATACAGCCGCTGCATCTGTTGAACCATCTCTAACTAAACTAGCTTCTGCTGTTAAGGATTCTAAAGACTTCTCTAGAGTAATTGAAGCAATTTGTAAATGGTTAAAAAATAAAAAAGGTTCTCAATTATCTAATCTTGACAATAACCCTAACTATAAAATGGTAATGAGTTATTTAAACAAGATGCAATCAGATATTGATGATACTAAAAAACAACCTAAACAACCAGTTGTGCAAAAATAAAAATTATTAATATTTATATTAAACAGTAAATAACATGGCAGTATTAGACCCAACAGAAGTAATGTTCACCGCATTTGAACCAAAAGTTCAAAATCGCTTCTTAATGTATATCGATGGTATTCCTTCATACTTAATTAAAAAAGCATCTTCACCTTCATTTAACGCTGGTGAGATTGTATTAGATCATATCAACGTTTACCGTAAAGTAAAAGGTAAGGTAAGATGGAATGATATGACTTTAGAAATGTATGATCCTGTAACTCCAAGTGGAGCACAAGCAGTAATGGAATGGGCTCGTTTGGCTCACGAATCAGTAACAGGTAGAGATGGATATTCTGATTTCTATAAAAAAGATTTACGTTTAGATATTTTAGGACCAGTTGGTGATGTAGTTGGTGAATGGATTATTAAAGGTGCTTATGTTAAAGAAGCTAACTTTGGTGAATTCGATTGGGCTAATGAAGCTTATGTTTCAATTAGCACTACAATTGCTATGGATTACTGTATCTTGAACTACTAATTAATCTTATACATAATAAAGAGCCGTCCATTTGGACGGCTTTTTTTATCTTTATATATTTATATATATAAAACAATATAAACGTTATGGAACAAAAGTTCAAATACCCAACAGAACAAATCGAGTTACCTTCTAAAGGTTTAATTTACCCCGCAGAGTCACCATTATCAAAAGGTGTAATTGAAATGAAGTATATGACAGCGAAAGAAGAAGATATTCTTTCAAACTCTAACTTTATTCGTCAAGGAACAGTTATTGATAAATTATTACAATCAATGATTGTAACACCTGATGTTGATTATAATCTATTATTAAATGGTGATAAGAATGCTATTTTAATCGCTGCTCGTATTTTAGGTTATGGTAAAGACTATGAATTTAGCTATCCAGACCCTAAAACAGGTATAACTGAAAATGCTACAGTTGATTTAACTACACTTGAACCAAAACCAATAGACGAAGCTTTATTCACACCAGGAAAAAATGAATTTAGTTTTGAATTGCCATTTTCTAAAGTATTAGTTACATTCAAATTATTAACTCATGGTGATGAGAATAAAATTGAAAAAGAAATTAAAGGTTTAGAAAAAATTAATGCTCAAGGTTCATATGATGTTACAACACGCCTAAAACATACTCTTGTAGCTGTTAATGGTGATAGAGATGTTGCTACAGTTAGAGAATTTGCTGAAAACATGTTAGCTAGAGATGTTAAAGCATTACGCGCACAAATTAATAAAGTGATGCCTGATGTTAATATGAAAGTTGATGCTGTTAAAGCTAGTGGAGATGTAGTGGAGGGCATCGAGTTACCAATAGGGGTTAGCTTTTTTTGGCCTGACGCCGGAGTATAAGAAAGTAATATTAGATGAAATATTTATTCTTTGTTATGGTACCCAAGGTGGTTATACTCATGATGAAGTATATAATATGCCTATAAGGTATAGAAGATATTATATACAACGACTGAATGAAACCGCTGAAAAACAACAAGAAGAAATA
>Ga0222712_10004340_pt1 | contig 14882 bp, 35 predicted proteins | sample C33_657DmetaG_FD_165043 | JGI IMG/M metagenome (GOLD analysis project Ga0222712, IMG submission 165043) | Estuarine water microbial communities from San Francisco Bay, California, United States - C33_657D | ecosystem: Environmental > Aquatic > Marine > Unclassified | place: USA: California... | reverse complement strand
CACTTTGTTATTGTTCTCTCATGAACAGCGACACCAACACCGACACCGCCCACCTGCCCCATTTCTGCTCTCGCACCTGTATGTTGGAAGCCGATTCCGTCGGTTTCTTTACGGGCGACGATTGCGACGAGGATTGGGTCAATACCCAGACCGAGCACCATGACGAGCCCCATTGCGATTGGTGTGGCGAATCCGACGACGACAACGAGCCATACGAGGATTCAGCATGGGCAGACGCAGACGCATTGCGTTCTATCGGTTGGGGCGATGATGAGGATTATGGCTACTGTGGGGGTGACGACTACTAAGCCCTAATGGGCAAGCCCCTTTTTCTTGGGGGAGCCCCGGGTTCCGGGCGAAGCCGTGGTGCGAGGAAGGGCGGCGAGGCAGAGATGCGAACTGCGGGGCTGGACAGGGGAAACTCCACCCCCATTTCGGTAATCTTGCCTTCCAAACAGCGAAAGGAACACAAAATGACCACCCACCCACGACACGACGAAATCGTCGAGGCAATCAAGGCGATGCCACTTTGGGACGACCCGCAGACTTTCCGCCAATCGGAAATCTCAAACTGCTACACCGACGACGAGTTGGTGGAGACCTTCGGTTGGGACGGCGAAAAGGCGCTCACCCCGAAGCAGGCTTGCAAGGCAGTCAAGGAGCGTTGCGACTTGCGTGATTCGGTTTACGGAGAAATGGACAGGGCAGAAGCCGAAGGGCGCTGGGAGGACTTTTAGTCCCCCAGCGAGGGGCGGGGGCGGGAGCCCTATCCCCTTCTTGGCCGTCAAGCCCCGGCTCGTCGCAACACGGTCGCGCAGAAGCGGGGGCGACGGGGCTCGCTAAGCAAGTCGGGAAACTGCCACCCCTTCTTGTTATGTTTAGGTTCCCAATCACAACAGCGACAAGAAAGCGAGAGGGAAGATGGATTACGAGGATTACGAGGACGAGGGACTGGCTTACGCAGAGTTCGTGTCTTCTTGGGTTTCGGGAGGTGGACGCTCTGCCGATGCCGACCTTGCTTGGCAGTCAGGCGTTGCTCATCGGGCGGGTTACCTTTCGGCTCCCGAAGGTGACGGCGAGGATTACCCTTCTGACCGCCCTGAGTTCGGTACGCCCGAATGGGACGCTCTCGCCCGACTGGAAGACGAGCAGGATTACCTTGACGAACTGGCAGGTTTCTAATGAACGATGACAGGTTCAACAACCGTTACCAATGCCCTGCCTGTGGCGAGGTTCCCATTTCGGGAGCCTGCCCCTGGGGTTGCGATGACAAGGTGTGGACGGTGTGGGTCGGTGGCACGGAAGTGAACGACCATTACCTGACGCTGGACGAGGCACAACTTCTCGCCATTCGGTATCAGGTGGACGGCTACGACGATGTTGCCGTAGCCAAGAAGTAGAACGCCCCCAATAGGGAGAGGGGAGCAGTCCCCCGAGAGTTCCCCTCTCCCAACCTCCCGCTATGGGGTGGGGCGAGTACCTATGTAACCACGGCACTAATGGAAACCTAGCACTACGAAGCCCCGTGTCGGCGCACCTAATGGTTGCCATGCCGGGGCTTTCGCTGGGGGGAAGGGCTTTCGCCCCACCCTCCTACGGTTAGCAGTCCCCAAACAAGGACGACTCAAGAGCAGAGTCCTCTGCTCCCCAGTATTCAGACGACTCGCAAGAACACTCGTCAAGAGAAGCCTCGCAATCCTCGCAGTAGTCCTCGTCCTCGTCATAGAAGGACTCGTCCTCGCTAGGGTCACGCTCTGCCCAGTAGCGGTCATCAGCCGCATCTAGGGCAGGGCTACAGCACCCGCAACAAGGGGCATCTTCGCAATAACGCCCCTCAAACCACTCGCCGCCAATCCAGCCCATAAAAAACCTCCTCAGGTTGTCGCTGTCAAGTAAAGAATACGGAGAAGGGGTGCTAGTTTCCCGAGCTGAAAGTTTCCCGAGCTGAAAGTTTTAGCCCCGTTATTTAGTGCCGTGCAACGGCTTCGCCGGGGCCTCCCCCAAGAGAGAAGGGCAGGGCTTTCGCCCCACCCCTCGGACTACTAGTCGGCGTAGTAGTCAGTTCCCCTATCCTCCATTGCCTTGATGATGGAGGCTTCCTCGTTCCAATGGGCGTAGTCACGCAGGGACGAATGACGCTCGTTGCCGCCCGAACGGGCATTGCAGGCGTGGGGTAAGTACCACCTACCTGCACGGGTCTTTGCCCAGCGCAGACCCTCCACTCCACACTTGTTGCACTGTGCCATTTCGCACCTTCTTTCTCAGGTCGTAACCTGGTCGCTGTTGATAGGCAAACCATAACGAACAGGGGTAGAAGTTTCCCCCAAATCCCACCCCCCTTCCTGAGCCGTTAGCCCCCTTTGGGGGCGACACGGGACACGGGGCTCCGATGTGCTTGCTTAGGGAAACTCCCACCCCCATTCCGTACCATGACCACATGGAAACAGCACAAGCATTCATCATCGTCATCGGATTTCTCGTGAAACTCGCTGGCTTCGGTATCTTTATCATTGGTCTCGTGACCGTGTGGAACTGGGTTCGCAAGAACGTATCGTTTTTCACCTACAACGATGAGCCTGCCGATGATTCGGACGACTGGGTTCAGAGGCACTACGGATGACCGAGACACGCCGAAAGGTTGCGTGGGCAACGGGCAGGCACATCAACTGCCTTAGTTGTTCCGACAAGCAGGTGAGCGAACCTGAACCCGTCTACGTGGGTGACCCACGACTGTGGGACGGTATGCGTTGTGCTTGGTGTCGCAAGAAGTTCCGAACGAACTGAACCCCACCACAAAGCCCCGTGTTCTTTGCTCCCTGTTGTGGGACATCGGGGCTCCGACCTAGGGGAAACTTCCCCCCCTCTTCACTATTCTGACCCCATGAACTTTTCCTCTCCTTCCCGCATCTCCCTTGCCCGCTTTGGGCTGGCGACCGTCCTCGTGCGCCTTGCGGTGCGCCTCTGCCCCCTGTCCTTCGCTTGCCGTTTTGCCGAGGAGGCAACCGAGTGGGTGGAGGAGAAGGCTGACGCACAGACCGAGCGAGAGGTGCGAGAGGCGACCGCATACCTGATGTACGGCGACTGGATGAAAGGCTGACCAATGCGAGAAGCAACCAAGCGAGAACTGGGCTGTTGCGCCCTGTGCAACTTCCACGAGTGGGTCGTCCCCAACGAGGAGGGCAGGAATGTCTGCGAGGACACCGAGACCTGCCAGACCCAACAGGTTCGGAACCACGAGGTTGCCGTCCGTGCTGACCTCATCACCGAGGTGAAAAGCCTCTGCGATGACCACCTCGCATCATCGTGGGGGTTCAAGAGGGTCAAGGGCGAGCAGGCGTGGACTTTCGGCAGGGGATGCTCCCGTTGTGCCGAGGAGAGCGAGGAGAACGAGTGGGAAGGGGACGAGGAGTGGGAGTGAGACACAAGCACCACACCGAGGGCAACCGAACAAGCCCCGTTCACATCACGGCAAAGAGACAGGGAGAAGAGAACATCGGGGCTCGGCGGGGAGAACGGCAAGTCGGGAAACTTCCACCCCACCTTGCTACATTTACACACATGAACAGCGACAAAGAAGCACACATCAGGGAAGAAATCGACCGCATGCGTTTCATTCTGTGGTGTGTCACCGATGGGACGATGAAGTACGACCTCAACGAACTCCTGAAAGAGTGCGTCGCCCTTATCAAGGAAGTGAGGAACGCATAATGGATAGCGACACCATCCAAGCACCCAATAGGTACGTGACCCTGAAGTTGAGTTTCTCAACCTCAGACATTGAGTGGCTGACATCTCAGGACTATGGGGTTCAGTACCTTCACGAAAAGTATGGAGAGTTTTCTCCGGCAGCATTTCATCCGAACTCAACCGTTGTGAAAGTGAACAGAGTAATAGGTGACACCATCGCTTTAGTTCTCTCCAATGGGATAGAGATAGACCTAGGTCGCCGTCTCGATAGGGGAACCTTCATCACCTACAAAGTCCGAGACGAAGTGCTTGCCTCTCTCAGAGCAAGAAAGAAAAACGGAAGCCAAGTCTCCAACCTAATCGGCTCTGCCTTGTGTGACGGCTATGTCATAGACAGCATCAGGTTTGTTCTAAATCGCATTTTACATTGGGGTCACCCCGACATCGGCTCCGTTGCCGGCGACGTCATCCCGACCATAAAAGGTGAGCCCCCACACAGCGGATAAGGCAATAGAAGTCTCTCCGGCTCTCAATGGTTTCCGACTATTGATAGAGACGGTCAGAGGGGAGTGGGTTTCGTCGCTGTACCCACTCCCCACATTTTTTTCTAGGGAGCCCCGATTTATCGGGTAAGCCCTCTATGCATAGAAGGAACACACGGGGCTCGCCAGCGAAGGGGCTCAGGGAAACTCTCCCCCCTATTCGGTAATGTTATCCGTATGAAGAACAGCGACACCAAGACCACCAAGACCACCCGCTACGCCTGCGCCATTTGCGGGCAAGTCCTGAAGGGCGAAATGGCGGTGGAAGGCGACTATTGGTACTTTGATGGCGAAGATTGCTCCGACTGCGGTATCGGAGATGTGGTGCCTGCGGGCACCAAGTAAGTTCGTAGGGCGGGCGGGGACTGAAGAGTGCCCCAATAACGCTAATCGGCAAGGTAAATCGGGCGACCCGTAATCCTGCCGACAGGCTCCCCGTCTGCCCTGCCCAACCCCCCAAAGCCGAACAGCAAGGGGAAGCCCCGTATTCACTTCCTGAGCACAGCCTTCTGCCAAGAAGGACTGTGGACATCGGGGCTCGACAGAATGGCTTAGGGAAACTCCCACCCCTAGTTGCTAATGTTCTCTACATGAACAACACAGCGAACCCCTACAAGGGGACACCGATAGCACTCCAAGTAGTGGACAACACTCTCACCGTATGGCTTTCTAGCCCGACAGGTGACAGCACCGATAGCCACCGTTTCACTATTCAGTGTCTCACGGTTCGGCAGGCTTACGCACTTGCGAAAGTGTGGCAGGACACTTGGGGCATTGACCCCCGATACTGCCCACAGCAAGAGACAAGCCAAGACGACTGCGACCCTCACGGTATCCCCCGACCCCTAATCCCTATGAGGTCAGACTTCTAAGTCTGTCTGTCTGTCGCTGGGCAGACAGAGCGAGAGAGGCAAGGGTGGAGACAGCCACCCCCACGGCTAGTTTCCCCTTGTCTCTCTCACAAACGGAGCCCCGGCTTGTGGCTCGGGAAACTCCCACCCCTTTTCGTTATTGTTTACCTATGGCACAGCGACAGAACTGGATAGCACAACTTCCGACAGTTGAGGAATGTGATAGGCAGATAGCAATACTGGACAGGCTCATAGATGAGAATGTTCAGGATTACTATGGCGACCCACGGGAGACGGTCAGACTGTCAGACCTGCGTAGGTCATGGCGCACCAAGCGCATTTGGGCGCATCGGTTCGGAAAGACAAGCCTGCCGTGGTAAGGGGAAACGGGGCTCGGGAAATCGGCTTGGGGAAACTCCCACCCCCCTTTTGTAAGGTAACGGCATGAACACAGCGACCAAACACCCACACATTTCCATTCGCCTTGTCGGTGAGGACGGAAACGCTTTCTCTATCTTGGGGCGTTGTACCCGTGAGATGAAGCGCAACGGCCTGCGTGACGAGGTGGACGCTTTTCTCTCGGAAGCAACATCGGGCGACTACGACAACCTGTTGCGAACTGTTATGGCGTGGTTCTCGGTGGACGAGGACGACGATGACGAAAACCCCTACGGGTGCGACAACTGTGGCGAAAAGTACGCCGTTGGTGGTTGCCCTGCCTGTGGCGACGACGATGATTACTACGCAACGAGAGAGATGCCGTAATGGATAAGCAAGTATTTACATCACAAGCGACAGCCAGGTGCGTTGAGTGTGGGCGTGTTTTTCACCTGCTTGACGAGGACGAGGCAAACGAATGGTTTTACGGTCACGACTGCGAGGACGAATAATCTCGCCACAAAGCCCCGGCATCAAACGGTTAGACTGTATCTATGAACGAGAGACTGACAGAGATACTGGCGACAATGGAAGTCCCCCCTGTTCGCCTGTCTGACTGGGGCTGGCTAATGCGTAACCTAGCGATACGAAATCAAGACCACCCAGACTTTGCCGAGGCTATGACTTTGATAAGGAAGGAAGCCGGGGCTCGCCCAAGTTGGCATTAGGGGCAGGCCGGGAAACTTCCACCCCCCTTTGTTACATTTCAGGTATGACAACAGCGACCAAGACCCAAGCAACCCTTATCCACCTTCTCGCCCGTGACCGCACCGGGTTCCGTGCGTGTGACCCCCAAGAGGTCATTAGGCAGATGGGTGCGCCCACCTTCCTTGCCACCTGTGGAGGCCGATGGACTGCTATCCGTGACGACTACGGCGACACCGTGGGCGTTCTCCTGTTCTGCGGTGAGAGCCGTGCGGTGGAAATCGTCCTGAACTTTCTGGACTACTACAACGTGCGCCGTGTGCGCCTTGTGAACCGTGGCGAGTACCGTGGAACCGTGGTGAACGAGTACGAGGCTCAGGACGTGGACTGCTTCGGCCTGTCTGAGGTCGTATGGAACGCCGGAACGTGGAAGTAGGGAGGCCGGAAATGGCAAAGTACAGTGCGACTATCAGTCTGTTCGTGGGTGAATACGAGGCCGGAGACAGAGACGAGGCCAACCGCAAGGTGAGCGAGTACATCGACCATTTAGTGCGACTGTTGGAGGCCGACCCCGGAAAACTGAACTGGCCGGGAGTGGACTGGAAAGTGGAGGAGGAGAAATAACCCGCCACAAAGCCCCGCTTTCTTTTTTGCTTAGAAGGAACCCCGGGGCTCGCAAGAAAAGTTTTCCACAGGGGGAAACTTCCACCCCACTTCTGTAATGTTCTCTACATGAACAGCGAACACACACCCAACGAAAACCTCCAAGCAGTCATTGACGGCACGGAGACCGATGCCTCGGGAACGATGCTCACAGGTGGAGCCATTGACCACGCCCGCATCGTCACACTCATCTCGTCTCTCGCCTTTGAGATAAACACGGGAATGAAGATGACCCGCTTCCCCCTCACCCGCATCGCAGAAGACTACGGCATCTTCACTAAGACGAAGAAGAAGTGCCTGCGAGAGATGCTCGCCTACTACAGAGAGTTCTACGGCGTGGACTACCGAGACGAAGGCGGTCGGTGCGCCAAGGCTCTCAGCAAGTAGAAAGGGTTTATCCACAGGTTCCCCCCAGCCTGTGGATAACTTTTCCCCAAAGCCCCGGTGTCCTCTGTGCTCAAAGAGAAACACGGGGCTCTCTAATTTATTCAGAGGGAAACTTCCACCCCACTTTGGTACTGTAAAGGCATGAAAACAGCGACAGCAATAGCCATAACCATTCTCTTCCTCGTGAAGGTTGCGGGATTCGTCATCTTCCTCGTAGGTCTCAAGACCTCGTGGGAATGGCTGAAAGACCGCCTCGACATTGGGCAAGACGAAGAGGTCGAAGAGTCCGACGATTGGATTCAGAGACACTACGGCTAACACGGTCTGACCTAAACAAGTCAAAAAAATGCTTTCTCCAAGCCCCGCGCTATGATATTGGTATGCCTGATTTGTTCTACTGCGAGAAGTGTGGTCACCCATTAGATAGAAAAGCAAATTCAACCGTGAGGAGAACCATTGTGTGGCTCAAAGGCACAGGCCGGACAGTCCACTCAGTAGTGGAAGAAGAGTTCCGGTACGCTCACGAATTTTGTCTAAACCCTGGAAAAGATAACGACCCTACGCTATTCTGACAGTATGACAAGAGACGACATAGACCAATACCTCAACGACATCGGTGAAACAGCTCTTTTGGCCGATGGGTTTGAGGAAGCACTTATCGGGTTCGGGCAACGGATAAACGAACCGCTACTTGCTGTTTACGACTACGACGAGATGGTCAAGGTGCTGATGTTTAGAGACGAGATGCCCTACGACGAGGCTGTCGAGTACATCGAGTTCAATGTTGTTGGAGCTTGGGTCGGGGAACAAACCCCAATGTTTGTTCGCTCTATCCCAGAAAACAATCTTCCTAGATTTCTGAGAGACGACAAGGTATGAGACTTCCGTTTCTCGCCCCACAGTCAATGACGACGAGAGGGTATTACCACATCATTATTTCTTTGGTGTGCGGTTATCTTGGGCTCATCATTGACGACAATGCTGTGTTCGCAATCATTGCCGGAACTGCCGTACTGAATGTAGTTATGGGGTTGGAGATGCTTAACCTCGGCAACACTTCTTCCGAACACGCCTAATCTGTATCTTTGCGGGACGGGGCTTCTTCTCGCCGCCAATGATTACTTTTTTCTCTTTCGGCTTTTCTTCGCTCATACGTGTTTTTCTATCTTCCACGAGCCGTCTTGCTGACCTCGGTAGACAAACTTGCTGCTGTCAAATGTCCAAGCGTATTCGCAGCACGCCGGCTCTGTGATGTCTCCGGGGTGATGGCCTCCTTCACCAAGAGCTCGTGCGATAGATGGAAACAAACGAACTAACCGCAGCGAACAGTCGTGGCAGAGAATAACTTCTTCTTCCGGCTTTATCGCAACCCAAGGTTCGTTATCAGTGAACCCACCGTAGTAACCCCATTCTCTAGGATGAAAGACAAGGCCGCCATCCGGCAGTGCGTTCTGTTGTGTGGCGATGTGTTTCTTGCCGCACTCGCTACAAGCAATCTCTGTGGTTTCACTCATCGTCTAAGTCCTCATAGGTACAGTTGTTGTCGCAAACTTCACGAGCCTTACAATAATGATAGTTGTCGCAGCGAGTGTCGTAGCCACCCTGACAAGCCCCGTTGTTGCGTTGGTTCGCTCGGCGCTCACCACGCCTCTTGCCGACCTTGTAGGCGACGACAGAAGAGATGAGCCCCATTACTCGCTCACTTTGTCGTGAGCACGAATGTCGTTCCAGAGAGTACGGGCAACGCCTTGTGCCTGCTCCGAAACTCTGTCTCGGTAGAAAGGGTCGTGGAGTGCTCCCCTGATGCGGTCAGCCACCTCGGGCTTCACCGAATACAGAGTGTTGAACCAGTGCTGTCCGTACCGAATGTTGCCGTCATCGGGGAACGATGACCGAACGAGCATCTCGAAATCTTCGTAGGTCATCAGAACACCCCGTCATCTTCGTAGTCGGTGAAATCGGGCTCAGGCTTCTCGGGCTCTGTCTCGCAGAGATAAGCCTCGGCTCGGCTGGCTTCGTGGTCGAGCCATTCGTCGTACCACGGTTCGTCTTTGATGCTCGGTGCGGTGTCGCTTCTCATAGGTAAGAATGTAGCACAGGGGGGTGGCAGTTTCCTTTGGTGTCGGGACCGGGGCTCGAGAAGGGTGTTGGCCACCTCACGGGCTGGGGGGAACCCGTGGGTGGCTCGACCCTCTCAGGCCAGTGCGTCGGCGATGTACCCGACCAACTCCTGAGCCTGCGAGCCTCGGCCGTTTGCACGGACGTACTCAGTGACACCGACCTTGCGAGCCACCCAGTAGAGGAAGTTCAGGTTGTAGACCGCCTTCATCTCCTTGATGACCGACCCGTCGGGGGCGAAGATGCTCCCCTTGTGGGTGCCGTCGCTCTTGTGGGTCTCGATGAGCCGTGCCTTCTTCAACTCCTCCTCGGAGAAGTGAGGGGCGTAGAACTCGGGAGAGTACAGGCCGTGCCCGTCCCCGATGATGATGCCTGCCTCCCGTGCCTCACGAACACGGGCGATGAAGTCGCTGTCTGCCATTGTGGTTCCTTTCTTGTCGCTGTCCACGAGATAGACATTACAGAACAGGGGTGGCAGTTTCCCCGCCCGTCCCCAACAGCAAGCCCCGTGTCTTCTTATTCATTGCTTGCTCTTGTTAGCACTCGCTTGCGGTAGCAAGCAGGGCTTCCTCGCATCGCGGGGCTCTCGTCTCGGGAAACTTCCACCCCACTCTGCTACATTCCTACTCATGAGCAGTGACCCCAAGAGCAGCAACAACTGGCATGACCACATGGATTGGGATGCCCCCGTCACGGAAGAGGCCGTATGGCAGGCGATTGCCGATGCCAACGACCTTGACTACTCCGAGATTGCGGACGGCGACCTTGTGGAGTGGCTATGAGTAAGAAGAAGAATGGACGCACCGCACCGAGAGAGTGGGGGGAGTGGGAAGAGGCCGTGCTGCCGTCCTTTGATGAGACACGAAGCAAGCTGCTTGCTGCCGGGTTCTCCGAGGACGAGATGAAGGGAATGGCCGACTACCGGAAACATTCCACCACTTTCATCAACAACATTTACCAAGTGTCTTGTATCCCGATTGAGAGAGAAGAGGGAGTATGGGTATGGCTCTCCATCAAGAGGCGAGACAAGAAGGCCGTCCACGATTGGCGACATCTCCAACGCATCAAGAGTGAACTAATCGGTGACGAGAGAGAGGCCGTGGAGATTTACCCCCCGGAGAGTGACTTAGTGGACGAGGCCAATCAATACCACTTGTGGGTTCTTCCCGAAGGCCTCCATAATCCGGTTGGGTTCCGAGAGGGGCGACGAGTGAGTGACCCGGAGAAAGCAGCGTCGATAGGGGCCAAGCAGAGGGCGTTCACGGTATGAGCCCGAGACCTAAGCAGCCGGAAGGACACGAGAGCAAGTGTCCGTGTATCTCTTGTGACGATTGGGCGTGGGACTTGCTGGAATGGGAAGAAGAGGAAGTGAAGGCAGGACGTGACCCGTGGGCGGAGTTCCGAAACTAGTACGCCGGAAGCCCCGGGTTCCGTTTCGCCCCGAAGGGCTCACGGCACAGAAGACGAACGAGGCTCTGTCGGGAAACTCCCACCCCACCTCTGTACAGTAATCCGTATGAACAGCGACAGAAACATCATCAACATCATCGACAAGTGGGACGCTAAGGTCACTGACTGGCTCGATGAGAAGTACCCGACAGCCATCTACCACTTTGTTGTTGGGCTCTTTGGGTTCGCAGTGCTCGTGGGCATCTTTGCCATCGTGAAGGCGCACCTGACCGACAACCTGTTTGACTTGGTTTTCGGGCTCGCACTCTTGGTCGGCTCGACCATCGGCGGAACGCTCGCAACGGTGTGGGCTCGCAACAACATCGAGGCTCTCCGTCAGAAGTCTCGCAAGTACCACCCGTCCTACCCCTACTGACCTGATGGGAGAGGCAACCCCTCTCCCAATGGTCACAAGCAGCCCCGTTTATTGGGCGTTGCTATCGTACGGGGTAGGGTGTCTAGGTATTGGGCTTCCTGGAATTTTTAGGTCGCTGAGATTCTTCTGTGTCGCACCAAGAGACCCGGGGCTCATCTCGACAATGACAGGCATCTGCTTTGTTTCTAGGCTCGACACTCTGTTGTTTAGCGTGTCTATCTGACGAAAAAGAGTCCTAACTAATCTCTCTAGTTCGACTATTCGTTCTTCGGTGCTACTCATGACTGAACCTCCGTTGGCCTAGCATACATCTATGATTTCTACGCTGCGCATAGTAGATGACCAGCTCGTTCTGGACTTTCCTTACGATAAAGAACAAGTAGACGAAATAAAGAAAATCGCCGGCTCCAAGTGGGACAAAATTTCAAAGGTATGGCGGCTCCCTGTCACATCGATTGAAGATGCTCGAATATTCGCAGTGCGTCACGGATTTGTCGTAGAAAACGAAGTTCTCACATTTTCTGTTCCTAAAAAAAGAACCGGGCGACAGGTATCGATGGAGGGAGACTGGTTGTATTTAGAGTTCCCGTACGAGCGTGTGATTATCAAGGCCGTCAAACAAGTTCCTGGAATCACGTGGAACTCGGCAAAGAAAGCGTGGAGAGCACCGAAGTCTTCGGTGTCAGAGGTAATCGCTTGGGCGGAGAAGTTTTCGATAGATGTAGATGCCGATATTCGCATTTACTCGGAATTAGCCAAAAAGGAAGTAGGAAAACTCATTGAGGCTTCCCGCTCGACCGACGCAGAGATTTCCATACCAAGTTTGAGGGCGGACTTGCTCCCTTACCAGAGGGCTGGCGTTGCCTACGCATCGAATGCCAAGAGAGCATTCATAGCCGACGAAATGGGATTAGGTAAGACATTACAAGCAATAGCCACTATCGAGTATGTGTGGGACAGTTATCCCGCTGTTGTTGTTTGTCCACCGAGCCTCGTACTCAACTGGAAGGCCGAATACAATCGCTGGCTTCCCGAACGAAGAGTAGAAGTAATACGCCCTGGTGCCAAGGAAATGCCTGATGAAGGCACATACGACGTGATTGTTGTTGGGTACAGCAATCTTTCTAAATGGGAAAAGCAACTGTCAAAACATAGGTCGTATGTGTTCGATGAAAGTCATTACTGTAAGACGACAACAGCAAAAAGAACCAAATCAGCACAAAAGATAGCCAAGAGCGCACCAAAGGACGGTCTAGTACTCTGTCTAACCGGTACGCCCGTTACTAACCGCCCAGCCGAGTACGCATCACAGTTAGAGATACTCGGACAACTCAAAGAGTTCGGTGGTTTGTGGGGTTTTTATCGTCGGTACTGTAACGCATTTCAAGATAGCTATGGGCAGTGGAACATTAGTGGGCATTCGCATTTGGACGAACTCAATGACAGGCTTCGTGGCACCTGCTACATACGGAGAACAAAAGACCAAGTTTTGTCCGAGCTCCCGCCAGTCATTCACAGCCCTATTCTCGTCGAGGGTAATGCCACGGCTATGAACGAGTATCGCAAAGCAGAGAAAGACATAGTTGATTACCTCGTACAGAGGGCGAAGGAGCTAGCCGAAGAACTTGGGCAGTCACCACGCTCCGCTGCGGTTATCGCACGAATAAAAGCAGAAAGCAACGAAACGCTCGTGCGACTATCAGTTCTACGTCGTCTATCGGCAAAAGCTAAAATGGCGAGCATCGAGGAGTGGGTCCAATCGCGAATAGATGACGGCAAGAAAGTGGTAATCGCTGCCCACCACAGAGACATTGTTGATGATTTAGCAAGAAAGTTTGGAAACCTACGAATACAGGGTGGTATGGACGTTGCCGAAGTAGAGCAACAAAAGAAGAAGTTTCAAGAACTACCCGTAGAGGACGCACCCGTCATCGTCCTATCGATACAGGCAGCCAAGACCGGACACACTTTGACGGCAGCACAAGACATTCTGTTCGTGGAACTACCCTGGACGCCCGCTGACCTAGACCAAACTTTTTCACGCCTACATAGATTGGGACAGAAGGGCAGCGTGACCGTCACTTACGCACTGACGGAGGGAACAATAGATGAGGAGATTTATGACCTTATCGAGAGGAAGCGTAGCGTTGTGAACGCAGCGGTAGACGGAGTTATCACAGACGATAACGACGGTGCTATCAAGTTGATACTTGACCTAATGGGTATTTAGGAAGTCGGAGTTTCGCCTTCTAAATCTTCTTTCTCAGCCATCAGCTCGTCCACTATCGCTTTGGCGTACTTGCGACGTAAACGCCAGATTTTTTGGTTGAGTTCCTGAATTGCATCAGTACCACGAGCTCTGTGTATTACTCGGTGGTCGTATGTTCCGTACTTTTTGAACATAATGTCGTCAAGGTCTGAGTTCTCGATAATGATGTCGGAAATCCAGCCAGCCTTCTTATCCATAGCGACCATCAACTCGCAAAAGCCTTCGTATCCAAAGTCGGAATAAACCTTGTTAGCGATTAGCGTAACAACGTGGTTTCGGTACACTTCGGCTGCACTGTCGGCGGCTGTCATAAACTCGCTCAGCCAAATCGCCATTTCGTCAGGACTGTTCGGCGGCCCGTCGTAAAAATCGTCGTCATAGTCCATTTGGTTGCCCCCGTCCTTGTGCGAATGTCGGCAACCATAATGATAACCCGATAAAGCGACAATAACCGTCAAGCAAACGAAAGTATGAAATCTTGTGCTTTCAGTTTCTTTTGCGTAGTGGAGGAGTTTGCGTCCATAGAAGCCATTGCTCTTTCTGTCGCCCCCGCTTCACGGTAATGGTCAAGGTATTCGACGTATGCGTTGTAGGCAGACCAGCCGTTGTACCCGTAGCCCTCACCGTTGCGTTCGTTTGAATAGAGAGCACGAACTATTGCTACGTTGTTTTCCCTATTCCGTCTCTGGCGGTCTGTCTCTTGGGGTTTCTCCGGAAACATACTTTTGATGAAGTAATCAAAGCGTGTTGTTCCGGCGGGCATAGAAACGGCGAGCATTTTTTCGGCGGCATCTGTAAACCCCTTAGCCCATTCGGTCGATATGTTGAGAACATTCTGTGCTTCTTCCATCGCATATTCCGCATTTCGTGTATGACGAGCGGTGAATACTCGTTGTGCGCTGTTTATTCCTGCCACGACAGTGTTTTTACAGACGGCACGAATGCTTGTGTTTGCGAAAGTGATAGCCGTCTTGCCGTTATGACCGTTGCGGACTAATAGGTATCGCTCGATTTTGTCATTGATGCCCTTCGGGTCGATAATCAACGCACCGAGGTCGAGCGAAGAAAAGAACTCTCGTCCCCCGTCAAGAACGCCAGCGGTATCTACCACTGCGTCACCCTTGGAAGCCCCGACGATTGCGAGGGCGTAGTCGAGACACTCTCTGTTCTGTTGGACTACATACCGTGTACCAACTGTCGCCAAACCATCAAATGAGCCGTCGGGATTGACCCGCACGGTCGCACGGCTATCACGAACGAGAACTGGGGTTCCGTCAGGGTTGCGAATAAAGTTTCCGTCTGCGTCTACGGCAGCAACATTTGTTGTCACTACGTCGAAATCGGCTTGTGCCGCTTTCAACATAGCCTCAGCTGTTTGTAGACCTTTCATCGGCGTTCCCAGGCGGTGCCAGGGGATTTCCCTATCGGCATAAGCCATTCTCGCTACGCCTTTTGCG
>Ga0222712_10004339_pt1 | contig 14888 bp, 15 predicted proteins | sample C33_657DmetaG_FD_165043 | JGI IMG/M metagenome (GOLD analysis project Ga0222712, IMG submission 165043) | Estuarine water microbial communities from San Francisco Bay, California, United States - C33_657D | ecosystem: Environmental > Aquatic > Marine > Unclassified | place: USA: California... | reverse complement strand
GTCCACAAATCAAACCAGATTTCAGACTTGATATTCCAGGCTTAAAAGATAATACAGCAACTCAAGGGTATGAAGGTGATAGTGCAGTAGGGAATGGTTTATTAGATAGTAGATACAAGGTAGGTAGGCCCGGAGCTAATACATTAAAGACTTTTAATTACAAGCAAGTTGGTTATAAAGCTACACCAGGAGCAGATGTAGGTGTTGACAAAGTAAATGCAACTGATATTATACAAGTAGAGAAGGATGCAGGAGGTGTTGATTTTATAAAGTGTATTATTAGAGCTGTTGAAACTTCAACAAACGCAGGTACTCCACATGAGTCTATTTTAGTATTTAGAGCTTTTTTAACAAGCTTCACTGATAGCGTAAACGCAAATTATGCAGATCATACTTATGTAGGTAGAGGAGAAAAGTTTTACACATACCAAAATGCAGATAGAAAAGTAGGTTTCCAATTAGCAATTGCAGCACAATCAAGAGCTGAGATGAAGCCATTGTATAGAAAACTAAATTATTTGATGTCTCAACTTTATCCAGAGTATTCAGGATTATCCACAACAGCTACAGGTAATGGATTTATGAGATCGCCATTAGTGAAGTTAACTATCGGAGACTACTTCTACAATACCCCAGGTATTTTAACATCTATGAACATATCAGTTCCAGATGATGCACCTTGGGAGTTAGAATCTTCTAATCAACATAATGGAACTACAAACGGTGTACTATCAACGGAAGGAGATATGTATCAACTTCCACACTACCTTACTGTTGCTTTACAATTTACTCCAATACATAACTTTATACCACGCAGAGCATTAGCAACAACTGTAACAAAAACAGGTGACACATCAGATAATAAAAACTACTACATACCACCATTTATTACTCCACATGAAAATGCAACAGAGTTTTATGGTAGTCTAGCAGGTAAGAATAGATTTAATATAGGATAATGGCAAATAGATATACAAGCATACAGATTGAATCGGGAAGTTTCACTACGGATCCAAGATACTATACAAATGTTATCTATCCCGAAGTTGATGTTACAGAAGATGACATTTATGTTATAGCAACATCAAACGATAGATTAGACATTCTTGCATATCAGTATTATAGAGACTCAACTTTGTGGTGGGTTATTTCTTCAGCAAACAATTTACCTGGAAATTCTTTATATCTAACAAATGGAACACAGGTAAGAATACCGGCAAATCCTTCGGATGCTATTACAAAATTTTTAAGAATAAATAAGTTACGTTAATATGAGTAGTCGTACCAACCTTATTGGAGATCCTATACCAGATCTAGCCATAAATCAATTGAATGCTAGAGCAGGATTACTTGCTCAAAAAGGCTTTCAAGATGATGCTGCATCTTTATTTAAAGTAAGTTCTCATAATGCTTATGTAAAGCTATCTTCTTTTGTTTCAATAACAGATAAAACTCTTGCAAATGCATTAGGAGTAGGTACAGGGACAGAATTGGCTAAGAAGTGGGCTCTTTTTAATGGTGATACTTCTGCTAATGGAGGTAACGGGTCTTACCAAAATGTAAATGTAGGAGGAGGAGTAGGAAAAGATACTGGTATACTACATGGATATGGGCAAGGAGGATTTGAAGAGTTGGGCATACGACCTATGCCAGGTATAGTTGGTTTAGAGATTATACCTGCAGGTATGGCAGGATCTGTTCGCCAAGCTACCCTCAAACTTAAATGTCATAATTTACGCCAATTAGACATCCTAGATGTTCTATATTTTAGATTTGGATTCTCAATGTTAATTGAGTGGGGACATACTACCTACATTGATAACAACCGAAACCTTCAACAAACCCCAGCACCAATTGATGTCTTTGCACCAGGATTAACAAAGGAAGGTATTCTCCAAGAATTAGCAAAAAGAAGAAATAGTACTTTTGGTAATTACGATGGTATGTTGGGACTCGTAACAAACTATGAGTGGGCAGCAGCAGTTGATGGAGGTTACGAGTGCACATTAAAGCTATCAGGTATAGGAGGGGTGATTGAATCTTTAAAAATTAATACGAATTCAAACTGGCCAGGAGGAGGAACAAGTTATACACAAGGTCAAGGTCCACTACAGAGTTCTACTAACTTAACTGGATTAGCTAGCGTTAATGCATCTTTAGGTATTCCTCAAGTACCTTCTTTCTATCAATCTACGTTATCTAATATCTTAGTAAGGCTTAAAGAAAACATCTTAGGAGGAGGCTTGAATTTTGAAGCTGTTGCTAAAGATCTGATGTCAGCTGGTCTCAACTTAGGTAATCAGCCAGGTACTGTAAATGGATGGTCCAAAGGTTTTAATGCAGGGTACATGTCAGGATTACATCCACTAGTACCAGATATTAATTTTAAGAAGATCTACACTCAGCATAGAGCATCTTTGTCAGGTCCTGCAACTTCAGCAGCAACTGCAGGTAGCACAGATCAAGCATATATTCCATTAGGCTTATTTATAGCAATTGTAAATAACAGCTGTACAGCTTATGATAGAACTACTGCATCAAGTCCATTAGTTTACATTGATTTTAATCCAGATACAAATTATTGCTTCAGAGTACCAGATCAAGTTTCTTTAGACCCAAGAATCTGTTTAATTGATTCAAGAGACCCAGCAGGAGCACAGTACCAACAGTGGTTAAACCACAGAGGAGTTAAATTACCATCTTTAAATCCGCCAGCAGGAGAAACTGAGTCAAGTGGTATTATGGCTGATTTACATACTGCTATCAGAGGAGCTGTTGTTCCATCTTTTGTAGATCCTAAAGTCGAAACAAGAGGTTACTTGATGAGAATACTAGTCAATATTGATCATTTATTAGGACTTGTAACTTCAATCTCAGATAAAGACCAAACAAGTAGTGTATCATTATCTACAATGCTTACTGGATTGATGAATGATATTGCTAAAGTTACAGGTAATGTTAATGAGTTTAAAGTAATCTACGACGACGAATCTAATGTTGTACGCATATTAGATCAGCAATTAGTTCACAACGAACTTCTAACTGGTAGAACGTATCCAACAATTCAAACATTTGGACTATCGACTGGAGTTCGTAATATGACTTTTAAGACCGAAGCTAATACGGCGATAGGTTCGATGTTAGCAATTGAGGCAATGGCTGCGGAAAGAACTCCATCAACAGATGGTAGAGATGGTTCTGCATTTAGTGTTTTAAACTCAAGATTAGAAGACCGCCTTGTAAAAATCAGACAGAGAGAAGCTAATGCAACATCTATAACAGCACCAGATACCTTAACAGAAAAAGGAAGTAGATTTACCCAGTTTAGAAATAGCTTATATTTGAATGGAATCTTAGATCCGGAAGGTATAGCCGATAACATAAACTTCTACTCAGAGTGTATGAATGCATACAAGTCTCAAAAAGGTTCAAGTTTAACAGGTGGAACTCCTATCATAGAACCAGACCATGTAACTGCAAGAGGCATTTTACCACTGTCTATAAACCTTACAATGAATGGTATAAGCACCATTCGAATATTTGAAGGCTTTGTAATACCTACAGAAAGACTACCAGCTCAGTATAAGAATGGCAAAGGAGAGACCAGAGTAGGATTTGTTGTTCAAAAATTGAATCAAACAGTTCAAGGACAGAATTGGCTAACTGTCATTCAAGGTCAGATGGTTAACATTCCAAGTCAAAAGACAACACCTCCTGCACAGATTCCAGCAGGATCTGCTAAAACACCAAGTGGTGGCGGAGGCGGTACAATTAAACCTAAAACAAAGCTTAACATAAGATTTGATTCAGGGCAATTCTCAACTGCAAATGACAATAATCCATTTGACCTAGTTGCCAATGGTGCTACTCAAAACTTCAGAGGAGTTACGAGTTATAAGATTATCATAGATCCGTACGATGGTAAGCAAGTTCCACTATTAGTATTTGATACTATTGGGAATGGTACAAGAGCTGGATTTATAAACTTCTCGGGTTACTTTACAAGACACCATAAGAAAAATATTAGTGAAATAACAGAATTTGTTCTTAGTGGTGGAGACCCTAAAGTAATTGCTGCATATAAAGGTCACTATGTTGATGAAATGAGAAAGGAGCTTGGAGATAAAACTCTTACAATGTTTACTAGACTTACTTTCCGTGGGCAAGCAGAAACTGATCCAAACAATATAAAAATGTTTAAAGCATTATGTAGAGCTCTTATGAAATGGGAAGGTGCATTTAAGAAGAACAAAGCACAGAAGATGGCTCTTATAGACAACTTTACTCCAAGCCAATTAAAATAATGAGATATTACCCACTTTCTAGAGTTGTTACAGGGTCAAAGACTACAGGTATGGAGTTTACCTTAAAAGGTGAACCCTACGTAGGTCCTTACTACAAGACTTTTGATGGTAAGTATTATACAGGTAATGATCCAGTAACAGGAGACTCAAAACAATTAGACCCTCCCGTAGGTTCTAGTAGAGATACTACTATAGGTTCTAGTAGAGATACTAATCAGAGAACCTACTTAAAGGCTTTTGGAGCAACTGGTTTGAGCTCTACAGATCTCGGCTCTTTTGTTACAATTACATACTACTATCCAAAACCTACTCCGGCAGATTACGATAGAGGATTCTTCTTTAGGTATTTTGCAAAAAAGAGAAATGAAACCACAAATCTTATAGAGGTTCACAAAGATGTGCATGAATCTTTAAAACTTGTTGACAGTATCTATAACTACGAGTTATATCACTCAATCCAGTTGTATTGGCAACTAACAGGTCCTTTAGTAGATACAGTAAACCCAACTAACGGTATAAGAACTGCTGGAATTGAAGATACTAATAAAAGATTAGTGGAAATGAAGGATGAAAGTTTTAAAGGTCTTAGAACTCATATTGGAGATAAGTACAATAAGTTTGCTAAACCAGTTGCATAGCATCTGTAAAAATGCCATATTAGACCAAATGAAGGTTATATGGCATACTTTATAGTAGAAACAGAAGAGCAGTTACAGGACTTAGAGCCTCAGGAGGATTCTTTTATAGAAGTCCTTCTCGGTAATAATCTATATCATCCTAAATTGAACTCCATGATCGGAGTTTATTATAGAACTAAGGATAAGGGTTATATTTTGCCAATCTCGCACTCAGAGACATTTTCATTACCAGTTCAAGCTATCAAAGACTTTTTGGCAAAGCATACAAGATTGTATTGCTTAGATAAGAAGCTCGTAAGCTATTTTTTAGATGCTGAGAATGTGGTAGATCTTGGTTTCATTATCATGAACAAAGAAAACAAGATGCCTGAGATAGATAGTGATCCACTAATCTACAGAGAATTCTACAGAAACTTTTCACACGGACCTCAGTTGAATAGACTAATCCCAATCGTAAAACTTTATGAAAGAAGTGAAAACATTTACCAAAACATTGTTCCATATATTGGAAAGGATAATCATTGGAATGATTTTACTAATTCTATGATTAAAGCCTATAAAAGGGTAGAAGAAGTGGGTATCGTAATTGATCCACATAAGTTTGAAGATAATTTTCAATTTGTAAATCCTAAATTCTCAATATACAAGAATAAGATTTACTCCTCCTACAATCTATATAATCTAACTTCCAGACCTACAAACGCATTTAATGGAGTAAACTTTCTTGCAATAAACAAAGACGATGGATCAAGAGAGAGCTTCCTTCCAGCTAATAGTATGTTTATAGAGTTAGACTTTGAGGCATATCATTTAAGGCTTATTGCAAACATGGTACAGGAGTATGTGGGCAGTACAGAATCAATCCACAGACTCCTGGCAAGAGAGTACTTCCAAAAAGAAGACATCTCAGAAGAAGAATTAAAGGAAGCAAAGCAATTAAACTTCCAGCAGATCTATGGTGGAATTAAGGAAGAGTATGCACATATTCCTTTCTTTGATAGAATCTTAAAGATGCAAGACTCCCTATGGAAAAGATACAATCACCATGAAGGTATCCACCTATCTACAGGAAGATGGTTAAAGAAGAATGAAAACCTTTATAAGCAGAAGCTGTTTAACTATTATATTCAAAATATGGAAACTGTTTCCAACGTAACTATCTTAAATAAGATTTTAGATGTGTTGGAGCCTTACAAAAGTAAAGTGATATTAGTAGTATACGATTCATTGCTGATAGACTTTAACTCCGAAGATGGAAAAGAAGCAATCACTAAAATAAAAGAAATAATCAATAACGAAGGATTAACTGCTCAGTTCAAATACGGTGCAAACTACAATTCTTTAAAGAAACCCCACTATTTATGTTAATAGAAACAGAGTTACAAGAACATTATACACTAGAGCAGATTTTGAACAAGTTATTTGCCACTTTCTCATCAAAAGAGAAGTTAGACGAAACGTTAGCGACAATAAAGGATACGTATAGTATACTCTACGGAAAGATCTTTATATTAGAGTCTCCGGATACAGAAGAGGTACTTTGCACCTACAATATTGATCCAACTGCTTCCTCATCAAGAATTTTACCAAATACAATTCTTTTACATCGTAAAAAAGAGACTAATACCCTATATACAATTAATGCACTAAACTTATTAGTGAAGCAGTTGAATAATGGAGTTATAGACTCATCTTTTAAAGTAGAATGGCCGGAATACAAAAACACGGTACTACTTACCCAGGATACAGATCTTAGAAAACTTTCTACGAAGATCTATAAGATTATAGCAGCATAGTTGCTACCGATCTAATAATTCCCCACATTCAAGAGTAAATATTTAAACAGTTATAATTATGGCTATGGATCTTAGCGCAATCAAGTCGAAGCTTAATGCTTTGCAACAAAAACAAGGTGGTAGTGCTCCTCGTAAAGACATGACCACTATTTTCTGGAAACCAGGTCCAGGAAAGCACACTATTCGCATCGTACCTTCGATGTTTGACAAATCTAATCCATTTAAGGAACTTTACATTCACTACGGCATTGGCAGTAAGAAAGTAATGATCTCACCAGTTAACTTTGGAGATCGTGATCCTATTGTTGAGTTTGCAAATGAACTTAAAAAAGGTTCTTTTGATAAAGACAATTGGGCATTATCTAAGAAGCTACAACCTAAGATGCGTGTATTCGCTCCAGTGATTGTACGTGGTGAAGAAGATAAGGGAGTTCGCTTATTTGAATTTGGTAAGGAAGTTTACATGGAGTTATTAGCAATTGCTGAAGACGAAGATGTACAAGACTACACAGATGTTGTAAATGGTCGTGATTTAACTATCGAAAAGTTAGATGCAGCTACAGTAGGTAATACTTATGGCAAAACTAACATCCGTGTTCGTACAAAAGTTACTCCTTTATCAGAAGATGCTAATCAAGTACAACAATGGTTAAACGAGCAACCAGAACCAGCAGCACAATTCACACGTCACGATTATGAGACTATGAAGAATGCATTGTTAGAATTCCTAAGCCCAGGTGAAGAACTTCCAACAAGTCCAGTTCCTGCTCCAGCACCGGTAGAAGAAGTAGTAGAAGCTGTAACAGCACCTGCTCAATCTTTTGCACCAACTCAGCAATACACTTTAGAGGCAAAACCTAAAAAAGATGTAGATGCAGAATTTGATGCTCTTTTCGGAGGCAGTGACTTACCATTTTAATCAATAAAGTAAATTATGGCAAAAAAATCATTAACTGGAGCAATCTCAGAAGCTGTTAAGGCAGACTTCAAAGGATTAGATAACTTCAAGAAAGCAAAGAACTTATCTACAACATCAGTAAAATTTAAGGATCAAAAATGGATTCCATTATCTGATGCATTCCAAGAGACTCTATCAATTCCAGGTATTCCGATTGGCCACATTACTTTATTAAGAGGACATAGTGACACAGGTAAGACTACAGCTCTTTTAGAAGCAGCTGTAAATGCTCAGAAGATGAACATCTTACCTGTGTTTATTATTACAGAGATGAAGTGGAACTGGGAACATGCAAGAACTATGGGATTGCAGTTCGAAGAGGTTGCGGACGAGGATACAGGAGAAGTAATTGACTATAAAGGATTCTTCTTATTTATCGATAGAGAGAAATTAAATACCATCGAAGATGTAGCTGCATTTATGGCAGACTTATTAGATGAACAAAAGAAAGGTGCGTTACCTTACGACTTATGCTTCTTCTGGGATTCAGTAGGATCCATTCCTTCTAAGTTATCAGTAGAATCAAATAAGAATAACAATGAGTGGAATGCTGGAGCAATGTCTCAGCAATTTGGTAACTTTATTAACCAGAAGATTGTATTATCTCGGAAAGAAAGTCAGCAGTATACAAATACCTTTGTAGCAATTAACAAAGTATGGGTAGCTAAAGCTGAGAACATCATGGCACAGCCTAAGATGAAGAACAAAGGTGGAGACACAATGTTCTTTGATGCATCAATGGTAATTACATTTGGTAATGTAACAAACTCTGGAACGAACAAGATTAAGGCAACTAAGAACGGACGTGATGTAGAATTCGCAAAACGTACCAAGATTAGTTGTGATAAGAATCACGTAACAGGGATCACTACTACAAATAAAGTAATTATGACAGTTCACGGGTTTATTTTAGATACACCTAACGAATTAAATAAGTACAAGAAAGAGCATGCCGATGAATGGTTAAAAGTTCTAGGCTCAGCAGACTTCGATGTAGTAGAAGAAAAAGATGAAGACACTCGTGACATATACGATGCTTCAGAAGATGAATAGTTGTTAGGGGGAAGAGATTCCCCCATACTATTTTATAATGGATTATCAAAAAGTTTACACTCAAATAATAGAAAAAGCAAAATCCGAAAACAGAAGTAAGGGAGGAGCTATCTATTATGAAGCCCATCACATCGTTCCACAGTGTTTGGGTGGTGAAGGTAAGACTACTCAATGGAAGTGGCATCCTAATATTATACTACTTACCGGAAGAGAGCATTTTCTTTGTCACTGGCTATTAATGAGACTATATCCCACAGATAGAAAATTAGCAAATGCTTTTCTTAAGATGTGTTACAGCAAAAGTCAAAACCAGCAAAGATATGTTCCATCGAGTAGAGCATATGATGAAGCCAAACAAGCTACTTCTAAGTTAGGAAGATCTGAGGATACTATTGCTAAAATTAAAAAGACGAAAAAAGAAAATCCTAGATTTTGGACACAGGAGGAAAAAAATGCTCAAAGTTTACGAACTCTAGGGGTCACTAAAAAAAGTAAAGAGAATTATCAAGGACCTAAAACTGAAAACCATATTGAGAATATTCGTAGGTCAAAGTTAGGAGTTCCAAGATTAAAGCAAACTTGCCCCCATTGTGGGTTTATAGGAGGAGCTGGTAATATGCAAAGATGGCATTTTAATAATTGTAAACATAAATAATAAAGGTATGACAAGAATAAACGTGGGTATTTTACCTCAAACTTTGACTAATAAGCATTTGATAGCTGAACATAGAGAGTTGAAGCGAATTCCAAATGTAGTTGCTAAAGGAAGATATAATTTAAAAACTGCTCCTCCCGAATTCACTCTAGGAAAAGGACACGTCAGTTTTTTCTATACTAGATTAGGATACCTATTCAAGCGATATGAAGAACTGTATACAGAGTGTAGAGCAAGAGGAATGAATGTTCAGTATTACGGAAGTTCCTGGGATGGAGTTCCTCGAGAGTTAATGAATGATTACATTCCTACCGAGAGAGATATTGCAATCGTAACAGAACGTATCAATGATAGATTAGCCAATCCTATCGCTAAACAAAAAAAAGAACTAAGTGGACAAAGCGTTTAAGAATATTTTTGCAAAGTTAGAAGAATCTAAGCAAGAACCATTAAAGAGAAATGATAGAGTTTTACTAATTGATTCTCTAAATACTTTCCTAAGAAGCTTTGTCGTAGTGCATCATTTGAATCCAGCAGGCAACCATGTCGGAGGCCTGACTGGATTTTTAAGATCCCTAGGACACGCTATCGAAGTTGTAAATCCTACAAGGGTTATTTTAGTGTTTGACGGAGAAGGTGGATCTACAAATAAAAGATATCTCTATCCTGAGTATAAAGCTAATCGCCACTTGAAGAAGATCTCAAATTGGGACGCATTTGATAATCAGGAAGAAGAGTCTGATGCAATCACAAATCAAATTGTAAGATTAATCTCATATCTAAAATGTCTACCTGTAGATATTATTGTAGAAGATAAGATTGAAGCAGATGATGTGATTGGATACATCACAAAAGTTTTACGAGGAGAAGTATTTATCATGTCAACAGATAGAGACTACATTCAACTTGTAAACGAAAAAACTACAGTCTATTCCCCAAGTAAAAAGAAATTCTACAATCCAGAAACAACTAAGGAGGAGTTAATGCTACCACCAGTTAATTACTTAAACATGAAAGTGTTGACAGGTGATAGCGGAGACAATGTTCCAGGTATTAAAGGATTCGGAAATAAGACAGTAGTTAAATTATTTCCATTTTTACAGGAAGATCGTAAAGTACCTCTTCAGGAGATTATAAAGTACAGCGAGGAGAATGAAAAGAAGAGTGTATCCTACGGCAAAGTTCTTAGTTTTAAGAACCAGCTTTTAATCAATGAGAAATTGATGGATTTGCACGATCCTAACATTCCTGATAATTCTATCCAAACTATCAAAGAAACCCTCGTAAATCCAAAGGAAACTATGGATAGGAAGATGTTTCTGAAGTTGTATGAGGAAGATCAATTAGAAAACTCAATCAGCAATGTAGAAATCTGGCTATTTGACAAGTTTGAGAGACTCAGACATTACCCAGTCAGGTAGTTGTAAACTGATAGAATTTAAAGCATATTAAAGAAAATAAAGTATATGAGCACATTAAGTAACCTTTCCCAGTACGGAGTAAGTTTTCAAATTAAAATTATCAATTCCCTCCTTAAGCATAAGGAGTTTTTAACTAACATCTACGATGTAATAGATGTAGAGCACTTTGACAATCCAGCACATAAGTGGTTGATTGAAGAGATTCTACGATTCTATGCGCAGTATCACACTACAGCATCCTTAGATTACTTATCTGCTGAGGTTAAAAAGATTCCTAACGAAGTAATGCGAGTTTCTGTAGTAGAGCAGTTAAAGGAAGCATTTAAGATTCTTAATGATGATCAAGCCTATGTAGAACAAGAGTTTTCTAACTTTTGTCGTAATCAACAACTAAAGAGTGCAATCTTCAAGTCAGTTGACTTATTAGAGAAGGGAGACTTTGATAGCATCTTAGCAGAAGTTCAACGAGCTACAAAAGCAGGACAGGATAAGAACATTGGTCACGAATATGTGAAGGATGTTGAATCTCGCTATCGTGTAGAAGAAAGAGGATGTGTTCCTACAGGATGGCCTGTAATTGATGAGCTACTTGCAGGAGGATTAGGTAAAGGAGACTTAGGTCTTATATTTGGTAATCCAGGTGGTGGTAAGTCTTGGATGTTGATTGCATTAGGAGCAACAGCAGTAAAAGCAGGTTACAATGTATTACACTATACATTAGAATTATCTGAAGTATATGTAGGTCGTCGTTATGATGCAAGTTTTGTAGAATCTAATATTGAGACAGTTTCTTTCAATAGAGAGAAAGTAGAGCAGAGAATCAAAGAACTACCAGGACAGTTAATTGTAAAGGAGTATTCACCAGGCAAAGCTTCGATGTCTACAATCGAAGGTCACATTCAGAAATGTAAAGACTTAGGTTTTGATCCAGACTTGATTATCATTGACTACGTAGACCTATTAAAGTCAGGACGTAAGACATTGGATCGTAAAGAAGAGATTGATGACGTCTACACAGCAGCAAAAGGATTAGCAAGAGAGCAGAACCTTCCAGTATGGACAGTATCTCAAGTAAACCGTATGGGAGCTAAGGATGATATTATTGAAGCAGATAAAGCAGCAGGATCTTATGGTAAGATTATGGTGGCAGACTTTGCAGCATCCCTATCACGTAAGAGAGAAGATAAGGTAAATGGTACAGGACGTGTTCACATTATGAAAAATCGTTATGGAATGGATGGAATGACCTACGCAGCTAAGATTGATACCAACATTGGAAAGATTCAAATCGATCCATCAGAGTTGGATGATACTAACATGTTCATTGCTGATTTCAACAATAACGGAAAGCCGGTAACAGGTAGTCAGCCGTTCTCTACATTTTCTGCAACAGAGCGGTTAGCTCTCGGAAAAAAATTCTTTGAGCTTGGAGAAAATTAATTGAGGTTGATCCTATTTATTATAACAAAAAGAAACATCTATGAGCATATCAACACTATACGAAAAATCAGGTAAGGATTCGAATAAAACTTCGTATTCCAAACAGGATGTGACTACTAAAAAGAAGTCTAAGTTGGAAGTTCAAGCTAAGGACCATCCAGATGTCCATATTACAGATGTAGCTAAATTAAATTCTCGTTATGATAGAGAAGTTATTGCTAAGTACAATAAGCAATCTCGAGTGCTGTCTCAATCCAAAACAGTAAAACCCAAGCCAAAGAGTAGTGTATTAAAGTACAATTCTGCTTTTGATCGAGAAAAGATCACTAAGTATACGGTTTAAAATTACAATTATTTCTTAGATTTCTTATCTACCACAGAATGGTAGACTTGGAATCGTATCCCCTAATTTTAAAAATAAGATTTATGTTAAAAGTATTAAAATTTTCTGCAGCCTGGTGTGGCCCTTGTAAGGTATTAGCACCCATATTCAACGAAGTTAAAGCTGCAATGTCTGATGTCTCTTTTCAAGAGATTGATGTAGATCAGAACTCTGACTTAGCAATCAAGTATGCTATTCGAGGAGTGCCTACTATCATCATTGAAAAAGATGGTCAAGTAGTTGATCGTAAAAGTGGAGTTCTTATGAACCCAGCATTAACCCAACTTATTAATTCACACAAGTAAAATGATTACAGATAAACGCTTATTCTACAAACCATTTGAGTATCAACAGGCTCACGACTTTTTAAAGCAGCAACAACGTGTACACTGGTTACCAGAAGAAGTTGCATTAGCAGGAGACGTAAATGACTTTAAATTAAAAATGACCGAAGCAGAGGTTAACCTAATCGGACAGATTTTAAAGTCGTTTGCACAGACTGAGACGCACGTAGAGGATTATTGGTCTTCTTATGTATCTCACTGGTTTCCAAAGCCGGAGATTCAATCTATGGCGGTTACATTTGGTTCTTTTGAATCTATTCATGCAGAAGCATACTCATTATTGAACGAATCTTTAGGGTTAGATGACTTTGCTGCATTTATGGAAGACGAAGAAGCTCGTAACAAGATTGAGCGTTTGCAACAAGTTACTGCCGGCACACCAGAAGAGATTGCACAATCATTAGCTATCTTCTCTGCATTTACAGAAGGAGTGAACTTATTTAGTTCTTTTGCAATCTTAATGTCATTCCAAATGAGAAATCTAATGAAAGGAATGGGACAGATTGTAGCATGGTCAGTACGTGATGAATCTTTACACTCTAAAGCAGGATGTTGGTTGTTCCGACAATTATTAGAAGAACGTCCAGAATTAAATACTATTGATTTACGTGAAAAGGTAACCGAAGCATGTCTACTATCCGTTAGTTTAGAATTTGCATTTATCGATAAAGTATTTGAGATGGGTGACTTAGAGAATTTAACTAAGGAACAATTAAAGAACTTTATTATGGCACGTGCTAACGAGAAGATGGTAGAGTTAGGTTACAAACCACAGTACAATGTGGATGAGAAGTTATTAGATGAGATGGCCTGGTTTGGACAAATAACGTCAGGTGTCGAACACCAAGATTTTTTCTCTCTTAGACCGACAAGTTATTCTAAATCTACTGCTGATTGGAATGATTTTTAGTAAATACTTTACTATTTATTATAAGAAATAACATCAAGATTTTTTATGATAAATTGGAAATTAGTTTACGGTAAATTTATTGAAAGTAGAAAAGGTTTGCTTTTTGAAGAAAGCCAATACACTGAAGTCCATCACATAGTACCAAAGTACGAGGGAGTTGATAACAGTGAAGATAACCTAATTAGACTTAGTTTACGAGATCACGCATTAGCTCACTTTATTTTATGGAGATGGAAAAAAGATTTTAGAGATAAGGCTGCATACTTAGGAAAGTTAGGGTCTACAGAAGAAATGAGGTTAGCACTGCAGGAGTACGTTAATCAACCGGAAGTCAAGCGAAGAAGAGTTGAGACCATGAGAGATACTAAAATAAACATGCCAGATGAAGAGTACTATGAGAAGTATGTCAAACCTAAGTTAGGAGAGAATAGTTCAAACTACGGTAAAAGCAGACCAGGAGAATTAGCTGGTAATTACGGCAAGAGTAAAGGTAAGTACATTTTAATAGATCCACAGGGAGTTAGTATAGAGTTTAAAGGTATACGAGAGATTATAAACTTTGGAGTTGGAGAAACGGTTATAAGATCTTGGAGAAATAAGGGAGTTGTAAAAGGCCACCCCAACAATAGTAGAAGCCCTTGGATAGGATATGAAATTCAGTACAAGACAAACACCAGATATGGGTCTGCACATAAAAAAAGTAGGGAAGTTAAAAGGTTTAAATAAAAAATAGAATATGTCAATAAACGTGGATACCCGTAAATGGGTGATTAACAAAGACTATCCCGAGTGGATGGATGAGATTGGAATTAGTACAGTTTCAAAAGGATACTTACTTCCTGAGGAAAATGTATTTGATGCTTTTAAACGGGTGTCAAAACATGCAGCTCGAAGAATTAAGAAGAAAGAGCTACAGCCAATCTTTTATGAAGCGATGGTGAAGAACTGGTTATGTTTAGCATCCCCAGTATTCTCTAACATGGGCAC
>Ga0222712_10004338_pt1 | contig 14890 bp, 30 predicted proteins | sample C33_657DmetaG_FD_165043 | JGI IMG/M metagenome (GOLD analysis project Ga0222712, IMG submission 165043) | Estuarine water microbial communities from San Francisco Bay, California, United States - C33_657D | ecosystem: Environmental > Aquatic > Marine > Unclassified | place: USA: California... | reverse complement strand
ATGATGAAAAATCAGTTTAGCGTGAAAAGATGAGACTAAGCGTAGGATTTTGGAAGTTTATTGTCTTTGTAGATAATAGGGCAACTAAATGACAAAACTTGGGGAGTTGATTCAAACGCTATGAAAATGATGCAAAAGTGGATGGAGATTTTTTTATGTTCTTTATTCTTGGTGTTGGCACAAAGTGTAAAGAATTAAGATCCCCTGAAACAAGCAAACAATTATTTCAAAATCCAAGCAAAAAAGACAAAAAATGTCAGTACGCAATTACATCAACAATGCTCGGAACTTTGCCAACGAAAAATATGCAAGTTGGACAGGTTCCCCTGCAAACCAAAACGGTGGTTACCGTAACATGGTTGCAACTTCTGAAGGTGCAGCAGTAGGTTCTCGCCAAGTGCTTCAAGCAAATGGTGCTAACAATGCCCCTCAGTCTCAGCCCTACATCATTACTATCAGCAACGCATCCGCTACTGCTGTAAGTAACTTTGATGTTTTAGGAGCTTACACTTACCTGAACAACGCAGGTTTTTCTAATGGAAGTTTGACAATTAGTGGTGTTACCATTAGTTCTGCAATTTCCAATGTGAACTATCAGCAGTTCTTGTATCAGTCCATGAATCAGCCTTTCTCTACAGGTCTTACCTATATTGAGAGCATTTCTGGAGCAAGTTCTCAGATCACTCAGGTATTTACCCTGAACACTCAAGATGCGAATGGTAACCAATTGCTACGCACTATCGTGCCTGTAATTGATCCATATCAGCAGCAGAGTGGAATCGTTGCTGTAAAACAACTTTATAGCATTGATGGTTTCACAAAGTTGACCTTCAACCAAATCCAGGCTTCTGTTGTCTTCCGTGTACACTTCTACCCCGCAAGCAACATCAACTTGGCAGCAGGTCTGCAAGGTTCTTCTGTGGCTCAGTCTTACGGAAACCCGAACATCAGTGGTGTACCAACCAATCTGATCTCAGGCCAGTAATCCACAGATACATAAGTAAAAAGGGGGCGGTGAGACAATTTTCATCCGCCCCTTTTTTCAATAAACTTAAATATGAACGTATATTCTTACATAGCACAAAGCAACCCTGATGGTTGTTATGAAATCTGCAAAAAGTATGGATTTTTTCAGGTTTCTAACATTGATGAAATGTCAGACACGCTTCAAACAATTGTGGGAAAGGGAAACGAGGAAGGGTTAAAAGATATTATGGACTTACATCCTGACAAAGGTGTAATTCTTGAGTTATTTCAGATTAAGGAAGACGGAGCTATGACTAAAGCTCAATGTGATGCGAAATTAAATGCTGAAGGAACAGCAGTCCGTATGCGCAGAAGAAGAATGGTAGGAGCAGATAGCTCAAAAGGAACAGCAAGTCAAACAAACACATATATTTTAGTGGGTGCTATTATTGTGGCACTTGCTATTGTATCTTCAATAAAGAAATGATGTCTAAATACAGAAATTATTCAGCATGGCCTCTTGATAATACCACAAATGATGGTATAAATCAAGTCTTAACCCCGATGGGTTCACAGGTAAATAAGCAGGTATTAGACGCACAAGTTTTTAAAAATTCAGATCATTTTGCTGATGATTGCCGTTTCGGGTGCGGTGATATGGTAAGCAAATTGAGTGCAAACGGAGATCGGATTGCAGGTAAAGACATTTTTAATTTAGGCACTAACATATTAGGTATTTGGGCTAGTGATCAAAAAAGTAAAGCTGATTTAGAAGCTGCCGAAAAAGCCAAAGAGATTACAAGATTGCAAATTTTAGAGGAACAAGCAAAGCAAAAAACAGCAGAGCAGGAAGCTGCTAAATCTAAAGTAACAATTACAATTGTTGCTATTGGAGGTGCAGTTATATTAGCTGGATTTGCCGCTTATTTTTTATTTGCTAAAAAACAATAATGACTAAGCAGACAAAAACATGGTTGTTGGTTGGGGCAGGACTTGCGGCACTTGGATTGCTTATGGCGTTTAGACCAAAGCCTACCACTCCAAGTAAGCCACCTAAACGAACATCTGTTACAGCGGACAATCCAATAATTCAAACTGAAGAGGAATTTGAAGCCGATTATGACTATGACGAAAAGGTAAGAAATCAAAACCCTGGAGCATTTGATACAATATTTGGATAATGGAAAAACAAACAGGTAAAATATTAGCAATAACAAGCGGTGTCTTAGCATTAGGCACTGTTTTGTATTTTGTTCTCAGACCTAAAACCGCTGTTGCAAGAACTCAAGGTGGTGTAGGAACAGGAACAGGAACGGGAATGGGCGTTCGCACTCAAACAGATCCTTTAGCAGATATTAAAAAAGCAATTGAGGATTTAAAGCGTAGGCGAAGTGGTGGAGGTCAAGGCGGAGGATCTGGTAGTGGCGGGGGTGGCTCTCGTGGTGGTGGAAGTAGCAGTGGCGGAGGTCGCCCAGATTATAGCGTATATGATGATTACGATTATGATAACAATTATGATTATAATTACGGATATGGGTATGAAGATTTAGGTGCATATGATTATGTAGATTATTCTTATGACAATGGGGGTAATGACTATGCATATGATTATGGTGGAGGCGATTATGGCGGTTATTACTATGGATATTAATAAACTATGTACGCAAAGAAATTTTTAAAAACAATAGGAGAAACCAAATCAAAAGATGCCAATATGGTATTGAATGATGCCATGAAGGGTACTATGGTTGGTGCAACAATTGGTGGTGGTGTTGGACTATTGATTGGGTTAGGTAGAAAACAAAACTTATTAATGACTGCCTTGGTTGGTGCTTTTATAGGAGGTGCAATTTCAAGAGCATTTATAGTTAAAAAATAAAAAAATGGATAAGAAAAAAACACTAACAATCGCACTTGGAGTCATTGCCGTAGCAGGTGCTTATTTTGCTTTTAAGGCAATCACTAAACCTAAAACTGTATCTGCAACAGGTAGAGTAGGACTTCAAAAGTGTCGCACAACAGCAGATTGCCCACAAGGTAAAACTTGCGTAGGAGAGAATCCTCGTGTTTGTGTAGGATCTTCAATTCAAACAATTCCTCTTTAATAATTAAAACAAAACAAAATGGAAGAGCAAAAAAAACCATTCTTGCAAACCGCTTTAGGCGTAGGAGTTTCCCTTGCAGTGCTATTTGGTATGGTATGGGTTATCTCTAAAGCTTGGAAAAAAGGTCAAAAATAAAAAACAACTTTATGGCATTTGCTGATGACTACAATTATGGCGATTATACGCCAGATCCTTATAGAGGAGACTCAACTGCTTCTTCTAAAGAAAAGAAAGATACCTCTTGGATTAAAGATGTAGGAGATGTATTGACTAAGGGATTAGCGGCATGGTTTTCAACACGCCCTCAATCTGAACAAACAACATCTCCCATTTTTGTATCACAACCTACTAATACACCTACAAAATCTGGATCAGGAATGTTGGTTGTAGGGTTAGTTGCTGTGGTAGCTCTTGGCGGAGTCATATATTTTGTAACAAAAAGAAGTAAACCCTAATTTTAAAAATTTAAATTCAAACAAAATGACAGACGGAAAAAAATTCTTCCAGACAACAGGCGGAGTAGTATTATCTCTCGCATTGCTTTTTGCAACCGTATGGGTAGCATCAACTGCATGGAAAAAAGGACAAAAAAATATGACTGCGTAAGATGAAAGTTTCTACCGCTTTAACATCATTAGGAGCTGTTGCAGGAATTTGGTATGGAGTTTCCCAACGAAAATCCTTTTGGACAATAGCAGGATTTACAATCCTATTTTCTATTGGTGGAGCCGCATTAGGAACAGCTTACAATGCCTTAAATCCAGAAAAATGAACAAAACAATTTTAACCTTATTGGGAGTAGCTGCGGTAGGATATGCCGCTTATTACTTTTGGAACCAGAGTAAAAAATCCGCTGATGGCTCTAAATGTATGAGCTGCGGTAAGTAAAAGATGAACAACAAAACTAAAACTCTGTTAGCAGTGGGCGTGTTAGCAGGAGTAGGTTTCCTGGTTTGGAAACAAGCCCAACAACCTAAGGCATTTGCTAATGCTGCTGCTGCCCCAGATGATGGTGGAGGTTTTTTAGTTGATTGGTGTGGTCAACTTGCAGGTGTTCCTGAAAGTCAATCTCGTGGTACAGGTGCTAGTCGTGATAATGGTTTCCTTAATAAAGATTGGAAATGTTGCCAACCTGGTGTATGGGCAAAGAAAAAACCTAATAATATTGGCTGTAGAACAAGAGGTGGAGCTTAATCTTAAAAATTAAAAAATGGATAAAAAATTTCAAATGCTACTTGGTGTAGCAGCCGTTGGTACGGCGGCTTATCTTCTTTGGAAGCAAAGCCAAAAACCAAAATCTTTTGCTAATCTTATGTCTTTACCAATTGATGAAGGTGGATATAAGCCTCAATGTAAAGGAAGAAATGATCGTATGGGATCATTTGAGTATGATGGTAAAACCATGTATTGGTGTTGCCAACCAGGATTTTTCACAGACAATCGTCCTGATAAAAAATGTAGTGAATTAACATCTATTGTTGAAGGTTAAAAACTAAAAAATGGATAAGAATACCAAATTATTACTCGGAGTAGGTCTTGTAGGCGTAGGAGCTTATATGCTTTGGAATCAGTCAAAAATGAAGAGTTGGGATGCAATGACTGTTGCAGGTGTAGGTCGCAGAATGCGTAATGCATCTGGTGTAAAAGGACTGAAAATGAAAAAGTTTGTAGCAAACGAACTTCCTGCAAGAGCAAGCACTTTTAATGCAGATGGTTTCAAGTCAAGCAAAGCTAAAGTGTTTAGTGCTGATGGATTTAAACCAAGCAAAGAAAAAGTGTTTAACTATTCAGGAAAAGGTTTTTTTAAAGTAGGTGATAGCGGTTGGCAAGGATGAGAGACAGAGATTTTTATTTAGTAGCAGGTCTTTTTTTAGGAGCAGTTGCTTTGTTTTCTTTACTTAAAAAGTCAGGAAAAGAAGTAGTTGTTGAAAAAAAACCTGCACAGCCTGAATCGGTAGATGTTACTGCAACTATTTCTGCTGATGCATCTGCTTCATCTGTGCCACCATGGGCTAAACCAATTTTTAGAAGAACTTGGGATATAAAGTGAAAGTATGGAAAACAAGTCAGCTAATAAACTTTGGAAAGAAAGTAAAACAACTCTTTCTTTCAAAGAATGGATAGAAAGAGAAAATAAAAAAAAGACAGAGAATCAAGAAGGTAATTTTTTACCTTTTAATTCTGGAGTACCTGCCAATGTAATCAAAGATTCGTTGGATGCCGCAAAACAAGAAGTTCAGGCTTTAGGAGGATATAAAAGCCAAACTAAAACGGTATTTGGACTGAATCAAGGAGTTTTGGTTATATCAGGACTTTTGATTGTAGGTGCTTTAGGATATGTAGCGTATACTAAACTTAAGAACAAAAAATGAACATTACCAAAGAGCAATTGATATATGGAGGTGTTGGTCTCTTTGTTTTGTTAGTTTTGATAAACTCTACACGGAAGGTAGAATTAAAGGAGGTTAAGGAAACCAAAGAAGTTGCTTCTTTTGATAATAGTTCCTTACCGCCTGATCTTCAACCACCTTATAGAATGGCAGAGGGAGAGAGCATAAGACCAATAAAGAAGAACTTAAATATTTTTTCAATCGGCGTAAAACCAAGATTTGATACATGATTTTTAGCGTACCAACCAGGCATGAGGAACTAACCTTATTGATCAAGGTAAAAACATTTGAACCGCAAAAAATCAGAATCAAAGTCATAGACGCCGAGCAACCGAACACTACTTTCACAGACAGATTTAAAACTGTTGATGGTGAGAGTATTTTTTTTGTTAGGATGCCTGTAAGCCCAAGAGAGGCTTTTGTCTATATATACAATGAGGCAAATGGTAATTTACCTGTTGGAATGGACAATTCTGTAAGCGTAGAATCCATAACCAAAGAACCATTAGAGAAAAAGCTTGATGTTATTGACTTCTCAAATCCTTTGATTAGAAGTTTTGTAAATTTTGCTACACGATTCTCATTTAATGCAGGATCGTTAAGTAGCGGAAACTACGCCTCTGATGACAAGAAATTCGTGATAAAATATCTTCCAATCATAGAAGATGGCGGTACAGAGCAGACAACACCTGCTCGTATAGATGTGGATTCTGGAATCATTGAGATTTCTAAAAGACAATTTCTTGACTATACGGTACCTAATCGTATGGCGATACTCTTGCACGAGTTTAGTCATGTATACGTCAATGATAATTTAGATGATGAAGTTGAAGCAGATTTAAATGCTTTACTTATCTATTTGGGATTAGGTTATCCAAGAATTGAGGCTTTTGAAGTATTTGCGAAAACATTTATGAATGCTCCAACAGAGCAAAACAAAATGCGCTACGATAAGATAACCAATTTCATAGACAATTTTGAAAATTACAACACATTTATACATGAATAAGACAACCAAATATGTAGTTTTCGGTGTTTCCGTTCTTGCTTTAGCATTTGTTGGAAGTAAGCTATATGTTTGGTTTAAAGATAGAAACTACGAAAAAATTCAAGAGGGATCATTTGAAATAGTAGTAAAGTAATGGCATACTCAAGAGTTAAAATATACGTTCCTGACTTAAATAGTCCTTTTACTCAAGGATCATATAGCTATTCTAATCCCACAACCAAAAGAGATAATATTGAGATGATTAAGACCATTTTTAATAAATATGGTCAAATAATCAAAGTTTGGTCAAGAGAATTTGATATTCCACCAGGAGTTATTATAGCTTTTATTGCAACAGAAAGTGGCGGAAAACTTAATGCAACAAGTCAAGTAGGATGTTGTTTTGGATTGATGCAATTATCTCCCAATACTATTTGGGATTGTGCAAGAAAGTGGTCAAGTGAGGTCAGTGTGCCATTGTCTACTAATGCAAAGAATGTGCTTACTTCTAAAGTTTCTGATTTTTTTACCTCCAGATCCGTTCAACCAAGCTCTTCTCAGAGAAGCAGAATAGTATCAGCACTATTGACAGATGCTAACTACAGCATAATGGCGGGTACTTTATCTCTTAGATGGATGATTGAGCGATTTAGTACCACTCTTACGGGTGGGCAACTTAACAAGGCAATTGTGGCCTATAATGCAGGAGCGTACTTAAAAACATTACAAATTCCTGGAACAGCAACAACCCCCAACCAAGTTCCAATAGACTCCACAAATCTTGTTAGAAGTTCTATCCCCTCAGAAAGTAGGAATTATCTATACAAAATGTTGGGAGTAGATGGGTTTATGGCACTCATTTACAAGGATAAAGTAATTAATACAAATTAAAATAAACAAAAATGAACAACAATATCAGAAACGCTGTAATTGTAGTGGCTATTGCTGTATTAGCATTTTCACTTATGTCTTTTACCAAAAAGACTACCAAAACTGAGCTTTCAGCGGAAGAAAAAACTGCACTTTTTGAAACTGCAAAAGGGCCACAATTCGGAACAAGACCTCCTGATGACATTTTGCAAGAAGTTGAAAAAGCATCGGCTGAGGCATTAGAAAAGATAAAAGCACTTAATCTTCAGGCTGAATATGAAGCTTATTTAAAAGCACGTGAAAACGATCCATTACCTGCATAAATAACTTATTATGAGTGCATTAAGGACTGGTGTAATTCTTGGTGGCGTAGGTCTGATGGGCTTCGCCATTTATCGTTATTTCAAAAGACAATACGATTTATTGACAGATTTTGAATGGAAAGTCATAGATCTAAACTTTGATAGCGTTAGCCCTGATTTATTAAAGGGTAAGATTGTTTTTCGTTTTACAAACAAATCTGAGGTAGAACTGACTATTACAAAGTTCTATTTAGACATGTATCTTAACAACAATTATATTGGTTGGATTGAAGACAAGTCTGAGTTTGTAATACCCGCCAAAGGTTTTTCTGACATCCCAATCGGATTTTCAATAAATCCGCAACAGATTTTCAAAAACATATTTGATATCATTTCGGTAGGAAGTCGGCTTAAAGATGCGATTTTTAGCTTTGATGGAGCAGTCCAGGTTCGCAGTGGTTTTATATCAACATCTGTGAAATTAAAATGTGATTGTTCTATCAAAAATTACGATTGTAATTGCTAAAAAAAAAGTAATTTAGCCAAAACGAAATTAAATAAAATATGATAGAGTTTATCCAAAGCGAAACTAAAAAAATTATGTACAAGTGTTGTAAGAACTACTCCGAGAAAAAAAAGGTAGAACTCGGTAAGGTTCAATTAGTTCTTGGACTTAATGAAGAAGGAAACACATATACTTTGTGTGAAGATTATATTGCTAAAGAGAATTATGATATTATGCAAGTATTAGGTGTGCGAATAGATTTTTTAGGGTACAGCAAACTCGCACCTAATTTCATTGCGAAATCATTAGTAAGATTTTCGGAGCAGTACGAGATAAATTTAGCCGAAACAAAAGTTTTGTGTTTGCCAACGAAAAATGAGAAAGGAAAAGATGAAATAATGCTTTTTCTCTATAACGGGCATAACTATCTTGAAACAATTTCGTTTCCTGATTTATTCAGAGAAGAAGATATGGAAGTGCCACAACAAACATAAAATGAGATTTTATACTACTACTTTGTCAACTGGTACTTTAGAATTGTTTGCCGCAGACGGCGCACAGATGATCAGTATTGAACCCAATAGTTCTTCATCTTGTACCGTTTTGGGCAATTTACCATTTAAAGGATTAAGCTCAACTGCAATCACATTAGATGCAAATCAAGTGTTGACTATTTCAGCTCAAAGTCCAGCATCTCCTTTAGATGGTTTAACAATCACTTGGATTAGCGGAACTATTGACATCATTGTAGGCGTATAGTAAAACAAACAAAACATGGGATTCTCATCAATACAAGCTTTTGGTTTTGGCGGAGGCGGAGGCACTGGTTCAGGATCTTCAGGATCAGCGGGAACGTCAGGAACCTCATTTGGTACATCAGGTGTATCAGGAACAAGTGGTACAAGTGCCGTAAGTGGATCATCGGGGACATCTGGACTTTCAGGTACAGCGGGAACATCAGGATTGAATGGGACTAATGGTACATCGGGACAAACAGGATCTTCAGGTACATCAGGACAGACAGGAACTTCAGGAACAAATGGCTCAAGTGGTACAGATGGCAGTTCAGGAACAAGTGGGGAAAGTGGAACATCGGGAGGTGATGGATCTTCAGGAACATCAGGAGAAGATGGTACAAGTGGCGAGAGTGGTACAAGTGGCGAAACGGGAACATCAGGAACAAGTGGAGAAACGGGAACAGCAGGAACAAGTGGAGAAGCGGGAACATCAGGAACAAGTGGAGAAACGGGGACATCTGGCACTGACGGATCTTCGGGAACATCAGGCGAGAGTGGAACATCAGGTGAGAGTGGCACAAGTGGAGAAACGGGAACATCAGGAACAAGTGGAAATACAGGAACAGCAGGAACAAGTGGAGAAAGTGGAACATCTGGCACTGACGGATCTTCGGGAACATCAGGAGAAAATGGAACATCAGGTGAGAGTGGAACATCAGGTGAGAGTGGTACAAGTGGAGAAACGGGAACATCAGGCACAAGTGGAGATACAGGAACAGCAGGTACAAGTGGAGAAACGGGAACATCAGGCACTGACGGATCTTCGGGAACATCAGGAGAAAATGGAACATCAGGTCAAAACGGAACTTCAGGTCAAAATGGAACTTCAGGTACAGACGGAAGCTCTGGTAGTTCAGGAGTAAATGGTTCAAGCGGAACTTCGGGACAATCGGGAACAGCAGGTACAAGTGGAGAAACAGGATCGTCAGGTACATCGGGAGAATCAGGTACTTCTGGTATTGATGGCACATCTGGTACTGATGGTTCTAATGGAAGCTCAGGAACATCAGGAACATCAGGTAGTGCAGGTACATCAGGCACAGACGGATCGGTAGGTACTTCTGGAGAAACAGGAACTTCAGGAACATCAGGAAGTTCAGGTACAGCAGGAGAAACAGGTACATCAGGCACATCAGGAAGCTCAGGAGAAACAGGAACATCTGGAACTGACGGAAGTAGTGGAACCTCTGGAGACGGAACAAGTGGTACAGACGGAAGTTCAGGAACCAGTGGTAACGGAACTTCAGGCACAGATGGTAGTTCAGGTACGAGCGGTGGTGATGGAACTTCGGGATCTTCAGGGGAAAGTGGAACATCAGGAACAGATGGTAGCTCAGGTACTTCTGGAGAAGGAACTTCAGGAACAAGTGGAGTTAGTGGAGTTTCGGGTACATCAGGATCGTCAGGTACGTCAGGCGAATCTGGAACTTCAGGCGAGTCAGGAACATCAGGAACAAATGGCTCAAGTGGTACAGATGGCAGTTCAGGAACAAGTGGAGCTACTGGAACAAATGGAACAAGTGCAACATCAGGATCTTCAGGTGAAAGTGGTACAAGTGGTACAGACGGAAGCTCTGGAACTTCGGGAGAATCTGGAACAAGCGGGGAATCAGGTACGTCAGGTACAAGTGGGGAAAGTGGTACAAATGGTACAGACGGAAGCTCAGGAACAAGTGGCGAAGGAACATCAGGAACTTCAGGCGATACAGGTACTTCAGGAACTTCAGGTGAATCAGGTACATCGGGTACAGACGGAAGTTCTGGCACTTCAGGAAGCTCAGGGACAACAGGAGTAGATGGTACAAGTGGAACTTCAGGCGAATCAGGCACTAATGGTACAGATGGCAGCTCAGGCACATCAGGTACAGCGGGTACAGATGGTAGCTCAGGAACTTCTGGCACTGACGGATCAAGTGGGACATCAGGAACAGACGGAAGTAGTGGAACATCAGGTACGGATGGCTCAAGCGGTACGGATGGTAGCTCAGGAACAAGTGGTTCAAGCGGATCTGACGGATCTTCTGGTACAGACGGAAGTTCAGGAACAGGAGGCACATCGGGTACAGCGGGCGAATCAGGTACATCGGGTACAGACGGAAGCTCAGGAACTTCGGGAGAGAGTGGAACATCAGGCACAGATGGTAGCTCAGGTACAGACGGAAGTAGCGGTACATCAGGTACTTCTGGTTCTGATGGTTCAAGTGGGACATCGGGTACTGCGGGGGCAGACGGCTCAAGCGGTACTTCAGGATCTAGTGGTACAAGCGGAGAAACGGGAACATCAGGTACAGACGGAAGCTCAGGGACTTCAGGCGAATCAGGAACCTCAGGAACAGACGGTAGTAGCGGTACTGATGGTTCTAGCGGTACTTCAGGATCAAGCGGAACCTCTGCAAGTTCTGGTTCATCAGGTACAAGTGGGGAAACAGGAACATCAGGAACTTCAGCAAGTTCAGGAACTTCAGGAGAATCAGGCACATCGGGAACAAGTGGAACATCAGGCTCTAGCGGAACATCTGCTAGTTCAGGTACAAGTGGTACATCAGCAAGTTCAGGAACTTCAGGAGAATCAGGCACATCGGGAACTGACGGCTCAAGTGGTACAAGTGGCACAGCGGGTACAGATGGTAGTTCGGGAACAGATGGTAGCTCAGGCACAGCAGGAAGCTCAGGTACAAGTGGTACATCTGGCACTGACGGCTCAAATGGTACTTCAGGCGAAACGGGAACATCAGGTACAGACGGCAGTTCAGGAACTTCAGGCGAATCAGGTACAAGTGGAACAGACGGAAGCTCAGGTACAGATGGTAGTTCTGGAACTTCGGCAAGTTCAGGATCGTCAGGTACAAGTGGAACAGACGGAAGCTCTGGCACAGATGGTAGTTCTGGAACAAGTGGAAGTAGCGGTACTTCTGCTACAGACGGCTCAAGTGGTACTTCAGGTACTTCAGGCGAAGCAGGCACATCAGGAACAGACGGCTCAAGTGGTACAGATGGTAGCTCAGGAACATCAGGGACATCAGGTACAGACGGAAGTTCAGGAACATCAGCAAGTTCAGGCTCAAGTGGTACTTCAGGTACTTCAGGCGAATCAGGAACATCAGGAACAGACGGCTCAAGTGGTACGGATGGTAGCTCAGGAACATCAGGAACATCAGGAACAGACGGAAGCTCAGGAACAGATGGAAGTTCAGGCACAGCAGGAAGCTCAGGCACAAGTGGTACATCTGGCACTGACGGATCAAATGGAACAAGTGGTACAGACGGAAGCTCAGGAACATCAGGTACGGACGGCTCAAGCGGTACAGACGGCTCAAGCGGAACATCTGCTAGCTCAGGTACAAGCGGTACTTCTGCTAGCTCAGGCACATCAGGAACATCAGCGAGTTCAGGTACTTCGGGTACAGACGGCTCAAGCGGAACATCTGCTAGTTCAGGAACAAGTGGTACATCTGCCAGCTCAGGAACATCAGGAACATCAGGTACAGACGGCTCAAGCGGAACATCCGCTAGCTCAGGAACATCAGGAACATCAGGTACAGACGGCTCAAGTGGTACAGATGGCTCAAGCGGAACATCTGCTAGCTCAGGAACAAGTGGCACTTCCGCAAGTTCAGGTACTTCAGGAACATCGGGAACAGACGGCTCAAGTGGTACGGATGGTAGCTCAGGAACATCAGGGACATCAGGAACAGACGGAAGCTCAGGAACAGATGGTAGCTCAGGCACAGCAGGAAGCTCAGGCACAAGTGGTACATCTGGCACTGACGGATCAAATGGTACAAGTGGAACAAGCGGTGCAGATGGTAGTTCAGGAACAGACGGCAGTTCAGGAACTTCAGGAACGGCAGGAACAGACGGAAGCTCAGGAACAGATGGTAGTTCAGGTACTTCGGCAACTAGCGGTTCAAGTGGTACTTCAGGAACTGATGGTTCAAGCGGAACAAGTGCAAGTTCAGGTAGCTCAGGAACATCAGGAACAAGTGGTGCAGACGGATTAAGTTGCTTAAGCTATACTCTAACAGCAATTGTAGGAAGTCCTCCTCAAGGGCCATATCCATATTCTTATGACGATTGCGCAGGCAACCCAGTAAGCGGAAATTTAAATGACGGAGATTCAATAACTATATGTGCGGAAAGTGGAAGTGTATCAGTAAACCCAGCCGTTATTACAGTAACATCTAACGGATTGTGTGTAGGTACAAGTGGTACTTCAGGAACTTCTGGTACATCGGCTACATCAGGATCATCGGGTACTTCAGCAAGTTCAGGCTCAAGTGGAACAGACGGAAGTTCAGGCACAGACGGAAGCTCAGGTACTTCAGCAAGTTCAGGATCGTCAGGAACAAGTGGTGCAGATGGCACTTCAGGAACAGACGGCTCAAGTGGTACGGATGGTAGCTCAGGAACATCAGGTACAGCAGGAACAAGTGGTAGCTCAGGAACAGACGGAAGCTCAGGAACCGCAGGAAGCTCAGGTACAAGTGGTACATCTGGCACTGACGGATCAAATGGTTCAAGTGGAACAAGCGGTACAGATGGTAGCTCAGGAACATCAGGTACAGCAGGAACAAGTGGTAGCTCAGGAACAGATGGCAGTTCAGGAACATCGGCTTCTTCGGGAACATCCGCAACTAGTGGTAGCTCAGGAACAAGTGCTACGGACGGCTCAAGTGGTACTTCAGGTACTTCAGGCAGTTCTGGTACAGATGGCTCAAGCGGAACTTCCGCTACGGACGGCTCAAGTGGTACTTCGGGTACTTCGGGTAGCTCTGGTACAGATGGCTCAAATGGTACATCAGGATCATCAGGAACGTCAGCAACATCGGGAAGTTCAGGTACAGATGGTAGCTCAGGCACAGATGGTTCAAGTGGAACAAGCGGAACATCAGCCACATCAGGAAGCTCAGGAACAGATGGCAGTTCAGGAACATCAGGCACTTCGGGTTCATCAGGAACAAGCGGTACAGATGGTAGCTCAGGAACATCAGCTTCTTCAGGAACTTCAGCATCATCAGGAAGCTCAGGAACTGACGGCTCAAGTGGAACATCAGGAACATCAGGAAGCTCAGGTACATCTGCATCATCAGGAACATCTGCAACATCAGGAAGCTCAGGAACATCTGCAACATCAGGTTCGGCTGGTACATCAGGTCAAGATGGAGTAGCAGGTGGATTAGTATATTATTTAAATCAATCTGTAAATACAAATAGTGCTTTCGGTACTCCAACATATAAGCAATGGAGTCCAACTGCAACAGGCGGTAGTCAACAAACAGTAACATTATCCGTAGCGGGTAGTACAAGAACTTTGTTGGCAACATTTGCAACCGATTCGGGTGTGCCTGGTATTACAAGTATTCCTTCGGGATTATGGGCGTGGGTGAATCACATATCAATAGATAGTAATGGAACTTTATCGGTAGATGTTGAATTATATAAATATACTATTGGTGGAGCTTCAACCTTACTTGGTACTACAAATTTAGATACCGAAACGCCAGGCAATGGTGTAATAAAAGAGTTTTTCACTACTTTATTTTTAGGACAAACCGCATTAGTTTCAACCGATAGGCTTTATTGCCAAATATATGTTGAGCATGATGGAGTTAGTAATGCAGATGTTACTTTCTATACCGAAGGAACAAGCAATTACTCCTATGCTCAAACCACTTTCAACCCACCTAGCGGAACAAGTGGCACAAGTGGTATAAATGGTACTAGCGGGACGGCAGGTTCTTCAGGATCTTCAGGAACGGATGGCTCAAGTGGTACAAGCGGATCTTCAGGAAGCTCAGGAACATCAGCCAGTTCAGGTACTTCTGCAACTTCAGGCTCAAGCGGAAGTAGTGGAACATCAGGAACATCTGCAAGTTCAGGAACATCGGGTGTGTCAGGTAGCTCAGGAACTGACGGCTCAAGTGGAACATCAGGCTCTTCAGGTTCTTCAGGCACTAGCGGTAGTGA
>Ga0222712_10004335_pt1 | contig 14897 bp, 16 predicted proteins | sample C33_657DmetaG_FD_165043 | JGI IMG/M metagenome (GOLD analysis project Ga0222712, IMG submission 165043) | Estuarine water microbial communities from San Francisco Bay, California, United States - C33_657D | ecosystem: Environmental > Aquatic > Marine > Unclassified | place: USA: California... | reverse complement strand
CGATCAGGATACGCCTCCCGCGAAGCGCCTCATCTGGCGGCATGCGAATGAGCGTTGCGCTCTCACGCCGGCCACTTTCGTCGTAGTGCTCAGCCACCGCCACCAAGAGGTCGCGTTGACCCATGCGGTAGGCCAGCATGGCACCAGGAACCAGCCCCCCGCGACTCACCGCGAGGATCGCCTCAGGCTGGCTGCTCGGTTCAAGGCGCATCACCTCTTCCGCAAGTCGCTCAACAAGCGCATCAAGCTGCTCCCAGCTGAGGCGGAGCGCATCTGCTGGTGGTTGTGCTGTCATCTACTTGACGTGTGCCAGCGCGCGATCGAACTCCTGGATGATGTCGTCAGATCCTTCAATTCCCACGCTGATGCGGAAGATGCCGCCGCGCTTCGGCATCGGGTAGACCAGCGTGTCCACTTCGCCGAGGCTCACCCCTACGCCGAAGAGTGAGATGTTGTCCGCAAAGGCGCGCATCGCATCTAGCGGATCAACGCCAGCGGCTGCGCGCGGCTTGAATGAGAGCATTCCGCCCCACTTGCCACCAAGGATGCGATCCGCAACGGCACGATCCGGATGTGAGGCGAGGCTCGGGTGCCGCACCCACTCCACCTTCTCGTGCCCCTCTAGGAAGGCGGCGAGCTTCGTAGCATTTTCGCTGGCGCGCTCAACGCGGAGCGGGAGGGTGCGCGCGCCGCGCGCGATCAGCCAGGAGTTGAATGGCGACGCTGCGCCGCCGAGGAGATCGGTCTGGCGACGAATCGGATCAACGAGCGCCTTGGATCCCGCGGCAATCCCGCCGAGCGCATCGCCGTGCCCAGAGACCCACTTGGTGGTGGTCTGTAGTACCAGATCCGCACCGTGCTCCAGTGGTCGAATCACCACCGGGCTCAAGAAGGTGTTGTCGATCACAAGGAGCGCGCCAGCATCATGTGCAACCTTTGCTAGCGCTGGTAGATCGCTAATCCGCATCCATGGATTCGAGAGCACTTCGGCGAAGATGATCTTCGTGTTTGGCCGCATCGCCGCCTTCACCGCAGCAAGGTCGGTGATCGCCACCGGTGTCACCTCAATGCCGCGGGTGGGGAAGTCTTCGGCGAAGAGGATCTGACTGATGATGAAGAGATCGTCAGCAACGATCAGGTGATCGCCGTGCTTCAGGTGCGCAAGCAGCCCTGCAGAGATGGCCGACATGCCAGATGCCGAAGCGATCGCGCTCTCCGCCCCTTCAAGTGCGGCGAGCTTCTCTTCTAGGGCCGCGGTGGTGGGGTTGGTAGTGCGCGTGTAGAAGTAGCGGTTCGGCTCCCAGGCGAGCGCCCCGTCAACCGCCGCCTCCTTTTCATCGGCCGTCTCAAAGGTGAACGTTGCCGTCTGGTAGATGGGGAGGTTGTGCGCGCGCGTCGTGGGATCGGCCCCCTCGCCTGCGTGGACGGCAAGCGTCTCCATTGCCGCCTTCTTCAGGTCCTGCTTCCCATCTTTTGCCATGGCGGCAGTCTAACGGTGAGAGGGGACTGGAGCGGGAGAAGAGTCTCGAACTCTCGACCTTCTGCTTGGGAAGCAGACGCTCTACCAACTGAGCTACTCCCGCGTGGGCTGTGAGGATAGCGCATGGGGAGCGGGGGAGGCTACGCTCAGGTTATGCAGGAGACACGTCTACTTGGCTACCGCTGGCTCGGAAGGGTCGGCTATGACGAGGCGCATGCGCTGCAGCGGCGCATGGTTAATGAGCGCGTTGAAGGGGGCGGAGCGGATGCCTTTCTAGCGCTGGAACATGAGCCGGTGCTGACGCTCGGCAAGAACGCCACGCTTGACCACCTTCATCTATCTGAAGCTGAATACGCGGAGCGCGGCATTGCGCTGCGACGCGTGGAGCGCGGCGGTGAGGTGACGTATCACGGCCCTGGGCATCTGGTGGCGTATCCCATCATTGATCTGCGATCGGCGGGAGTTTCGCTGCGGCAGCACATCTGTGCACTAGAGGATGCGCTGATTGCAGCATGTGCGCATTACGGGGTGGCTGCGGAGCGGCGTGACGGTGCGCCAGGCTGTTGGGTTGGTGAACGGAAGATCGGCGCCGTTGGCGTGCGCATGGAGCGCGGCGTTGCCTGGCACGGCCTGGCGCTCAATGTGGGGCGCGACCTTGGGGCCTTTAGCTTGATTAATCCGTGCGGCCATGCAGGGGTGGTCTCCACATCGATTGCACTGGAGCGGGACTGGGCGGCGGTGGCGGCGGGTGATCGAGCGGCGGTTGGAGCGGACGCGCCGCCCGTTGCTGAGGTTGCGGAAGTTGCCGCACGAGCCTACGCGACGGCGATCGGCGCGTACCTGGAGGGCGCTACGATCAGCGACATGAGTGGGTCTGGCGTATGAGTGGTGGCGGGATGTGGGAGCTGCGTCGCGACGAGATCACCGGTTGGTGGTCGGCCACGGTGGTGGACCGCGAGTTTGACTCTGAGCGATTCCATGAGACGCGACTCTCTGGTGCGCGCACGCCGTCGTGCGCAAACTGCGAGAAGGGGGAGGCGAGCGGCATTGCACGACGCATGTTGCGTCAAGGAGCCTTCCACTCAGTAGGGACGCGCACCGATGCGGCGGCGGGAGATGCAGGCTTCATGACGCTGAGTGATGTTGATCGCGCCGGTTCTTGGTCCACGCTGATTGCACCACGCGGCGAGCACCGCGAACTTGACGAAGTACCTACGGTGCTGGTGGTGGAGTTCCTCACAGCGATCCGCGACCAGATCCGCGCCGCGCGAGAGCACGGCGCAACGGCGTACATTCAGTTCGTCCGCAATGCCGCGGCGCAGGCGGGGGCGATGACCGATCACCTCTGCTTTGAGTCGTACGATCTTCCGCAGGTGCCGCACCGACTCGCCGAAGAGATCGGCGGCTCGGCGCGACTCTCCATCCGCTCTGGTGGCTGCGCCTACTGCAACATGGTGGAGGACGAGGTGGCGAGCGGTCGGCGACTCGTCCATCGCGATCCGTATGGTGCGGTCATCGCGCCGTTCGCAAGTCGTTCTGCGTTTGAGACCTGGGTGATCCCGAACAACCACGCCGCAGATTTTGGTGACGTTGACACGGCAACACTGCGCGGCTTTGCAGAGACGCTGCAGGCGGCGGTGAAGGGGCTGCGGGCGATCGGCATGCCGCCGTACAACCTCCTCCTCCATACGGCGCCGCTCCGCGAGCGCGTCGACGCCACCTATCACTGGCACTGGGAGATCCACCCGCGCCTTCGTCCGATCGGTGGCTTGGAGCTCGCCTCAGGCGTGCCGGTGGTCCCGATCGCGCCTGAAGAGGCGGCGGCGGAACTGCGGAAGGCGCTCGCCTAGCCTCCTGCTAGCATTCGGCGGCACCCGCAACGTGGTCGTCAGAGAACGGCCGGCGGTGGAGAGGAGACCCAAATGGCACGAGAGGTTATGAACGCGGACGAGATCCGCCGAGCCCTCATCCGAATCTCACATGAGATCATTGAGAAAGAGGGCACCACAGGACTCGTTGTTGTTGGCATTCAGCGCCGCGGCGTTCCGCTTGCCAAGGTGATCGTTCAGGCGATCAAGGAGCACGAGGGCGTGGACGTTGAGTACGGCACGCTCGACATCAGCTTCTACCGCGACGATCTCTCCACCATCTCCGTTGCCCCTGTCCATAAAGGGACGAGCATCCCTGGTGACATCACTGGTAAGACGGTGATCCTGGTTGACGACGTGCTCTATACGGGTCGCACGATTCGTGCCGGACTCGATGCGCTGATTGATTACGGCCGACCGAAGGCGATCCGCCTCGTTGCGCTGATTGATCGAGGTCACCGCGAACTTCCGATCCGCGCCGATCACGTGGGGAAGAACATCCCAACCACCAGTGAAGAGGTGGTGCGCGTCTGCGTCAAGGAGTTCGACGGCACGGACCTTGTGAAGGTGGAGCTGCTTGCCGAGCATCTCGCCGCCAACGAGGCCGCCGCCAAGGCGAAGGGCTGAGCGCGGGAGGGCGGGGGAGACCCATGCCATCCACGATCGCTACCCACCGACACCTCCTCGACGTTGCCGGACTCAACTGGGCCGAGCTTTCGAGCTATATAACAACTGCCGATGCGGCGCGCCGAATTCTTAGTTCGCCCACTGGGCGTGTGGATGCGCTGAAGGGCGTGAACGTCACCACCCTCTTCTATGAGTCCTCCACGCGCACCCGCATCTCCTTTGAGAGTGCGGCGAAGGCGCTCGGCGCCAACGTCAACAGCGTTGCGGTGGCGAGCTCTTCCGTTGGGAAAGGCGAATCGCTCGTGGACACGGTGAAGACGCTTCGCGCCTTAGGAAGCAACGTGATCGTGTTGCGCCATGAGCGCGCTGGCGCGCCGTGGTTCGCCGCACGCGTCTTTGACGGTTCACTGCTCAACGCCGGCGATGGCTGGCATGCACATCCAACACAGGCGCTGCTCGACCTCTCCGTCCTCGTGCGCCACATCGGTGCAAAGGATGGCACGCTGAAGGGACGCCGCGTGGCGATCATCGGCGACCTTCTGCATAGCCGTGTGGCGCGCTCCAACCTGCACACACTGCGCGCCGCTGGCGCACAGGTGCAACTCGCCGGTCCCGCGGCACTGACGCGTGGCTTCGCTGCGCTTGCCGAACAGCGCGACGGCATCACGCTCTGCTCATCGCTTGCGGAAGCGCTTGATGGCGCTGACGCGGTAATGGCGCTGCGCATCCAGCGCGAGCGGCTCGATGGCGGTGAGGTGAGTTCGTTTGAAGCGTATCGGCAGGAGTGGGGAATTGACGAAGAGCGCATTGCGGCGCACGCGGCGCGAGGCTGTGTGGTGCTGCATCCTGGCCCCATGAATGAAGGGGTGGAGATTCATCCAGATCTTGCCGACGGCCCGCGCAGTCTCACCTTGGAGCAGGTCGCCGAAGGGATCCCAATCCGCATGGCGGCGATCTGGAAGGCGCTCCGCGGCGACGCGGCACTTAGTGCGCCAGCTGCGCCGAACGCGCCTGCATCACGAAAGGCGAACGCATGAGCCGGCCGCGCGCGGAGCGAACGCTGCTGAAGGATCACTGGGTAGTTGATCCGGCGAGTCGGCGCGCCGGTGTGGCCACCGTTGAGGTGCATAGCGGGAAGATCGCGCGCCTGGAGTGGCGCGACGGGATTGTTGAGGCGCGCCGCACCTTTAATGAGGGGGCTGAGCCAGGCCAAAAGGATCCAACCAAGATGATCCTCCCCGCGCTCGTGGATTTGCACGCGCACTTCCGACAGCCTGGCGCTGGCGCATCGGAAGATGTGGCGAGCGGCGAGGCGGCCGCCGCGCATGGTGGCTACGGCGCCGTTGCCCTGATGCCAAACAGCGAACCCGCCGCCGATCATCCCGCACTGCTGCGCGAGCTGGTGCGCTCCAATTCGCCGCTCGGCCTGACGCTGATGCCGATCGCCGCTGCAACGCTCGGTCGTGCGGGCGTCGCTCTCTCACCGATGGCCGAACTCGCCGCCGCCGGCGCCGTCGCATTCAGCGACGACGGGAGCCCGATTGCTGATCCTTCCCTCTTCCGCAACGCGCTCATTAGTGCCGGTGCGCTTGGGCTGCCACTGATTGAGCACTGCGAGGATCCCGCACTCACCGCGGGCGGCGAGGCGGCTGATGGGCTCATCTCGATGTCACTCGGCCTGAAGCCGTGGCCAGCGGCGGGGGAGATTAGCGCCGTGGTGCGAAACATCGCGCTCCTGCGCGAAGCGTTGCACGACGAGCCGCGCGCAAGACTCCACCTGACGCACCTCTCCACCGCCACTGCACTTGATGCGGTGCGCGCAGCGCGTGCGGAAGGTCTCCCGATCACCTGCGACGTCACGCCGCATCACATTGCACTCACTGACGCCTGGATCGCCGGTGATCGCCGCTGGGCGTGGGAGTTCAGCGATCGGCGACCCGCCGAGCTCAATCCAACCGCTGACGCATTTGATACGAACCTGCGCGTCTGCCCGCCGCTCCGCAACGCCGCCGATGCGGCGGCGTGTCGCGCCGCGCTACGCGACGGGACGGCGTCGGCGATCGCTACCGATCATGCGCCGCACTCGCGCGAGAAGAAGGAGGTCGAGTTCGGCCTCGCCGCGAACGGGATCGCTGGGATTGAAACCTCACTCAGCGTAGCGCTCGCCGCGCATGCCGCCGGTGAGCTTCCACTCTCACTCCTTGTTGCCGCACTCACCACTGGACCGGCGGCGGTGCTCGGTCGTCCAGAACTCGCGCGTGGGCTCACCATTGGTGGCGCAGCGAATCTTCTGGTGGTGGATCGTGCCGCCAACTGGACGGTGAACCGCGGCACGCTGGTTGGACGCAGCGCTAACACGCCACTCCTCGGCCGCAAACTGCCAGGTACGGTGCTGCTCACGCTCATTAACGGTGAAGTCGCCTGGCAGGCGACAATGTCCTCATGAGCATCAACGAGACACCAGAGATGCCCGAGTACAAGGGGGCGCCGCTCAGTCCAGATCGCGGGCCGGGTCTCGGCTGCTTCTGGATCCAGGTGGTTGCGCTCGTCGTTTTCATTATTCTGGCGCCGCTCTCCGCGGTACTGAACTGGGGAGCCGCTATCGCCACCGCACTCTTGATCGGCGTGGTGATCCTGCTCCTCCTGGTTGGGCAGACCGCGATCTTCTTGCTGCGCCTCGTGGCGGCCGACCGCCGTGGGCGCCGTGCGCCGCTCGCGAGCGAGAGTAAGACGGTGGGAGAGCTAGAGGACGAGGCGAAGCGTGCGAAGAGCGACAGCGGAGACGGCGGCGTGGGAGAATCTCGCTGATGCCAGTCCTAGCAACGTACTTCTCGATTCGACGGGGGCGCGACCCCTTCTTTAAGTTCTTCATGCGCACCCTCTTCCCGAAGACGGTGAAGTCGTACGAAGAGAAGTTCGGCATCAAGTTCTTGGGCTGGTACAACGTTGCGCACGGCTGGGACTTTGACAACGTGATCCTCTTTGATCTTCCCGACTACGGCACCCTTGATCTCCTTGAGCGCGACGAGTCGTCCCGCGCACTCGGTCACCGTGCCGGCGAGTGGATGTTTGAACGACACCACTCTATGTTCCTCCGTGAGCGCCTCTCCCGCGACCTTGAGTACCGCGGCTAATGGCAACCGCGAAGAAGCCAGCCAAAAAGGCGCCGATTAAGAAGGTGGCGAAGCGCACTGTTGCGAAGCGCGCTGCTTCAAGGCACAGCGCGATGGCGCCGGATCTTGCACGAAAGGTGGCGGCGGCTGCCGAGGCGGCGGGGTCGGAACGACTCACCGCTGTTGAGCATGCGGCGGATCGACTCGGGCGTTACCTTCGCGAGCACCGCAATACGCTTAAGGGCGTGACACCACTCCTCCTTGCTGGGAGCGAGAAGGCGCCACAGCTCACCCTTGAGAGCGACCTTTCGTTCCGCGTCCGCTCTATTGACGAGCGGAAGCGCAGCAGTATGGATCGCGCATCAACCGCTGAGGTCGTTGAGCTCTGGGCCGCCGCCGATCTCTACGATCGACTCGAAGCGGCGCTGCGCCGTGCGGCGGGACTCTCGTCGCGACCGACCGGCGCCATCATTGCCGGACTCGGCGTTGCCGGGGACCACGGCGCAAAGGTTTAACCGAGCGATGGGCGCGCCGCCCGTCACCGCACAGCTGCTCGCCGTTGGCGAACTCTCGCCTGGACGCAACACACTGCTGCTCCGCGTCCCTGCACTGATCGCAACGCTTCGGCCAGGTCATGCACTTCACCTCGTTCACGCTGAGGCGGGCGGCTACCGACTCCGCCGCGTTGCCCCAGTCACCAAAGTTGACCTCCTCGCAGGAAGCGTTGAGGTTGCGCTGCTACCACGCGCCGATGGTGGGCGCGACTCACTCGCAGAGCTAACTGCGGGTGCGCAGATTGCTGTGGTGGGACCGATCGGTCAACCGATCGAGATTGATAGCGCATCACAGCAGATCCTCATCGTCAGTGATGGGGAAGGCTTCGCCTGGGTACGACTCCTTGCGACGTCACTGATCAGTGCTGGTCGTAGCGTGGTGCTCCTCGTAGAGGCGCGCACCGCGGCGGAGCTCCCCGCCGCCTCACTCCTCCCCGAGCAGGTGGAGATCGTGGTTGCAACGGAAGACGGAAGCCTCGGCCATCAGGGGAGCGCTGCAGACCTGATGTCAACGTATGCCGACTGGGCCGACCAGGTGATCGCCTCTGGCGAGCGCGGCCTCTTCAACGCTGTGACGAGCGCAGCGCGCGCAGCGAGTGCAATCGATCGCACCACCGCAAAAGGGAAGCGGCGCTCGCGTCAAGCAGGAGGGGCGCCATGGCTGCAGCTCCTCATCTCGCACGAAATCGGATGCGGCAGTGGTGTCTGTGGTGGCTGCATCTTCAGTAGTGCAAACGGCAGCGTGCGACTCTGCCGTGAGGGACCCGCCGTCTCCGCGCCAGGACTCTCCGCTGGAACAAGGAGGGACTCATGACCGTTGAGCGCACGAGTCCAAGCAGCGTCGAGGCGCGATTCACCCTGAGCGGTCAACGCCCACTGCAGTTGGAGCGACCGATCGTAACGGCAAGCGGCGTGCTCGGCTTTGGCGCTGAGGCGGCGGAGCTCGTTGACCTGCGCGATGTAGGGCTCTTTGTGACGCGTGGCGTCTCGCTCGCCGCGCGCGGCGGCGCCGGCCTGCCGCGCATAGTGGAGGTGCCCGGCGGAATGATGCATGCGATCGGGCGCGAGAATCCTGGTGCTGATGAGGTGATTGATCGCCACGGTGCTGCATGGCGTGCCGCCCCCTGCGCGATCGCGATCTCTCTCGTCGCCGCAGATCTTGGTTCGCTCGGCAAGCTGATCGCGCGCCTTGAGTCACGCGCCGACCTTGTTGGTGCAGATGCGTATGAGCTGGACCTCACCGTGCCGAGCGATGTGCTCGGAGGAAGGCGCTGGGAGAGCTCACTAGAAGAGTCAACACGCTGCATTGATGCGGCGCGTGATAGCACAGAGCTACCACTCATCGTCAAGGTCTCTCCAGATGTGGTGACGCCGGCGCAGTTCGCAGGGGCCGCAGTCGATGCCGGCGCAGATCTCCTTTCAGTGAGTGGATCACCTGTTGGCTTCCTGCCGAACCGCACGCGAGCGGCGAGCGCGCTGGCGGAGGGGGAGGGGGAGCTCTCTGGCCCACTGATTCGGCCACGCGCACTCGCCGCCGTGGCGAACGCTGCGGCGAGTGGGGCACTCCCAATCATCGGTGGTGGTGGGATCGGATCGCCCGCCGATGCGCTTGATTACTTCGCCGCAGGGGCAGATCTCATCAGTTTGGGGAGCGCCCTCTGGGCTGATTCGGACCTGCCGCGCGCGGTGATTGAGTCGGCACGCCGCGCAGCAGCATCACGTGGTGGGTCCCGCGTTGCGGACCTTGTGGGCACGGCGCTGCGCCATACGACCACGCGCTAGGCTCTCACCATGAGCGAGCCACTCCTTCCACTACGAGAGCCACTACGTGCGCCAGACGGCTATCCGCAGGCGCCGGTCAGTTCGCACGATGAGACGCTGAGCGCGCGCCGTGTTGAGGGGCTTCTCCTTGCAACGGGCGCACTGCAGCGCGGACACTTCTTGCTGAAGAGTGGTCGGCACGGTGATCGCTACCTAGAGAAGTGGGCACTCCTGCAACATCCAGACGCTGCGGCAGAGGTCTGCCGCCTTCTCGCCGACCGCGCGCTCACCGCTGCCGCGGCCGCTGCGATTGAGATCGACCTTGTTGCTGGTCCCACCACTGGTGGCGTGCTGCTCGCCTATGAGATTGGTCGCCTTCTCGGTGTGCGCGGCATCTTCGCCGAAGAGGTTGCGGCCGAAGCTGGCGCGGTTCGCCGCGAGTTTCGCCGTGGCTTTCATATTCCGCCGCGCGCGCGTGTGCTTATGGTGGATGACATCCTCACCACCGGCGGCTCGCTCCAGGCGCTGCTGCCGCCACTCTTGGCGGCGGGGGCGCACCCAGTAGCGGCGGCAGTCGTTGCGAGTCGCTCGCCAGATCTGCGCACGCTTGAGGTGCCGGGGCGTGAGTCAATCCCGCTCATTGCGGCGCTGACGTTGAACCTTCCAACGTATGAGGCGAGCGCCTGCCCGCTCTGCGCGGCGGGTGAACCGATTGGGGCACCGGGGAGTAGTGGCCGCTAGTCGGCGTCAATCTCCTTGATCGCCGCGTCGAGCTCTGCGGCGCCAATCACCCCTTCAAACGAGTGGATCACGATCCCGTTGCTGTCTACTGTGTAAATCCACGGCTCAACGGGGAGCTGCCATGCGCTTGCGGCACCATTCGGCTGAAGGTGCATGTTGGCGTCGAGTGTTGGGATCATGCGCTCGCCGTTCCACTCCATGATGTACGGCTCAACATGAATGATGAGCGCGCCTGGGTGACGCTCCGCCGCCGCCTTGACCACCTCGATTGTGGGGCCGCACGCCTGTGAGACACAGAAGGCGGGCGAGGCGAAGACCATCACGAATGGCGTCCCTGCGGCAAGCAGGTCGGCTGCCGAGTACTGATAAAGACGCGCAAGTGGTGATGCGTCGGTACTGATGCCGGCGAGTCCGTGCTCACTCGTTGCCACTGTTGGCGTTGCCACTGTTGGTGCAGCGTCACCCGGTCGTAGCGCGATCCCTTCTGGCCAGACCTGCGCCGCAAAGCGAATGGAGACGGCGGCACCGGTTGCGTCGGTTCCGTTGATAGAGAGGCCGAGCTCTTCAGTGCCGGCTGGAATCTCTGCTGGGCCAATGAAGAAGCCGCGCAGATCCTTGATTGACCAGGTGAATGGAATCTCAATCTTTGTGGCGAGTGGCGTGCAGCCATCAGCGGTGAGGCTGAACGTCTCTGCGCTCAGATTCCAACCCGGTCCGCCGAGTGGGAAGCCGCCCGCATCAACCAAGCTGAGCAGCAGTCGATTCTCACCGGGGGCGAGATCGCTATTGACGAGGAGTGGGATTGGTCCGGTGCTGGTTGCCTTTCCTGCGGCTGGCCACTCGCTGATGCAGCCGTTTCGCGTGCTCTGTGGGGCGCCGCTTTCAGATGACGACGGCGATGGAGGGGTGCTACCTCCGCATGCGATGACGAAAAGGAGTGTGGCGAGGAGGGAGGCGCTTCTCATCAACCGACTCTACCGCAGGTTGAGCGGTTGCCGCGTATCATTACGGAGATGCAGAGTTTCCGACGACTTCTGAAGGCGCTCCTCGGGGCCACAATCGGTCTCGTGGTGATTGGCGTCATCGTTCGCGCGACCGACTCAGGAATGGGCTGCCCAGACTGGCCGCTCTGCTACGGGCAGATCATCCCGCCACTTGATGACTACAAGGCGTGGCTTGAGTGGATCCACCGCACCATCGCAGCGGGGATCGGTCTTATCGCACTCGGCGTTGTGGCGGCTGCGCTCCGCTCGCTAAAGGGGCGACGCTCCCTACAAGGGGCGTCTATTGCCATCCTCGCCCTCGTCCTCTTCCAGGCGTGGCTTGGCAGACAGACGGTCCTTGAGTCGAACTCTGGCGCCTCCGTCACCGCACATCTCGCCACGGCGATGGCATTCCTCGGACTCCAGGTCTGGGTGTTGGCGCGGAGCGGATATCCAGAACGAATCGGCAGCATTCTGCAGGCGCGCGGCGCCGTGGTGGCGCCGATCATCGCCGCTGGCGCCATCTATGCGCTCCTCCTCTTCGGTTCAAATGTCACTGCAACTGATACTGGGCTTCTCTACCCGGATTGGCCGCTGATGGGCGGGACACCCTTCCCACCGATCACCGCCGTCTCGAGCCCACAGGTGGTGCACCGCTACGCCACGGCGATCGTTGCGCTGATCCTGCTCTCTGCGTACTGGATCGTGCGTCGTGAGGCGGGGAGCCCGCGTCAGACGCGCCAGTTTCTCGGTGCTGCGCTCGGCCTCTTCGCGCTGCAGTGCGTCATCGGTGCCCTGCAGATCTTCACCAAGCTTGCGCCATGGACGCAGACACTCCACGTAGCTATCGCATCAGTGATCTGGGCGTTGACCGTTGGTGCGGCCGCGGTTGCCCTACTTGAGGCACGTGCCTCGAACGCTGGGGGTGGCGGCGGAACGAGCGGTGCCAAGAGGGGGCGACGTGACCAGATCAGCGCCTACATTGCGCTGACCAAGCCACGCATCGTTGAGCTGCTGCTGATCACCACCATCCCAGCGATGTTTCTTGCGGCGCATGGCGTACCATCAATCACCCTGATGGTTTGCACGCTGATCGGCGGCACGTTAAGTGCGGCGAGCGCCAACGTCTTCAACTGCATCATTGACGTTGATATTGACTCGCGCATGGCGCGCACCGCGAGTCGCCCGCTCGTTGCGGGGACGATCAGTGTTGGATCGGCGCTGCTCTTCGCGGCGCTGCTGGGTCTTGCAAGCTTTCTCTTCTTGGCGCTCACCACCACTGCGATGGCCGCCTTCCTCTCGCTCCTCGCCCTCGGCTTCTACGTGCTGATCTACACGTTGATCCTGAAGCGCTCCACGCCGCAGAACATCGTGATTGGCGGTGCTGCTGGCGCGCTGCCACCAGTGATCGGTTGGGCGGCGGTGACGGGGGATCTCACTCTGGCGCCGATCCTCCTCTTCGCGCTGGTCTTCTACTGGACGCCGCCGCACTTCTGGGCGCTTGCCCTGCGGATCGGCCCTGACTACGCCGCCGCTGGTGTGCCGATGCTTCCGGTGACTGCCGGCGCGCCAGAGACGGCGCGACAGATTTGGCTCTACACGATCCTGCTGGTGACGATGAGCCTCATCCTCTGGGCGGTTGCGGGAATGGGGAGTGTCTACCTTGCCGTTGCGCTGATCTTTGGTGGACTCTTTCTCTTCCGCGCATGGCGCCTGCGGAGCGAGGTGCTCGGTGAAGGGTTGCTACGCGGCGCATCACGCCTCTATCGATTCTCGATCACCTATCTGACGGTGATCTTCGCGGCGATCGCGATCGACGCGATGCTGCCGCGCTAGCGGCGGCTACTCGCCGCTGACTACTTCTTCGCTCGCCCTGAAGGGTCAACGCGTGCGAGCCAGAACTGCACCTGTGGCCCAATGGTGAAGGCGAACCAGATCGTGCCGAACCCGAATGTTCCGCCGAGTAGGATGCCGATGATGCCCACGACGATCTCAATGATCGTGCGCACGATCCAGATCGGTCGTCCAGTGAGGCGGTGGAAGCCGGTCATCAGCCCGTCGCGTGGGCCAGGGCCGTTGCCGCTCCCGATATAGATGCCGGAGCCAAGCCCCACCAGCGCGGTGCCGATGACCGTTAGTGCAACCGCAACGGGGAGGTCTTGACTGAGCACCTCTTTCGCTGGCACGCCGAGCAGGTGCATGGCGTTCAGCGTCAGGTCCATGACGAAGCCGATCACGACGATGTTGGAGATGGTGCCGAGTCCTGGTGTCTGGCGAATCGGAATCCAGAGCAGGATGACGAATAGGCCGCTCAACTGCGCCGCCTGACCGATGGTGATGCCCAGCTTGTAGCCGAGGCCCTGATGCAGGATCTCCCACGACGGGAGTCCGATCCCGCCATTTACCATCAGCGAAAGGCCAACGGCGAAGATCGCCTGTCCAAGGATGGATTGTGGGAAGCGACGCAGCGCGTCGCCGCTGATTGCCTCGGCGATCCAGTTGCTGCGCGGTGTGGTCATGGTTCCTCGCTTCAGTTCGCCGCTGCGGCGCGGCGGAGTCGGTCGGCGATTGCCAGCCCGAGTCCCGGCTCAGGATACGGGGTGCTCAGGATCGCCGCCTTCCCAGGTGCCACGTCACGAAGGGCAGCGTCCAGCTTATGCAGGGCATCGAAGAGTTTCGCCGCCGCCGCAACGGGATCGAGCGACTCACTGAGCGCCGCTTCAGCAACGATCTGCATCCCAGCCGCCGCTGTGCGGAGGTCAGCTAGCGTCTCCGCATCCGGCGCCAGGAGTGCAACGTGAGTGAGGCCCACAAGATCAGGCGCAGCAGCGTCAACGATGCGAAGCGGCGCGCGCGGCGCGTAGTGCGATGCGCTCATCCCCGGTGCTGCGGCTGGTGCGCCAGCCGGGTTCACGCCGTCGAGCGGTGCGTCGAGCAGCGGGCCGAACGGCGCAAGGAGTGTGGCGATCGTCTCGCGTGGGACGCCGCCCGGACGGAGCAGGCGCGCTGGCTCACCAGGGACGAGTGAGACAACGCTCGACTCCACACCAACGCGCGTTGCGCCACCGAGTAGCACCGCATCAATGCGTCCGTCGAGCTGCTCTAGTACATGTTCCGCCGTGGTGGGGGAGAGCTGGCCAAAGAGATTGGCGCTCGGCGCAGCGATTGGCGTTCCGGCGGCACGAATCAGCGCGCGCGCAAGGTCGTGGTCTGGGAGCCGAACGCCAACGGTTGGGAGGCCAGACCGAACGAGGCCTGGAATGCGTGGTGCTGCAGGCGCGACGATCGTGAGTGGTCCTGGCCAGAGGGCGTCGGCGAGAAGCGTGACACGCGGATCTTCGAGTGCGGCGGGGGAGAGGACGAGTGAGAGATCGGCGCGGTCGGCAATGTGCACGATGAGCGGGTCAAAGGTTGGTCGTCCTTTCGCTTCGAAGATGCGCGCGATTGCGATCGGATCGAGCGCGTTGGCACCGAGTCCGTAGACCGTTTCAGTGGGGAAGGCGACAAGGCCGCCAGCACGCAACAGTGCCGCCGCGCGCGGCAGTGACTCTGCGGCGGAGGTTGCTGTTCGTGCGCGGAGCTGCTCTGTCTTCATGCGTGCATCATCACGCTGGCTGGATCATCAGGGTGATGGGCGCGTGATCTGAAGGGAGCGCACCCTTCCGTTCATCGCGATCCACGCTGTACGAGAGCAGTGCCCCTGCGCTCGGTGATGCGAGCAGGTGATCAATGCGCATCCCATGACCACGATGGAAGGCGCCGCCGCGATA
>Ga0222712_10004334_pt1 | contig 14900 bp, 13 predicted proteins | sample C33_657DmetaG_FD_165043 | JGI IMG/M metagenome (GOLD analysis project Ga0222712, IMG submission 165043) | Estuarine water microbial communities from San Francisco Bay, California, United States - C33_657D | ecosystem: Environmental > Aquatic > Marine > Unclassified | place: USA: California... | reverse complement strand
TGCGCACGGACGGTGTCGTGCCACCACCCTCAACCCCAAACCCAATACCCTGGAGCGAAGCTCCTGGCTACTGCTGGATACCCTACGACTACCTCACCAACCCCCACCTCGCCTCCGACTTCTGGGCGATTAGGGCTGTGGCGACGAAATAGGAACGGCTTGAAGCCGCTTTCAGGGGGCGCGTTGGCCCCCTTTTTGTTGGCGAGTTATGTGTCATAAGAGTTATATTGATTCTCCTGGACTGAACTCATCTCGCCTGGAATCCTGGCGAGATGAGTACCCCTGGATCTGAATGGACCGCCCATGAAACAGCCGCCCTGGTTGATGCTTATGTTTGGATGTGGCTGAATGACCAGGCGGGCAGGAAGTATATCAAAGCTCATCTGGTGCGCTCCTTGATGGCTGGCCCTGTTGTAGGTCGCTCTAAGCAGGCAATTGAGTATAAGTTGCGTAATGTCTCAAAGGTCTTTGCGGATCTCGGGCTGCCTTTTGTCGCGGGGTACGTTCCGGCAGATAACACGAGCGATGACATCAAGGAGTTCGCCCACCTTGCCTTTGGACGTTTGGCTAGCCGACTTGAGGCGGATTCCCCACGAATGTGGGGTTGAGCGTATCTGCTTAATGCCCTTTTCAGGTCAGGCTGAATATGTTCTATTCAGGCATGGCTAAGCCCCGACCAACCTTCATAGATCTCTTTGCTGGGATTGGCGGTTTCCATGAGGCATTTAAGGGGCTTGGGGCGGAATGTAAGTTCGTCTGCGAGCGTGACGAGGCCGCCAGAAAGACCTACCAGGCTTTTCACGGCGAATTCTGGGGGCCCGAGTTCACGGTAAATAGTCCAGGAAGTACTCACCCTCCCAGTTTCCATCGCGATATCACAGACCTAACGCTTTCACGCACTGATGAGCGTGGGAAAAAGGGTACGAGTAAGATAAGGAAGGTTATGGCTAATTTTGATATTGATGTCCTCTGTGGCGGTTTCCCGTGCCAGCCATTTAGCCAGGCTGGTAAGCGTAAAGGTTTTGAGGACGAGACTAGGGGTGATCTTTTTTATGATATATGCCGAATTATCCGGGCAAAATCGCCTCGGGCATTCTTTCTTGAGAATGTAAGAGGTATCCTGACGAACGGAGAGAGAGTCTTTGATTCCAGCGGAAGCCCGTTGCCCTATGGCACGACACTTAAGATCATTCTCGAAAAGCTTTTCACTCCGCTTGCCGAAGGCGGCTTAGGCTACCACCCGCCAGGAGGGCGCCCCACAAAGAAGCGCCGCAAGTTGGGCGATTGTGAGGTCGCTCCTGGCGTCTATCTGGTCAGTGCTTCTGACCACGGACTTCCTCAGAATCGACAAAGAGTCTTCATTATCGGTTTCAAATCTTCCAAGGAGGCCAAGCGCATGCGCCTGCCGGAGAAGGTCCTTGATGGCGAGGGCGTATCCTTGGCGGAAGTGCTTGAAGTTGCCAAGGTGTACATGAACTCCAAGCGGGACAGTGAGCGCACTGTGGGATTCACCCTGCGATGCGGCGGTAAGCGTTCACCAATAGCCGATCGAAGGAACTGGGATCAATATTATGTAAAGACTCGCGCTGGTGAGGATACTGAATGGCCGTTGACAGAGCGAAATGGTCTTAGATTAATGGGCTTTCCTGAGGAAAGGCGCTTTCCAAAGGGTATGTCCTATTCCCAAGCCATGAAGCAGCTTGGGAATTCCGTAGCCGTCCCGGCAATCAAGGCTTGGGGGGGCGAAATGTTGCTTGCGATGGGCTTCGAAGTCCCCAACGCCTAGCCATCCATTAGGTCGATGAGTTCATCGAGCAACTCGTCGCCAATGTCATCGGAATCGGCGGCACTAAGGAGTTTCTTTACAGAGGTTGCAAGGTCCTCAGGTGAGATGCGCCTCTTCTTGATGAGAGTTTCGAATTCGACAGCCCAGTGTTGACTAGATTTGTGTCCATTCCTGCCTACATCCAACTTAGCGCTAGCCTCTTTAACCATTTTTGAGAGGTCCTTTTTGGTACACCCAATTTGTTCAGCAAAGAGTTTGACGAGGTCGCCCTCCGTTTCTTCTCCGAGCAGGTCCTTCCAGATCCCGTCATGGGTTGCGATGAAAGCTGCGACCACCTTGGCTTGGGCGCTCCAGTTTATGAAGCCCTGCTTTTTGAAGGGTTGAGGGAGAAACTCCAATAGTTCATCAGGCCTCATTTCGTGCAGTTCATAGTTGACCAGATATTGGCCGACATCGCGATGAAGGTGTTGTAGGGCCCAGCGTCGTTCGCCGGAGCTGCCAGGAATCACTTGTTTACCGTCGAAATAAATAGAATGCGCAGCCTCGATGACGGTCTTTTCCCGGTAAGAACCTACGCGTGCAAAAGTTTGCTCGCAGTAGTCAGACATTGAGCCAGGCGCTGAAAGTAGCATCGGCTTGCTGAGCTCCTTGCCTAAGTGCCTGATCATGAATACGCCATGGCCAATTCTGTGGCGATAGGCCTTCTTGAAGTTAGCGTTCCATATGTAGGCTGGGAATTCTTGTTCAGTTGAGACGCTTAATTTAACTTTACCCTTCTTGGAAGTGAACGTCGTAAGCTCTTCGAAGTAGTAGGCCGACAGCCAACTCCAAATCCCATCTCCGGGCTTAAGTCTATCCATGGCGACGCTGTCCTCGAGAGCATCGAATAGCTTAGAGCAGAGTTCAAACCTTGTGGGGAAGGGCCCACTGGGCAGATTCACCTTCTTGTCGGTTACCTCGGTGAAGGCTGGATTCATGGCCAATGACTTTACCAAGGCGATATCCTTGGGGGTGGGCTTATCGATTTCACGAAGCCTGCCGAGTGCCTCGGTGAAAGCGTTGTGACCGGCGCCGTTGAAGCGATAGAGGGGCATTATTGTTTTTCTGGGGTCCACTTGCCAGGAAGCTTGAGCCAGTTGGCGTAGTTATTGACGGATTCGTTGATCCAATTGGTGATTGGCAGTAAAGTATCCGCGCCGCCGGTCGGCGGCGGTTCAAGGTTCCATCGCTTAACTTCACAGAGAAGCAGCCACTTCTCCGCGTTTGCGTGCCTTGGGCTACCCTTATCTAGATGGAGATTCTCGTTAAAGATAATGGAGAGAACTGAGCGTAGAACCGCCGGCTTGATCAGGGGCCAAAAAGCCGCATCTCTTAAAAGGAGCGATTTAATGTTACCTTGAGCCCGGTTATTCAGGAATAAGATCGGTCGCGCCGTCTCGCGCCACTCGACCTTGTAGAGTTCGTTTTTGGGGATATCACATTCACGAACGATGATCAGTGAGCGCTTGCCTTTGTCTTTGCCGGATCCCGGTAGGTCATGGGGGCGAGTATCCGCCTGAATCTGCTTGGACTCAGGGTTAACGACGCGGATTTGAACCTTGGGGTCGTGCTCTTGCGAAAAGTCTTCGAAGACGCATTCGCTCGTTTTTTCTAGGAGCTTCGAAAGCTTGCCTGCCTTGATGGTCTGAGCCTTATAACGATCGGCACAGCGAACATAAACTTCACAGTCTGCGTAGGTTTTGTCGTACCGCTTTTCTGCAGCTAAGGTTGGCTTGAAGCTTACTTTTACTTTTAGGGTGCCTGCGTCAAAATATGGCGCGACGGTGACGTGCTTGGAGATGTCTTTGCGTCCCGTTGAGATGAGGGTCCTGATCATGGTCGTTTACGCTCTATTATTTAGTTTTGGGCAACTTGACGTTGGCTTTCAGGTCTTTGTTGCGGTCGAAGCCTTCGATAGTGATTTCCATATCTGCGGATAGCTTGAACTTCATGATGTTTTTGTCTCTTGCGGTGATCACGGTGCCGATGGCATGCGCCTTCATTTTCCGAAGGTTGAAGTCAAAGGGACGCCACTTGGCGCCTCGCATCGTCGAGACAAAATAAAGCAGCAGTGTGCATTCTGCGCCGGCATGTTTAAATGCATGTTCGGTTGCCTTGATGGTAAGGTTTCCCTTGCTGTCTCGGTTGAGGAAAAGCAACGCTGGGCCTCCTTCCACTTCCAGGTCGATTGGGTCATCATCTTCTTCCTCATGATCGTCCCCGATGTCGTCAGGGAAGTCGTCCGCCAGGATCGACTCATCGTCGACTTCTACGCCGCTACCTAGGAGGTTTTGCATTACGACGAGCAGAGACTTTACATAGCCGATGGCATCGGTAGCATTGTCGTAGATTCTAACGGCTAGGCAGTTTCTCTGCATCCAGGTCGAGTGTGCCGGCCCTTCTGCTTTTCGTAATAGTTCAGCGATGTCGCCTTCGTCTGCAAGTAGGAGCGCGATGCAGGGAGTTTCTGCCATGAAGCTGCTGTTCTCGTAGACGGAAATGCCTTGCCGAATATAGTAATCCATTCCCTTGCCATCTGTCTTCTGCAGGAATAGCTTAACCGACGAGCAACGTATTACCTTCGAGGTTTTCTCTTGGGTTTCGATGGGGACTTCGACGGCCACCAGGTGGCCAGCTTGGTATCGGTCTTTCAGGGCCTTGAGCTCAGTAGGGTCAAAGTGTTGGGCTCCCAGCCGGTCACCGTAGTTGCTCAAGCGATAGGTGATGGATTTAATATCGCTGGTCTTACTGGCGGCCTTTTGTGCTCTCTTAGTAAAAGCAATTAAAGCCGCTACTTTAGGACCAATTTGGGCTGCTAGATCTTCAATGTTCGAGGCATCAATTCTCTCGGCCTCCGCCTTTCCAGCCGCGATCTCGATTACTAGGCGCCCTTCAACAATCGGGTAGAAGTAATGCAGGATGGCCGCTTCGGTGAGCGCTTTGGGGGTGAAGTCGCTGATCGGGAAGGGCACCACGATGGAAAGGCCTGGTTCATCGTTCCGGGTTATTCCAGTGGCTTTGACGAAGTCCTTTAAGGTTTGTCCATGTGTTACTGGGTACTCTATTTCTCTCTTTAGCTCGCCCCAGAGGGCATAGGCCTGATACCGGACTGAGTTGTAAGTGTGAAGGCTAAGCATGGTTTGTCCCATTAGGAACGGGCCAGCTTCCTCGTCTTTTGTCCGGCTAGTGTTTCGGATGGTCACGCCGAAAAAGGTTTGGAGCCGGGATGCCATCGGATTGACGATCTTGCCAATGCCGAAGGCCCCACCGCGATTGGAGCCTTTCCCCTTGTTCGTGCTTCCAACGTTGCGCCAAAAGGTGGCAAAGCCTCCGTCATCTGGGTCTGAACTGCTGATATCTCCGTTCAGTCCATCCGTATGGAAGTCTTCGATCACAAGAAACTCCGGGGACTTGAAGTCCGGACTTTCAGGCTCGATGTCGGACTCCTCGCAGGCTTTCTTGTAATGGCTTAAGACCGAATCTTTCCCTTGAGCGAGTAGTTTGGAGATGAAGTCCTCCCTGCCTTTAGGTGCTTTGGTGAGCGAAAACCTTACAAGCACGGCCCTCTTCCCCGATTGGGCGTCCAGGGCGTTCTGGATGTTCTCGCGCACGAGGTTCTCGACCATGTTAGCCGAGTCCACGCGGAAGAAGTTATTCGCGGCGTTGGATTGCTGGACGCCGCCTTTAGGGGTGGGGATGAAGTTCCAACTGGGGGCCATAGGACATGATTGGACCTCTTGGACCTGATGGGCACAAGCATCTAATAGATAATGTACTGTAATCACCTTGCGGGCCCCGTAGCCCTGGGTATATTCGGCTACACGCTTTATTATATTATGTGGCATTTCCTAGAATTGCGCGAGGAGGGGGTGGGTATGGACCCCATCCACGATAACTTTTTCGTTCAGGACAGCGCGAACTTGGCCGAAAGCCTTGTACGCGAAACACTGCAGAACTCGCTCGACGCTCAGGTCGATGAGGGCACTCAGGTCCGTGTACGCTTTGCCCTTAACGAGGTCCCCGAGGCCAAGCGTGCGATCTTTGACCGGTACCTGTCTGCCCTCGTGCCTCATATCCAGGCGGCTAAGCCAAGTTTGGCCAAGGCATGTGAGTCCGCTAAGCCGCAGTTCCTGGTGATTGAGGATTTCGGAACGAAAGGACTCATGGGTGATACGGTCAGCAACCGCGACACGAAGAGCGGTTTCTCAAATTTTTGGCGTCATGTGGGCAAGACCGAGAAAGGCTCGGGTCGCGGTGGAGCGTTCGGTATCGGCAAGGTCGTTGTGCCAATGTCATCCTCTGCCTGTGCGTTCTTTGGCGTCACTATCCGGCATGAAGGTCCTGATTCTGGTGTTCCTCTACTTATGGGGCAGTCCATGTTGCCACAGCGCTCGGTTAATGGGAAGGAATTCGAGCCTTTTGTACTCTACGGCCAAAAATCCGCCCCAGGGAGGGCCGTCTTGCCAATGAGGGACAATCATTGTATCGAGCTGTCCAAACTTGCTGGTTTGACGCGCGAAAAGGAAGCCGGGACCTCAATCGCGATTCCGTTTCCCTCATCCAAGGTCGAGTGGGATCAGGTATTTCTCGCGGTCATGAAGCATTACTATCAGCCGATTCTCTCTGGAGACTTGGTAGTGCAATACGTCAAGCAATCAGGCGGAATGCCTATCTTAATCGACAAGGCAGGACTTATTGAAAACGCTGCGAAGGTAAGTCCTGATTTCCCCCATCAAATCAAGTTTGTCGAGGAATCAATCACTAGGCCAGATTCTGAATTTATTTCTATCTCAGGCAACCAAGGAAATCATGAACTAAATGCTGCTCGTTTCACTGAGGACGAACTTCAAGCTTTGAGAAAGCGTTATTCAGATGGTAGCTTACTTTGCTTTAAGTTGCAGGTTTTCGTTCAACCTAAGGCAGGAGAAGCTGGATTCTACCCGCTTAAATTGTTTATTCGGAAGGCTCCCGACGGCATCGAGGGCGCCGACCTGTATGTACGGGGTGGCATTTCGGTCTATAGCAACTCAACCTTCAAAGGGCAACGCGCCTCGTTCGCTTTAGAACTCGTTCAGGAGAAGAACGATCTTGGTGAAATGCTTCGTCTCTCTGAAGGCCCTGCGCATAATCAATGGTACATCAGCTCTCCCCGGGCAGCCGAAGCCTATACTAATTCTGGTTCTGCTATCAGGCTGTGCCGGACTGCGTTAACGAAGCTGCATGACATTCTTTGCGTCGGTCAAGAGAAAGAGGATGCCTCCGCTTTAGCTGCCTTTTTCCCTTTTGGCATGCCCGAGGTGCCCAAGAAGTCTGCTCCTTTCAAACTTACTACGAATAACAATGGGGAGGTGTTCGTCCGTAAATCGAACGAGCAAGGCGCACCGTCAGTCGTTGGTATCCCTTTCTCTGTGAAAATCAGATATGAAAAGGTTGGGAGGGGCCGTGGTTATTCCCGAAGTGATTTTACGCTCGGTGACAAACCTGGTGAAATCAAAGTTCACGCAAAGAACGCGTCATTTACATATGATGCTTCTGGCAATAGCTTAACGCTTACCCCATCTGCGGAAGACTTTGAACTTAAAGTCGGCCCCTTCGATCTCAATCGGAACCTGGATGTTCGCGCAAACTACACTAAATAACCATGAAACGTTCTTTTAATTTTACTGGGAATCGCAAGTTGGACGGCTGCTTCGTGGCATCTTTCGACGACACGCAGAACCCTTTGGTTGTTCGTGCTTCGATCGATACAAGATGGCTTAACGAACTAAAGGGACTCGACGCTAACCTTGAAGTTGCGATAGCAGCCAGCGATGTCCTCCGGTTTGATTACAGGGTTGGTACGCTCGGTGAAGTTATCGCCGCTAATGGCTTTGCGGTTGTTTTAAAGGATTTCACCCTCGAGGGTGTGGAGCCCCAGATCGATCTGAGAATTGTGGACCTGAGCAGTAAGAAGATTGTTGCCTCTTCCGTAGACCTTGTCCCGAGCCTGTCTCCTGGTGCAGGACGCCGGTCCTTCGTTAAGCTGAGTATATCTCATGCAATTGGTAAGGAGGTTTGGCGCGTAAGGTGGAGCGCTAGCGAAAGTATCCCAGTGCTTCAATTAAACGCCGCTGTTCCAGATGCAGCGAGGAAGTTCACGGATTCTTCGCAATTAGGAACGGTGGTAATGCCCCAAGTGCTCCGACAAATCCTAATCATTATGCTAATGTGTAAGTACGATGAGGGGACTAGCATGCAGGCAGAGACCGCTGAAGTTATTCTCCAATTCTGTCAGAAATTGGAGAAGTCCGATCCGCCAGCATTTGAGTCTAGAGATTACGAAGATGTTGCTGCTTGGGTTGACCTGGTTGTCGCCAAGTTTGCAGCACGTATCGAAGCGGCCGATCGCTTTCACTATCCCCCCGAACCTGCTACCCCCTTGCAATCATGAATATTCCTTTACGTGAATTGACCCCGGAAGGGGTTGCCCAGTTCCAACAATGGATTGTTAATGGAGCTGTAGGAAATGTTCCACGGCATATTATCTTCTCCGACGAATGTTCGAAGTCCATGTCCCCCGAGGTCACTATTGACCCCGATAAGAAGTTTGAGACCCGGATGTTGATGGCGATGTACCTCCAGGCAAAACTTGAGCCATTCAAAATTCCAACTTCTGACTATTCACATGGTGTTTGGAATTGGCTTTCCGCTGCTTACTTCGAGCTCTTGGCTCCTCGAGGAAAGGATGGGGAGCGCAAGAACCTTTCGATCGAGGCAGACTGTCCAGCTTACATCTGGAGGCCTAGGTCTGCTGCATTCGGCAGAAAGTTTTACCGTCATCGTATCGGCTTTGCGGTTAAAATAATCCAGACTCTTGGTATGACTGAGGCAACTCCACTCCTTATTTCTGAACCTGGAAAACTATCTTCATATTGCGAACATAACTACGCACGCCTTGGGGGCGGTATCGAGTTCACGCTTTCGATAGAATTAGCAAACTCGCTATTCTGGAGAAATAATCGTCTTAAGCCTAATTGCACAAAGAACGTTCCCGGCAGCCTGATTCACATGCATCGCTGGCTCTCCCAGCTCTCGGTTAATTTTGATGTCACCAAGATGTCATTGAAAGAATTAAAGAGAATGTTGCCGCCTGAACTCTGCTCATAGCATGTCGCTCTCGGCTGATTTCATCGCCTCAAAAAAGGTACACCTTTACTTGAGTTCTACCGAAGCGGCAAGGCATGGTACGCGGATGCAGGTTTCCCGAAAGTAAACTTCGTCATAGGCGCACAGGTTGCCTATTTCCTCTGTGCTAACCTAGATCGCGTGACCGAGTTCGCCGAATCCGAAGGCCTCCGGCCTGAGCCTCGTTTCAGGGACGTGATCAAGGTCGGCAAGGGATTCGTCCGTGAGGTCGTCTGGACCCGCTACGAAGACTTCGACATCGGCGATAAGACCGTACGTAGACCATGTATCCGTCTTGACTGGGAATCCGGCAAGGGGAAGGCGGGTACTTTCAATTTCGGGGTAGAAAAAGCCAAGGCTATTATCGCCATGAAGCGCCAGGTCGCCGAATTTGCTTCGACCTATGGTTGATTTGGAGGCTGGCCACCTTGCGGAAGCCCTTGGGCTTGGAACAACGTTAGCCTCATAAAGCACATCGACTCCGATGGTTCGTCCACGACGGGCGAATCCGAACTGGCCGCTCGCAAGCTGGCCGCTCGTCCGAGCACTGCCGTGCGGCCGTCAACAAGCGCTGGGAGGCCTACCGCCCGCAGCTTGGCCGCCCAGTCTGGCTCCCAGCCAGTCTGAGCCTCATCTTTAAAGCTCACAATGGAACAGCCCGGGATCGCTCCCAGGGGCTTCTTTGTTATGAACCCAAACCACGACTCACGCTGAACACAAAGGGGCAGGGCGCTTGGCCCTGTCGTCGAATGATGGAATTATTCCCGGCCCGGGGATCCCGCAAGGGGGCTAGCGAATCAACAGGCTGGCCGATGCACCGATTGCATCCTTGGCATTCCAGAGATTGACCTGGTATTGGATGCGCTTGGAGCGGGTGCGGTGCTCGAGTTCCTGCAGGGTGAGGAGCACGGCGAAGGGCTTGCCATAGGTGTTGGCCGAATTGAGGACGACGAAGGCGAAGCGGAAGCGTTCCCCGAGCTTGGCGGCGAGGTCGTACTCGCGCTGGGTCGCCCCGAAGAAGAATCCGGCAAGGCTGGCGTCCTTGATGGGTTTCTTGGTGGTCTTCATCTCGACCAGGATGATTTGATCGAGATGGCGGGGCAGGGTGGCCTCTTCGACCGTCGGCTCCGCCTGCGGTAGCATGATGGCGTCAAAACTCTGTGGCCCGTAGAGCTTCGTATCCCCCAGCCCTAAGCCCTTCAGGATGGCCTTCTTGGTCTCAGTCGTGGGCGCCTGAAACCTAGGGTCCTTGAGCAGCACGTCCTGCAGGCCCGCCTTTTCGACGAGCCTATTGCGCTTGCTTTTCCCATGGTCCCCAGGGTCTTCCACCCGGGTAGGATCACTTAGCCTGCCTTTAGATCAAGATCAGGGTGTGTTATCCCTAAACTATAATATAAACGGTCTGAATTGCGTTTTGCCTAGGTCTGTCTCAAAACAACATCACAGCGTTGGTTTGGTCGCAGGCCGGAATGTGGGCGACACAGGTTGCTTGCTCATTTGTCTTGGGGAGAACATGGATGAGGCAATCAAGGGTGCAGCGAGGGATCCAGTTTGGACCTATCAGATAGTGCGAAGCCGTTATGGCGGCGTAGGGCCCATTGCGGAAAACCCAATCATCAGCGCAAGCAAGGCCCCTCGGTGACTGACATAGTTAGTTACAAGTTGATTTGTATAATCACGTATCTAGACACACGACATGCCTCAACCAGCAACCACGCGTAGCACATGGCTTTGCTCCTTTGTCAAAGGTGTTAAGGAAGAAGACGCAAAGCCCAATAACGTCAGTGCCCTGCCGCACTTCTTTTCGGAAGGCTTTTTTGGCTTCGGGGTGCCTGAAAGCAACTTTGACCTCTCGTCGTGCGCGTCAAAGGAGGAAATTGCCAAAAGGATTATCTCGAATCATGCGGCGTCAGGCACGCGTGAAAAGTCTGCTGTCGATCAGTACTGGAGGATTGCCAAAGAAGCCAAGGCCGGCGACCGAGTCTTCCTTGCCAGTTACGAGGGCGTCATCTGCGCATGCGGTGTTATTGTTGAGGCGTATAGGTACAATGATATCTCACGTGCGGGCACAGATGTTCGTTCGAAGTTTGCTCACTCCATTTCGGTTAAGTGGACTATCACGGAGGCGTTTTACCCATGGAAAGCTTGGCAGGCTGCGGATTTCACCAAGCCGCGGGAGGACTACATACCCAATTGGGACACTGAGGAGGCTGATTTTATTGAACGTAGGTTGCGCGACAAATTAAAGCTCAACAAGATATATACTGGTGCCCCTGGTACTGGTAAGACTTATAGGCTAAAGCCTGATGCTGTTGACGCATGCTTGCGTCATGATGACCCATTTTATGCTGAGCTCGAGGCGCCTGCATTCACTTCAAGGCGTAGGGACCGCTATAAGCGTAAGTTCGACGAACTTGTAAAAGAAGGCCGCATTGAGTTGGTAACCTTTCATCAAAGCTATGATTACACCGATTTTGTCCAAGGGATTCGCCCCGCTTTATCGGAAAAGGGCGGGTTGAGGTATGAGATGGTCAGGGGACCTCTATGGAGGATCGCTAATGCGGCGATGCGCTCGCAGGAAGCCGGCTCCGGGGAGGGTTACGTGTTGTTGATCGATGAGATCAACCGAGGGAACGTTTCAAAGATTTTCGGGGAGTTGATTACATTGCTTGAGGAGAGTTACCGCATCAATGGATGGGAGGCTGTCCAAGAGGGGCATCTGGTCGCCCTCGCGGGAGGCCAAGTTGCGGATGATGACGTGACCTTGGTTTGTGATACCTTCAAGAAGTCCGGCAGATTTGGATTGCCAGCTAATCTGTCGATTTTTGGTACGATGAACTCAACCGATAGGTCGATTCAGCGACTGGATTCCGCCTTGCGCCGTAGGTTTGACTTCATCGAAGTCTTGCCCGATCCGACCCTGCTTTCGGATAATCTGGCTCTTAAGGATTTTCTGGAAAAAATTAACTCGGCATTGGAAGTCCGCAAGCCGGGGTCTGGCTGTCAGATTGGACATGCCTGGCTTATGCTGCGCGGAGTCGCCATTCCGCCTTCGAGCGTGCGACTGCTTTGCGAGGCCTTTAATAACAAGATATTCCCGCTCCTTTCAGAGTGGTTCTGGGATGACCCTGATGGTTTGATGAAGATGTTTGGTGGTGCTAGTGCATTGGTCGATCTACCGAGCAGGAGGATAAGGAGCTTGGTCGAAAAGGCCGATGAAAGCGACGATGCCTCGATGACCCCAGACATCTTCCTCCGGAAGTTTAAGGAGAAATATAGAGCCAAAAATTCAGGCGCTGGATGATGTTCCCGCCCTTTAGGACCTTGATTCTCAGGGAGAATCAACGATTGCCAATCGCTCAGCCTGGTGAGTTGGAAGGAGACTTTGTTACCCCTGAGGAGGCCAGGGAGATTGTAGCACTAGTCGAAAGCTTGGGTACAGTTGACCGCCGTTCTGCGCCGAAGATCGATGGCGAATTCATGGACTTCGGGCTCTGCGTCGGTGGTCTCTCCGTTCCAGGTTGTAATATTCAGCTGCGTCCCAAGCCGGCATTTAGCACTACTGGCAAGCCCCTGACACGCGGTGCTGACGGCTACGTTGATCTTTCCCGTTTGGTTATGTCGGCTAATCAAATGTATTTGCCTGCAGCCGAGTACTCTTCGCCTGGGCCCTTTGATGAAGGCCTATTTGTCAAATATGCTGATTCTTTCACCAAGGATTTGCTTTTCATCATGCACGATGGCCTGCGCGGTGGATACGTCGATGTTGTGGAGGGCGTACCTAGTGTTCGTGGGCGCATCCTGTTCGGCGACTTCTCTTATATTAACCGCCCGCACTTGATCGCATGTAGCTACCAGGAATTCGTCTACGATACTTTGCTTAATCGCACGCTTAAGCGCGCCACCAAGATAATTGTTTCACAGGCTCTCACGGACCTGGACCCCGACTTGCAGCTAATGTTCAATAGCGTTAAGTCGAAGGGAGCGCAGATTCTGGATATGATGGATGAGGTTGCTGATATTCCGCTTTGCTGGGATGACGTTTGCGATTTAAATGTCGAGAGGCTTGACGCTAAGTTCGCACGGCTGCTTGCTTTCTCAAAGTTGCTTATCAAGGGAAATTCCCCCACGGTTTTTGCTGATGACTCGAGTTTGCGGTCTGTTTCTGGGGGGTTCTCGTGCTTATGGGATTTGAGCAAGCTCTACGAACTTCACGTCTTTAACTATTTGAAGAAATATGTGAGCGAATGTCCCGATTGTATTGAGAAGGGCGTTTCGGTTGTTGGCCAAGATTCAAGTCACAAGGTGTTCTTAGATAGGAAGAGCAACATGGTTTACGCTGATATCGTTGTTTATGTTGAAGATTCCCCGGTTCTCATAATAGACACGAAATGGAAGAGCCTGCCGACGAAGTCCTCGGAAATAGACCGAAACGACGCTTATCAGATGCTCGCTTACGCTCTGACTTATTCCCACGGCAGTAACGTCAGGGAAAATGCTATTCCCGTGTGCCTGCTCTATCCAGCTATCGGCAAGAGCAGAAAGCCCATTTTAGAGACTAAGTTTACCGGTACTAATTCCCCCCTGATAGTTGCAGCCTGTCCCATGGATCGAGGTAACTTGGAGTTTTCACCATCGGTCATTTTTGACTCTTATTGGCCCGTGGCATCCAATAATAGCTCGCCTCGTAGTCCTGAAGTCTGAGCGCGCGACTCTGAACCTTCGCTTTAGGTCCTATTCCCCTATCGCGAACAGCCCCGGGATCTCTCCCGGGGCTGTTTGTTATGAACCCAACCAGACAACCGACGCAAAGGGGACTGGGTGTCGCTGATAAGAGGTAAGTTACCCAAACCTGAGCGTGCCGCAAGGGGGGCAGGGTGCCTTGGTTCCTGTGGCAAGGTGTCACACAAGGCTGCCTTTGGAGCGCTCGCGGTTTTTTAAAGTTAGTTTCTTTAGTAATGATTACTAAATGTTGGTATGGAATGAGATACGAAATGGGCGTTGTTTTTGGGAAAACGCTGTCAAACGCACCGCGGAAATTTTCCAGAAAAACGCGAGGGCCGTTTTAACCAATAGAATCAAGGGTTTCCTGTACTTCCACGGCGTGGTGCCGAGATCGGGTTTTTCTATAATATTCTGTAATCCGAAAAAACCGTGTTAATATATCTCCACTGAAATCACTGATGCGCCCCAAAGCCCCCGATTCCTCGCCTCAACCCGGGAAATCCCGCTAAAAACCGCTTCTAACCGAAATTCCCCCCTCCGTTTCAAAACTCCCACCCTTGGGAGAATGGGCCCCTCTGTGCCTAAAAACCAACATCCTTCCTTTTTCCTCCTTCCTATGACCACCCCCATGCGCTCCACCGCCTCGTCCCAGTCCCGACTCCTGTCGATCCCCTGCAGCACGCTGCTCACCCCGGCCACCCTCCAGGAGCGCGTCGCCCACATCCTCCGCCACGACCCCCGCCTCGCCCGCTCCTTCGTCCCCGGGCAGGATGCCTTCGGCTTCACGGTCCAGGGCGCCGATCAGACCACGGGCATCCGCTTCACGGTCAGCCCGCTGGCCGACTCCGTGAACCACGTGGATGTCAGCTTCCACCGGACGGACGCCGCGAGCGCCGGCCGCATCCTCGACCAGCTCTTCGGTTGGAATTCCCGCACGCCTGACTTCGTCGAGGACGTCCGCCTCGAGGTCCTCCTCGCCGCCGGCCCGAACGACACCAGCGCCTGGCCCCTCCTCGCCGCCTAACCCCCAACCCCCAACCCCCAACCCCCAACCCCTTCTATGGACTACCCCGACGATATCGATCCGCAGACGCTCGCCGCCCTGGCCCAAGCGCTGACCACCCCGCAGTCCGGCCGTGACTTCAACGAGCCGGTCCGCCGCCTCCTGAGCCTCTCGAAGCAGCAT
>Ga0222712_10004333_pt1 | contig 14904 bp, 10 predicted proteins | sample C33_657DmetaG_FD_165043 | JGI IMG/M metagenome (GOLD analysis project Ga0222712, IMG submission 165043) | Estuarine water microbial communities from San Francisco Bay, California, United States - C33_657D | ecosystem: Environmental > Aquatic > Marine > Unclassified | place: USA: California... | reverse complement strand
ATAAATTTTAAAACTTTATTCATACTTGCACATATTATTTGAAGATATTAAGTTATGCATTTTTGTCTTTATAAAAACAGTAATTTCGGTATATCAATTTATAATTATGAAAAAAGCAATCTTGTTTACAAGTTGGATCTTTGTTTCCCTATTTTCTTTTGCACAACCCACTCAAAAGCCACCATTACATGGTAAAAATTGGATGGCCATTACTGGAAAGCCATTGGCTGCCACCGCTGGGGCAAAAATATTTGATAAGGGTGGCAATGCAGTTGATGCAGCTTGTGCAATGTTAGCAGCAACATGTACCATGTGGGATGTGCTTAGTTGGGGTGGAGAAACACAAGCCTTAATTTATAATCCAAATACAAAGCAAGTAATTGCTATCAATGCGATGGGAGTTGCACCAACAGGAGCAACCGTTGATTTCTTTAAAAGTAAAGGGTATCAATTTCCTCCAGAATATGGTCCTTTAGCGGCAACAACTCCAGGAACTCCGGGAGGCATTTGTTATATGTTGTCTAATTATGGTACTATGAGTTTAAAAGATGTATTGGCTCCTGCTATGGAATTAGCAGCTGGTTATCCAATAGATGCACAAACGGCTAATAGTATTGAAAGAGGTAAGGGAAGAATTAAAGAATGGCCTTATAGTAAAAAAGTTTTGTTACCACATTTAGGACAAAAAAGAGAAGCACCAGAAGCAGGTGAGATTTTTGTACAACAAGATTTATTAAACACATTACAAAAAATGGTGGATGCTGAACAAGCAGCATTAAAAAAAGGGAAGAACAGAAAAGAAGCGATTCAAGCTGCTTATGATCGTTTTTATAAAGGAGATATTGCGGATGAATTTGTTAGAGGAGTAAAAGAGCAAGGCGGTTTAATCACTAAAGAAGATTTAGCTAATTGGAAACCGGTAGAAGAAGCAACTACTCACGTAAATTATAAAGGGATTGAAGTATATAAGTTACAACCATGGACCCAAGGTCCTGCTTTACTGCAAGCCTTGAATATCTTAGAGAATTTTGATTTAAAAGGAATGGGATATAATTCTGCAAAATATATTCATACAGTGTATCAAGCAATGAATTTAAGTTTTGCAGATAGAGATTTTTATTATGGTGATCCAGCATTTTCAACCAACCAACCTATGACAGGTTTGTTGAGTAAGTCTTATGCGAAGCAAAGAGCTAGTGAAATTAATTGGAAAGCGAATAATCCCAATGTTGGTCCTGGTGATCCATATCCTTTTGAAGGCAAAACCAATCCTTATTTAAATTTATTAAAGTCAAGAGGATTTACACCTAATAGTGACACTACTCGAAAAAATACATTCTTACCTGCGCATGATGCTATTTCAAAAAATGAGATGAACCTCAATACTGATGCAGCTTATATGGATAGATTATGGAGAGGTACAACAACAGTAGAATCTGCAGATAAAGAGGGTTGGGTGGTTTCCATTACGCCAAGTGGCGGATGGTTGCCTGCTGTAATCGCTGGTAATACTGGTGTTGGTATGAGTCAGCGTATGCAGAGTTTTGTATTGGACTCTACCATTAATCCATTCAATGTAGTAGCACCTGGTAAAAGACCAAGAGTTACTTTAACACCAAGTATTGCTATGAAAGATGGCAAACCAATGATGGCATTTGGTGTTCAAGGGGGAGATACACAGGATCAAAATTTATTACAATTCTTTTTGAATGTTGTTGAGTTTGGAATGACGATGCAAGAAGCTTCTGAAGCAGCGAATATTAATACCAATCAATTATGGCTTTCATTAGGAGGTAATAAAGTGGATGATAGAAAACCAAGACCAGGTAATTTATTACTCAATAATAATGTTCCTGATTGGGTTAGAAAAGAATTAAGAGCAATGGGCTACACATTAAGTTTTGAAGAAAGAACCAGTGGTCCTATCAATGCAATTTATTTTGACTGGAAACATCATTCTATGTGGGGAGGAAGTTCTAACCACGGAGAAGACTATGGTATTGGATGGTAGAATAAAAAAAAGAGCCTCGCATTGCGAGGCTCTTTTTTACTTTGCGGTAACAAAGTAGTCGACCACAAAAACTTTGTCCATATGAGGTTTTAATACTTCTTGAAAAGCTTTGTGTGCAGGATGTAATTGATAAGATGCTAAATCTTTTTCAGAACTAAAGGTTAACACAAAGCAATGCGTAAAGCCTTGATCTAAATGTTCTGGACTCATATTTAATCCCCATTCCATTTTTTTCACTTCTGGTACTTTACCATATAAGTCATTGAAGGTTCTTGTTACATTAGCAACTTCTTCTTTTGTTGAGGTAGCTTTAAAAGTAAATAAAACCACATGTCTTAATTGTGTTTTATCTTTTTTCTCTTTTTGTGCAAAAACAACAAAACTTGTACATACTAATAAACTTAACAATAATAATTTTTTCATGATTGTATTTTAATTGTTATAAAAAGATAGCAGGATCATCACAGATTCTGAATCCTTCATTAAATGTATTCATTAATTCAACATCTTGAGCGCTTAAAGTAAAATGCTGCGCATCAAAATTTTCTTGAAGTCTTTCTTTTTTAGCAGATTTAGGAATAGTGGATACACCCAACTGAATATTCCAGTTCAAGATAATTTGTGCAGGTGTTTTTTGGTATTGCTCACATAGTGCAATTAGTCTTGGATCATTAAATTTCTGTCCTCTGGTAATAGGTGAATAAGATTGCAATTGAATATTGTTTTTATTACAATAGTTCAATACCTCTTCTTGAAATAACCAGGGAGTAAATTCAATTTGATTCAAAGTGGGCGCCATATTTGCATAAGTTTCCAATTCTTTTAAAAAAGGTAAAGTATAGTTTGCTACTCCAATTGCTTTTGCTCTACCTGATGCATAAATATTTTCCAATGCTTTCCAAGATTCTTTTCTTCCTTCTTTGATAGGCCAATGGATTAAATATAAATCAACGTAGTCTTGTTGAAGTTTCTTCAAACTTGCATCAAATGCACGAAGTGCTTGATCATATCCATGATCGGTATTATTTAACTTGGTGGTTAAATATATTTCTGATCTTGGAACAGTAGTTTGTTGAAGTGCATTTCCAATCTGCACTTCGTTTTCATACATACTAGCAGTATCTATTAACCTATATCCAATGGCTAAAGCATTTAATACTGCTAGTTCTGCTTCTTGATGGTACATATCATATACCCCCAAACCCAATAGAGGTATTTTATTACCAGTTTTCAAGACCTAATAATTTTTTACCTAAGTCTGTTAATACTGCGGTATCATATTTAGTTTGTTCCCAATTTCTTGGATCACCAGGGAAGGCATATCCTTCTGGTGCAATTCTGTGTTTCCAAGAATTTACTCTCCATTCTTTTAAAGCTTGATTATCTTCTTCTGCAGGCATCATAGAAACATATTGTGCAATACGCACTTTATCTTCACTATTGTTTGCTCTAATGCCATGTGGTTCTAAACTATTAAAGATTAATAAATCTCCTGCTTCTAGTTTTACTTTGGTTGGAGTAAAACCTGTTGTATCTGGTTGGAATCTATTTCTATCTTCTGGTTGCGTTAATTTCCATGTATCATAGGTTCTGAATAATTCAGGAATACATTGAAAGCCACCCATGTTTTCATCTGTTTGATCTGCTAAGGCTAATACACCTTGTACATTCACTGGCTTGGTTTCTGGATCATAATCCCAGTGAATAAATGCTTTGTATTCGTGACCTGGTCTAATAGGAAAATTTAAATTTGCTCTATCAATAGTAACCCATAATTTTTCTGTTCCCCAGATGTCAACAAATGCATCATATACTCTTTGCATTTGTCTATTGTTCCATAAGTGTTGATTATTATAACATTCTACCATACCTGTACCAGCTAATTCTTTCATCTTCATTTCTGCTCTAGGTGCTGTATACCAAGTCTCTTTATTAGTTGGATCTTTTTCTTCAAACTCCCATAAAAATTTTGCAGTCGCTAATGCTTGTTCTCTAGGAACTGCATTTTTGATTACAATATATCCATTGTGAATCCAGAAATTCCAATCTTCTTCACTTAATACTCTCAATGGTTTTCCATTAGAGCGATCGTTTAATTTAGTCGCACTACTTTTTGCAGTAGATGGATTTCCTGGAATGTCTTTATGTGCATCACTATTAGGTGTTGCCATTGTAGGTACCATTGTTGGCACCATGCCTTGTTGTTGTTTTTCCATAGCAAGTAATTGTTGGTTTTTGATACATTAAATGTACGGCCTTATCAGGGCTTTGGATTTTGCCTAAAATGGCCAAAATTTGCTCTAAATTGATATAAAACTCTTAAATTGGTCAAAAGTCAGTTATTTTAGTGTCAATGAAGCTTAGTTTAGAAAATATTAAACCAGACGAGGGCAGTTCTTTTAGGATACTGCTAACGCCTAAATTGAATGAGATTTTTTACTGGCATTTTCATCCTGAAATTGAACTGGTATATGTAGAAGCCGATAAGGGGGTAAGACATATTGGAGATCATATTAGTACTTATGAAGGAAGTGATTTAGCATTGATTGGTTCTTATATACCACACTTGAATTTTGACTATGGGGTGCAGTCTGTGGTTGAAACAGTGGTGGTGCAGTTTAGACAAAATTTTTATGAAGATCCTTTTTATAGTCAACCAGAAATGAAAGGCATTTTTGAATTGTTTGAAAAAGCCAAAACAGGTATTGCTTTTTATGGAGCAACCAAAGCAGCAGCTGGTGCAATGTTGAAGCAATTAACTGAGTTAAAACCATTCGAGCAATTAATGCATTTAATCAAAGTATTTGATCTCTTATCTAAATCAAGCGAATATAGTTTGCTTCATACAAGACCTATTGCTAATCACTCGGTTTTGAAAGAGCAGGAAAGAATGCATTTGATTTATCAATACGTTGAAAACAATTTTCAACAACCTATTGTGATAGATGCTATTGCCAAGCATGTAAATTTATCGGTAGCGGCTTTTTGTAGATATTTCAAGAAAAGCACCAAACTAACTTATACTGATTTTGTGAATCAATATAGAATTAACCATGCCAAGAAATTATTAATGCAAGATGCTAATGTCACTGAAGCCTGCTATGAGGTTGGGTTTGAGAGTTTGTCTTACTTTAATAAAATCTTCAAAAAAATTACTGGAGAAAATCCTTCAGCGTTTAGAAAAAGAAAAGGACTTGATTATTAATTGTGATAGATGTCGTAAATTACTATTACCTAAAGTTTTCATCATGAAATTTACAAAGCAGATTCTTGTTCATAGTTTTTTGTTCTTCCCTATTTTTTTACTTGCACAAAAAGATTGGTTAATCCAACCTATTTCAAAAAAAGCAGAGATAGTGGTAAACAACCAATACATTCATTTGGACAATGGCCTAGTAAAAAGAAGTTTTTATATGGGAGCCAATCTTGCTTGTATTGATTATACCAATCTAACTACTGGACAACAATTGCTTAGAAGTATAGAGCCAGAAGCTAGAGTGGTTTTAAATGGTAACTCATATAATGTTGGAGGATTAATAGGACAGTCCGAAAAAGCTTATTTGATAAAAGGATCAGAAAAGAGTTTAACTACAGACAAAGATGCTTTTCAATTCAAAGCTTATAAAATTCAAATAATTTCTGATTATATCCAATGGAAACCGAATTCCTGGTTGTCTAATAAAAAACAACCAACAGGGAAATCTATTCGTTTACTTTTTATTTCAAAGAAACCGGAACTTCAAAACATATTGATTTCCGTAATGTATAATATTTATAATGGCATTCCTTTGATAACAAAATGGATTGAAATTGTCAATAATGGTGAACAGAAAGTAAAAATTAATAGAGTAGTTAACGAGGTATTAGGTTTGGTGGAAGAAGAAAGTGCCGTGGTAGGCAAACCAGAAGTAATGAAAAAACAACATGGTATTTATGTAGAAACAAATTATGCATTTAATAATGCAATGCGTTACGATATCAGTGATCAGACTACACATTGGAAAACAGATTCAAGTTATACCTCTCAAGTAAACTATAATTTTGAAACTCCTTGCTTATTAGAGATATATCCTGAAAGGGCTCCTGGTATTGAATTAGCGAGGGGTGAGACATTCAAATCAGTTAGAACCAACGAGCTTCTAATGGATAGTTATGACAGACAAAGAAGAGGTTTGATGCTTCGTAAAATGTATAGAACTATTGCGCCTTGGACCACACAGAATCCTATATTCATGCATTTGGTGAGTAAAAATGATGAAGAAGTAAAAGCTGCTATTGATCAATGTGTGGCAACTGGATATGAAGCGGTGATACTCAGTTTTGGAAGTCATTTGAATATGGAAGATTCAAGTCAGAAAAATATTAGTAAGTGGAAGGCCTTAGCAGCATATGCACATCAAAAAAATATTTTATTAGGAGGTTACTCTTTATTTAGTAGTAGAAGGATTAGTGATGAAGATGATGTGATTGATATTAAAACAGGAAAACCAGGTGGTGCCTTTTTTGGTAATGCTCCTTGTTTTGGAAGTAAATGGGGCTTAGCCTATAGAGATAAGATTAAATATTTTTTCAAAGAAACCGGATTTGATATTTGGGAAAACGATGGCCCCTATCCTGGTGATGTTTGTGCAAGTACAGTGCATCCAGGACATAAGGGCTATGATGATTCTCAATGGAGACAGATGGAAATTCAAAAAGAATTATATAGATGGTTGAATGAAAGAGGTGTTTACATTAATGCACCTGATTGGTATTTTTTAGATGGTACGCATAAAATAGCGGTAGGATATAGAGAGGTTAATTTTTCTTTATCCAGAGCACAACAAAAAATTATTAATCGACAAAATATCCATGATGGCACTATCGAAAAAACACCTTCCATGGGATGGGGTTTTGTTCCATTAACTAAATATCAAGGAGGCGGTGAAGACGCTGTACTTGAGCCATTGCAAGATCATCTAGACGATTATGAACAATTGATGATGCAGTATTATGGTGCTGGCGTACAAGCTTGTTATAGAGGGCCTAGGTTATATGATACAGAGAAAACAAAATTGAAAGTGCAATCGGTTATCAGTTGGTATAAAAAGTATCGCTCTATTTTGAATGCAGATATTATTCAGTTAAGAAGAGCTGATGGTAGAGATTGGGATGGTTGGCTACACGTGGATCCTCAATTACCACAAAAGGGATTGATGATGTTATTTAATCCAACAAATGAAACCATTACTAGAACTATTCAATTACCATTGTATTATACAGGTTTACAAGACAAAGCCATGATTGCACAAAAGGGTAAAGATGCCAAGGGGTATACATTAAATAGAGCTTATGAAGCTGAATTTAGTTTTACACTAGCACCTGGTGCTTATGAATGGTTTACGATTGAGTAAACTAGTTTAAGAAAATTTCATCAACGAAAATCCAAGCTGGTGTGCCTTTTCCAGGATGCCAGCTAGGTAATTTTTTTAAATTGGTTGCTACCAACTTATAAAATTTATAAGGAGCAGGTTTACCAATGGCGCAGCTAAAACCCCTTGTTTCATTCAATGTTTTAGGAGTGGCATCTGTAACAGCTGGGTAATTATTTTTAGAAATTAGGGTATAATTTTTGCCATCCATACTGCCCATTACATCTATACTTACTATAGGGAAAATATAGGAACCTAAATTCACTAATGCGTTAAAATAAATCTCTTTAATAGATGTGGGTTTATTAAAGCCAATCACCATTTCCATATTGGCATCTTTATAGCCCAACCATTTTGCGTTACCAAAATTCTTATCTCCTAACTCATAATCAAATAGTGTCTTTGGACCACTGGCTCTATATTTTGGATCAGGTAATTGAAGTAATATAATTGAATCTGGATGAATGGTAGACTTGTAAAAATTTCTTTGTACAATATCGCTACTTATCCAACCTGGCTTAAATGCTTTTGTTTTCACCACCGTATTATTGAATAAACGAATAGGTTTTTTATAGATGGGGCTATTCAAGCTATCTGGATCCGTACCATCCAAAGTGTATCTAATAGTAGTTCCCTTTACTACATGTTTAATAGGGATATCTATATGTGCAGGAATGATAGATGAATCTTGTTCAATACTTGGGTTAATAATTTTAATGATTTCATTATCTAAATTATCTCCCACGGTTACCAATAGATTTTTTTTGCTTGATTGAACGATTGAAACTTGATCTTGTTTGATTTGTGTATTCCAAACATGTAAATTTTGAATAGATGTCCCTTTTACTAAATTACTTAATTCAGTAGCATTAGCTTCTATACCAGCAATAGATAAAGATTGTAGTTTATTCAAAGACTTTATTGCTTCTAATGCTTTAATGTTTAAGCCTGTATAATTTAAATTTAGTTTTTCTATTTGTTTAAAGCTTGCAATGATGCTTACATCTTCTTGTTGAAGAGGCATGCTTTGCATATTTAAAGAAATAATTTGCTCTTTAATTTTATCTAATTTTTTTAATTGCTCTCTGTTATAAAAAGACCCTTGAAAAAAATTCACTTCAATAAGAGTGGATCCAGGATAAACATAATGCACATTACAATAATTGGTATTGTATTCGCTAATATCTGGACCTAAATTGGCTTTATTCTTATTTTTTTCTACTGGAGCTTGATAGCTATTGGCTAATATGTATAAACTATCTGCTTTATTTAATTCAAGCATTTTTTTATTGAAATCACCACCAGCGCTAATCCAGTCGTTTAGGATTTTAATTTCAGAAGGAGTTAATTGTGGCTTACCATCTGGAGGCATATGTTTTTCTTCGGCAATTGGTAAATGAATTCGCTCAATAATACTTGAAGTCCCAGCTAAATCAAACACAGATCCATGTTTACCTCCTTTTACTATATGGTCCTTAGTGTCTAGTAATAAATTTCCTTTTACTTTTTTAGGTCCATGACAACTTACGCATTTATCTAATAAAATAGGTTGTACTGCTTTTTCATAAATACTTGCCGTACTATCTAATACTTTTTTGGCTACAGTATCTGTACTTACTATTTGATTTTCAGGAAAACTTAATACATCTTCCCCATGTGTTAATTGAGCGCCTTTATGCGTAAATACAATCACTAAAACCAATAAAAATAAGCCTATTTCAACTCTTAGTATTTTACTTTCTTGAAATTTCTTGGAATAGTTATTTAAAAAAACCAAAGCCCAACTAAACAAAGCAATTGCTACACCGCCCCATTGGTGTTGAGTTAATAAATCTGTCGCATAGGTATTTTCTCTTGAAAGAAATAAACCAGTGATTGCTACTATTACCGCTATAAAAGCATTAGAGAGAGTTACTTGTTGCTCAATTGTTCTAGACAATTTCCCTGAAGGACTAAATATTAAATATAATCCAATACAAACACTAAGTACTATAGGAAAGTGTAAAAATAAAGGATGAAACTTGCCTAACCAGGCCATGCCTATATTCAATTGCAATTTTTCTTTAAAAAGCACAATAAAAATTAAGAAAGGATTTAAAATCCACAGTGCATTTCCTATAAAAGCAAAAAGCTTATTCGACTTTATCATTAACTAATTATTTCATTGATCACATTACCGGCAACATCAGTTAATCTATATCTTCTGCCTAAATGCTTAAAAGTAAATTCTTCATGATTAATTCCCATTAAGTGCATGACTGTTGCATGAAAATCATGCACATGTACTGGGAGTGTATTGATATTATATCCAAATTCGTCTGTTTCGCCATGTACCCCAGGTTTTACGCCACCTCCTGCCATCCATATTGTAAAACATCTTGGATGATGGTCTCTTCCATAATTGTCTTTTGCCAATGCGCCTTGACAATAATTAGTTCTACCAAACTCTCCTCCCCAGATAACCAAGGTTTCATCCAATAGTCCTCTTTGTTTTAAATCTTTTACCAAAGCTGCTGATGCCTGATCTACATCCTTGCATTGTCCTTCTAATTGTGAAGGAAGATTATCATGTGCATCCCAACCCTGATGATATAATTGTACAAATCGAACGCCGTTTTCAGAAAGCTTTCTTGCTAATAAACAATTGGCTGCATAAGTTCCTGGAACCAAACAGTCTGGCCCATACATTTTTACAATAGATTCTGGTTCGTTTTGTAAAGAGGTAATTTCAGGAACGGCCATCTGCATTCTATACGATAATTCGTATTGTTGGATCTTCGCTACAATTTCTGGATCGCCAATTTCTTTATAAGAAGCTTCATTCAGTGAAGCAATTTCATCCAACATAGCTCTTTTGTCATCTCTCTGAATAAATGAAGGGTCTGTTAAATATTTTACTGGTTCTTCTCCACTGGTGAATTGAACTCCTTGATGTATTGAATCTAAAAATCCATTATTCCATAATTTGGAATAAACACCTTGACCATTTCCCTTACCCTTACTTAATAAAACACAAAAAGCAGGCAGGTTTTTATTTTCACTACCTAAACCATAACTAATCCAAGATCCCATACTAGGTCTATTACCTACTTGTGCACCTGTTTGAAAGAAGGTTAAAGCAGGGTCGTGGTTAATGGCCTCTGTATACATTGATTTTACAATACATAAATCATCTGCGATACTAGCTATATGCGGTATGGTCTCACTAAACCAAGCACCATGTTGCCCATGTTGTGAAAAATTAAATTTTGTACCGGCTAATGGAAATTTTGCCTGGTTTGCTGTCATGCCTGTTAATCTTTGCCCCATTCTGATACTTGCAGGAAGATCTTCTCCATGCATGCTTTGTAATTTGGGTTTATAATCAAAAAGGTCTAATTGTGAGGGGGCTCCATTTTGAAATAAATAAATGACTCTTTTTGCTTTAGGAGCAAAATGAGGCAATACATTGGCAAATAATTCTTCTTCAGTTTTTCCTTCAAATAAACCCGGCGCCACTAGCGAACCTAATGCTAAACCACCAATACCTAAACTCATTTTAGATAAAAACTTTCTCCTATTTTGATTTAAGCCGTGTTCTAAAAATTCTTTCATGTTAATGATTTAAGATTTGGTGATGGCTTCTTCTAGATTATACATAATCAATATTGTCTTCATTAATGCAGCAGCTTCGGCTTCATTGTATTTTTTAGTAGGTTGTGCAAATTCACCTATTGCTAAGGTTTCTTTTGCTAAGGCTGGCTTTTGAACATACACATCCATTTGACTTGTACAATATTTAGTCAATTTATTTTTTTCAAATCTTGTTGCTGATCTTACTAATATAGATTCAAAAGCTTTTTGTATTTTTTCCTCCATACTGCCACTACCCATACTAATTTTTTGCGCCATTACTCTAGAAGCTTCAAGTATGGTTGGATCGTTTAGCATATTCAATGCTTGTAATGGAGTATTAGTGCTGCTTCTTTTTGCTTCACATTGGTCTCTATTACTTGCATCAAAAATCATCATACTAGGCGGAGGTGCTGTTAACTTTATAAAAGTATACAAGCCTCTTCGGTATAAGTCCTCACTATGATCCTGTTTATAAGATGCTAAAACACCTCTTCCACTTGTGGTGCTTTCCCATACTCCTTTTGGTTGATATGGTTTAACACTTGGTCCACCAATGGTTTTGTTTAATAAACCACTTGATGCCAATATAAAATCTCTAATAGTCTCTGCCTTATATCTAATTCTTGGAGACCTTGAATAATATACATTGTCTGGGTCTTTTTCTAATTGCTTACTATGTATTTCACTTGATTGCTTATAAGTACTACTAGTAACAATTTTTTCTACTAAATATTTAATATCCCAGTTATGCTCCATAAAATCTACTGCTAACCAGTCTAGTAATTCTGGATGAGTAGGTAGCTCTCCTTGTAATCCATAATCTCCAGATGTTTTTACAATACCCTTGCCAAATATTTCTTGCCAGATAAAATTTACAAATACTCTTGCTGTTAATGGATTTTTCTTATTGACTGTCCATCCAGCTAAACCCAATCTATTTCTTACATATTTTGTTGTATCAAAGGGCATGATAGATTCTAGTGCAGTAGGTTTTACTTCTACTGTAGAAGGCGCATCATAACTTCCTCTGTTTAATATATAGGTAGGTCTTGGTTTATTAGAATCACCCATCACAGCCACTTCTAAGGTATTAGTGTCTTTAGTGTTTATATATTGCAATACATTTTTTCTATCTGCAGCAGTTAAAAATAATTTCGGTGTTTTTGCAGGTGTAGAAATACTTACATCCCCCTCGTAGCCTTTTTCTTTGCTAATATTAAAGAAGCCGTACAATTGATAATAATCTTTTGCAGAGAATGGATCGTATTTATGATCATGGCATTGCGCACATTCTATGGTAACACCTAAAACTGCTTTTCCATAAGTTTTAGTTTTGTCAATATTGTAAGATACTCTGTATTCTTCTTCAATAACGCCACCTTCTTCTGTGTATTTATGGTTTCTAAAAAAAGCGGTCGCTAAAATATTTTCCTTGGTAGCATTAGGAAGTAAATCACCAGCAATTTGCTGTGTTAAGAATTGATCATAAGACATATTCTTATTGAATGCATTTATTACCCAGTCTCTCCAAGGCCACTGCGTTCTTATATTATCATCTTGGAATCCGTAAGAGTCGGCATATCTTGCTAAGTCTAACCAAAGCACACCCATCTTTTCTCCATAAGCTGGTTTAGATAATAATTGTTTAACCATTTGCTTATACCAATCTGGTTGATTATTATTATTCCATTGTGTGTATTCTTCGTGTGTTGGTGGTAAACCAGTGATATCTATAAATGTTCTTTTAATCAAAGAAGTTTTATTTGCTTCTTCATTAGGACTAAAATCCTTCGCTTCCATTGCCGCTAAAACAAAATGATCAATTTCATTACTTGGCCATTTAGTATTTTCTACCTCAGGTAATTTTGCTTTGACAGGAGCAACAAAAGCCCAGTGCTTTTCATATTTAGCACCTTGTTTAATCCATTTTTTAAATAATGTAATTTGTTCCGGACTTAAAGGAGTTAGATGACTTTCGGGTAAAGGCATCATTGTTTTTGGATCTGTAGATTCGATTCTTGTAATTAGTTCACTTAATTCTGGATGACCAGGAACAATGGCAAATTTCCCTTTAGATTTTTTCAACGGGGCATAAGCATATGCTGCTTGATCTAATCTAAGCTCTGCTTTTACTTTTTTTACATCTGGACCATGACAGGTAAAACACTTATCGGAAAGTATTGGACGAATATCTCTATTATAAGATACTATCTGGTTTTCGGTATTCTTTTTTGCAGAAGCAAAATATCGAATTGCGCCAATTGCAATATAGCCAATGGCCATTAAGGCAATGACTATGACTACTTTATTATTGATCCAATTTTTTTTCATCAACAAAAATTAAACTCTAGAAAATTTAAATGGATATACTTTTCCTGATGCCCATTGTGCAACATAGATACTTCCTTCATTATCTACACAAACATCGTGTGGATGAATTAAGATTTTATCTGTTTGTGACATAGGTTGTAAAACACCATCGATATAAGTGGGCTCAGAACCACCCAAATTAGAAACTACTTTATTGTTTTTATCTAGAATGGTTATAAAGCCAGACTTTTCGTTATCTAAGCTCGGGGATCTTAATACTGCTGCATATAAATGATCTCCTTTAATGACAGGTCTACATACGCATGCTCCAGGTAAATGAATAACTTCTAATAATTTTCCATCCAAAGAAAATCTTTTGAATGCATTTCTTGTTCTATCTGTAATTAATAATGTAGTTGTACCATTTCTTTTGTCTACACAAATTCCATGTGCATTATCAAAATGCGACTCACCTTCACCTCTTCCACCAAATGCATTTTTTAAATTTCCTTTTTCATCATAATGTAAAATATGTTGTGCACCATAGCCATCTGCTATATAAAATTCGCCATTATCTAATACAGTTGTTTCAGTAGGAACAAATGCTTCCGCTTTTTCGTATGCAGGAATATCTTTCGGCGCATTAATGGTTAATAATATTTTTCCATCCATGGTTGTTTTGAAAACCTGATGTGTATTGGTATCGGTAATGAATAAAAAATCTTCTTTACCATTGTGCTGAATTGTTAATCCATGCGCACCAGGAAACTGATGTCCCCAGCTCTCTATTAATTTCCCAGAAGTATTATAAACAATTACATTATTTTTTGTCTCGTTAGTTAGTAAAACAATTCTTCCTTTACTATCCTGTACCATTTCATGGCAATCGTTCACTGGTGTTTGACTTGGGTTTAAATTACCCCATTCTGTATTAAGGGTATAAGTCATTTTATGATGACCGTACACTGGACTGTTTTTCACGAGATTATTTTTTTTGGTAATGAGTAAGCCTACAGAGGCAATAGATACATTTTTTACAAATGTTCTTCTTTTCATAAGACAATAATTTAGCAAGCAATCGTTAATGAGATACCTTCTTAAAGATAACTTATTGTCTATTTATTTGAGGCAGTAAATTCAATTTTTTGAGTGGCATCAATCTTCAGCCAAACAAAGGCTCCAAGCATTACCATTACCCCAATAAAAAGTACTGGAAGGTAATAACCAAAATTTGATGCGAGGTATCCAAATAGAATGGTACTAAAATAAGCCCCTGTTAAACCTGCGCTATTCATTGATCCTGAGACTGTTCCGCTCTTGTCACCCCCTAAATCCATAGCCACTGCCCAAGCCACAGGAGCAGTGAGGTCCATAAAAGCCATACCAATGGCTAATCCTATGATTGCCAACATGTTATCAGTAACTAGAGATGCAGAAATAATACAAATGCCTGATACAAATAAGCCAATCATGGGAACAATTCTTCGACCCCATTTCTTCCCCCATTTTAAACAGGCTTTATCGCTTAACCATCCACCTGTAAAGCAACCCAATGCT
>Ga0222712_10004332_pt1 | contig 14906 bp, 12 predicted proteins | sample C33_657DmetaG_FD_165043 | JGI IMG/M metagenome (GOLD analysis project Ga0222712, IMG submission 165043) | Estuarine water microbial communities from San Francisco Bay, California, United States - C33_657D | ecosystem: Environmental > Aquatic > Marine > Unclassified | place: USA: California... | reverse complement strand
CACGACCTTCATCAGGCTTTGTTAATTCCATAATGATGTTCAACAAAGTAGACTTACCTGCACCATTACGACCAATCAACCCGATTTTTTCTCCTCGCTTAAACGTATAAGAAAAATCTTTCATCAGCGTTTTGCCGTCGTACGATTTGCAAATATTTTCTAATTCTAAAATCTTACTTCCCAATCGATTCATCTGCATTGTTATCTGCATCTTCGAATCGGTCTTCTTACTCTTCGCAACTTCTTCTACATCGTAAAATGATTCCTGTCTTGATTTCGATTTTGTTGTTCTTGCTTTTGGCTGTCGACGCATCCATTCTAGTTCACGACGATAGGTATTGCGCGCTTTTTCTATTGTAGCTCGTTGTTGCGCCTCTCTCTCCTCTTTCTTTTCTAAATAATAGGCATAGCCGCCACTGTAGGTGTAAATTTTTCCATCTTCAATTTCAGCAATCGAATTACAAACGGTATCCAAAAAATAACGATCGTGACTAATCAATAAAATCGTTTTATTCTGACGCTTCAAATAATTCTCTAACCACTCAATCATATCTAAATCGAGGTGATTGGTTGGCTCATCTAACAATAGCAATTCATGATCTTCAATCAACAAACGCGCTAATGAAATACGTTTCTTTTGTCCTCCGGATAATTGATTAACCGGCTTATCCAAGTCATGTATTCCTAAACGACCTAGGACTTCCGATGCACGTGCTTCATAATCCCATCCATTTAATGAATCCAGCGTATCCATTACATTTTGCAACTCCACTGGGTCAACATTTTCGCCTAATGCAAGCAAACGTTCATATTCACCAATAGCATGTAAAACAGGATGACCTGGCTCAAAAATACAATCAAGAATAGATGCACCAGGAGTAAAAAACGGATCTTGCTCTAAATAACCCATTCGTAAATCAGTACGATAAGACACCTTTCCAGAATCAGGTGTTTCTCGTCCTGCAATGATTCGTAGTAACGTCGTTTTACCGCTTCCATTCGCCGCAATAAGTGCCAGCTTTTGTCCTTCGTTCAATGAGATATCAATATCAGAAAATAGCGGTTTCTCATTAAACGACTTACTGATTTTTTCGGCGGTAAAAATATTCATGGTGCAAAAGTACTTTATTTAAACTATAGTTAGTAATAATAAAATCTATTAGAGATAAAATGATTCTATTTTTAATAATTTAGCGTAATCAATTTAAAAAATCATGAGAAAATGAAAAACACATTATTTATTTTAATTATTTTATTTTTTGCTTTAACCTCTTGCAGTACAACATCTAATTTTTATCAGGTCTATACAACAGATAATATCAATGGCAAGACAACAAATGAATACGTACAATTTGAGGATTCAAATTGTGTAATACAATACAATTTATGGGCTAACAATGGGAATGTTGGTTTTAAAATAAAAAACAAAACAAATAGTGACTTAACAATTGATATAAACAAGACATTTTTTGTTATAAACGGAATATCATATTCATATTTTAAAAACAGAAGCCAAACCGCAACAAACAATACTGGATTTAACGTAGATTATATGACGGCACCTAATGGAAATAATTTGTTTTTAAATTATTCACAAGGAATATTCAACTCAAACAGCAAATCAATAACATACTATGACAACAAGGAGATAACAATCCCTCCATTGACGGCAACAATTATTGAAGGATACACAATTAGCAATTCGAGATACATAAATTGTGATTTGAGTAAGACTCCAACTTCAGAAAAATTAAAAACTGTTAAATTTGATGAAATCAATAGTCCATTTAATTTTTATAACATTATTTCTTACAGCATTAACAATACAAAACATAGAATTGAAAATAAATTTTATGTTAGTGAAATAACTAATTACCCAGAAAGTATGATGTTAACAAAAGTATATACTTCCATTTGTGGTAGAAAACTAACAAAACCAGAAACCTATTTCAAAAATCCTGACGCGAATAAGTTCTATTATTTTTATAGGGCAACTAGATAATTTTAAGGTGAAGATTCAATTGCAAAAAGCTAAATCGGAGGATATTCCACTGATAACATCATTAGCTCATAAAATCTGGAAAGCCTACTACCCAGCTATCATAACACATGAGCAGATTGATTATATGCTGGACAAATTTTATTCGACCACATCGTTGGATGAACAAATGAATGATGGACAAGATTTTTATTTGATAAAACTTAATAATAATTCTGTTGGATATCTTTCTATTACCAAGCAAAATGATGGCGAGTATTTCCTAAATAAATTCTATATCGATTTAGATCAACATCGAAAGAATATCGGACAAACGTCATTTCAGAATTTATTGAATGAACTTCCTGAAATAAATACGATTCGCTTAACTGTAAATAGAAGTAATTATAAAACGATAAACTTTTATTTTAAATTTGGGTTTATTATTGAAGAGGTGAAAGATTTTGATATTGGCAATAATTATTACATGAATGACTTTATCATGATTTACAAAAGAAAATAAAATGGCAGGCAATACATTCGGAAAATTATTTCGCATCACCACCTTTGGAGAATCACACGGAGTAGGAATCGGTGTTGTGATTGATGGTTGTCCTGCAGGATTAACCATTGATGAATCATTCATTCAAAAACAATTAAGCAGAAGAAAGCCTGGCCAAAGTGCGATAACTACTTCTCGTAGTGAAGATGAACAGTTCGAAATTCTTTCGGGTGTATTTGAAAGAAAATCAACAGGAGCTCCAATTTCAATTTTCATTCGTAATAAAGATACCAAGCCTGAAGACTATCTGCACCTAAAAGATGTTTATCGTCCGAATCATGCTGACTTCACCTACGAAGAAAAATATGGCATTCGAGATTATCGCGGAAGCGGAAGAGCCTCAGCTCGTGAAACAGTTGCACGCGTATTAGGTGGATCAGTTGCACAGCTTTTATTAAGCCATCATCAAATAACCATTCATGCTTTTGTTAGTTCCGTTGGAAAAATTACAATGGAGCAAAATATTGAATCTGTCGACTTAAGTTTAATCGACACCAACATCGTTCGTTGTCCCGATGCTATTATCGCAAAGCAGATGGAAGATTATATTCTATCGATTAAAGAAGCAGGCGATAGTATTGGTGGATGCATCACCTGCGTCATTAAAGGTGTCCCTATTGGATTAGGCGAACCTGTATTCGATAAGCTTCACGCTGATTTAGCCAAGGCCATGATGAGCATTAATGCTGTAAAAGGTTTTGAGATTGGTGATGGATTTTCAAGCACACTTCGTAGAGGAAGTGAGCATAACGACTTATTTATTTCATCTGATAAAGGAATAAAAACAGCAACTAACAATTCTGGTGGTATTCAAGGGGGAATCAGCAATGGAGAAACAATTTATTTCCGAATTGCATTTAAACCCGTTTCTACTATCATGCAAGAACAACAAAGCGTTGATAAAAACGGTAATGCGGTTGCGTTAGCTGGTAAAGGTCGCCATGACCCTTGCGTTGTGCCACGAGCTGTTCCTATTGTTGAATCAATGGCGGCTTTAGTTATTGCAGATCACCTATTAAGAAATAACAATTCTAAAATCAACTAATTCAATTATAATGAATCGTTACATTTTATTATTTCTCGTTTCTATTAGCTTGTGCTTTTCAGGATGTGAAGAAGATCCCGTTTATACCAATCCTGTTGTAGATGTATGCTTACTTCCCAATGGATTTATCAAATGGAATGATAATATCGGCAACTATTGCGCAACAACTGCCTTTGCCGACGAAGCCATTACAATGACTGTGAATGGCATCTCAGCAAATGGTCCTACTATCACATTCGACTTAACTGACTATGCGACCGGAACCCATCCGATTACTGAATCAATAAATAGCATCTATTATACTAACGCACTTGGATTTGCCTTTACATCTAGCAATAGCAATCCTGGTACATTAAACATCACCTATTATTCACCAAGTAACCATCAGATAAAAGGTAATTTTAATTGTATCGTCTATGATCCGTCTGGATTAAACGCTCCTGTGAATCTTAGTGGTAGCTTCAGTATGTATTACACTTTTTAGTTTTAATGAAAACTATTTTTTTTATTTTTCTAAAAAAAAGTTATCTTGCATGCTATAAGTTAATAAAATGAAAAAAGTACTATTGTTTGCTATTGCCGCTTGGACCATTATTTCTTGCGAAAGAAACTCTAAAAATGTAGTGGTTGTTTATGACACCATTAATACCGATACATCCTTAATCAAAATTGATTCTATTGCACCAGATAAAAACTTCTCTGGTATTTTACCTTGTAAAGATTGTGATGGCATCAATTCATTTTTAACCTTGCATCAAGACAGTAGTTTTAAGTATGCGGAGACAAAAATAGGTTCTGAATCACAAGATAGCTTACTAGAAAAAGGTGGAAAATACATCTATAGTGAAAATGATGAAAATAATATTCTATCACTCAATTTTAATGATGGTACAATAAAACATTTTCAAGTTTATGGAGACACTGCCATCCAACTTTTATCAAGTGAAAAGAAAGTGATTAAAACAGATGAGAATACATTTTTGAAGAAAAACTAATCTGTAACATTTAACTCTCCTTCCCACTTACTTACAACCGCTGTTGCAACTGCATTTCCAATTACATTGGTTGCCGATCTGCCCATATCCAATATTTGATCAATTCCTAATAGCAGTAACAGTCCTGCTTCTGGAATATGAAATGCACCCAACATCCCTGCTATAACGACCAGGGATGCACGAGGAATTCCTGCCATACCTTTGCTTGTAACTAGCAGCATCAACATCATTGTTATTTCTTGTTGCAAACTCAGCTCAATTCCGTACGATTGGGCAATAAAAACTGTAGCAAAGGTCATGTACATGATAGAGCCATCCAAATTAAATGAATATCCCAACGGCAATACAAAACTGATGATACGGTTGCTACATCCGAATTTTTCTAAAGCCTCAACTGTCTTCGGAAATGCTGACTCACTTGATGCTGTACTGAATGCTAATATGATTGGATCTTTAACGTGTTTAATCAAACTGTAAAAAGGAATTTTCAAGGCTTTGCAGATTGAGAATAAAATCACGAATGCGAAGAATAATAATCCACCATAAAAGCATGCAATCAAATATAAATATCCGCCAATAATTCCTAACCCTTGCTTAGCAACTACCGCCGCAATAGCTCCAAACACACCGAATGGTGCAAACAGCATCACATAGTTAGTGACTTTAAACATGATATGCGAAACAGCATCTAATGCATGCACAACACTCTTGGCTTTCTCCCCCATTGAGGCTGCAGCTACTCCGAAAAACAGTGAAAATACTACTAAGGGCAAAATCTCATTATTCGCCATTGCTTCAATAACACTCTTCGGAATTACATGACCAATAAATTCTTTGAGATTAAAAGCTACTTGCGCTACACCCGATTGTGCGCTATCTGCAGGTAATGGCAATTGCATAATATGTCCAGGTTCGAAAATATTTACCAGCACCAACCCGAGACTAAGCGCCAGCAATGTAGCAAACTGAAAATACAATATCGTTTTTAGTCCAATACGCCCAACCGCTTTAAAATCTCCAACCTTAGCAACACCCACAACCAGTGTACAAAACACAAGAGGTGCAATTATCATTTTAATCAGACGTAAGAATATATCACTCAGCACTTGAATATTGGTAGCAAAGCCTTCACAGTCTGCAACTGCAGGATGATAGTAACGATAAGCCTGTCCGACAACAATACCTAAAAGAAGTCCGATAAAAATACGAGTAGTAAGATTGATTTTCATAGTCATCAAAAATAGAATAAAAGATAGAATACTCCAACGAATCTCCCTTTTCCTTAGAGCACATTTGCTATATTTGCACCTTAATTTACAATTATGGAAATTGCCAAGAATTATATTCCGAAAGAAGCTGAGTCGAAATGGTATACCTACTGGATGGAGAAAGGATATTTCCGTTCTGTGCCCGACAATCGTGAGCCCTATACAATCGTCATCCCACCGCCAAATGTAACTGGTGTTTTGCATATGGGACATATGTTGAACAACACCATTCAGGATGTATTAATTCGTCGTGCACGTATGCTTGGCAAGAATGCGTGTTGGGTACCTGGTACTGACCATGCCTCCATTGCAACTGAAGCAAAAGTAGTGGCGATGTTGAAAGAGAAAGGAATTAATAAGTCTGATTTATCTCGTGAAGAGTTTTTAAAATATGCTTGGGACTGGAAAGAGAAATACGGAGGAATTATTCTTGAGCAATTAAAGAAGTTAGGTGCATCATGCGACTGGGATCGTACTCGCTTTACCATGGAAGATGATTTAAGTGAAGCGGTAATTGATGTATTCATCGATTTATTTAAGAAAGGATATATCTATCGCGGAACTCGTATGGTGAATTGGGATCCCGCTGGATTAACCGCCGTGAGTGATGAAGAGGTAATTTACAAAGAGGTTCAGTCGAAGTTATGTTATGTGCGTTATGTTTTAGTAGATGAAAACGAAGAATACAATAACGATGATGAAGCACAACGTCAAGCAAAATTTGATAAAGGTGAGTTCATAACGATTGCGACTGTCCGTCCTGAAACTATTTTAGGTGATACTGCAGTTTGTGTTCATCCTGAAGATGAGCGCTACAAACATTTGAAAGGAAAGTTTGCAGTGATTCCAATGTGTAATCGTAAAGTGCCTATCATTTTTGATGATTATATTTTGATGGAATTCGGAACAGGCTGCTTGAAAGTGACGCCTGCTCACGATATCAATGATTATAACTTAGGCATTAAGCATGGCTTAACAACGATTGATACTATTCAGCCGAATGGTACGATGAGCCAAGCCGCAGGATTTTATATTGGTGAAGATCGCTTTATTGTGAGAAAGAAAATTGTGAAGGACTTAGATGTGATGGGTGCTGTTGTTAAGGTTGAAGACTATACAAACAAGGTTGGATACAGTGAGCGTACAGATGCCGTTATCGAACCAAAGTTGAGCATGCAATGGTTTGTGAAGATGAAAGAGTTTTCGAAGCCTGCGTTGGATGCTGTAATGGATAATGATGTTAAGTTAATTCCAGATAAGTTCATCAATACCTATCGCCATTGGATGGAGAATGTACACGACTGGTGTATCTCTCGTCAGTTATGGTGGGGACAACGTATTCCAGCCTGGTATGACAACAAAGGGAATTATGTTGTTTGTAAAACTTCGGAAGAAGCATTGGCTGCTTTGAAAGAAAAGAATGCTGATGTAACAGTTGCGGATATCCGTCAGGATGAAGATGTACTGGACACTTGGTTCTCTTCTTGGTTATGGCCTATTTCTGTTTTTGATGGATTTAAAAATCCTGATGGCGCAGATATCAATTACTACTACCCCACTAATGATTTAGTAACAGCCCCTGAAATTTTATTCTTCTGGGTTGCACGTATGATTATGGCAGGTTATGAGTATCGTGGCAAACGTCCGTTTGAAAATGTTTACTTAACAGGAATTGTTCGCGATAAGCAAGGAAGAAAAATGAGTAAGTCGTTAGGAAACTCTCCTGACCCATTAGAGCTTATTGAAAAATTTGGTGCTGATGGTGTTCGTGCTGGAATGTTACTTTCATCTCCTGCAGGTAACGATTTATTATTTGATGAATCCTTATGCGAGCAAGGAAGAAATTTCTGGAATAAACTCTGGAATGCATTCCGTTTAGTGAAAGGTTGGGAAATCGATACTAACTTACCACAGCCTGAATATTGCAAAACATCAATCGAGTGGTTCGAAAATAAATTCAATGCATCGTTAGCAGAGATTAATGATCATTACGACAAATACAGAATGTCGGATGCTTTAATGACGACCTACAAATTAGTTTGGGACGACTTCTGTGCTTGGTATCTTGAATTAATTAAGCCTGCTTATCAATCACCGATTGATGCTGCAACTTATAACGCAACAATTAAATTCTTTGAAAATATCGTTCGCATCCTTCATCCATTTATGCCATTCGTATCAGAAGAAATCTGGCATTTATTAGCAGAAAGAAAAGAAGGTGACGACTTGATTATTAATTCTTGGCCGGCTGTTCAACCAGTTGATCAATCAATCATTGGTAATTTTGCTATTGCATCCACTGTTGTTTCTGAGATCAGAAATTTCCGTCAGAGCAAAGGAATATCACCAAAGGAATCGTTAGAACTAATCATTTCAAAAGTCGGTAATACGGCAGCGTTAGACCAATTTGGAAGTTCAGTAATTAAGCTTGCTAATTTAAGTGCGATTAATTTCATAGATGAAAAACCTACCGGTGCATTTCCTTTTGTAGTACAACATTACGAATGTTATATCCCGCTTTCAGAGGCAGTTGATAAAGATGCAGAAAAAGATCGTTTAACGAAAGAACTAGAATACACGAAAGGATTTTTGAAATCAGTAGATGCTAAATTAAGCAACGAACGATTTGTAAGTAATGCTAAACCGGATGTAGTTGCTGCAGAGCAAAAGAAAAAAGCAGACGCAGAATCAAAAATAAAATCGATTGAAGAAGCACTTGCTTCATTGTAACTTCTATGCACATTAGTCAGCGACAATTATTCTTTAGTCACGTAGCTCAAACGAGTCCTGAGCCATTGGCCTTAGAAATTGAAAAAGCCGAAGGAGTTTATTTATTCGGTGCTGATGGCAAACGTTTCATCGATTTTATTAGTGGCATTTCCGTAAGCAATGTTGGTCACCGACATCCGAAAGTACTTGAAGCTATTCATGAGCAGCTTAACAAGCACATGCACGTTATGGTGTATGGCGAATTCATTCAAAGTCCGCAGGTAAAACTAGCGGAAGCACTTTCAAAAACACTACCTGGCAATTTAGATAGCATTTACTTTGTTAACTCTGGAACAGAAGCAACCGAAGGAGCTATCAAACTAATCAAGCGTGCTACAGGAAGAAAAAAAATAATAGCATTCAAAAACTCCTATCACGGAAGTACGAATGGCGCTTTAAGTTTAATGAGTGACGAATATTTTTCATCGGCTTATCTTCCGTTATTACCAAACATCGAATTTTTAAATCCGAATGATGAAAGTGAGCTTTCAAAGATAGATCATGAAACAGCAGGTGTATTTGTTGAATTAATTAGAGGAGAAGCTGGTGCTGTTGCGTTAGATCATTCATTCGTTTCCAAATTAAAAGCACAATGTGAAAAGTCAGGGGCTTTATTAGTAGTTGATGAAATACAATCAGGTTTTGGAAGAACAGGTAAATTCTGGACTTGCGAACATTACGATTTAATTCCTGATGTGATCTTAATGGCCAAAGGAATGGGAGGCGGAATGCCAATCGGTGCATTTGCAGCGAAGCAATCACTTATGAAAGAATTAAGTCATAATCCAGTATTAGGACATATTACCACATTTGGCGGACATCCCGTTTCGTGTATGGCTTCTTTGGCCACATTGAAAGTAGTGAATGAAGTATTAGCGACTAATAAAATACAAACATTCGAAGCTATTATCCGTACAGAGCTTAATCATCCAAAATTAAAGTCAATTCAAGGCAAAGGCTTGTTATTATCAGGAGAACTAAATTCGAAAGAAGAGAATTTTACATTTATCAAAAATTGTATTCAAGATGGCTTAATAACAGATTGGTTTTTATTTGCCGATCATCGGTTTAGAATAGCACCTCCTTTAACAATTACTGAAGAAGAATTAAGAAGTGCACTTTCGATTATAAAGTCAAATCTCGATAAGCTTTAAAATTCCTTAAAAATTCATATTCGCGAACGTACCTTGCGGCTTCTTATTCGGAATAACTTAATAAATATTTATATTCGTAATTAATCTGTTTTACTATGAACGTACTGATTGTTGAAGACGAACGCTCCCTTTCTCATGAGATGGAAATCTATCTGACTCGTCAGAATTTCAATTGTGATGTTGCCTTCAATGGAAAAAGCGGAACTGATATGGTTCTGTCGAATGAATATGATTTTGTATTACTCGACTTAGGTTTGCCTGATATGGATGGACTAGAACTTTTAAGCGAGGCAAAAAAGAAAAAGTGTGAAGCGGCTTTTATCATTTTAACTGCTCGTAGTGAAGTAGAAGATAAAATCAAAGGACTCGATTTAGGAGCAGATGATTATATTGGAAAACCTTTTTCATTAGCAGAGCTTCAAGCGCGCATGCAAGCTATTTTACGTCGTAAACACGGATTGAAATCGAACGTAATGCAGATTGCAGAATATGAAATCGATATATCCAATCGTACAGTACAATGTAATGGCAACGCTATTAATCTGACTAAAAAAGAATTCGACTTATTACATTATTTAGGATTACATAAAAACAGAGTGTTGACCCGTACACAATTAACTGAACATATCTGGGGTGATGTATTAGATGATGATTACGAATCGAACTATATTGATGTTCACATTAAGAACTTAAGAAAAAAACTTTCAGCACATGGATCGGTTGATTGGTTTGAAACAGTAAGAGGTGTTGGCTATCGAGTTAATTTATAAATATGAAATTTTTACCCAACTTCATTAAGAGAAGAAAGTCGCCAACGATACAAACCAAGTTTGCGATTTATAACGGATTATCGAAATTGATAATCGTATTAGCTTTTAATGCTATTCTTCCTGTCATCGTACAGAAGTTGGTTTATGATCATATCGATAAACGTTTAGTTGCAAGATCTGAACGTGTATTACTAACTGTAAAAAAAGGCGGTATCGAAGAAATTACACTAGAACAAGATTGTAGTTTCGAAAGTTATAATATCCTGAAAGAAGAATTTGTTGCCATCTACCCTATCCTCGACCCGAGGAAGATGTCGAGGGATATGGAAATTAACGATGAAGAGTGGCGCTCATCAAACGGCGAAACAATGAAACATCGAATCATCAAGCGACCGTTCACCTACGATAATCAGTTATACGAATTAAATGTTGGAGAAGGAATTGGTTCTATTGAACAATTGAAAAACACCTTCCAGCAATTCTCGTTTATCATCATGTTGTTTTTTGTTATGGTGAGTTTATTCATCGATTTAGGCTTCGTAACAATATTAATGCGTCCACTAAATAAAATCATGGAGCGAAAACTAAAACCCGTTCCATCTCCTAATAATTTCGATTTTACAAAAGTTAATACAACCACTCAAGAGTTTAATAAACTTGATACACGTATTAATGAAATGATGTTGATGTTAAAAGATGCATTTCAGATTGAGAAAGAATTTATCTCTAATGTATCGCACGAATTGCAAACACCAATTAGTATTATACAAAATCGATTAGAGAATTTAATGATAGAGCATGAGTTGAATGAGGAAGTAATGATTAAACTTTCGGACTCACAACGAACGCTCAATCGTATGAGTAAAATAATTAAAGCACTTTTGCTTATTTCAAAAATTGAAAATGATCAATACTTGAAAAATGAAAAAATAGATTTGCTTCAATTGCTCGAAGAAGTGCTTGAAGAAATTGAAGAGCGATTGATAGAAAAAGATATAAAAATCATTCGTCAGTTTTACGAGAACATTGAAATCAACCCTGGCAACAAAGCACTTCTATACACCATGTTTACGAATGTGATTAACAACGCTATCAAATACAATAAAGCAGGCGGAAATATTATTATCACAACAAAAACAATCGGTAACGAATTTACAATTGAAATAAAAGATACAGGTGTTGGAATGAAGAAAGAAGACATCCCAACTATTTTCGATCGCTTTAAACGATTACATAATTCAACAGCAGAGGGATTTGGTTTAGGATTGCCTATTGTAAAAACGATTGCCAATTTCCATCAGATGAAAGTTCGCGTAGATTCAGAAGTAGGTGTTGGTACATCCTTTACTTTTATCAGTGAATCTAATACTGATTAGAAGCTAATAACACTAAAGTGCAAGCATGCTCGAAAGTGATGTTGTTAGCTGTAAGTTTCTTTTCTAATTCAGGATTTTCTGTTCCAGGATTTAAAATAACTCGTTTTGGATTGATGCGAAGAATGTAATCAAAATATACTTTCTGATTATCTGGATTTACATAGACAGTGATAGTATCTACATCTTCGAAGTTTAATTGCTCTTTTACAATTGCACATTCACCTATTTTTCCATCACGTAATCCAACAGCACAGACTTCATGTCCATGAGATAACAAACTAAGAATTGCGCGATAAGAATAACGTTCAGGATTTGTAGAAGCACCTAACACTAGTGTCTTTTTATTGCTCATGATAATGCAAGTCTTTACTAAATGTTTCTTTGATAAAATACACACCAACGAATGCTGGGATAAATGATATAACACCTAAAGCAACTGCAGAGTTTATTGTACCTAGGGATGGCTCCCAATATTTGAACAATAACACAATAGGCACTACGGAGCCTCTAACAATATTTGGTGTTGTAGTAGCCACGGTTGCTCTTAAATTAGTTCCGAATTGCTCTGCAGCCATCGTAACAAAGATGGTCCAGTAGCCTGATGTAACACCTAACAAGAAGAAATAAAAGTAATATAAATCTAAACTAATATCTTTCGAATATAAAAATCCGAAGTAAAACAACGCACAAAAAAACAGATAGATATAAAGTACTTTTTTTCTGCTCTTCATTAACTGCGACATTCCGCCGCTTAACAAATCACCAAATGAAAATCCAAGATAAGTAAACATAACGGCCTTCGTTATCAAAGCAGGACCACCAATAATATTTAACAAATCAGGACCCGATAATTTAACACTGAACTTCATCAAGATTCCAACGCTACACCAGATAGGAATACCGATTGCTAAACAAAGTAAATATTTTAACAAGCGCTCCTTATTTCCAAAAATCATTAATAAATCACCACGCTTAATCCCAACATTATCATTTAATGATTTAAACATTCCTGATTCAATTGTTCCTACTCGAAGTGATAATAATAGTAAACCTAATACACCACCTATGATATAAGCAACCTGCCAATTAGCAAATGGACCAAAACTTAAATCGTGACCAACAAAAGAAGCGGCGAGAACTGCACCTAAAGCGCCACCAACTGCAACCAACATTGTACCCCACCCTCTCGACTCTTTATGCATTGTTTCAGATACTAACGTTACCGCAGCACCTAACTCACCAGCTAAACCTAATCCCGTAATAAAACGCATGAAAGCATATTGCTCCACATTCCAAACAAAGGCATTAGCGATATTAGCTAACGAATACAATAAGATCGATCCGAATAAAACTGATTTCCTTCCTTTTTTATCGCCTAACACTCCCCATAAAATCCCACCGACTAACATGCCTCCCATTTGCCAAAGGAATAATTGATAATCGTAAAGATCGATCAACTTCGGATCAACGATTCCAATTCCTTTCAAACTTTCTTTACTTACCAAATTAAATAATTGCAAATCGAACAAATCGACAAAGTAACCTAAAGCAGATACCAGTACAATTAAATTAAATGGATTGCGCGTATTATTTTTCATAGTTCTATTCAGTTACCAAAACCAATATGTTACTGTCTAATGGTTCGAGATGATTAAACAAGTAATCAATACCACTTACACCACCTTTCAAGTAAAACGGTATTAACGATTGCTCTCTTTCTTGCGGATGATTATGAGGAAATACTTCATCAACAATCTGCTTGCAAACATTTAATGAGTTTTCATTTTTCTTCTTGATTGCCTGCACCATTTTCTTTTCAATATTCTCTAAAGCATTGATTGTTTTTTGTCGCTCTGATTGAATATACTTTTCCATTGTTGCATCAATCAAATTCGCTTTTTCAATTATTGAATCGAATTCATTTATTACTGTTTCTGCGTTTGACTTCACAGAAAAATCTTCTGTAATAGTTCGCTCCAAAACAAGCTTAATCAATGATTGCTCGTCTTGAAACAACTCGTTTTCTTTGATTCCTGCCGAAGAAGCTTTCTTCAATAATTTTTCAGAAATAATCAATGCATTATTTCTATTTATCAGCATCGGATAAAACACCTGATGATAATCAAACAATGATTTTAGTTGTAACCAATAAGCAATCTCACCCGCTCCACCAACATAGGCGACATTCGGTAATATTTTTTCCTGGTATAACGGTCGTAAAACAACGTTCGGACTAAATCGCTCAGGATATTTATCGAGCATATCGATTAAAATATCTTTTGGGAAAAACAGGTCTGTATTTGTGACATTAAAAATCCCATCTCGTCTATCAACAAATCGCTCACGCAACTTTTCATCTTTATAAAACAAGTTAACCTCTCTTGGAAAAACCTGTGGTCGATATTTTTCAGCTAAACGGTTTGATGTCTCAACAACTTTCTGATGCGCTGTATGATTGAATAATTCATCATGCATGATTTCAGAAAAAACTTTTTTTAATCGTGCATCATTTGCATCAATGACTACAATTCCATATTTACCTAAAAGAGCATAAACAAATTTTCTTGTTGCCTCAGCGAGAGTTAATCCGGATTGATAACATTCCGAAAGGATTTTATTCAATTCAATTGCATTCGCCGATTCACCATTGATCTTTTTTAATTCTTCAATTAATTGATGTAACGAATCAGTGGCTAATTCACCACAAGCACCAGTAGCATCAGAATTATTCCAGGTCAGCTTATTATTAAAAACATGAATACTTGCGATTTCAGCAAAATCATGATCTTCGGAAGCCATCCAGAAAACAGGAACAAACTTTTCATTCGAACATTTTTCATTTAATTGCTTCGCGAGCTTGATGGTGGTAATGATTTTATAAATAAAAAATAATGGTCCTCCAGCAATCCCTAATTGATGTCCAGTAGTGACCGTAAAAGTACTTTCAGATTTTAAAAACTGAATTGTTTCGGCTAATCCATTCGCAATC
>Ga0222712_10004331_pt1 | contig 14907 bp, 22 predicted proteins | sample C33_657DmetaG_FD_165043 | JGI IMG/M metagenome (GOLD analysis project Ga0222712, IMG submission 165043) | Estuarine water microbial communities from San Francisco Bay, California, United States - C33_657D | ecosystem: Environmental > Aquatic > Marine > Unclassified | place: USA: California... | reverse complement strand
ATATTACAATATTTTCCAATAAGCGTTGTTAAATCATCCATATATCTTTTTAATTTATTTTATATATATATCATTTTCTATATTTTTAATTATAGAATTTGAAATTAAATTATGAAATTTTAAGCTTGGATGGTCATTATTAGACCAGGGTAAATCAGTTGCTATTCTATATTCCGATTTAGAATTATATACTGAAAAAATAGTTTCATATTCTTTACCATCCGACTCAATAGATACTAGATTTTCTTTGTAAAAATTATATAATTCTAAATCTATATTTTTTAAGTTCTCATATTTTTGAGTATCATTTGTCCAAGTTCCTAATAATTTTATTTTTATACCGGTTCTTTGAATATCTAATAAGAATTTTAATGTCTTTATTAATTCGGTAAGTGAGTATTCATTATCAATATCTATTGGAGTTTTACCATTAAAATAACGATTGTATAATTCATATGATTTATACTTTTTATATTCATCCAAACTAAGTTCATTACATTCGTAACTAATTCTATCATTTAGAATTTCTCTTACCGAAATACTGCAACAATCATTTGTACATTTATCGTGAATATAGACATCTCTTAAAATTTCAGTAAATTGTAATACTATATATTCGATATCACCCTCATACTCTAATAATGATGATGATATAAACTTACGCATAGTAGTCAAACTTCCACCATTCTTTGGATATACTAAATCAAATGTATTAAAGTGTTGTGCTACTTTTCTAGCAAACCGATTTGATTCTATAAACTTGACATGACCAGGTTTCTGATACATAACTGCTTCTGGAAAGTAATATCCCTTATGTTCTTGTTTATAATAATCGTACCGAATAGTTGGGTAACCAGAATATAATTCTAATGCTTCACCCCAAGTGAAAGAACATCCTGCGAATATTATACCTTTCATAAAAATAGTTTATTTATTAAATCGGTTCTATGTTCGTTCTTCTCACTTATTAAGTGATATAGATTTGAAATATTGTTTTGAAATTTATCTCTATGAGTATCCCATAGTTCATTTACTTTAGATGTAGTAACATAGGTATCTACAAATTGTTTAAATCTAGTAATACAATCTTGTTGTAAACTATAAATTAAACTATGATTTTGTACAAAGTTTTGTAAATTACTTTGTTGTAACATATCATATGAAAAGAACCCCAAACGTTCCAATTCTTTTGTCATTGTGTATGAACAGCAATTATAGAATGGGAATCCGTAGTAATATTCTTTAAAGGTTTTTTCAGTTATAAATACTTCCGGTTCTTCTAAGCAAGTTTCAAATGTAATATGCATTTTAGCATCATACATATCATTGAAATATGTATTGTGTAAGTTTACTTTATTAAGATTTAAAAAAATCCTATCTACTGATTGTAATGTATCCTCTGAGTTCACGTCGTATTCAAGTACATTTAGGTGTCTTAAATCACTTATTTTTTTTACGTTAAGATGTTCTGAATTAGAAAGTAAGTATTTAGAAATTTCATCTCTCCAACCTTTGTATCCATCTCTATGATATAAAGCTATATCGAAATTATGTGCTATGTTTTCTTTTTTAGAATACCATCGTTCCTCTAAATGAATTAGAGATTGATATCTAAGAAATCCAGAATAAGCGTTTTGTATAAAATTTTTATGAGAACGAGTTTCAACATCAATATTAAACCCAAATTCTTTTTTAATGAATTCATCAGAATGAGTGATTGAATCTAAATTTGAACTCAATAGTAATAATCCCAACTCTAAGCATTTTACTTTGAGTTTGGAATGATGATATATTTCACCATCATTTTCTAATGAAATAATTTTACCAAACCCCTGAGTCTTTAATCGATTGAATTTATCATACCCATCAATACTACCATCTATGTAGGTAATAATTATTGAATCTTGAAAAGAAGGTAATTTTAATGGATTAGTTTCAACAAAGAGATTTATTTCATTTGTAACGTATACATCAAATTTATTAGAATCAACTTCAGCCAAAAATCTATATGGTTCTGAGTGTTGTAAACTATCTACATAGATTTTATTCACATATGGTTTTAATAAACGATATACAAATAAAAAATCCGGTCTGTTTTCAGTTATGATGTTTGTAACCAATTTAATTAAATTTATCTACCTTGACCACGATAGTTCTTTTCTTTCCTATCATGTCTATTAGTAGTTTTAGATGCCTTACCGGATTTTCTTTTTCCGAATGTTACTTTTGATGTAGTTAAGGATTTTCCTTTTGCCATTATTTGATAAACCCTGCGGATTTCAATGCCCTAGCATTTAATACCCACTGTTTTCCTATTGGGTTGTAAATAGGTTTGCGTAAAAATTGGTCAATAGATGTTTGAATATTTCGTGCGATGGGTTTATCAGATGTTACAACCTTTCCGGCTTTTTTATCCTTAAAACTATAAATGTTTTTACTATAATTAGTATTATCAACAATTATAAAATTTCCACCAAACATACCTTGAAATGCACCTAAGTTATTTTGACAATCCTTCCAGATTTTATTTACTAAATCATCAGATAATGTCCTATCTCTTTCTGCATTTCTCTTTAACGCAACTTCCAGCGAAGTATTTACGAATACCATATAACAATCGTATCCTAAACTTTCTGCATGTTCTTTCTTTTTCTTTATTTTGGTAACCTCATCGCCAGTACCATCGATAATCAATCCCAACCTACCTGCTTCATAAAAAGCTCTTTGTTTATTGGTTAAGTCTTTTGCATGATTTCTAATTGAGTTTTTATTATCCTCTCCTGCAATCATATCCCAAAGTTCCGGATTTTCTTTTTCAATCGTACCTAAATCTTTTGAATTGATTCCATTATCTTTTAATCCCTTTTCAAATAGACTATCAGAATTAACTAATTTAAGTCCAGCTGCAGATACTGTTGATAATATTTTATGTGATACCCCAAAAATCTCATTTGCAATGAAAGATTTACCACTACCTGGTCCACCTGCCATAAATACACATTTTAAGATACCAGGGTCATCTACACCTTCAAGTATTAAGTGTTCAATGATAGATTCCTTTATGGACATCATTTCAGATTCCATATCAAACATATTATCAACTATAACTGCTTCTGCAATTAATTTCTTAATACTCATAAGTTCTCCTTATTTCTTAGTAGCAGTTTTTTTAGCTTTTACACTTTTAGCAACTGATTCCACTACATTAATTGCAGTTTCGTTTTGAGTAGCAATTTCTTGTCCTTGTTTAGTTACTTTTTTTGCTTTAGCAATTCCAGTTTTAATCTTTTCAGCCACTTTTTTTGTTTCCGGTGCAATTACTTCCACTTCGTTTACAAATTTTTCAACTGAATTTTCAATCTGTTCTGCTTTAGAGAAAAGATTCTTAATGAATGTGAATAATCCCATAATTTTTGGTTTTTGGTTTGTTAATAAATATAAATATAAAATTTTAAAAGTTATTCTTCACCATACAATGACCATTTTTTCTCTGGTTCTGGTTGTATAACTCTCTCTTCGGTATCTATAATGTAAGTGAATCCCTCTCTAGCATCCATATAGAACTGCGTATTACCGGTCTTTTGGTAAACATACTCTAATACTTCAGTTAGGGATTGTAGGGTGACTTGAGGGTTGTCAAGAGGTTGCCACCTATCTCCAGGTGGAACTCTCTTAGCAATTTTTGTTTTAACCTCTTCTTGTATGATTTCTAATTGTTTCCCCATACTATTCAATTACTCTTAGTACTCTACTTTCTTTAGCACCACTTACTTTGTAATCAATTTGAACTCCTGCTTTTTCAAAATCCTTAACAACTCTTGCTTCCGCTTCGGTTACTGATTGTGCATCTACTAAATAGATTTCTTTGTTTTTCTTTTCTTTGCCATTTTTAAGTGTTGCAACTACCACTTCGACTGTAACTTCAAAATACTTGTTCATACGTTTTTTTGTTTAAATTATTAATTATAAGTCCAAAGATACGAAATCTTTTTCAATTTTCCAAATTTATTTTAAAATTTCCTTGAGAGTTTCTGCGTATTTTTGATGACCTTCTTTTGTCATATGTCTATCATCACTAATGTTTGGATATTTAGATTGAAAATAAAACCCTCCAAAATTCGATTCCAAATAGTTGTTTATAGTAGTATGATTTAAATAAATTAGGTTTAATTCATCAAGCATCAAATCAACATCATAATACGCAACCTCATCAATATTAGTCCAAAATTTAGAAAATTGTGGGAAATTTAAATCATTCTTATATTTTTCAATTTTTTCTTTTAATTTTATAAAATCTTCTTTAAAGGCCTTATCATCCCACGGGATAAAATGAATCGGTATATGTAATGCATTACAATATTTTTTTAATTTATATAGTTCGTGAATTGAACTTAATAAGTTATACTCTTCATTAAAAAATTTTGTGATAAATATTTGTTTATTTTCGTTTGAATCCTCGTATTCAGTTAATATACATTTATGTTTATTATCATCATTTATATAAATTTCCACTCTATTATAACTTGGAATTTGATATATGATTTCTAATTCAGTAACATCCTTACCTTTTAGTTGCCAATCAAATATAAAATGATATATGGTATTGATTGAGGTATATATTCCTTTACCTCCTGCCGATACATTAAATGAATCAGTATAGTTTGATAATTTACCTAAAATAGATGGCCAGAGATTTGGCCTTATTAAATTTTTAAATTTCTCACCCATCCAACTTATTTCATCATAATATTTTGCATAAGATTGAATTGATTCATTTGGAAATTCTAATTCAAATATAGTTGGATTATTAAATCCACCACCTGCTGTGTATGAGCATCCACTGGTAAGTAAATATTTATTCATATTTTAATCCGTAAAATTCGTAATTTTTGTGAATAGACTCAGTATCTTTAAATGCAATGGCTTCAGATTCATCTCTATATATTGCATCAACAGGACATTCAGGTATACATGCTCCACATTTGATACAGTCAATTGGGTTTATATACATTTGTTTACCAACTTTTTCTGCATCACTCATCCCAAATACTTCTCTACCCAACCCGTCTATTATAATTGGACCATTGATACAATCTACCGGGCATACAGTAACACAGCTAGTATCTATGCACCCATCACAGCTTTTTCCAATAATAAAACTCATTAATATTCGTATTCTTTTTTAGGACCGGTTAAGTTACCATTTAATAAGAATGAACAATTAAAACATAACATTCTTAAATTGTCATAAACGTGATTACATCTATTACCATCCTGAAAATCTAATACCAATGGAACTTTACCGTCAGTAATTCTCTTTTCTTCAAATCCACAACTATTACATTTTTCTAACATATAGCCATTTAGTAGTAATCTTTGTTTTAATTTCCAAATTGGATAATCCGGGTATTTACCTGCAACAATATCATCTAATGAAAATTTACCTCTTTTGATATTAAATCCCTTACGAATTCCCTTACCATCTGGGTTCTTTAGATTTTCAAAAATACCATATTGTCTTGCGTATTTTTTGTAGGTGTTGTATGATATACCTAACACCCTTGCTGCTTCCATTGCTGAACGAGCCTTTGATTGTGCATCTTTGATTTCGGATTCCATTATAGGTTTAGCACCTAATCCTCTTTTCATCCTCCTACTATTACCAGCCAAAGAAAGATTCTTAGTTGGGTCAAAGTTAGGAAATACTTTTTCCTCATTATTCATATTTTCCATAGTAATCTACATTTTATATAAGTATACTATATTTAAATATTAAGAAAATTAATTAATTTGAATGTGTCATTAAGACCATTTGAAAAAGCTAACTTTAATATTAAATTCCTATTGTTTATAAATCTAATTTTATTATTTTTAAAATAATCATTTAAATCAACTGATTTTAAATTAATCAAATTGGTAATTATTTTATCGATTCTAACTTTAGGGTCTAATTCTAAATCATACGAGTTATCAAGTATATCATCAAACAAATCAAATCCCATATCTCTTAAACATTTTAAGTTATATGGATATGTAACGAATAGTGGTAGTTGATAAAATAAAAATGGTTTTAATGATTTTTCAGTAAGAGTATTATATTCAAATATGGTTGGACTATAATGTATATTTTCAGTTACTAAATCTACATACGCATCTTTGAAAATATCATTATGATGTAAATTACCTGATATATTAGCGTTTTGGTTTTCATCCCAACCTAAAAAGAAATTATCTATTTTAATTGGTAACTTTGATGCCACATTGGTATCCCAATATGCTTTATCCATATATTGGTGAAAGTATGTAATATCTTTATGTTCTTTATGAATTGTATTATTACTGCCATAAAAAAATGCAGAAACTAAACCATCATTTATTAAATTATCTTTGAATAGTTTGTATAAGGTATATGCACGAAATTCATTATGTCTACCATTTCTTGAGGTAAATAATTTTTTTCTATCAATAGTAAATGGTAGATTTTCTAATACTTGTAACTGATGACCATTAAGTACTGAAAACGAATCATGTGTAAACGTTAGATACGCGTAGAATGGAAAATATTTTGAATTGAATATCTTAAACTCTGTCAACTTGTCAAAATCATTATCACTTATAACATCACAAATCATTACGATTTTATCAGATGCTATTTTGTATTTTTTTTTAAATTGTAATACGTTTTCATACACACCATAAAATCCGGAAGATTCAGTTACGGAATCAATATAATAAGTAGTATCTGAATTTGCATATTCTAATATAGAATCACAATTATTTAAATCGTTAGAACCAATAAAAATAATATCAAACTTTTCATCTTTTATCACATTATTGATTCTTGTGATAAATGAATTATAAAAAAAATCTATTAATCTAGTTGCACTTGCTGTATATTCTAAAATAGTTTTCATTATTCACGAATTAAATCAAGTGTAACACAATGAGGTCCTCCACTAAATGTTCTACTATGTCTCATCTTTATAGGTATAGAATCAATACCATACTTCTTTAATGTTTTCATAAGGAGAGTTTGATGTTCTTCAACCATCACTGTCTTTTCATCAATTGAAAGTATATTCATTCCAAGCCAAGGTGATGCCGGACACCAATCTTCTAATACTTGAGTTGGGTATGGTTCAGGTGCCCAAACTTTATCCCAATCTCTTAAAAAATTAGGCATATTTTTATCATTAACCCGTGATGGATTTAATAATACCAATCCTTCTCGTAGAAATACAAATGTAGTATCTATATGAATATATGCATAAACATTTTCTGCAGTGTGAACTTTATATTTTGGGTCAAAGTTTTGTCTTAAATAATCACCTAAAAATGTTGCACCTGCTTTGTTACCTGTATTACTAACTAAATATAGGATATCATATCCACTTTTAATTATGTTTGCCGCATCAAATATTGGTTCTGGCCCATCCATTAACGTTGGTCTACTCAAATCATTTCGATTATACATTTCATCCCCTAATTTTGGTTTAGGTAAATCAATCCAATGGTCTGGATGTATTAATGGTTTGCATGTTTCTGCTTCAAATTGTCTTTGACGTAATGTCATAGGTGTTGCTAATACTTTATCTTCAACCACTAACATCGAATCTCTAGGACAATAATTATAGTACCCATCTACTTGCCACAAATCATTACCTTTCTTCTCAGAAAAATCTCTATCAACTGGTCTATGTACTATGACATCCATATCTTTAAGAGTATCTGCTAGATTATTTAAATCCTCTTCGGTTTCATCTATTAATTGTTGTGGATAATTACCTGTTGGAATTTTTTCAAATTCAGCATCTGATAAGTGTGCATAATCTATACAATGCAAGGATTTATCTTTAACTGTTGGTATTTGTGCATTTTTAGCAACTCCAACTATTATTTCTTTTAATTTGTCGTATTCACTTTGTACATTAGGTATTATCATATATTTATTTTTTATTGACTTCAAGAAAATTATCCATTGGAGTTTTACCAGTGGGTTCAAATATATAATCTTTAGTATAATCAGTTAGTTCTATTTTTGTTGAATCAATAACCTCTACATCTATTAAATGATTATATATAATTTCAGCTGTGATTTTATTACCTACATATCCAGAATGGCCATCTTTTATTACACCTTTAGTTTCTTCAGTTAAGGTTAAATTATGTTCATTAAAAAATTGGACGAAATCACCTTTTTTAGTTTTATTAGTTTTAGATGGAAACCATATAGTTTTACTAACATAATCTGGAATATATCTATTGTATTTTGGATTAAGATTTATATTACCTAAAATAAAATATTTAAAATTATGTAACTCTAAAAATGATAAAAGTAATATAAAATTTCTTTCATATAACTTGTGTTCTATATTAAAATTTATTGTTTTTTTTATAAATTGGTTAAATAATTCTTCATTATCAATTATTGTTTTAGTTATTTCAGGAGTATCATAAAAGTAATTACTTGCCATTCCGTGCATCTTGCCCGTATCATTACCATCCTCAATACTATAATTACATATTATATGGTCATTTAATTCATTTAAATAATATTCTTTCCTGCCCAATGAAGCTATTTCAAATAAAAAAATACTATCTTTAGAAATATTATCTTTTTGTTCTAATAAATCAAAAAAAACTCTATGAATTCGTTCATTACCATACCCAGATTTAGCTAAATTATGTATTTTTATATCGTTTCCTAACAATATTTGAAGTTGGCCTGGCCAGGAAAAATTAAATTGATTTAATCCAATTCCCAAATGGTCATATAATCTTGTTAATTTTAAATCTTTTTCGGAAAATTCAAACCCACCACCTTCTGTATACGATGTACCAAAACAATATACATTTTTTACCATTATTATTTATTTTTTTTTAATCCGTATTTAATCCAACGATACCATATTCTTTCGTGTATATAATACTGAATAGGTTTATAAATCAATTCTGCCACTCCAAATGCAGTTCCAACTTTAATTGAACCACTTATCCACCACATCAATAAGAATCCAACTAAGGTACTTATAATACGATATGAGATGGTTTTAGCAATGTGTCTTCTTTTATCTACGGTCATAACTTACCATCTGTTTTCAGTTGTTCTCTGATAGCAGTTGCAGATATTTCCTTTATCTCATCTGGTGGACAATGTTCTATCACATCATATCCAACACCTCTGCCAATATTAATTGATTCAATATCAGGTATAATAATAATTTTAATTTTACCTTCTTGGATTATATCCAATAATTCATGTGTAAGATTTTGTAATACTTCTAAGGGAGTCCACGGGTTTTTTTCATCGGGTTCTACATCTCTGATGCAAATTAAAACTTTCTTACCCTCATTCAATCTTTGGTCAATTAACCAACGATGTCCTGCATGCCAGGGTTGCCATCTTCCAATGTACATTGAATACTTTACATCATTTGATGATGATTTAAAAGCAGCCTGTGCTAAATACTTTTTCATTATAACTTGTTGATTTTATTAAGATTATTTATTAATTTTGAAAATGAGGTATCGGGTGAATCCTTTGTAGTATTAATATCAATAAAGTTCACTTGCGGTTGTTCGTAGTTAGAAACGTGAAAATGGTCTCTTTCTCTTGCTTCGGTAGTATGTACAAATATTTCAACAATATCGTTACCGATTTTATCTTTGAATTCTTCTCTTAAATCTAAATATGGGGCTACTAATGATACTACCACATCACATTCGCATGTATGTAAATATTCTACTAATGCTTGTGCATTTTTAATGTTAGTACGTCTACCTTGTTCTGAATAATCTTTATTTTGGTAGATATCTCGTAAATGGTCTCCATCTACATGGAAAACTGATTTGCGCCAGTTACGTTTTTCAGTTTGTAAAAACTTATGTAACTTACCACCTAAGACTGTCTTTCCTGCTGCAGGTTGACCCGTAAACCAATATATCATAACTTATTTCTTTTTTTTATGCCAATAAAGAATAATATTCTTTAAAGTGTTTTATTCTGTCTGGTAATCCAATTGTTCCGCCATTTACTCGTTTAGTAATTTTTGTAACAGTATCATCACTTGCACCACCATCTGCCATTTTGTGTAATCCGTTTTTAGAAAAGAACCATGCTGCTGAAGCCAATGCGTATTTACTTGCTACCAAATCAGGGTTTGCAACACAATCTTCACCAATTGATTTAGTGAATGCTGTATAATTTTCTTTTCCTGTTAATTGGATATATCCTCTACCGTGAAACTTCCAACCCTCGCCTGATGTTTTATCACCATTTCCCATTCTATTTGCGTACACTACGTTAGCAATCTTTTCAGGTTTTCTTTCGTATGCAGCAGCTGTTCCAGCATCAAAGTATTTAGGGAATATACCTAATAATCCTTTTGCAGAGTAATTTAAGTTTTCTTGTGTTAATTTGAATCCACCACTCTCATGCCCGCATTGTGCAAGAAAGTGTGCAACTCTTAGGGGGGTATTTATTTCAAACTTAGATGCCACTTCTGGAATTGAATCAATTACTGATTGAGGAATATGTCCTTTAAGTTTATCTAATTTTAATCCACTTACGGATGGAGTTGATACTACGGGTTGTGGTGTTGGTTGAACACTCTCACCCATAATCAATCCCCAAGTTTTATCACCAACGATACCATCGGGTGTTATTCCATGTTTTGTTTGAAATGCTTTTACTGCCTCTTCGGTTTTAGGACCAAAATTGGTAACTGCTGGAGATATCCCCAACTTTTCTTGCATTAACTTTACATTTTCGTTATTATCACCTTTTTTTAGTAACATATATCTCCTATTCTAATCTAAATTTGATTTTAGTTTACTACTAATTCTACCTAATTCCATTTTATCAATACCCAATCCATCAATTATTTTTGCTAATAATTTTATTTTTTGGTTATATGATAATTCCTTACCATTCATTAGTTCTAATGCTTTCTCAAATTTTATTTTGATTGCTGCAGGAATTACTGCTGTGTTTATTTCATCAGCGGCTTCCATAATTTTTTTTAGTTTCATAATTTTACTTTCTCCATATTGTTCATCTTCATCATCTAACCCCATAGCAGGTGCTGCAGACATTAAATGTTTTGAATTCATCAATCCGTATTCGGTTTTTAATCTATTAAGAATTTCTTTTTTAATATGATTAGGTAATCCTTTATGTGTGGTTGATGCAAAATCCTTAGCATCCTTATTAGTCATATCCTTTGCCACCTTTGCAACTTCTGGTGATGGATTTTCCATATCACCCTTTTGAGCGGCATGAACCATTCCCATAAATCGTTGTTGTGCTTTAGATACTGCTGGCATAAATTATTCTGCTTCGGTAGAGAATAAAATATATTTTGAACTATCAGTAGCTGGTTTATCAGTTGCATCATCTGCATAATAAACTTGATTAGCATCTAACCATGCTTGACATTCTTCTAATGTTGTAAATGCTTGAGTACCTTCAACTGATTCACTATTACCTGATAATGTAATTTTGTAATTTGTTGCCATTTGTGTTTTCCTTTTTTAGTTTTATAATAGTCAATATAACTATTTGATATAAATATAAACTTTTAATGTTTTATATGCTGTACTCGCCACTTAACGTTCTTTGTTCTCAACATTTGTTTTGCTGCGGATACGTTTTTCTCTGAATCATCTACAAAGTAAATATCATCATAACCTTCTTTATCAATCATATTTTCAATCCAATCTGCTTTATCTTTTGGATTATTGGATGCAAGTGCAACTACATAAATTTTATTAGAATTTATACCAATATCACTTAAATATTTTTTGATTGGTTGGTATGATGCCCTTGCTGTAAGAATATACACCACCTCTTTACTTTTACTAACGATACTTCTAAGGATTTTAGTTATCTTTTGTATCTCTTGTGGTTCTTTTACCTGTTCAAAATCTTTAAAATCATAAACATCACCAGGTTTTTCAGTATACACTGCATATTGGCCGGGTGTCAGTTTACTCTTCATTCCATTTGTATGGGTGACGTAGATATAAGAGTTTGTTTTGACAAGGGTATCATCAAAATCAAATATTCGTAAATTTTTACTTTCAGTAAATAAATTTCTTGAAATCATAGATGTATATAAATATTACTAACCTTTTTAATGAGTAAAGATACGAAAAAAAGCTTAGATTTCCAAATTTATTTATACTAACTATTTAAGAAAGTGGATATAAAACCAGATAATCGGTTAGCCCTTTCCATAAAGAACCCTTTCTCTTCGCCTGTAAGTTTTTTTGGTTTGATGTAATCAATCCCAACTATACCAATACATGCTTCAGTTTTTATATCGAAAAGTGCTATACAATATGATGCCTTTGCACCACCTACATCCGCCCCAGCTTTTAATCCGAATGTTGCAATTGTTGGGTCATCAAAATTAGGAATAAAGATATAACCGGTTTTAAGAATTTCATCGGTTGATTTTGCAAATAGGGAAAGGGGTATATTTGTAAATGTATGTGCTATTCTAGCAACTCCTGGTCTATCTACTTCATATACTATTGAGAATTTCTGAATGGATTTATTGGTATGTAGATAGTTCCCTCCATTATGAAACATTGATATCCAAACTCTATCTCCGTTAAGTTCTTCTCTGATGTTTTCGATTTCTTCTTCAATGACAAGTCCTTGTTGACACCCTTTTTTAATTGGGTCTTCTTTGTCTTTCTTAGATAATTTAACCTTAACCCATTCTAATACGATTGGACCGATAACAGCTGTTATCAAAGCAATTATAATTGTAGCAAATATTTCCATTTGGTGTGACATTACTTTTTAAACTTTTAATTTATTATTGTTCCTTGTCAAACCCGTAGTTGGCTTGGTTGATGTAATCTTGAGATTTTGAGATATGGTCTTGTATCCATGCGGCTACATTAAATTCATTCTCACCCATTTTTTGTTTTAATTCCGTTGCAGACTTGATTATATCATCTAATTGTTTTTGTGCCATAGATACTTCGTAATCGGATTCATCACTCTCTTTAAGAGGTTTAAATGCATTTGCATAAGGATTACTATACACCTTACCCAACTCCACCTTACGACCGTTCCAGTCCATTCCAGTCATTATATTTTTTAAACTTATCATATGATTATCCAATATAGCAGTTTAATTCGTATTTGGTTTTCATTCCGTATACTTGAATATGTAATTGTTTTCTTTGTACTTTATCATCTTTTGATAATTCAATACTGAATTTATTAGTCTTTCCTTCAGATGGTTTGCGAGGTCCCATTCCAATCTTTGTAAATGAATCATCATCGTTAATAGTGTATCCTTGTTTCTCTGCGTATTCTCTTGCTGCATTAATTGCTGATGTGTATGAATCATGATATACATCATACTTTGCTTCGTTTATTTTTGATTCACTAAATGCTTTAATAATACCTTGTGCAAATTTATTATTAGCTTTACCTACAATTGCAGTTGAAATATCCATTCTATTGCTTAATGTATGTGGACCTTTCATTTTAAGAAATGCAAATAATTTTCTAGCATGAATATTATTATCATCAATAAACTTTTGAACCGCATCTCCTCTAAGACCTGTTAGTGCTCCGATTTCCTTTGCCTCCTCACTCGTAGGTTTTATTCCACTTGAAGCACGGAGTTTATCATCCCACTTTTGATAATCTGCATCGGTTGGCATTGTTTGTTTACTCTTTAATCCTTTTGATTTTAAGACATCACCAACATTTGAATAATCACCACGTCTAGTCCATACCCTAACACCATCCTTTTCAATATTAAAATCAGCATCTATATCCATTTTACTAAGTTGTTTTTGTATATTTGGTATGTCTTTTGGATTTAATTTAGGTATCAACATTGAAATTGCAGCAGATTTATATTTCTTTTCTGCATCTTTTGGTGTAAATGCATAATTAGATGGAGTTTTACCACCCGTAGGTTTTGCTTCGTTTACTGATTCAGTTTGAGCTTTTCTTATATTGGAAAGGGATTGTAAAGCATTCTTTAATGTATTTTGAAATTTAGATTTTTGTTCTGAATTTTTAGTTGCAGATATTTTATCTTTTAATGCTTTAATTCTATTATTAAGATTTTGTATTTTATCACCTTGTACTGATTCATCTATATGTAATTCATCTTGATATTGTGTTATTTGATTGTAGTCTGAATCTAATAGTTCTTCTTCAATATCATTTCTTGATGCTTTTGGATTTTTACATACAACTGCTGCAACTTTCTTTTTTGTGAATGAACCACCTCTATCATACATTTTCATTATTTCTTTAAAATGTACATCGTTTTTACTCATTTCATTTACTACTGATTCACTTCTACCATCATAATTCATTGCCCAATTTTCAAAATCTTGTATCATTGAATGAATACGTCTTTCATCAGATGAACCATAAGGATTTGTGTTGAATTTATCACTCAACATTCTACCTTCCCTTTCTCCAAAGTTTTCATATCCACCTTTTTGTTTCCATTTTTGAATAAGTTGTTTTTTAACTTTCTCAATTGTTGAACGAACCTGTGATATTGATGCTACTTCGTTTACTGATTCACCAAACTCACCTCTACCATCTTTTTCTGCTGCTCTCATTGCACTACTGCTATTTCTCATATCAGGAGAGGCATTTTTAAGATATTTAATAACTTGAATTTGTTTTGCTAATAAATCTTTATATATTTTAGCATATTCTTCTTTAGAAACCAAACTATTTTTTAATAAAAATAATACAAGTGCAGGTTGTTTACCTCTGGTCTTTACATCTGATTGGGTAGTACCGGTTAATTTAGCTAAATCATTTGCTACATATATTCTATGTCCTAATGTTTTACCTACTAATTTTGTTATGGGTTCGTTTGCATAGGCCATTGCTAAATCCAAAATTTC
>Ga0222712_10004330_pt1 | contig 14912 bp, 9 predicted proteins | sample C33_657DmetaG_FD_165043 | JGI IMG/M metagenome (GOLD analysis project Ga0222712, IMG submission 165043) | Estuarine water microbial communities from San Francisco Bay, California, United States - C33_657D | ecosystem: Environmental > Aquatic > Marine > Unclassified | place: USA: California... | reverse complement strand
GTCGCGTCGCGCGCGTGATCAAGATCAGTGTGACCACTCCACGACGGTTGGGTGTCGCGTCGCGTCGTCGCGGGAGAACGAACGCGCTCGAGCGACGCCCTCGACGGACGTGTTTGCACGCGACGAACCATGAAGATAGAATAAAAAAGTGCGCGGCGGCCGCCGATATGTCTTAACAATTGAACGTTTTCGTTTGCGTTATCACGGTGCACAGCTAGCCTGGTCATGGTTGGAAGGTAGCGGTCTGAATGGGTACAATAGCTAGGGAAAATTGTTGTAAACGACAACCAGATCATGCGTCATTGCGCGACGCGACTGCATGTCAAACAACGACGATAAAAACAAGCGCGCCAAGTCCGCGCCTTTGGTGCAATTGTGGAATGGCAGGTCGGGATGGGGAAAGCAAATCGTGCGACGCAAATGGTGCGCGTCGTTGAACGAAGCCATTCGCGAGGACGACTTGGAGGAGGTCAAGCGTTTGTACAAAGAAAAAGGCGAGCGCTTTGGCGCGACTTCGTGCAACTTGGCCGCGTATTTGGGCCATTTGGACTGTCTGGTGTACGCAATTGATCACGGCGCGCCATTCTGCGAGATCACGGCAACGTATGCGGCTCAAAATGGGTGCGTTGACGTGTTAGAGTTTCTCATCGAACGGCGGAACGAGATCATCACCGATCGCGTCTTCGAAGAGGCTTGGAAGAGTAAACGATTCGCCGTGTTGAATTTCCTTATCACGCGAGGTTATCATACGTTGCCGAATGTTGTGTACGATTACTACGAGAATCATTTCCGAACCGAAAAATCCGTGTCACCGTCGATAATGCGAATTTTACGGCGACGCGATGTTCACCGATCGCCGCCGTCGCCGGAACCGAGAGACGAGGTCGACGAAGAATGTCCCGATTCTCCGCTCGAGTATACCAACATCCGGCACGTTGATTCATCACTTCGTCACAAAGAGAAATCTTACCGCCAAGCTGGATGCGATGACGACGATGAAAAAGACGACGGCGACGAAGCGAAGGATTTCTACAACCATCGGTGGCGCGTGTCAAACTACTTAACTGAATGACGCCGAACGCGGAGCGAATCAATATATCGGATATCACAAATACATGCGCATGCGAGAACATAATAATACTAGACACGCGCGCCCGCGTGCAACACTCAGAAAATACTACGAGCCGCCGGCGACGACGCGCAATAAACTGCCATCGGTGGTCAATTTTGACAGATCATCGCTACATGTAAAACATTTATTGCCCGCGTAGTCGGCCGCTTCGACGACTTCAAATGTAACATCGCTTCCCAAAACGTCGTTTTCAGGCGTAATCTCGACGAACGCGTAGAACGAGTTCGTGGAGTGCGCCGTAGCCAACGAAACAAAAGCCTCTCGGCCATTCATCTTCACCTTCGGCGCGCCGACTGGTTCTGAAAATGCAACATAGAGCACCGCAATGTCGCCAAACGCGACTGTGCTGAATACCTGATGTTCTTTAACAATATCACCTTGAGATGTATATGGACGTAGAAACGCGTCCGTGATGTACGGTGCGGCGGAGTCAAAAACGATTCGCGTGCCGTGCGTGACGTTTTTCACGACGTACTCAACGCTCGTCGCAGAATAGAGAGTCACATATATCGTAAAATCAATCGGCCCTTCGTCGATGTAGTTCCCACCTTGTCCCAAACGCCGCGTCGAGGAAAATGACAACGTTAGGACGTCGCCCTGTGTTTGCGCAGACGCGATCGACGTCGACACGCTCGTGCTCGTTAGCGTCATCGTATCTTGAACTCCGGCGAAATCGATGTCTGCATTCACCTGAATCTTCGTTTTGATCACGAACTCTATCGACACGTAGTCGCCATACGTCGCGTGCGCATCGTAAGAATTGCTTGAGAACATGGTCGTCGAATAGGAAATCAACGACTCACCGTCGCCGCCGATGAAACCGCCGTCGTACGTTTCAAATTCGACGCTGACTTCATCACCGTCAGGTTGCCGCGGAGGCTCGCAGCATTCGACTGGTGGAGCGCTTGCTGCGGGTGGCGTACTCGGGCCGACGACGAACGATTTAGCATCCTCCTTGACGATTGCGAGCGTCGACTCGTCAGTACTATAGACGCTGAATCCGTCGTAGTCTTCCACGTCCGCGGGCACGAATAGCCAGAACAACGATCCAGAACGCGCTGGATTCCTACCATCTTCACGCAAAAGTTCATACACGCGTCGAAAGAAACGATCTCGGATAGGAAGCGGACGGTGTTTTCCGAATTCCTCCAAAATGATGGGCTTCGCTCGCGCGGAGCTGACTTGCGCACGTATATATGTCTGCAAAAAGCGATATTTGGATTCGTCATCGCTATCCATCCAATCGTCAACCCAACAATGAATAGTAACGTAATCGATGTCATTCACGTCGTTGAGGCGATTCATATCCACGCCCTGACGCTCGGCGCCTGAGAATGGATTCGCGCTTGTCGCGAGCTCGCTGGAACCGAGAAAAAAGCCCTCCGTGCCGACGCTGATCAAGTGCCGCGCGCCATCGATGCGTCTGACGAACGAAGCGAAGTGCGATACCCAGTCATGAAATGTGCTCCCGCTGTCGTCGCCCGGGATTCTCGGCTCGTTCATCAATTGATAAGAAAATATAGCCGGGTGATCTCGGTACGAAAGGTTGTCGTGCGTATTGACTCGATTGACAACCGCCGCGATGAACCGCTCAAACGAGGCTCGACAATGCGGCGAGGTGAAGAAATCCTCTCTGCGGTACACGTCGCTTCCGCTCGCGCGCGCCCATTCGACGTACTTTTGGATTCCGCCGTAGTCATCCCAATGGTTGGTCAACGTTAGGATGACGCGAATGCGTCGAAACGCGCACTCGCATAACAACCGATCGAGCGCCACAAAATTCTTCTCGATAAATTCTCCTTCGCTCGGTTGCATCGCTCGTCCGTCGTAATCCTCGCGGTCACCATCCATGAATGCCCACGTGCGCACGACGTCGAGCTCGAGCTCGCTCAAAGCGTCCAGAACTGAAATCGCTCGCTCTTGCGCGCTCGCGCCGCCGGCGAAATCGTATCGCAACGAATAGACATTCGTCCCTCTCGAGCGAACGATGCCGCGCGAATCTACGAACGTCCCAGTCGCTGCGTCCACTTGAACGATTCCGAAATCACCGCGTTCGACGTGAGCGGCGCACGGCGGACGATCGGCGAGGACGACGCGAGAGACGATGACCGTCGCGACGACGACGGCGAAGCGCCTCGCCCGCGACATGAACGCGCGCATCGGCGTCGAATTCGGTGACCGTCGAGACGCGTGCGAGGAATCCATTTTCGTGATGCAAGCGCACGAATTAAATACTCGCGTCGCGTTCGCCGCGAGCGTCGAATAATGGCGTCGTCTCTGAGTGCGCGCGTCGTCGTCGCCGACGGCGCGCGATCGATCGAAAGCGCAAAACACGTATTAACAATGAATACGTTCTGTTAAAAATCTGTGTTGGATGTGAGTGATGGGATGCGAAATAAGAAGTGCAACGTCGCCTTTCGATCAGATGCGAGCCATGGCGCGTCGCGCCGCGGCGATCGTGGCGTCAATATCTTTCTCCGTGTGCGCCAACGACGTGAAACCAGCTTCAAACTGCGACGGGGCCAAGTACACGCCTTCCTCCAACATCGCTCTGTGCCAGCGTCCGAACTTCTTCGTGTCACTCTTTGCCGCATCGGTGAAGTTCCGAACCGGACCTTCGGTGAAGAAGAAACCAAACATTCCGGAAATGGACCCACCGCACACCGCGTGGCCGTGATCCTTCCCCGCCTTTAAGATGCCTTCAATCAATCGCTTCGTGATCTTGTCCAAGTGCTCGTACTGCCCCGGTTCGGCGAGGATCTTCAACGTTTCAATACCCGCCGTCATCGCGAGCGGATTACCCGAAAGCGTACCCGCTTGGTACATCGGACCAGCGGGAGCAACCATGCTCATGATATCTTTTCGACCGCCGTACGCGCCGACGGGCATGCCGCCGCCAATAACCTTACCCATCGTGGTCAAATCCGGAGTGACGCCCCAGTACTCTTGCGCGCAACCCTTGGAGATTCTGAAACCGGTCATGACTTCGTCAAAGCAAAGCAAAGCACCTTCCTTCTTGGTGATATCTCTCAAACCTTGCAAAAACGCCTTGTCGGGGATGATGAAACCAGAGTTACCAACCACGGGCTCGAGAATGACGCCCGCGATTTCACCTTTGTGCTCCGCGAACAACGCCTTGACTTCGTCCAAGTTGTTATACGTCGCGCACAGCGTCGTCGCCGTCGCCGCGGCGGGAACGCCCGGAGAGTCGGGCAAACCCAACGTGATGACGCCCGAACCCGCCTTGACGAGGAACGGGTCGGCGTGGCCGTGATAGCACCCTTCGAACTTGATGATCTTATCGCGTTTGGTGTACGCGCGCATCACGCGCAACACCGACAAGCACGCCTCCGTGCCAGAGTTGCAAAATCGAACCATCTCGACCGACGGCACGCGATCGATAACCATCTGCCCGAGGATATTTTCCAACTCACACGGCGCCCCGAACGACGTTCCTTTATCGATTTGTTCCTTCAACTTCTTATTCACTCGATCATTCGCGTGTCCGCAAATCGCCGGCCCCCAAGAACCGACGTAATCGATGTATTTATTGTCATCGACGTCCCACGCGTACGCGCCCTTGACGCGATCGAACACGATCGGCCCACCGCCCACGGACTTGAACGCTCGCACGGGCGAATTCACGCCTCCGGGTAAGATATCTTGCGCTTGTTTGAAGATCTCCGTCGATCGCTTCGTGTTCAGCGCCGCGTTCGTTCGAACGCCCCGACGCGCGCTCGCCGTCGCGCGTTTACCCTCGTTCGAGGTCTTCGCCCTCGCGCGCGCGTGCGTCGTCAACGCCGTCGCGCTCGACATCGCGATCGAGCCGTTAGAAATCCAATGAAACGCGCACACGCGATATCGTCTCCGCGCTCGACGTCGTCGTCGATGCGACGCGATCGAGTGAAGGACGTCCGTCAATCGTCCCTCGCGATGGCGATCGCGAGAGCGAGAGATAAGACGACGATCGACGATCGACGACGACGCGAACGAACATGAACGCGAACGCGAACATGAACACATAGGTAAACGCGCGTGTATGTATGTGAATGGTGTCAACCCTAGGTGCGCGCACCACTCGCGCGCGATCGCGCGTCGAGGACGAATGGACGTACACAACGCGCGCGAACGTCCATGTGGAGACGTGCGTGATGACCGTCGCGGAGGCGCGACGGAAGAACGTGAGCGACGCACGGGCGTGCGTTTTCGAGCGTTTCGTTTCCGCGATTGGTGGGAAGCGATTCGGGGCGCGAGCGACGCACTCGTCGACGCAGAGCATCGGCGACGGGCGACGCACGGACGACGGAGTGAGACGATCGCGAGAGATGGTTCGAGATATGACCGGTGCGTCGCGCGAAGGCGAGGGCGGAGGCGGAGGCGGAGGGCGGGGGCGGAGGCGCGCGCGCGAAGGCGAGCGCGTCTCGACGACGACGGAGGACGTTTCGCGGATGATTTGCGACGAGAAAGACGAGGGCGAGGAATGAGTCGTGGTGGTGGTGGAGAATATGATAGAAATCGTCTTGACTGATCGCGCGTGCCGTTGCGTTCGCGTTTTAGCCACGGGGCGGTATCCGCCGCAGCCCAAGTTTCAACCGTTTGCGTTTTATTCGGCGGTTCGTTTAGGCGACCCGGAACAACTCGCATTGATCATGGAGACCGATCCGTATTTCTGGACTCAAGATAACGGCGCGGGAGCACCGATTCATTTCGCGACGACGTATAAACAGTTGGATATGATTCACCATATTTTGCGAAACTGTCCAGAGAGCCTGAATCAACGCGACCCGAAGGGATTTACGCCGCTTCACCGCGCCGCGTTTCTCGCCCAATTCGATGGTTACTTGGAAATCTTCGAGTACTTGCTCTCCGAAGGTGCGGATCCCAACGTCAAGACGACCGATTATGACCCGTACTTAAATCCTGGAATGAAGACTCCGTGCGAGCTCGTGGCGGATGACGTCGAAGTGCACGAAAAGCTCGTGGAACTTGTTCAAAAGTACGCGCACGTGCCAAAAAAACCTCAACCCAATGAATCCATCGGCGATTGGTGGGCGTTATACGATTACGGCCTCGATGAGATCAAGACCTGGCCGTTTGGATTTCAAAAAGAGTTCCCCGAAGATCGTCGTCGCGCAAAGGCGAGACGCGACAAGGCTGAATTCAAGGAACGCAGACGCGTCAAGCGCGCCGAGATCGAAGCCGAGATCGAAGCTGAACTCGCGGAGCACCGCACCGTGGAGGCTCCAAAGTTCGACACTCTTCAAGAATTTAAGGCTCCTGGATCATCCGCGGCTGCGAATATGCCGCCCACTGGTGGCAAGCAGCCCTACGCGTTTTTGTTTCCCGGCCAAGGTTCGCAAGTCGTCGGCATGATGAGCGACGAGTCTCTCCTCCAGCTTCCAGCCGTGGCCGAGATGTGTGAGGTGGCGAACAAGGTGCTGGGGTACGATTTGCGCGACGTGTGCGTGAATGGGCCAAAGGAAAAGTTGGATGACACCGTGTACGCTCAGCCGGCGTTGTTGCTCGCCGGTCTGGCGGCGTTGGAAAAGCTCAAGGCAGATGATCCGAGCGTCGTGAGCGCGTGCGATGCATGCGCGGGTTTGTCTCTCGGTGAATACGTCGCTCTGGTCTTCGCCGGCGTGCTGTCCTACGAGGATGCGTTCAAGGTGGTCAAGGCGCGCGCCGAAGGTATGAGCGCCGCCGCGGCGGTCGGCGCGCACGGCATGCTCTCCGTCGTCGGCTTGGAAGACAACGTTCTCGAAAAGGTTGTCGCCGAGGCTAAAGCCAAAGTCCAATCTTCTTCTTCCACACCCGTCGTTTGCGATATTACCAACTATTTGTTCCCGCAAGGTCGCGTCGTCTCCGGCGACAAGGAAGCGCTCGACGCGGTGCAACAAGCCGCGCAAGCCGCGGGGGCGATCAAGGTGGCCGCGCTCGCCGTCTCCGGTGCATTCCACACCGCTCGAATGGACTCTGCGTCGCAAGCTCTGCGCGAAGCGCTCGCGCAAGCCAAGTTCAATAAGCCTCGGGTGAGTATTTATTCAAACGTCACCGGCTTACCGATTTCGCGCGACACCCCGGCGGATGAAATCCGCGATTTGCTCGCCAAGCAACTCGTGTCGCCCGTGAAGTGGGAACAGACGCTCAAGAACTTAATCGGCGACGGTAAAACCAAATTCTTCGAACTCGGGCCGAACTCTCAAATCAAGAGCATGACGAAGCGAATTTCGGCGGATGTGTGGAAGACGTTCAAAAGCGTCGACGTCGCCAAGTAAGCGCGGTAAACGTTTACTTGAACGAACGGAAGTAAACCTTTCATCGATCGATTTTGTAAAACTGTCACGATTTCAACTTTCGCAACTCCATGACATCGACATCGGTGCATTGATACAGTTCATCCAAATCATCCGAGCTCACGCGCTCGCTCGTAAATTTGCCTTTGACGGCGTCTAAGAATATATCCAGCGCCTGACGGTTACGCCCGTAGGAAAATATCACGCGAGTGTTCTCGTCACAAATCATGTCAAGAGTTTTCGCTAAATCCCCCATCGCTTCGGTGTGGTAGACGCAATCGCTCGCGACGACGACGTCGAACGCGGCGGCGCCGCCGATGTGTCGCAACGCGTTCTTCGCATCCGCCTCGGAACCCCAGCTCATCTCCACGCATCGCACATTACTAAACTTCCCGACGTTTTCCCGTAGCAGATCTAAATTTCCTTTCAATTCCGTGCTCACGACGCGCTCGATTCGGCATCCCAAAGCGAGCGTCGCCGTCGTCAATCCGCACCCGGCGCCGAGTTCGCACGCCGTTCGCGTCTCCGCCGAAAACTTTTTTTTCCACTTCTCCACGTACTTCGCCATGACGATCGCGCTATCCCAAACCGTCGACGCAAATCCTTGAGCGCTAAACTTACGCTGCTTCAATCGCACCTCTTGTGTCGTGCCGTCCACGTCCGTCAATTCGTGCGCGTACGCTTCGTCGAACCGTTCGGCGTCGCTCTTCATCTCTCGCTTCCACGCCCACTGTCGAATGAACATCGTCGGTCGATCGAACGCGCGGTTCTTAAATCGCATCAAGTTCTTCACCCCGATTTTTTTCTTTTCCCTCACCCCTTCGTTCGTCGCCCCGTTCGTCGCTCGCTCCTCCGTGTCGTCGTCGTCGTCGTCGTCGTCATAATAATCACTCCCCGTTCGTTGTTTCCTCGTCATCATGTGTCCGTCGTCATCACCCTGGCGCGTGCCTTCGTCGTCGTCGCACTCGCGCGTTGACCTCGGCGTTCGCATTCGCGCGTTCGTGGTTTTCGCGTTCGATCGCGCACCCATCGTTGAGTGATTGAATGTTTACTTGAACGACGACGAATGAACACTTCAACGACCGATGGTGATGCCGATCGGACGATTGACGATCGACGACGCTAATAACGACGGACGTGGACGACGCGTGGATGACGACGAGTGAAGAGTCGCGATTCGCCGAGTCGCGATTCGCCGAACGACGACGTCGACGAGTGCGCGAGTCCGAGGGTGCGGTGTGTGCCGCTGTTTTCCTCCCATGGACTCTGTTTGCGCGTACACACGAGGGAGAATGAAAAAACCTAGAACTCTTTCACACTCACTCGTGACGGCATCCCAGGCGATGAAGGAGGATGAATAAAGGTCGCAACGAAACTTTCGATGCATACAAACGTGGACGTATGGCTCAGTTGGAAGAGCGCCAGACTTCGATGTCGACGAAACGAATGACGTGATCTGGATGTCCAAGGTTCGAGCCCTTGTACGTTCATACTTTTATCGCGCGCGCGCGAGGGCGTGGTTTTTCGTGCTTTGAGTTTCGTCGGCGTCCGGGACGATGCGCATCAGCGACGCGGGGAGTCGGTCGTCCGAAGCGCCGCGTCGCGTTTCGCGTTTCGCGCGAGTTCGTTTCGTCGTCGTCGTCGTCGTACGCCGTCGCTCGTCGAATGTCACTCGTGAAGTAGTACTCTTTTACAATGACAACGGCTTCAGATAGATCATCGTCGTCGCGTCTACAAAGTCGTCAACCAACCAAAATGCCTAAACGTACGCCGTGGCGTCAGCGCGTCGTCGTCATCGCACTACGTCTCGCATCCTCCTCAACTCAACTCTCAATGTGTTATGTTTGTCTATTTTTTCTTCGTCGGCGATCGCTTCGTCTTGGGCATCATCGCCTTGCCCATGATTTCTTCTTCCGCGCTAGGTCCGATGGCCATCTCTTTGACCATATCCGCCATTTCGTCGCTGTCCAAAAAGCTCAACGAGAGCTGTCGATTGAGCAAGTCGACGTTCGCGTCGCCGCCCTTGGCGCTCGATTGGAGAAGAGAATTCACGAACGCATCATCGCGCTCGTCGAGCTTCGCCGCATCAAACTCGCCTTCATAGGACATGTCTTCGACCATTTGCCTCAACCCCTCGTTCGTGGGTGACTTGAGGAAATCGTGCCACGGGAGCGAAGCCGCGTTGAGCGCCGGCGACGTGATCCCCATCGAGGCTTCGTCCCAGTGTTCGTCATCTATCTCTTCGAGCGATAGCGGCGATGGTGGGATCAATGGGCTGTCTGGCGCGACGTCGGTGTTGATGTTCCCCGCCGGGCCCTCCAATGTGGGCAAATATCTTGGCGCCCCGCGCCGCTTGCGCGAACTCAACGCGGCGTTGGCGTCGAGACCAGCCAACCCGCTCTCGCGAAGCGCGGCGTTGATGTTTTCCCCATCGTGCACGGCCTGCACAAAGTGTCGCATTTGTGTTTGAAAGTTTTCCGTTTCCTTCAAACGCATGTTCATCCTCGACACCTCCTCTCGCTGCTCGTGCTGCGATTCGCGAAGGCGCATCACCTCCTTGAGAAGTAACAGCCTGTCGCGCTTCAATTGTTCGACTTCAGTGACTAGCCCACCGTACGCGCCGAGTTCTATGCTATCTTGATGGTGCTTCAACGCCAGAGATCCGGCGCCGATACCCTTTCCCGTGCCCGCGGCACCCTTCTTCAGCGGCGGCGGCGCTTTCGATTTACTCGACCGCGGCGCGTCGTGACGCTTGAGCGTCGTCAGCAACTCGGGTTTCCCTTTCTCGAATCCCTCCACGCCGAACTCATATCGATCGCTGTGACACTTGCGAAATCCATAATTGTTCAGTTGTCGCACGAATGACGCGAAGTTTGAATGCTTGAACGTCTTGGGCAAGTATTCGGTTTCGAGTACGTCTGGTTTCCACACCGTAAACGTCCTCCCGTGGTCGTTCCACGCGATCACATCATCCGACGATGCGTCGCTCACTAAATTCCACGTCTTCCTGTGAAAAATCAGAAAATATCGAACGCATGTCCACCTCATCGTCAGTCGCGCGTCGGCGTGAAGCGAATCCGCTCTCGAACGCCGCGCCCGACGGCGCCCTCGCCTCGGCGCGCGCGTTCGCGCGCGCGCTTCGAGCGACACCGTTCGACTGAACGCTCGCACGACGCGAATGAACTCGAAGCGAGCGCACGTAAGGACTGGAACTCGCGTCGCCCGTCGTCGAGCGTCTCGCGCGAAAAGCATACGTGGTCGCGTTGGAGTCAGATCTACGACGCACCATAGGAAAGGACTGACATTCACCGTCGCGAACGGGGTGGTGGTCCCGGTCGCCGACCCGGGTTGGGCGCTCGCCATTCGCGCGCGAATGCGAAAGAAATCGTATGTGTGGAATCAATCAATCGAACGCGAGCGAGAGGTGGAATAATCAAACGCGAGGGCGTTTCTGAGGGCGGGCGCGAGCGCGAGCGCGAACGCAATCGACGCCGCGAATGGACGTCGACGAGTCGAATTCGCCGTCGCGCGTGCGATTGAAGGACGACTAAGACATGTACTACATCTATATTAAAGGCAATGCGCTACAGCGATTTCGCCCGCCGCGGCGAAGGGAAATCGAAAGATTGAACGAAGCGAGCGAGCTAGGACGTCGACGCGCGTTCGGCGGCGGCGTACGCCGCCATGTGATCCAGCACGCTCGCTTTCACCTCGCTCGCGGTGACGTTCTTGCCGTAAAACGTCACGAATTCTCCTTTCGGATCGACCAAATATGTTATGATGGAATGATCGACCAAATAATCTTTCTTCGCTTTTTCATCGCCGGTTTTGCGATAGTACACGCGATACTTTCTCGCCGCGTTCGCGCACGCGTCCTCCGAACCCGTCAAACCAATCATGTCTTTGTGGAATTCCTTCACGTACTCTTTAACGCGCTTCTTATCGTCTCTGTATGGATCGATCGTTATGAACACGGGAACGAATGGGTAATCTCCTCGTTTCTCGCTCGTTTTCGCGTTCGCGCTTCTCCGCGCCTCCGCGACGCCGTCGACGACTTCCGCCACCTTCTCCAGCTCATCCGGGCACACATCCGGGCAATGAGTGAACCCGAAGTATAACAACGCAAACTTCCCGTGTAAATCTCGATCGGTGAACTTTTTCCCGGTCTCGGCGTTGATGAGCTCGAACGCCCCGCCCACGCTCGCTTTCCCGCTCGCGACGACGGCGTTCGCGCCGGTGACGTACGCACCGCCTCTTGATTGCGCCACGAAGTTCATTCGCCTTTTGCGCTCGACGTCGTACGCGTATAAACACCCACCCGCGGTGAGAGAGACCAAGAGCAGAGACAGCCACCCCACCGGTGTTTTGTTCGCCCCGGGCCGGGCGAGCGACGCCAGCGCGCGCGAACGCGCCTCGGCGCGAACGCAGGAGGGCGGGGAAAAGACGACACCGAAGGAATGCGACGATTGATGTTGGTGAACGAATTTCGCGATGCGACGAGATGACGCTCGCAACATGAATGACGATTTCGGTGGAGGCGTACGATGACGCGATAGACGCGACGCGCGCGAGCGTCCATCGCGTCTTCGTCGCGACGCGCGAATCTACGGCGCGGCTGTAGCTGTACGACGACCGTCGTTTGAGTTGCGCGATTACGATAAGATTGAGATCGTGAAAAAACAATAGTCCTACGCGAGTTCGCTCAGAGCGAGCGAACGGAGCCATTCGGTGACGGTGTCTTCGGCTTCGCCCGCGGCGAAGGCTTGTAAATCGAGCGCGCCCGGGACGAGGCCTTTGAAGTGCGACGATTTCAGCTCCACGAGCGCGGCGCCGCAGAATTCGCGCCTGAACCCGACGTCTTCGATCCCAGATCCCGCGGCGGTGATGAAATCGAGCGCCACGGCGTTTGCGGCGACCACCTTGGCGACCACCTTGGCGAGCAATTTGGGCGCCATCGGCACGTCGATGGCGACGTCGTCCAGCATGGACACCACGTCGCCGATGGCGATCTCGAGCGTGGACGTTTCAAACCCGGCGGCGGTAAAGCACGCGGCTAAAAGAACGCCGACGGAATCCGCAATTTTCGCGCTGGATACGTTGATGACGTAATCAACCAAGGCTTTGGCGATCGCGCTCTTCGTCGCTTCGGCGTCGGGCGTTCGGGCGATCAAGTCTTTGACGCACAGCAGCGCTTCGGCGACATCGCCCGCGGCGGCGTACTCGTCGACGAGCGATTTGATTTTTTGATCAACTTCCTCGGCGTCATAAGACGACGTCGAGACGTCGGTGGGCGAAGAACCGAGCGCGGCGTCGATCGCGGCGTCCGCCTTGGCTTCGGCGCGCGCCCTGGCGTCCCGACGCATCGCGTCCTCGAGCGCGCCGCGCGCCGCCGCCGTCGGTAACACCACCGCGTGCGAAGGCTTTTGATACGGGCCTTCGAGCGGACCCGGACGCGCGACGGCGTTCGCCGGTCCTTCTGGGAACAAAATTTCATCCGACACCGCGGGGGAGGACGTAAAGTCCACGTCGGCGCCGACGTCGGCGAGCTTCTTCGCCTCGTGGGATTTCTTCCCAGGGCGTGCGGCCCAGGCGTGCGAGCGAAGCTCGATGACGTCGCGACACAAGAAGCGCGTGCGAATGTCGATCTCCGCGCACTCTCCGAGCACGTTCAGGCGCGCAAAATACATGTCCATCACCGCCTTGCTCGTCTTGGGGCTCGATTCCAATTCGCCGCCGCACGCGGCGAGCAACGCGCACAACGCCTCGACGTAATCCTCGCACGGCGTCGACCGCGGTTCGCCGAGCAACTCGCCAATCACCGCGTGCACTAAACTCGCGGCGACGACGGTGCGCTTGAATAATTCACCAATCAACCGCGCGATGCCGACGGTTTTCAACCTCGCGCGCTTGGCTTGCGCCTCGCGGTCGCCGCGGTCGACGATCCCGCTCGTCGCCTCGCGCGCCGACGTCGAGTTTTCAAACTCATCTTGCGCCAGTGAGATCAAAAGTTTCTTAAACGTCATCCCGTTCGCGAGCGCGGGTAACGTCGCGCTGAGTTTAGCGCACAATTCCGCGTACGCCCCCGCGAGCGACCCTTCGTACGCCGCCTTATCAAAAATCATCCCAACGAACGCTTCGCGCGCGTTCGCCTCCGCGGCGAGCGCGCACTCGCGCGCTTGTTCGAACAACCTCTCATTCATTTTCTCGTTCGTCGACATCTTATTCAAAATCCCTTTCATCATTCGTTTACTCTTCTCCGCATCGTTCGTCGTCGTCGAAACCGTCGTCGTCGAAACCGTCGTCGTCTTCTTCCCCGAATGACCCATCGTCGTCGTCATCGTCGTCCCTCTGTTCGCAACATTCCCTCCAATCGCTCCAATGGCCTCACATTCCCCATCCGCGCCTTCACCATCCTCCATTTTCTCCTCCTCCTCGTTCGCCGTCGCGAAGACCTCGCGCGTCGTCGTCCCCGTCGTCGTCGCGTTCACATTCATCATCCCCGTCGATCGTTTCGGTTTCATATCCTCTTTCACGTGTCGTCCCCACACACTGCCTTCAATTCGCGCGATCTCCGCGTTCGCGTCGTTCAGCACGCACTCCAACGTGCTCGATTGTAATTCGCTCGGCAACGCGAACTCCGATGCGCGATCGCGCGCGATCGCGCGCAACGCCTCCGCGGTGTATCGCACCACGTCGTTCGATGCTTTCGACGACGCCGCTTGAAAAGTCACATTTTTGTGTTCATCATTCGTGACGTCTTTCCCCGCGTCACCCCTCGCGCCGTCCTCGTTCGCGCGATCGTCCTCGGGCGTTGGGCGTTCGCGCGTGCGCGTCGATGATGATGATGATGACGATGACGTCGATGACGACGACGTCACCGCTACAGTCGAGGCGTTGACGTCGACGTGAACGAACGACGTGCGATCGTCGATGTACGACCCGTTGGCGAACGCCTCGTACGTCGCTCGAACAGGGCGCAACGACTTCGTGGTCGTCATGCGCGCGCGCGTGTGGAACGACGACGGATGGAACGCGCGAGACCCTAGCGGCCTGGGGGTTGGGTCATGACATGACATGCGGTCGGTCGGTCGGACATGCGGTCATGTGGTCGGTCGGTCATGTGGTCGGTCGGTCGGACATGTGGTCGGTCGGACATGTGGTCGGTCGGTCGACCACTCGATCGCGACGACCCCATCGATCGATCGATCGCGCGACGCACGCGAACGGGCATGTGTGTATGTAGAGACAGACAGAGCGAGAGAGCGACACTATCGACGAGCGATGCGTGCGTGGAATAAAACGAGTGAACGACGCGCACGTCACGAACGAATCATGTTAATCGAATGACGCTAAATAAGGTCGGTGAACACCAGTCGATTCGTTCGTGGACGTCCCATCGCCTCTCACGCGTGTCGTCGATCGCGTGATAATACCACACGCATCGATTGCGTTCCGTTGCTTTCGTCTGCGGTGGTTTTCATAGACGT
>Ga0222712_10004329_pt1 | contig 14914 bp, 1 predicted proteins | sample C33_657DmetaG_FD_165043 | JGI IMG/M metagenome (GOLD analysis project Ga0222712, IMG submission 165043) | Estuarine water microbial communities from San Francisco Bay, California, United States - C33_657D | ecosystem: Environmental > Aquatic > Marine > Unclassified | place: USA: California... | reverse complement strand
TCTCCAATTGTTCGGGGAGCAAGGCGGCTAGGCCTCGCTCATCTTCAATGATGACCACGAGAGGTTTCTGCTTGGGGCTCATGCAGAAAAGGTGGGGGGTAAGACTAGGGGGTGATTACAGATGTAAAAAACAGGGGGATGTTGCCAAGCGTTTAAAAACACCTTAAATTCATATAAATGACAGTTATCGAGCGAAAAGGACGGACGGCGAACTGGAAAATATGCCTATTTTTAGGCATATTCATCAGTTCGGCTGCGTGGGGCGGATGTGCTCTTGCCGAGCAGGCCGGCAAGAAAGGCGCGATGAAGTCCCAGGACCCGATCGAGGACCGCAGCCTCTTCGGCCGTTGAATGGAGCCGCGGCTTCATCTCGCGGGCGACCTGGTCAAGCTGGGCAGTTAAGGGTGTTGCCTGGGTAATTAACCCTACGAGCAGATGGGGGTTCAGTGGTTGACTCTCTAGGGTCTAAATAGGATATCAAATCCTTCATTTAACCCCTTGCCCCACCCACACCATGCGGATCTCTAAATCTCTGTTGGTGGCCGCGGCTACGCTTGCGACCGCAAGCCTCGCCCAGGCCCAACAAAACGTCACCGGGGCCACCTGGGTGGGGCCCGCCCTGGGCGGCTCGGGGACCTGGGAACGCTGGACCGGCGTACCGGCGCATAACTTCTGGACCGCGACCTCCGTGGCCGGCAACCCGCTGGTCTCGGGCGCCCGCCTGACGAACACCGCCACGTTGACCTTCCAGTACAACGGTCCCGTCCTCGCTGAAACGCCCGAGGGAGCCTACCCGACGCAGACCGTCGATATCCTCTACGACTCGAGCAACGTCTCCAGTCAGTCGCAGACCCTGCGCTTCTTCAGCAGCGGCTACCGTCTTTTGCCGGGGGCGTTCAACACCTCGGTGACCGCCGAGCCCACCGCCGCCAATTTCACGGACATCGATCTCGTCCGTTCGCCGGCCCTCGCCCCCTACCTCACCACGCCGAACGGCACGCTGCAGCTGGGCACCGTCACCTTCACCACCGCCTCCCCGGTGCTCGCCACGGACCCCAAGCCTTTCGTCGTCCTGCGTAACACCACCACGGCGGACCGCATCACCGTCACCAACGCGGGCACGGTCGCCATCCTCGAGAACCTGGTCGCCTCGACGATCTCCGGCGCCTTCAGCGGCAACGGCGACCTCATCAAGACGGGCGGCGGCGTGCTCCAGTACCAGGGCAGCGCCGGCCGCATGTTCGGCTACTCCGTCGCGCTCCCGTATTCGTACGTCCAGACGCCGTTCGGGTTCATCCTGTCGAACCCCGGCACCAACAACATCTACGGCCTGCGTCCCATCGACCTCAGCCCCAACGTCCCGGTGCCCGATCCCACCAACGGCAACAACTGGCGTCTCTCCGGCCTGCAGGGCCGCGTCCAGGTCGATGCCGGCCTGCTCATGGTCAGCGGCCACCTCAACATGTGGCATGACTACGGCGCCCGCGTGGAGAGCCAGATCCTCGCGCCGTTCGAGATCCCGACGCTCGTCGCGAACATCTCCCCCAACGCCGGCGACGCCGACAGCATCGCCTACGCCCTCGCCAAGCGCATGACCGGCGCGAGCAACATCGTCCTGAACGGCTCCGCCGAACTCAGCTTCACCAACACCTCGACCAACGTCGGTGCGCTGCGCCTGAACTTCGTCCATAACCTCCAGGCCGGCGACAACAACGACCAGTTCCAGACCACCGTCACCACGGGTCCCGACGCGAGCTATCGCCTCGGCATCCACATCGACCAGGACTTCGTCGGCTCCGTCGGCATCCTCGCCGGCGGCGGCAAGGTCATCAAGACCGGCGCGGGCACCCTCCGCGTCCTCAACGACTCGCGCATGACGGGCGACTTCATCGCGGCGGGCGGCACCATCATCCTGGAGTCGGCCACCGGGCTGACCTTCGCCAACAGCAGTTCCTTCAACATCGCCGGCACCCAGGATACCGCCGACTTCAACGGCGCCCAGCAGACGGAGGGCGCCCTCGGGCTCTCCCGTCGCGGCGCCAACATCCGCTACGCGGAGGTGGCCTCCAATTCCAACAATTACCAGCGCTGGGACTACCGACCCGCGCTTTTCCCCGACACCGGGACCCTGACCGTCCAGCGGGATGGGGCCGGCCAGTTCATCTCCTACGCGAACACCGGCGCCGAGGTCATCCTCCGCAACGACCAGACGATCCGCAATTTCCAGGCCGACTTCGCGCTGCGCTCCAAGGGCACGACCAACATCGGCGGGACTAACGCCGAGGTCTACACCGCGGTGGACGCCGTGCGCACCGCCGCCGACGTGAGCGACAAGAACGAGCTCGTCATCGCCGGCACCGGCGTGGGCGCCACCTTGCGCCTCGACGGCCACACCCTCACCATCAACCAGGACGCGGGCCGGGACGGCTTCTTCGCCGGCAACATCTTCGGCTACGATTCCGTCAACAACGTGCCCGGCGGCCGCATCGTGAAGACTGGCGCGGGCACCCTCGTGCTCCTGCTCGCCGGCGGTTCCTCCTACGATGAGACCCTGGTCCTGGGCGGGACGTTCATCGCCAACGCGCAGGGCCTGGGCCAGAAGCAGGTCTTCATCGGCGACAACGGCACCTTCGCCATCTTGCAGAACAACTCCGGCACGCTTTCCGCCAACCTCGCGGGCTCCGCGGGCTCGACCCTCAAGCTGCTGGCCTCGGCGGTGCTCGACAACGGCAGCGGCGCCGGCATCCAGGTCAACCCGGGCCTCGACCCCGGCGAGCTCAACGTCATCAATGCGCAGGACCAGTTCCGCGGCAGCATCCTCGTCAACGACGGCGTCGATCTTTCCTTCACCGGCGGCCGGAACAATACGTTCGTCAACGCCACCGCCGTCACGCTCGACTCCGGCTCCGCCCGCGAGACCGTGCTCCGCTTCGGCGACACGAACCAGCTCATCCGCAACCTCTCGGGCAACCTCTCCGCGCGCGTCGAGCTCGGCCGCGGCGATATCACGCTGGAGCAGAACGCGAGCCTGGCCTACGCCGGCTTCATCACCGGCGTCGGCAGCCTGATCAAGCAGGGCACCGCCGGCTTCACCTTGGCGGGCACCACCGGCACCAACCTCTTCAAGGACGCCTACTACGGCGCGACCATCGTCCGTCCGGGCGGCGCCCTGATCGCCGGCACCGCCAACGCCACGCCCAACACCTCGGCCCTCGTGCTCGTCGGCGCCGGCACCTACACGCAGGGTAACCAGGACCAGGTCGTGGGCGCCCTCTTCGGCTCGGCCAGTTCCTTCGTCAACCTCGGCACGGGCAGCCTGACCGTGGGCTACACGTCCGCGCGGGCGGCCTCCCTCACCACCGCCCTGCAGGGCTCGAACCCGCTCCTCGCCGACTACCTCGGGACCACCACGCAGTTCGACCCGATCTTGCCCGTGCAGCCCCTGCCGGTCCAGCCGACGGGAGTGGCGGGTGAGCCTGGGTCCACCTCGTTGGCGCTGAGCTCGGTCGCCGATGTCGGCGTCGGCCAGATCATCGGCGGGCCCGCTCTCGACGGCGGCACCTACGTCACGAAGGTCATCGCGGCCGGCTCCACCGCCGTCGCCGGCACCATCGCCGCCGGTCTCACCGCTCTCCCCACCACGGACGCCAGCGGCCTCGCTGTCGGCCAGATCATCACCGGCACCGGCATCGCCGCCGACACCGTGATCACCGCGATCACTGGCAATAACCTCACCCTGAGCAAGCCGCTCGCCGGCGTCGCGACCGGCGCCGTCACCGGCCTGGCCGGCGTCGAGCTGAGCGCGCCGCTCACCGCGCCCGCGTTGAACGAGAATTTCGCCGTCCTCCGCGTTCGCACCATCGACGTCAGCTCCCTGTCGCTCAGCGCCGCCGAGCTTAACCAGCTCTACACCGGCAACCTGTCGATGCCCGAGCTGACCTCGCTTTACCTCAGCCGCGTCGCCGTCGGTACCGGCATCGGTAGCTACGTCGCTCCGACCGCCGCCGCCGAGCTCGCCTTCGCGGCGACTCGTTCCTTCGACGGCCGCCTGGTCGGTTCCGGCGCTTTGATCAAGATCGGCAACGAAGATCTCAACTTCGGCGGCTCCAGCCCCGACTTCACCGGCCGCGTCGAGATCGCCGGCGGCTCCCTCAACCTCATCTGGGCCACGGGCTCGAACGAGGCTCCGCTCCGGAACGCCCAGTACTTCCTGACCACCGCCCCGGGCGTGCTCGCCGTCACGGTCAACGATGCCTACGACCCCGTCACCGATCTCACCAAGCGCACTTTCACGGCGCCGATCGTCGGCACCGGCGGCTTCGTCAAGCGCGGCGAAGGCTACCTCAAGCTCGCGCCCGGCGTCGTCGTCGGCCAGACGCCTTACACCGGCACCACGACCGTGCAGGCCGGCTGGCTGGAGATGGCGGCCTTGGCCACCAACGGTCCGGCGGTTTTCGATCCGCTTTCCTTGGGCGTCCTGGGCGGCGCCGGCGCCGCGAACAGCATCGCCCTGGTCGATGTGACCGGCTTGTCCGTCGGCCAGGTCGTCGTCGGCACGGGCATCCCCGCGGGCACCTCGATCACCGGCATCCTCGCCGCGGGTTCGGGCACCATCACCGGGACCATCCCCACCGGCGATACCATCCTGCCCATGGCCAACACTGCCGGCCTCTCCGTGGGCCAGATCGTCACCGGCTTCGGCATCCCCTTCAACACGACCGTCACCGCGATCGCGCCGAACGCCAGCGTCACCTTGAGCAACCCGCTCCAGTCCGCCGCGTCGGGCGTGGTCACCGGCCTGGCCGGCGTCACCCTGAGCGCGAACCTGACCCAAGCGGCCGCTGGCAACCTCAGCGTGCTGTCGCACCTCGTGCTGACCACGCCCGTCGACGTGACCTACACCGGCGCCGTTTCCGGCGTCGGCCAGCTCGAGATCCGGGCCGGCTCCAAGGTCCTGACCGCGGGCGGTTCCCTCACCCATACCGGCGGCACCTTGGTGCGCACCGGCACGCTCCTCGCCTCGGCCGGTTGGGCCGGCGCGACGACGGGCGACATCACCGTTCTCGCCGGCGCGACCGCCCGGCTCAACGTCCAGCTCGACAAGGCCGTGACGAGCGGTGCCATCAGCACCAATCGCCTCATCGTCGCCGATATCGCCGGACTGAGCGCCGGCCAGGTCGTCGTCGGTACGGGTATCCCGCTGGGTACGACCATCACCGGCATCAATCTCGTCACCCGGGAGCTGACGCTCTCCGCCGCGCTCACCGCTGCCGCCAGCGGCACGCTGCAGGTGGCCAACGACCTGTCCGCCACCGGCGTCTTCGTCGGCGCCGGCACCGTCATCAAGGAAGGCATCGGTTCGTTGACGCTGAACACGCCGACCACCGCCTTCGCCGGCACCTTCCGCTCCGACGCGGGCACGACCAATCTCGTCGCCGACAACCTGTTCGGCAACCCGAACGCGTTGCCGGTCCAGTCCGTCGCCGCCGTCGATCTCCGCGGCACCTCCGTGCTCAACGTCCAGGACGGCACCGACCAGTCTTTCCGCAACCTGTCCGGCGAAGCCGGCTCCTCGATCGTCTTCGGCGACCTCGGTTCGGTGGTCACCCTGCAGGTCGATCCGGTCGGCAACTACAGCTTCGCCGGCCGTTTCCAGCAGGCCCCGGGCGTCACCGATGGCACCATCGTCAAGACCGGCACGGGCACCCTGACGCTCGCGCCCACCGCGGGCTCCAACAGCCTCGACGCCGTCGTCGTGACCGCGGGCAAGCTCGTCGGCACCACCGCCGGCTTCGCCACGGCCGACCTCTACGTCGGCACGGACGGCAATGTCGCGTTCCACAACGCGACCGCCGGCACCACGGTGACCTTCACCAATACCGTCCTGGGCGCGGAGATCTACCAGGCCGGCCTCGGGGTCGGCACCGTCGGCAAGACCGGCGCCGGCATCGTCGAACTGACCGCGGCCGCGGACAACCTCCGCTTCAACGTCGAGGCCGGCGAGCTGCGCCTGACAGACAGTCGTCTGGGCGAGCAGGATCTCTTCACCGCGATCATCGCTTCCGGCGCCACGCTCAGCCTGGCGTTGGCCGACGATCGCCGGATCGGCACCCTCGTGCCCCCGTCCGTCAGCCAGATCTCGGGCGGCGGCATCCTCGACCTCCGTTCGGATGTGGCCGGCGTGGCCCGCACCGTCTTCGCCTACGCCCAGCCGGGCGTGGCCACGACCAACCTGGGGGCGGACATCACCCTCGATGTGTCGACCCTGACCGACATCACCGGCGTCACCGGCGCGGCCGGCTCGATCCTCGACCTCGGCGCGGCCGCCCCGGGCCGGACCCTCAGTCTCACCCAGTCGGTCGACGGCGTCTTTGCCGGCGACCTGCGAGGCACCACGGACCTCGTCATCAAGGGAACCGGCATGCTGCGCTACACCGGCGCCGCGCTCACCCTTCCGGGCGTCGATACGCCGGCGCTCAACACCCCGAACACCGTCACCGTGCTCGGCGGCGGCCTCGGCCTCGACGTCGGCAATCTCCGGGAAGTCAATCTGGCGGTCGACGGCGCCCGCCGCGCCCGCCTCGGCGTGATGGTCGCCGCGGGCGTCGATACGTCCTACGCCGGTGTCGTGACCGGCAACCCTGGCGCGGCCGAACTGGTCAAGCTCGGGGATGGCACTTTGGATCTCACCGCCGCGGCGATTCTCGCTGGCAGCACCCTGGCTGACCCGGTCTTCGGTTCCTACGTCGTCAAGGAGGGCACCTTGCGCGTGACCCTGGACGCCAGCTCCAAGATCCTTCCCTACCTCGGGGAAAGCCGTCCGCTTCGCCTGGATGGCGGGACGCTTGCGGTGGAGGTTGCCGCCACCGGCGGCGCGCTCCAGTCCGCTCAGCCTGACTTCATCCCCACGATTGTCAGCGGGACGGCCGGGCAAGCCACCGTCACGGTGGACAACGTCGCCGGCTTGGTCGTCGGCCAGCGGGTATCCGCCCTCGGCATCCCGTCCGGCACCACCATCGCGGCGGTGGATCCGATCACGAACACGTTGACGCTCTCGCAGACGATCACGCGGTCTTTTGCGCAGCCGGAAAGCATCCGGCTGGGGCTTGGCGGGCTTGACGTGACCACCTCGGTCGCCGGCACGCCTACGTTGAACGTCAGCGGCGACATCGCCGGCGAACTGAATGTCCAGGGTGGTACGAATTTGCAGCTGGGCACGTCGGTGATCGCCCCCCTCAGCATCTTCGGCAACGTCTCGATCACCGCCGGCTCGACCTTGAGCGGTTCGGCGAACATCCGCGGCAACCTTTCCGTCGGCGCGGGCGCGTCCCTGGCTCCGGGTTACTCGCCGGGCACGCAAGTCGTGGCGGGTGATTTCACCCTGGCAGGTAACGCCAACATGGAGGTCACCGGCACCCCGACCGGCGTCGCCCCCAATCAGCTCTTCAACGACTCCGTCCAGTTCTCCGGCACGGCCGACCTGACCGGCAACCTCATCATCGAACGCTGGAACGCCCCGGCGACCACGACCGCCCCGGCCTTCGGCCGTCGCTTCGTCCTCTTCGCGGACACGTCGGTCGACGCCTCCCCTACGGTTCCGGAGAGTTTCGTGAACCTGTTCCCGCAGGCCAATATCAGCGTCGCCCCCGGCGCCGGTCGCTACCTCATCGCCGAGCCGCGGGCGGCGGGCGCCTTCCCCGGCCTGCCCACCTCGCCCTCCGAATACGCCGTCTACTTCGTCGGCGGCGCCGACCGTTACGCCATCCCCGGCGTGGCCACCGGCATCGTCAATTACCTGCAGCAGATCACCAAGACCTCCGCCGGCGGGGCCCTTCAGGCCAACGACGCGGTGTTTCTGCCCAGCAACGTCGCGGGCGACGCCAACTACCTGAACGAGCTGGCGGCCCGCCTCATGCTCATGGATGACGCGACGCTCGCCACCTCGATCCGTTCGCTCCAGCCGAGTTCCCTCGCGGCCATCCCGGCGACCGTCGCCCTCGAGCAGCGCGCCGAGACTGACGCCCTCCAGCGTCGTCTCGACCAGCGTCGCTACGACCGCGCAGGCTACAGCGTCTACTACAACGAGTTCTTCGTCGAGGCCACCTCGACCCGCTTCCAGGGCGGGTCCGGCGCGGGCGCCCCGCCGTTCAACTCCACCCTCACCGGTCTCCTCGGCGGCTACATGAAGGACCTCAACCCGTGGTCCGTGGCCGGCGTCACCCTCGGCGCCACCCGCACCACCAGCACCCTCGCCGAGGGCGCCGGGTCCGTGTCGGGCAACGCTTTCCGCGCCACCGCCTTCTTCTCCGGCATGCTGGGCGAGCGTCGCGACACCGTCTTCCTCGACGCCGGCGTCTCCCTCGGCAACAGCACCAACACCTCCGAGCGCGTGACGTTCCTCGGCACGCAGCGCGGCTCGCCCTCGGCGATGTCGTACGGCGCCTTCGCCCGCCTCGGCGCGGGCCTGGCGACCAAGGGCGGCGTCAACTTCACCCCGTTCATCGGACTCGACCTTGTCCGCGTCAGCGGCAAGTCCTTCACCGAGACCAACGGCAACCGGTCCAACGACCCGACTTCCTTGGCGGTCAATTCCTACGATTATACCTCGGCCCGCGCCTCCACCGGCACGGGGATGACCTGGCTCTCCGTCCACGAGGGGCAGATGATCAAGTTCGCCTTCGACCTCGAGGCTTTCGCCGAAGTCGGCGGGGGGAAGACGGCCGACATCGAGGCCAACTTCGGCGGGGTCGGTGCCTTCAGCACCAAGACCAACGTCGCCGCCGGCTCCGGTGTCCGCGTCGTGCCGTCGTTCACGTTCGGCCCGAACCCCGACACGGCCTACTACCTGACGATCTCGCTCGAGAAGGCCGGCTCCACCCAGACCACCGGCTTCGAGGCCGGCTACCGCCGCCGCTTCTGATCACCCCGCCCGCTTCCTTTCCGCAATGAAACTCTCCCGCCGCTTCCTCGTCCTGGCCGCCGCCCTCGCGGCCGGCCCCCTCGCCCGGGCCGACGTCACCGTCAACTACGCCTCGCCGCAGACCAACCCGGCGCAGGTGCTCGTCGGCGCGCCCCTCACGGGCGTCGTCAACCTGACCAACCTCAGCGCGCCCGGCTCCTTGCCGAGCCCGACGCAGATCCAGGAGCTGACCCGTACGATCACCTCGCTGAACCTCAGCCAGCCGGTCGGCGGCGTCCGCACCCAGCTCGTCGTCAACCAGCAGGTCGCCGCGACCACCCAGATCAAGTTGCTCAGCGATGACTTCACCTCGATCACCGCCTTCCCGGTGACCGACTTGGCGATCGCCGACGTGGTCCCTCTGTTCATCAAGACCGGCGGCGGCACCCTCCAGTATGATGCCTTCAAGGACATCAACTACTTCGGCAACAACACCTTCACCAACAACTCTAACCTGCCCAATGACCTGCGCTCCCAGGGCGCCTTCTCGGGCATCGCGATCGTCAACCAAGGCTCGCTGGTCGTCAGCGGCTACCTCAACCAATGGGCCCAGTATGGCGGGAACGCCCCCGTGGGCTTCACCTCGCGCATGGTCGGCGCCAAGGCCGTCATCGTCCAAGGCAACTCCACGCTCAGTTTCCAGAACACCCCGTACAACGTCGTCCGCCAAGGCCCGCAGCTGGGCGACGGCCAGCTGGGGAATCCCTCCTCGCCGCTGGTTTTCCGCCTGAACTTCGTGCATAACCTCTATGCCGGCACCCTGACCGACTTCGTGACCGGCAACGAGGGCACTGACGTCAACACCGTCCTCGAGGTCGGCAAGGACGAAGATTACGCCCTCAACGCGCATTTCGACGCCGGCATGGTCGGCTCCATCGGTCGCATCGACGGCGCCGGGCGCCTTTACAAGACCGGCACCGGTCAGCTGACCATCCTGAACAGCAGCCGTCTCACCGGCGACGTCTTCATCGCCGGCGGCGACCTCGTGCTCAACGATCCCAACGGTCTCGCCCTGCGTCAGGCCGCCTCCGTCAACCTCATGGGCGGCTCGCCGACCGGGCAGACCACGCTGGCGGAATTCAACTCCGCCACCGACGCGGCTGGCGGCACCGAGTGGCGCCCGGGGTACCTCCCCGCCGGCGGCGCCCCCGTCCTCGAGGTGCGCAATAACCAGACGATCCGCAACCTGCAGGCCCTCTACTCGGAAGCCGCCGTCAATCTCTGGGATGCCGGTCCCGGCACCGGTTCCCGCATCGACGTCTCGCCGAACCAGCGCCTCGTCGTCATCCAGGACGCGAACCTGGACGGCTACTACACGGGCAGCATCAACGGCGGCCAAGGCGTCTTCGACAAGCAGGGCGTCGGCGCGCTCGCGCTGATGGGCACCAGCTCGACCATCGGCCAGATCGACGTCAACGGCGGCAAGATCATCGCGAACGTGCAGAGCCTCGGCTACGGCCGCGTCGTGCTGGGCGCCGCCGGCACCCTCTCCATCGTCCAGAACAACGCCGGCACGCTCCGCGCTCAGATCAACGGCGCCGCCGGTTCCGTGCTGACCGTGGCCCCGACGGACAACATCATCAACACCCGCTCCGGCAACGCCACGATCGGCAACGGTCAGCTCGGCGTGATCGACGTCTACAACCGCCAGGACCTCTTCTTCGGCGAACTCGTCGTCCGCAACGGTATCACGCTGGCCTTCTCCTTCGGGCAGGACAACACGTTCGTGAACGCCTCCTCGATCAAGCTCCAATCGGGCATCGGTGACAACGACGTGAACGGCGGCCTCGGTTACGAGACCACCATCCGCTTCAACGACACCACGCAGCGCGTCAACAACCTCGTCGGCGACGCCAATACCCGCATCGAGCTCGGCCGCGGCAGCGTCACCCTGAACCAGAACGCCGCCACGACCTACCAAGGCAAGGTCACGGGCGCGGGCAACCTCGTCAAGGAGGGTGCCAATACCCTGACCCTCTCCGGCCTGAACACCTACTACGGCGCCACCGTCGTCAAGCAGGGCGCCCTCGCCCTCACCGGCACGAACAGCATCCAGAACACCGCCGGTCTCGTGCTCCTCGCCGGCGCGTCCCTCAACGCCACGGGCAACCAGACCGTCGGATCGCTCTTCGGCCAGGCCGGGTCGACCATCAACCTCAACGGCGGCACCCTGATCGTCGGCAAGACGACCGGCCAGATCGCCGAGCTCAACGCCGCGCTTACCAACTTCCCCGGGACCTCCCCGGACGCCAATCCCGCGTTCTACCTGCAGACGACGCCCACGGTCAACGCCACCATCACCCTGCCGTGGGGCGCCGCGGGCGCCAACACGATCAGCCTCGCCAGCGTCGCCGGTCTCAGCGCCGGCTCCCCGGTCAACGGCATCGATCCGACGGCGTCCGTCGGGTCGGGAGCTTTCATCATCCGTCCGATGGGCGCCGGTGCGGCCGGCACCGCCACGCTGACCCTGGGCAACGTGACCAACCTGTCGCCGGGTCAGGCGATCGGGACCATCCCCATCGTCAAGCCCATCAATACTTCCTCCGCCGCGGGGGCGGTCATTTCCTTCGTCACGGTCGGTAACACCGCCAACCTCGCCGCGGGACAGACCGTGACCGGCCTCGGCATCGCCGCCGGCACCACGATCCAAAGCATCGTCGGCAACCGGGTGAACCTCAGCGCGCCCCTGACCGCCGCTTCTTCCGGGCTGCTCACCGTCGCGACGGGTATCCCGGCGGGCACCACGATCGTCGCCGTCGATCTCGGCACGAACACGCTGACCCTGAGCAACGCGCTCACCGCGCAGGCCGCGGGCAGCCTGACCGCTTCCCAGCCCACCCTCGTCGTCGCCGACGCGTCCCGGCTCGCCGTCGGCCAGACCGTTTATTCCGAGGCCCTCCGCAAGGCCCTTGTTCCGGGCAACATCAACGCGGGTTTCGTCACCGTCGCCGATGTCACCGGGCTGGCCGCCGGCCAGATGGTCACCGGCGTCGGCATCCCCGCCGGCACCACGATCACCGGGTTCGCGGGCAACGACGTGCTCCTCAGCGCGAGCACCACCGCCGCCACCAGCGGCACCTTGACGGTCCTGACCGGCATCCCGACCGGCGCGCGGATCATCGGTCTGGATACCGCCACCAACACCGTCACCCTCGACACCAACCTGCTCGCTCCCGCGACCGGCGAACTGGCGATCCGCTCCGGCATCACGCCGGGCTCCGTGATCACCGGCATCAATGGCAACGTCCTCACGCTGGACACCCCCTTGAGTTTCCAGTCGGCCGGCGACCTCACCAACCTCCCCGTGGCCGGCATGTCGCGCGAGAACACCGTGGGCTACCTGGCCTCCACCCTCGGCGAGCAGGTCGTCCGGACCGTCGTCTCCGGCGCCGTCGGCGGCACCACCCTGGCCCTGACCGACACCACCGGGCTCGTCCAAGGCCGCACCATCCTCGGCACCGGTATCCCGGCCGGAGCCGCGATCACCGGCATCCTCGCCGCGGGCTCGGCCACCATCACGGGCACCATCCTCGCCGGGGAGACCATCCTGCCGACCACCAACACCGCCGGGCTGACCGTCGGTCAGATCGTCACCGGCGTCGGTATCCCCGCCAACACGGTCATCACCGCGATCGCGCCCAACGCCAGCATCACCTTGAGCAACGCGCTGCAGGCGGCTTCGTCCGGCGTCGTGACCGGCCTGGCCGGCGTCACCCTCAGCCAAGCCTTGACCGCCCCGGCCACCGGTAGCGTCCGCGTCCTCACCGTCGCCGATCAGCAGGTCCTGTCTTTCCGCGGCGATATCACGGGGACCGGCGGCCTGACCAAGATCGGGCCTGAGCGCCTGATCCTCGCGGGCGTGAACACTTACTCGGGCGCCACCAATATCGAGGGCGGCGTCCTCCAGATCAACGGCGACTCCCTGCGCAACACCTCGGGGATCAACATCGGCGCGCTGGGCTCCCTGGCCATCAACGTCGATAGCGGCACCCTGGAGTTCAACCGACCCATCGCCGGCGTCGGCGGTTTCGAGAAGCTCGGCGCCGGCACCCTCGTGATCAACACGACCACCGGCTGGTCCACCGGCCGCATCGACATCATCGCCGGCGCCGTCCAGTTCAACCCGGGCAATCTCTCCTCCATCACCGGCGGCATCGTCAACGTCCGCGCCGGCACGAACTTCCAGCTCAACACGCCGAACGACCTGGCTTGGACCGGCTCCATCAGCGGCCCGGGCAACACCTCCAAGACCGGCGCCGGCACGCTCACCATCGGCGGCAGCTTCACCGCCACCGGCACGATGTCCGTGCTGGCGGGCAAGGTCATCGTCAACGCGCTGCCGAAGGACGGCTCCCTCTTCGGCACGATCGACGTCGCCGCCGGCACCACCTTCGCCGACAAGGTCGCGGCCACCACCGGCTCCCAGCTGCTGGCCGGGACCAACGTCCCCGTCGTCTCCACCGCCGGCTTCTATGTCGGCCAGCGCGTCTCCGGCCCCGGCATCGCCGCCGGCTCCGTGGTCGTCGCGGTCGGGACGGATTCGCTGACCTTGGACCTGCCCACGACCGCCCTCGCTAACCAGGCTGTCGTCGGTGGCGAGACCTATGGCACCCGGGTCAGCCGCGCCGCCACCCAGGCGGCCGCCGGCACCTCGGTGTCCGCGAACACGGCGGGCCTGCAGGCCGGCATGCGCGTCTACGACAACACCGTGGCCGGCGCCCCGGTGCTGCTCGGCACCATCGCCGCCATCGTCGACGCGAATACGCTCACGCTCAGCGCCGCGACCACCGTGGCGCGCAGCGGCGACTACGCCTTCTATCAGGGCGACATCAAGGGCGCAGGTAACTTCGAGAAGACCGGCGGCGGTCTCCTGCAGCTCGATGTTCCGCTCTCCCTCACGGGCTTGGTCAACCTCACGGGTGGCACGCTCAAGCTGAACACCGCGGCGACCTTCGCCACCGCCACGGCCGTGAACCTCGGCGCCAACACGACTTTGGACGTCTCCGGCTTCCGCCAGGACCTCGCCAACGTGACGGGCGACGCCAGCTCGACCATCGACGGCACGGGCTCGGTCCTGACCATCAATGTCTCCGCCGGCACCACCGCCGTCTATCGCGGCAATATCGTGGGCGGCGCCACCATCGATAAACTCGGGGAGGGCACCTTCAACCTCGCCCGCCTCGGGACGGCCAACCTCATCGGCGCGATCAACGTGCAGGCCGGCACCCTCATCGGCAGCCAGGGCGGCTTCGGCGCGGCCAACCTCTCCGTCGACAACGGAGCGACCATCGGCTTCAACAACGACGACCCGACGCTGGCTTGGACTTATGCCGGCCAGGTCACCAGCACCGGCGCCGGCACCGGCACGGCCGGCGGCACCATCCTCAAGACCGGGGCCGGGGAAGTCCGGTTGACCAACGCGGGCAACACCGCGGAAAACTACGTCGTCCTCGGCGGCAAGCTCCGCGTCAGCGACGGTCGGGCCAACGGAATCGGGACTTCCTCGACCGAATTCCAAGGCGTCTTGGCGACGGACACCACCGAGCTGTTCACCGCCAACCTGGCCGCGAACACCACCCTGCAGATCGACCTCGCCAACGGCACCGAGCGCGCGATGGGCGCGCAGATCACCGCCGCGGCGGGGAGCACGCTCATCCTCAACGCGACCGGTAACGCCGATGTCGCCCTGACCGCCGCGCCCCAGCTCGCCTCGATCGGCCTGCAGGGCAACGTCGTGCTCTGGACGAATGGCCAGACCCAGCTCTCCGGTCTCGAAGGCTCGGCCGGTTCCACGATCCGCTTCTCCGCCGCTCCCGCGAGCGGGGCGGCGACCCAGGCGGTCACGCTCCGCCAGTCCTTGGCGACGACGATGCTCGGCACCGTCGAATCCGAGATCGCCACCGACCTGACCTTGGTCGGTCCGGCGCGCGCTTCCCTCTTGGCCGCCAATTTCCC
>Ga0222712_10004327_pt1 | contig 14920 bp, 12 predicted proteins | sample C33_657DmetaG_FD_165043 | JGI IMG/M metagenome (GOLD analysis project Ga0222712, IMG submission 165043) | Estuarine water microbial communities from San Francisco Bay, California, United States - C33_657D | ecosystem: Environmental > Aquatic > Marine > Unclassified | place: USA: California... | reverse complement strand
CGTGATCGCACGATTGATCGCACGATTGATCGCTCGATCGTCATCGTCATCCGACATTTGACCTCACGACGACGCGCGCGCTCGAATGTCGTGTGTGTTTTCATTCATAGTGCATGTCGTGTAGTCAGTCATCGTATACATGAATGCATTCATGTATTCATGTATGCACGTGATTGCATGATTGATCTTCAAAGTCATTCACGCGATCGTGAGATCGATCGCGTGCGCATGTCATCACCATCCACCATTCGATGCCTATCATCAAACGCGTCGTTCTTCGCCGACGCCCCGTCGCGCGTTCTCTCGACGCCTCCGCGCGTCGTCGTCACCGGCGTCGGCGTCGTCACCGCGCTCGCGAACGACGCCGCGACGAACTGGCGTCGAGCGCTCGCACGAGAGAGCGCGATCGAACGTTTCGTGGAAGAACATTTACCATATGATGAACGAGAGTTTTTTTCGCAAGTCGCCAACGTGGCGAGCGTGGCGCGAGTGCGCGTGATTGGCGAATGCTCGCCGAGCGACGGGACGGCGAGCTCAAACGCGCGAGCTCAAGGGAATGCCTATGGGTTTGATCTCGAGCGATGGTCCGCGAACGGGTCGTACGGCAAGTTCGTCGCGTTCGCGCGTTCAAGCGCGAACGAGGCGTTGAACGATGCTGGTTTACTGGCAAAGTCCTTTCGCGGCGAGGACGTCGGGGTGTCGTTCGGGAGCGGTATGGGCGGGACGCACGACTTGACCTCCGCGGGCGCTATGTTACGCCGAGGAGAATTACGACGAAAGATAAGTCCTTTTTTCGTGCCGAGGATTCTGGCGAACGCGTCGGCGGGGAGGATATCGATGGATTTCAACGCCCGCGGGCCGAATTTGGCGGCGTCGACGGCGTGCGCGACGTCGGCGCACTGCGTCGGCGAGGCATTTCGAGCGCTTCAGCGCGGTGACGCGCGAGTGATGATCGCGGGTGGGGCGGAGTCGTGTTTAGACGCCGTGTCGTTCGCCGCGTTCGCCAAGGCGAGGGCGTTGAGCGCGAGCGGCGCGGCGAGACCGTTTGACGCTCGACGGGACGGATTCGTCATGGGCGAAGGCGCCGGGGCGTTAATTTTAGAGACCCTGGAGCACGCGCGCGAACGAGGGGCGAAGAGAGTGTACGCAGAGGTTCGTGGGTACGGCACGTCTGGGGATGCGTATCACGTCACGCGCGCGGCGCCGGATGGCGACGGCGCCGCGCGAGCGATGCGAGCGGCGCTTCGAGACGCCGGCGTGGATGATTTCGCGCGAGACGTCGGGTACGTCAACGCCCACGCCACGGGCACCGCCCTGGGAGATGCCGCGGAAACTATGGCGCTGAAATCGGTGTTCGGGGGGGCAAACATCGAGAGTGGGTACGTTTCGACGACGAGCACGAAGGGAGCGACGGGACATTTGCTCGGCGCCGCCGGCGCCGTGGAAGCCGTCTACGCGGTGCTCGCGCTTCACACTCGAGACGTTCCCCCGACGTTTGGGTACGACAACATGGATGATGTGTTGAGAATCCCATTAATTTCATCGCGCGTGCGCGACGATGCGCGCTGCGTGATGAGCAATTCATTTGGATTTGGCGGCGTCAACGCGTCGCTCGTCTTCGCGAAGCCGCCGCCGCTCTGAATCATCCATTCATCCTCATTCCCATTCGCACGTCATCATCGCGTGCGTTTGTATTCCTATGTATTCCTATCTCACTCTCACTTTCTCCATACTCCTCCTCTATGAACTCGCATTCGCATCACTCAAGCGTTACGCGTTTCCCTCTACGTTCGCTCGCGTTCGCTTTCGCTCGTCACTTCGCGCCTCTGTCACCTAGCTATCGACTCATTCGCGTCATTCGCGTTCTCGTCGATGACGCGCGATGTCTTCACCACCGCGAGCGCATTCGCGTTCGCCATCGCTTGCGTCTCCACCGTACGTGTCGTCGAGCGCGTCGCTTTCGCTCGCCGGTTCGCGTTCGCGCTCGCGCGCGCGGTCTCACGCCTCTCGCGTCTCGCGTCGAACGCAGGTCTCTCTCGCACACTCCGCCTACGCATTCGCCTCGCTCGCTCGAGAGATTGGCGATAGAAATGCTTTGGATTTGAACTCGCGAAAAAGTCGCTCGAGAACGAGCGATGAAGGAGGTTGTGAAGACTCTGAGCTCGCTCGCTCGCGCGCGTCGGAGGAGCGTCGGAGGCGGGCGGGAGACGACGCGGCTCAAAATGGGTTTTCATCGACGCGCGATGACGTTGGCATTGAATGTAAGCGAGGGAAAGATAACGATGGATGTGCGAACGCACACGGGCGAGGGATGTCGATGAAGCGCGAAAAAGGGGATGGAGAGGATGACGTCGCGCGAGGAAAAGCGCTCGACGCGGGACGGAGCGAGCGCTTCGCGTCGACGACGGGCGCGGGCGAGGACGACAGGTTTGACATCGATGGCGACGGCGAGGAAACAGAGGAGGAAACAGAGGAGGAAAGAATGATGATAAATGTCGTGGAATCACCCATAGGGCGACGGAAAAGCACCGAACGCGGAGAGTTTGATGCGGACATTGAACGATTGGTGGGGTCGCCGCTGCCGCGAGCGTTGAGCGCGAGCGACGGCGACGAGGAGAAAGATGCGGAGCGATTGACCCCGAACGAAGATGTTGAGTTCGGGAATTCAACAACGACGACGACGCGCACGCCGTGGACGGCGACGCCGGATGGTGCCGTGGCGGTGGGGATGAAGCCCGCCGATCGAACGATCGGACGAATGTTGTTTCAAGCGTCGCCGACGAAAAGCGTCGGTGGGCTCGGCGAGGCGCCGTTGCATTACGAAAAGATTGGCTCGCATTCCGTGGAAACCCTGGGAGATGAGTGCGAAGAGGTGTGTTTAATGCTCGAATACGCGTTGGCGTTGCGAGATAGGTGGTTGTTCGATGATAGCGGCGGCGCGTGTCCGGCGGTTGGTCGCGTCGATAAGAATCCGCCGCTCCCGCCCAAGTCGGCGCACACGTTCGAAATGGTCGAAGGCGTCATGCACGTTTACGAACCGAGTGTGGGGAATCAAAAAGACAGAGTTTTGGCGTTTAAGCCTCCCGGGACGGCGACGTCGTTCTTTCACGACATGCACGCGTTGCTGCGCGTGCAGTCTTCAGGACCGTCGAAGACGTTTTGTCACAAGCGCCTGCTCCTCACCGAGCAAAAGTTTCATTTGCACGTCATGTTGAACGCCGATCGCGAGTTTCAAGAACAAAAATCAGCGCCTCATCGTGACTTTTATAACGTGCGCAAGGTGGACACGCACGTCCATCACAGCGCGTGCATGAACCAAAAACATCTGCTGCGATTCATCAAGAACAAATTGAAGCGCGAGCCGCACGAGTTGGTGATTTACAGAGATGGTAAGTTTCTAAACCTGCGCGAAGTGTTTGAATCGATCAATATGACGGCATACGAACTTAACGTCGACACGTTGGACATGCATGCGGATAAAAATACGTTCCATCGGTTCGACCGCTTCAATCTGAAATACAATCCGTGCGGGCAATCGCGGCTGCGAGAAATCTTCATCAAGCAAGATAACATGATTCGCGGTCGATTCCTCGCCGAGCTCACCAAGCAAGTGTGCGACGATTTGCGGGCGAATAAATACACTATGGCGGAGTATCGAATTTCAATTTATGGACGCAAGCCCGCGGAGTGGGACAACCTCGCGGCGTGGGTGCTGAACCACAACGTGTTCAGCGAAAACATCGTGTGGCTGATTCAAATCCCTCGACTGTACAATATCTATCACTCCAACGGCACGATGGAGAACTTTCAGCAAATGCTGGATAATATTTTTGTTCCCCTATTCGAGGTCACGGTCGATCCTTCGTCGCATCCAAAGTTGCACACGTTTTTGCAACTCGTCGTCGGCGTCGACATGGTGGACGACGAGAGCAAACCAGAGCGCCGACCGAGCAAGCACATGCGTGCGCCCGTGGATTGGGACGTCGCGCACAATCCGGCGTATGCGTACTACGCGTACTATATTTACGCAAACTTGTACACCCTCAACGCCCTGCGCGTGGCGAAAGGATTGAACGTTTTGGCGTTTCGCCCGCACGCTGGCGAGGCGGGCGACATCGACCACTTGTGCGCGACTTTCATGCTTGCCAAAAATATCGCCCACGGATTGAACTTGCGCAAGTCCCCGTGCTTGCAATACCTGTACTACTTGGCTCAGATCCCGCTGGACATGTCTCCGCTGAGTAACAATTCGCTGTTCATCGACTATCACAAGAACCCGTTCCCGACATTTTTCGCAAGAGGATTGGCGGTGACGCTCAGCACGGATGACCCTTTGCAAATCCACATGACCAAAGAGCCTTTAGTCGAGGAGTATTCCGTCGCCGCACAAGTTTGGAAGCTCTCCGCCGCGGACTTGTGCGAGATCGCGAAGACGAGCGTGCTAAACAGCGGCTTCCCGCGAGCGTCCAAGGCGCATTGGGTGTCTGATCGGTATTGGCTCCTCGGTACGCGCGGAAACGACATTCAAAAGACAAACGTCCCGAATCTGCGCGCGCACTTCCGCGAGGACGTTTTAGAGACCGAACGAGCCCTGGTCCGTCGCGGTGTCGTCCAAGCGCGCTCTCGTGGTCGCGAGCTTCGCGTTCGCGGCTGAACGTTTCTCGCGAACGCTCGCTCCGCCGAACGAACGCGGTCGAACGATCGTTTCGCGTTCGAAACATTCACCATTCGCGCACGCCAGCGCGCATTCACTCCTCCTTCATTCACCTACGACTTTCCATCCTCCATCATCTCTCCTATGGCGTTGTTGTACACGTACATGTACTGTAAACATCATCCGTCGGCTTTCGCCGGTCGACGAACGCTCGCTGAGGGTTTACGCGCTCTCGTCGCTCTCGTCCTCTCGCGCGCGCTCCCTCCGCTCGACACACTTCGCGACGCCCCACGCAGGGCGTTTTCCGTTCGCGTTCGAGCGAAGCGTTCGACATCGCCGCACAGCGCGCGTTGACGCGAGCGCTTTTCGCGCGTCTCTCGCTCGCTCGCGCTCGCGACGCGCGCGCGTTTGGTGTTGGCCGCGGTCGCGCGCGTTTGGTGTTGGCCTAACGCGCGCGAGACGAACGATGTCATCCTCCCCGAGTTTGGACACCGCAGGGTCGTTTCGACACTCACAAAAGTATGCGACGACCGCGGCGAGGTACGCGCGCGCGCTCGAGCGCGAGCGGTCGCTCGGCGAAACATCGAGCGCGAACGCGGAGGATGAACGCTTGTTGACGACGTCGGGGTCGTACGTGGAGCGTCAACGGGCGAAGAATGAGAAGTATAGAAGCACGTGCGCGAGATGGACGTGTGCGACAGTCGTCGCGGGGGTGTTCGTGTTCGTCGCCGTGCTCGGGGTTGGGCACTTTAGTGGGAAGTTTGATGCGAGTCGGGCGTTCGCGAAGCGGTCGGCGTCGCCGGCGGAGGCGTCGTCGACCGAGGCGAGTTCGAGGGCGAGCGAAGCAGACGTGGCGAGCGTTGAGAGAGGCGTGGATTCGTGGGAAGCGCCTTTAATAGATGCAAACGCGAGTCCAGCGGACGCGTACGAGGCGGCGACGTCGTTTGCCGACGAGAGCGCCGAGACGTCGTCGAGCGCGGCGGAGTACTGGATGCGGAAGACGCCGCCGCCCGCGGCGGCGCATCCGCCGCATCCACCGCATAGGTCGCCACCGCCACCGCACGTCGAGAGGGAACCGCTACCAACGCCGATGGAGAGGGCGATGCTGGCGAGACAATCGGCGAGGCGGTTGGAGCGGCATCGACACAACGATTTGAGCCAAGCTTTACTCGGCGCGTCGAGAGATCGCGTCGTGCGTAAGTTTTGCCCGGTTGCGGTGGAGGAGGAGAGCGCCGCGAAGGCGAAAGGGGCGTCGTCGTAGTTGTCATAGTCATACATCGATCGTCCTCGCTCCGCTCGAGCCGAGGACGATGGATAGCGCGGAAAACGGTCGCTTTGTATATAGCACGCACTAGAGCGTCGATAGCGACGCAAAGAATCACTTCATTTCCTTTTCCTCACCCTTCACTTGATTTGCAGGATTTCCTTGAGCACTTCGTAGCAGTAAAATGACACGGCGGCGGAGGGTAAGATCTTCGCGTAATTTGGCACCAAACCCGCGTATAAGGCGCCGATGCCTTCGTTCTTGAACACGACGTAAATCCCGTGGAACATGTTCTTATACGCCGCGGCGACGCCCTTCTTCATCCCTTGCACTTGCATTCGACGCTGAATCATTTCCAATGGGTACACCCCCGTTTGCGCCGCCGCACCGGCGAGCGCACCGAAGCACATCGTCGGCGCCGCCGACATTTTCGCTTTTTCCCCGTACACTCGTCGATACGTCGCCTTGCAAAAATCGTACACCGCGTAGTTGATCGCCCCGTACGGAGCGACGCGCACCATGTTCGCTCCCAATCCTTTCCACAGCGCGCCGTAGCCTTCGTCTCTGACGAGGGCGTTCCAACACTGAACCGTCGGCATGCCCGTGCCAGAGACTCGAGAGCGCAACGTATCGATCGGGTGCGTCAACGCCGTGCCGCACACGCTCGCCGCGGATCCCCCAAACATGCGCTCGGCGCCGGTGAGCTCCGTTCGGTCGTTCGCGCGTAAAACCGCCGCCTTGTATTTGTCGTAGATGAAAAGCTCCACCGCTTTCGTCGGGGCGATGCGTAAAACATTCAAAGCGTTGCCGCGAAACCACCCCCGTGGGCCTTCGTTCGTCCAAATTCGCGTCAGCGTCCCGAGAAGTCCGCCGTCGCGCGCCATGGTGCTCGAATCGAGCATGTATTCAATCTTCGCTCGCTCCAGCGGGGCGACGATCGTTCTCGACACCCCCCCCGAGACCGCTCCGACGAATAAATGTTTCAAAACCTCACTCGCCCCACCGTTTTCTTTTCTCTTGCTCGCGAACCCGAGAGAGACGTCGCCGACGTCCACGACGCTCTTCGACCACACCGAAAGCGAGCTCGCGACGTCGAGCGCGTCGGAGAGCATTAAAAAATCTCGAAACTCCGTGAAATCAATGCTTTTCGCCAGCGTCACGAATCGTTCATCCTCGGTGTTGAACAACCCCTTACCCTTACTAAACGCCCCGTTCCCGCTCTTAATTCGCGTCATCATCGCTCGCACCGCGTCGTCGTTCGCGACCACTCCTTCTCGCATCAACGCCCGTCGCACTTGCTTCGGGGTGAGATACCCAACTTTATCGCTATCGATCGCGTGAAACGCTTTCAACAACTCCCGTTCTCGTCTCAACGCAAACGTCTCGAACTCGCTCAAAGTCATCCGTCGTTCGAGTCGTTCGCCTTCGCCTCGAGCTCGGCGTTCGCCGCCGTCCTCCTCCTCGGTCGCTCGCGAGCAATTCTTAATCATAAACTCCTCGATCGCTCGTTCGCTCGCGACGACGCCGATCGCGTTTAACGCTCGAGCGATGTCTTGCGATGTCACGTACCCCTTACGGTCGCGATCGAGATCGTCGAACCGTCGCTTGATCGCCTGGGCGGCGTAGGAGGACGGCGCGAGCGCGGCGCGAGCGACGTTCGAGCTCAACGACGTTGACGCGAGGAAAGGTCGCGCGCGAACGCGCGAGCGACGACGAAGACGTTCGTAGGAGATGTCGCGCATCGCTCCGGTGGGCGCGGGCGCGCGCGTCGGAGGAGGTGGGCGAGATGGCGACGCCATGATGGGTTTATTTTTGGCGTGGAAAAGTGACGAAAAGTGATGAAAAAGTGCACTTTTTTTTTGTTGTGGAGGAACGACGACGACGAAGCGAACGCACGAGTGAGGAAGGAAAAGGAAGATGATAATGTGACAACGCAAAGGCTATGTATATATAAGCGCGCTCGTGATGAACGCGCATGGGGAAGGTGGTGAGACGTCAACGCGTCGTCGTCAACGCGTCGTCGACGGGGCTTTCCGCGCGCCGCCGCTACACGACGGGGCGACGTTTTCTTGTAAAATTTCCCCCGAGGGTAATCCTTGGGCGATTTCCCCTAACGATGGCAACGACTCTTGCCGTTGTTTGTATGGATCGAACGACGCCCCGAGCGCGCCCTCAGAGCGCTCGATGACTGGGTAATTGAACCACTGAATGTCTTCGGCGTACACAAAGTTGAACGCGTTCAACACCTCGGGGTCGAATTCGCGCCAGCACGACATCAAGTCCGGTTTCGTCACTCGTTCGTTCCATTCGTTGATTTTATCATCAAACGACACCAACGGGGAGTAATGCTCGCGCATAAACTTCAAAATATTGTCCTGCGGCTCGCCGCCGCGAAGCGGATCGGGACACGTCCCTTCCGTCTTCGCGAAGCAGTTTTCAATCTTAAACACGCGCTCGGCGCTCGCAGCCATGATGACTTGAGGAATCCAGTGCGAGGTGACGCCTAAATTTCCCGTCACCACGCTTCCATCGCACGCTTTCATGCTTTCAATCGTGTACCCTCCCTCCCGATAGCACCTCGCCAGGTCGCTCGTCGTCAACGCCCACGCGTGGTTCTTCACGTACCGCTGAAACGTCTCGCAATTATGCACGCTATACCCTGGGTTTAACGAATGAAACATCGTGGTATTCCCCCAATTCGTTTGCCACAAAAACTCCGACGCGGCGCGATAATACGGATTCCTCACCACCGCCCACGAGTTCGCCACGCGATCGCTCGGCGGCGTGTGCCACGACTCCATCCCTCCGTAATTCCCTCGCAATTCGTACGGTCTCCTAGGGTTACAGCATCCAACATTAATTCCCAATTTCCCAAGCACGCTCTCGATCGTCGTCCCTCCGCTCTTCGGGATGTGTAAAAAGATGGGCGCGTCCTCGCCCTCCGTCGAAGCGAACCGCTCGAGATCGCTCGCGCCGAGCTTTGTCACTTCGTTCACCATCGACGCGCGCTCGACGCGTTCATTCACGTATTCACGTTTCATTTTCATCGCCGTTCCATCGTTCGACGACGTCGTGCGCTCGCGCGCGACAGCGAGGGCGAACACCCCCGCGGCGCTCGCGACGCTCGCGAAGAGGGTGTTACGCGTTCGTCGAAGCGACGGGCGAGCGCCGCGGTCGTCGTCAACGACGCTCGCGCTCGCGCACGAAGTCGCATTCGCGTTCGCACGGACGTCGTTGGTTGATGCGAGCAAGCTCGCGCGTTCGTGCGCGAGCATGACGCGTGGTGAAAAGTGAGGTTGAGCTCCGACGTCGCGTTCGCGAGCGAAGGCGTTCGGCTCGACGCGAACGACGGGCGACGACGACGGGCGAGGACGAGGACGAAAGAGCGCGCGAGTGATGCCATACGATTTCTGTGAGTGAAGTATGTTTGTTTTTCACCCTAGCTACGCACATCGGCGAAACGCTTTCAACGTTTCGTCGAAATCAATTCGAATCGCGCGTCAAAACCTCCGTCGCGGCTTGTCGACGTCGGCGTTCGCCCCGACGCCGGCGACTTTCGCTTTTATTTCCTCCACCCTCGCTCGCCATGCGATTTCCTCAAGGCGCTGCGCTTCCTCTAGAGCGTTGATTTCATCCACACCATCCCCGGCTTTGGTCAACACGCGATCGGTGTCGCTCAGAGGCGCGCCGAGCGCTTTCGCCTTGGCGAACGCCTCGCGTTCGCTCTCCGCCTCCGCTCGCGTCGCTTCCAACGCCTCGCGTTCATTCATCTTTTTCGCCCGCATGATCGCTAATTGCCTCAACGCAAACGCTCGAACGTAATGCGTCTTCGCGAAAGGCGAGCAATCGATCGCGTCGAACTTCGCGGTTGGGTCTCGCGCGTAATACGCTCGCGTCAACGCGTCGCCTTCAAACGTCAACTTGGGCGGGACGTTGGCTTTCATGATCGTCGGACTCGGTCCGACGTCTAACGCGGCGTCGTACCACGGCGGTGGGTCGATTACTCCATCGCGCACTAAAGTCTTCGCCAGCGCCAGAGCGTTTGTGTTGGGCGTTCGAGCGAACTGAGCGACGACGAGCGACGCCGCTCGCGTCGGAGCGCGGCGGGACATGGCGACGGTCGCGACAAAAAGCTCGCTTTGAGATTCGTTTTGATCTCGACGAACGAGTGATGACACGCACAAACTAACGATGTTCAGTTCGTTAAACGAGCGGAGCGAAGGGAGACTGTCGTCGTCAAGAGGCCCGCGCGCGTGGGTGATTATGAAGAATGAGCTAAACCTACGACGCTTCGACGGTCAAATGTTCGCGCTCGCGGCGTAGCAAATAAAATCTTCATCGACGTCACTTACGACGATGTCAACGCACTCGCGATGAGTGAAGAATAACACCGCCCCAGGGGCGCAACGCACGCCGTTGATTTCCCCGACGCCGGCGAAGACGATCCAAATAGAGACGCCGTCGCGCGCCGGCGGACGATGAGACGAACCGGGAGAGACGCGAACGACGTCGAGGGCGAATTCTTCATACGGCGTGACGTACCGCGACGAACATTCGTCGACTGAGATTGGATGTAAAATCGCCGCCTCGCCGTGGACGTAGGTGAGCATGTCGCACAACACGCGAACGTCGCGGAATTTTGGAGTTAATCCGGCGCGGACGACGTTGTCGCTCGTCGCCATGACTTCGACGCAGTCGCCGCGAATGTACGCGTGTGGTTCGTTCGCCGCGAGCGCCAACGCTTGACCATTTTCCAACACCACGTGATTCAACACAAACGCACATAAAGCGCCGACGTCGTCGGGGTACTGCTCGATGAGCGTCAAGAAGACTCGTTCTTCGTCGCGAAGCGTTTCGGTCGTCGTCGCGAGCAATCGCTCGCGTAACGCTCGCGTACATTTCGTCACCACATCACTCTCGGCGAGCATCAATGCCGTAAAAAACCGCTTATATGCCATACGCACATCGCATTCGACGTGTTCTCGTTCGCGTTCGACGACATGGATGAACGCCGCGCTCTCGTCCGCGCCGACGACGTCCACCAACTCGGGCGTTCGCGAAAGTCTTCCCGCGAGCTCTTTCGCGCGCACGAATCCACACAGCCCTTCGAACGCGCCCACGGCGACGCACATCTCGGGCTTGTGATTGTCATCGCGATAATTCTCCGGGTCTCGTTGATGAAGGCGTTGAGCTAAGGCTTTATCTGGGTGCGCTTGCACGCTCAACGCCTTGGACACGCTCAACACTTTCAGCAAGAACGGCGTCGATGGCCCGAACGTCGCGAGAGATTTCGCGCCGAAAACTCGTAATGGATCACTTTCAACGTATTCTTTCAGCGTCATCCCCGTCGTGTGCGCGTCAGGGGCGACGGAGGACATCCCCGAGGGGTGGTCGCCGCACCAGAGCTCGGCGTACGGGACGGCGTCGTCGTCGCTCGTCGCGACCGCGTGTCTCAACGCGTTCGCGCGCGACAACGCGCGCACCGCGGAGTCGCCACGCGAACCCCAGGCGTAGTTTTGATGTTTCACCACGAGTTCGCGCATCGCTCGTGGAAATGGAGTTTTGAAAGCGAGGCGAAATGTGCGGCGTCCGCCGTCGACGGGACGGCGACGCCGAGGACATCGACGGCGAAGTGATACAGTGTACTTGTATATGTATATGTATATATGTGACTTGACGTTTTATGCCGGTTCGCGTTCGCGCGTGGCGAAGAGTCGGCGCACGGCGTCGGCGCCTTCGACGCGAGCGGCGGCGGCGACGCTCGCGTCGACGGAGAGCGACGACATGACTCGACTCGCCGGCCCGCTCGGGGCGACGAGGGTGATCTTGATCGGTGCGAACGCCGCGCTCGCGCGCGATTTCGTGGAGAGAATGTCTTTTGTGCGCCACGCGAAGCGTCGCGCGAGGGTGTCCTCGAGAGCGTCAAAGTATCGCCAAATGTCGCACATGTACGCCGGAGCGAAGAGCAAATTGCGAATGGCGCGGTAGAGCGCCGTCGACGCCGGTTTGTTCGACGACGCATCCTCGCTCGAATGCGACGAAACGTCGTCCATCGAATGCGATACATTCACGTTTCCCCCGTCGTCTTCGTTCGAAGGTAAAGGCGACGTGAGGAGGACGAGCATGTGCGTGCATCCGTCTCGCGCCGCCGCGTTTACGGGAACGCTCTCGAGCACCGCCGCGTCCACCAAACGGTGACCGCGATGGAACACCGGCGCGACGCCCGCGAGCGCGGGCACGCGCGCGCTCGCGAGTAAGCACATCTTCAAATCCGCTTCGTCTTTGAAGTCTTCTAAAATCACCGTGGACAGGTTATCCAGAGACGTGGCGACGATTTTGAGCGGCGTCGCGCTGTCGATGACGGCGCGCCAATTCAACGGCCGTCCCGTGCGCCCGCCCATGACGTCCTCGAGCAAGTAATGCACATTCATCGCCGGCGTGTGATTTCCAACGCCATCATCCATGAAATCCAACGCCCCGTCGGCGAGCGCGCTGACGTCCGCCATCGTCGCCCGTTCCGCGTCTCGCGCTCGTCCCGTCGCTCGAGCGACGCTTCGTCGCGCTAAATCCACGTGCGCATCCTTAATCGCCACCATTCGTCGTCTCACGTGGCGTTTCATGTCCAAAAACTTCCCATCACACAAATCCTCTTCGTACGCTCGCACGCCTTCGCTTTGTTTCGCTAAATAATACGTCAAATTCATCGCCCCGGCGCTCGAGCCGTACGCGGCGTCGAACATCTCCGCGTCGACGTCGAGGTCGAGTAACGCCCCGAGCGCGCCCGCGGAAACCACCCCTCGCATTCCTCCGCCTTCGACGACTAATGCGATTTTATACCCATCCTCTCTCGCTCCTGGGCGCGACCTACACGATCGTCGTCGCTTAATCGCCTCGACGACGTCCGAGCTCGACGTCGACGTCGACGTCGACGTCGAGCTCGTCGTCGTCCCGAGCTCGCGCTCGCAAAGTGGCCATGGGTGCACCGCCCTCGGCTCGCGCGCTCGCGTCATAACATTTTCTCGACGAACGCAACGCACGCCATGCGCGTCGGCGTCAGATGACGCTCGACCTCGAGGTCGAGGTCGACCGAGCTCGAACGCGCGGCGAGCGTCGACGAGCGTCGCTCGCGCCTCGGCGCGCGAAGTCGCGACCTCGCCCGAGGGCTCGACCTCGGTCGCACGCGCATTGACGTGCGAGTGCGACGGCAAAACGTGAGAATTGTGAGTTAATTGGTGTTGACGTTCGCGAGCGAGCGAGTGATCGCTTGCCGTCGCGACTCGCTCGGCGTCGTCGGCGCTCGCTCGGGCGGACGCGCGGCGCGCGCGCGCGTTCTGGGATGTTTGCTTCTTCGCTGACACGAACGGCACTTTAGAAGGGAGATGATGGGACATGGAGGAGGACGTTCGGCAAGCGAGGGCGCGCGCGCGGGGCGCGCCACGCGCCTTGGTGTGGCGGAGGAGATGAGCGCGAAACGCGAATTCGTCGACCGACGGAAAAAATCGCATCATGACGTTGTGTATTAGAAAAGAAATAAGTAGCGGTGGAGGTGATCGAGATGGGAGTTAACTATGTCTCGGGAGTGTCAACGCGGCGCGAGCGGGACGGGGCGAACAAAGCCGGCGTCCACGTCGCCGCCGAGAAGCGACTCACCGCGACGCCTTGTACATCCCGGAATCCGTCTTGCCGACAATTTTGGCACCAGTCACGCGGCACAAGCTGCCCTTCTTACCCGGAACGTTCCCTTTGACGATGATGCAATCATCTTCGATGCGCATCACCGTCAACGCCTGCGAAGTGCACATCTCGTTCCCCATGTGCCCGTGCATGCGCTTCCCGGGGTAAATTCTCCCCGGCGTCGTCCCGGCGCCAATCGAACCGTGCTGACGGTGCGACTTGGACCCGTGCGACATCAACCCGCGCGCGAACCCGTGACGCTTGACTGAACCCTGGAAACCCTTACCAATAGATGCCCCGCGCACGTCCACCTTATCGCCCACCTTGAACATTTCGCTCGGCTTCAACACCGCGCCGACTTCGTGCGCCGGGGGTTGCGTTAAGCGGAACTCCTCCAAGTGGCGCAACATCGGCGTCCCCGCCTTCTTCAAATGTCCAGCTTCTGGTTTCGTGAGCTTGCTCTCGCGAACGACGTCGTAACCCACTTGTACGGCGTTGTACCCATCCGTCGCCTCCGTCTTGACCTACGTACGCGCGCGCGACGCCGCGTCGCCGTCAGTCGTTCGATATTCACCTCCCCAAACGCACGCATTCGCGCGCACTTCACTCGCACCGTCGTTCGCTTTCGCACGACCGACATTTCACGGTCTTCGTCCTCGCGCTCGCGCTCGCGCTCGTCCTCGCGCTCGCGCTCGCGGCGGATAACCCTCAACGCTCTAGGGTTTGTCCCCAGCACCGCGCCCTCGCGCATTCCATCCTCCATCGTCCATCGTCACGCGCGCACGCGACGGGCGCGATATCATCTCAACCCACACGCGATACGTATTTATTTTCTTTTCGTGTTTCTCATTCCCCCCCTCGTCTCTCCTTCCAATCACACCAAATCGATTCACCATCATCAATCATCATTCGCGCGATTCAATCGCCATCGCTTCACGTACCATGGTGACATAATTCATATCGCGAACCCCAATCACGGTCACGGGAACGCACAACCCATCGTCGGTGAACATTTGCGTCATCCCGGCTTTACTCCCGAAGCACCCGACGCCGGTGTCGTACCGCGCGTTCGTGCTTCGATCGACGCGCGCGCGCGGCGCGCTCGCGCGCGGGCGGCGCAGCGCAGCGACGTCGACGAGCGCGCGCGACGTCAACGAGTGCGACATCGAATGCGGTTATGTGGGAGAGAACGAAAACACCGCGAGCGTTCGGCGAATGCGAAGTCGATCGAGCGAGCGAGCGATCGACGACGGCGCGGACGTCTGCCGCCGACGCGCGCCGATGGGCGCCGGTCGCGTGGGCCAGGCCACGGGGGGGGGGGGCGGGGT